>Ga0209619_10001705_pt1 | contig 16055 bp, 13 predicted proteins | sample Rifsed16ft3_FD_184011 | JGI IMG/M metagenome (GOLD analysis project Ga0209619, IMG submission 184011) | Soil microbial communities from Rifle, Colorado, USA - sediment 16ft 3 (version 2) | ecosystem: Environmental > Terrestrial > Deep subsurface > Rock core/Sediment | place: Rifle, Colorado... | reverse complement strand
CGCCGTCGGTTTCCCCATCCGGCGCCGGCCGGTCGCAGCCGGCCCGCGGCCTCCCCTCACGAGCCCCGCCCTCACGTACAACATGCGCGCGGCGATCGTCGCCGTAATCCTCGTCGCGCTCATCCTCTCGTCCCTCCCGGTATTCGAGAAGTACAAGGACATCGCGCTGAACCTCAACCCGAACACCTTCAACCAGCGTGCGTTTCCAAGGACGGCGGAGTTCAACATCACTAGGTCCTTCGTGATGAGCGCCCCCGGGGGCGCCGTAAGCTACAGCCTCAACCTCGCGATCCCCTACGACATCCCCGGGATGCAGGACCTCGTCGAGGTCGTCGAGAACCCCCAGCATACCTCGGAGTCGACGAAGTGGTGGTGGAACGCCACCGTGCCCGCCGGCGGGACCTCGACCGTCTCCGTGCGCTACCACCTCAGGATGACGACCTTCGTCTGGGACATCAAGGCGGAGGATGTCGGGACGACCGCAGACGTGCCCTCCTCGTACACGTCGCGGTACCTCGACCCCGAGTGGAAGATCAACCCGAATTCGCCCGCGGTGCGCGCGCTTGCCGACCAGATCACGAACCCGACGAAGCCCTACCTCCAGCAGATCGACGACCTCTACACGTGGCTCCTCTCGAACTACGCGTACCAGACGACGGCGAACTTCGAGCCCCAGACCTCGGAGGAGACGCAGGCGCGGCGCGGGGGCGACTGCGACGACTTCTCGGTCCTCTTCATCTCGATGGCGCGCTACCTCGGGATCCCGGCATGGCTCGAGCTCGGGCTCCTCTACGACGAATTCCGTGACCAGTGGGGCGCGCACGGGTGGGCGAATGTGTACATCCCGCTGAAGGCCGGCGGCGGCGTCGAGGCGACGGTCGATGTGGTGAACAAGCTCTTCCTGATCCGCGACCCCTACCACTTCAGCGACTGGAGCTCGGACGGGGACGCGCAGCACCTTCAGGACTACTACACGCTGCTTTCCTACGTGCCCCAGACGACCCCGCCGTTTTCCGTCACGCAGTCGATAACGCACGACAACTTCAGGACAAGCGGGGTCGTGAACTACTTCCACCCGTGAGGCGCGCTTCAGCGGCCCTCGCGGAGCGGGACGAGTGCGCCGCTTTTTGCGCGGGCGGCAAGGCCTTGCTCGAGGGCGGCCTCCGCAAGCTCGGCGCCGGACCAGGGGAGCTCTGCGAGGTCACAGATCCGGGCGAGGTCCTCGACCGCAATCTCGCCGAAGGCCTCGAAGCCGCGCCGCAAGATGAGTTTCAGTTGGTTCGTGCGCCCCGAGGCGGCCCCGACCGCGGCCGCGATGCGCGCGCGCTCCTTTTCGCGGGCCGGTGTCGGCGCACGGGCGGCCGCCTGGACTTCGCGGGCAAACGCCAAGGCCCGCCCCGCGTCCTTGGCGCCCTTCGAGCCGATGAAAGCGCGCGCTTCGTCGAGGGAGGCGCTCTTGAGGAGCGGCGGGAAGCCGGACAACTCGATGCGGGCGCCGCATCGCGGGCACGACGCCGTCTTGCGCTCGGCTTCGGCGACGCGCATGGCCCCGCACCGGGGGCAGGCCACCACCAGGTAGGCAGGCATGCAAAGGCTCCCGGTATGCCGACCGTGGCTCGGCGGCCCCGCGGCAAACCTTCTTCAACGGCAAGAAGGTTCGCACGGGCGGTCGGATGGGCGGGGAACCCTCGGCGGGGGCCGACGCCGACGCCGGGCCGCACGGACTCTCGCGGCTCAAGGTCGAGCCGCTCTTCTCGGGCTCGAAGAAGTGGGAGTGGGCGCTGCGGGGCCTCCTCGGTTTCCTGCCGGCCGCGCTTGTCGCGGACCTGGCACACGTCGATCCCGCGACGGTGTTCCTCCTCGCCGCCGTTGCCATCGTCCCGCTCTCCGCGCTCCTTGGGCGGGCGACCGAAGAGTACGCGGCCCACGCGGGGCCGGCGATCGGCGGCCTCCTGAACGCGACGTTTGGAAACGCGGTCGAACTCATCATTGCGGTCCTTGCAGTCTCCGCGGGCCTCTTCGAGGTCGTAAAGGCCTCGCTCACCGGGAGCATCGTAGCCAACCTGCTGCTCATCCTCGGGATGTCGATGCTCGCCGGCGGCGCGAAGCACAAGACCATGACGCTCCACCGGCGGGGGACGATGAATTCCCTCTCGCTCATGACCCTCAGCGTGATCGCCCTCGAGAACCTCCTGACGCTCGCTCGGGCGGGCGCCGTCGTCCTGCCGGCGAGCCCGGGGTTCTACGGCAAGCCGAAGCGCATCGAGGACCTCGTGGACTTCGTCGTCGCGCGGATTCTCGACCACCTGGACGTGGCGCACGGGATCGGCGTGAGGTGGCGCGGGCTTCCGGAATGAGAGGCGGGCTCAGAGCTGCGCCGTGAGGTCGAGGATCTCGTCGAATTCGGCGCGGAGGCGGCGCACCTCGTCGTCCGCGAGAGACCCGGGACCGACCCGGCCGAGGACGGTCACCGCGTGGACGAAGGCCATATCGTTCGCCTTCCGGAGGAAGCGGATCACCTCGCCGAGGGACGACTCCGTGACGAACTGGTCGAGGCCGTCGTACAGGATCACGCCACCTTTCCCCGCGCGGGCGAGGGGCAGGATCGCCTTGAGCCCGACGGGATCGAGCTTCTTCGGATCGAGCGCGTCCGGCGCGGTCGCGGACACCCGGAGGATCTGCATGTCCTTCACGCCGTACTCGAGACGGAGGCGATCCGGCGCGGCGGGGGAGAAGCAGAGGGCCGGGGCGCCGCCCTTGGCCAGGTCGCGCATCCAGACGAACGCGATCGCAGGATTGCTCGCCAAGATGAGGTACCGCTTGCCCGCATCCAGCTGCCGGAGGCGCCCGCCGCAGACGCGGCATGTAACCGTGCGTGGGTCCGTGCCCTCCGGGATCGCGACGATCTCGCCGCAGGCCTCGCACCGCATCGACACGATCCGTTCCTTGCGGACGACCTCGACGGAGATTGGCTTGCGGCAATTCGAGCAGCGCATGAGGCCGGCCGCGCATCGGAGATGGTACAGCGCCCCGCAGCTGCAGAAGTATGTCTTTTCGCCCTCCGCGACCTCCTTCAGGCAGCTCGTGCAGTGGACGAGGGGCACGGCCGCCGCGGGCGCGGAACCTCCGGCCTCCGTCCGCCCGAGGAGGACGTCCTGGGGTGCGACGGGAGGTGGCGCCTCCTCGAGCTTCTGTCGGTAGTAGGCCCGCGTGCCGAGGCCGAGGAGGAGGCCCAGGGTGAGGGCCAGGAACAGGTACGCCGGACCGCCCACGAAGACTCGAAGTCCGAGGGGGAAGAGGGCCGTCGGGAGGAAGTAGAAGAGGACGAGGATCCCCATCCCGACCTTCCCGGCGCGGTGGAGCCACTTCGCCCGATGGACCGCGGGGCGGTAGACGCTGGGATGGGCCTCCCGGTACCGGTCGTACGCGGCCTCCTGGGCCCTCGAGATCGCGTACGAGGCGACGAGCATCGCGCCGAACAGGATCTGCGGGTTCTCCAACGCGTCGAACGTCCGGAAGCGAATCGAGTCGTCCGGAGGAGCGTTCGTCCCCCAAACGGCGGAGTAGTAGAGGATCTCCCCGCCCGGGGTGCGGATCGCATGCACGCCCCCGGTCGCGAGACGTGGGTCCGAGAAGCTCAGGAGGCCGATCAGGTAGTGTGCATCGGACTCCAGGACCTCCCCCTCGTAGACGGAGGGCGCGGAAATCGCGAAGTCGCGGACGAAGAACCCTCGGTCCACGCCGACCAGGTCCGACACGAAGCGGAACCGCAGCCGGATCTGCTGCCCGATGTAGGCGGACAGGTTCACGTCGGCCGTCGCCCACTGGCCGACGGGCGTCGGCGGGAGGGTCTGGGATCCGTTGATCGTGAGCGGCGCCCAGTCCGTGTACGCAGGCGCATTCCGGGACACCTCGAGGGAGAGCTGATCTCCCGCGTCCGCGACCTGACCCGTATAGGCGAAGGACGCGCGCACGGACGTCGCGAAGCGCAGGTCGAACCCGGGCGCGAGGGGCGCGAGGACGCGGTCCATGAAGGATCGGGTGGACGCGTCCGCATTCACGAGGTACGTCTGCGTCGTCTCGTTCCAGAGGCCCATGGCTCGGGTCCCGTCCACGGTCGTAACGTGCCAGCCGTCCTCCTCGAGGAACGGCCAGGAGGCGTTGTAGCCGGCGGAGGACGTGAGGCTGGAAGACTGTCGCTGCTCGAAGGAGAAGACCGTGTGCAGGACGTCCGCGTAGGCTCGGGTCGAGAGAGGGAACACGGAATCCGTCGTGGTCGTGAACCCGTTGAACAGGAATCGGATCTGGATGTCCTGAGTCGAATTGATGTCCGTGCCGAGCAACCCGAACGTGCTCCGGTTGAACCCCGCCTGCTCGTCCGGATCGATGAGGTCCGAGCGGTCCAGGAGGAAGTATCCGATCGGCGTGCCGGGACCGCCTGTGAGGCCTCCCTCAAGTTCGTTCTCGACGAACCCCGTGTAGGCGAGACCTTCGGACGACTCGATCCGACCGTCGCCGATGCGCCCTGTCGCCGCCCCCGCGTATGCGAAACCTCGCGGCACCTGCGCGTATTCGTCGAAGAGGTGGAGGATCTTCCCGCGGAGTTCCCGGGCCTCCTCGCCGCTCAGGGTCCACGTGATGTGACCGCCGCCCATGAGGGGTCCGGTACCGAAAAGCTCGACGTCGGAGGCGATCGAGAGCCGGCCCGCGGGGCCCTGGGCGAGGAGCGGCGTGGCGACCGTCCAGAACAAGAGGAGCGACAGGACGACCGCGAGGGCCGCGGAACGGGCGGGACCCATCGGGGGCGATGGAACCCTCCTACGAGGATAAAGGCTTGCGTCTGACCGTTTCGGATGTACAACGATGGGTTCCCTCCCTTACGAAAAGGTCAAATGGCGACCTCGGGTATGCGTCTCGCGATGCAGCCGCAGGACCTGTCGAAGCTCCTGACGACCGGGGTGGATTTGGAGCAGGAATTCGACCGGGCCACGCGGACGCTGGAGTCCATCGGGCTGTCGGGATACGAGGCCCGCGGGTACATCGCCCTCGTCGCCCACGGCTACGGGAGCGCGGAGACGATCGCGGAGACGGCGAAGATCCCCCGCACGTCGGCGTACAAGGTCCTCCAGAGCCTCTGCCTGAAAGGGTTCGCGATGTCGACCCGCGGCCGACCGACGATCTTCAAGCCGGAGTCCCCGAGCAAGGTGAAGGCGCGGGTAATCGATCACCTCGAGGACACGTTCAGCAAGCTCGAGCTCCTGCACGAGGTCCTGCGATCGAAGGGCGAGCCACAGCTCGTGTACACGATCGTCACGAAGCCAAAGGTCATGGAGAAGATCGGGGAACTCATCGACCAGGCCATGGCGACGTGCATCATCTCCACACCGACCTTCTCGGAGATCCGCGAGAGCATGGGGAAGAAGATCGAACAGGCGATCGATCGCGGGATTCGCTTCACGATCATTACGGAACCCGGACAGAAGATCCCGACGGGGGCGACGGTCGTGAGCCGCAAGGGGCTCATCGCGACGGACGTCATCGTGGACGGGGCGAGCGCCCTGATCGCCGCGCCCGATCTGTCGGCGTGCGGCTACACGGACAACGCGTCCCTCTCGAAGCACCTGGAGAACTTCCTCGAGCTCATCATGAACCTGAAGGAGTGAGCCCGACGTGGATCCGGCGGCTCGCTCCTTCGACGTCATCGTGATCGGCGCGGGACCTGCGGGCAGCTACCTCGCGGAGAAGGTCGCACGGGCCGGGCACGAGGTCGCCCTCGTGGAGGAGCATCGGGAGATCGGCGAGCCGATCCAGTGCGGCGGCCTCGTGACGCCCCGCGTGTTCGAGTACGTGGACTGCAAGGAAACGATCATCGGCCAGGTCCACGGGGCCGAGCTCTATTCCCCGAAGGGCCGCAAGATCGTGATCGACGGACACGAGACGGAAGCCGTCGTCGTGCAGCGCGCCCTGTTCGACCGCGCGATCGCTTCGAACGCCGTGCGCGCGGGCGCGCACACGTTCCTCGGGGCCCAAGCCCAGGCCGCTCGCTACGCGGACGGCGGCGTGGAGGTCGTCCTCGATCAGGATGGGGAGACGCGCAAGCTCACGGGAAAGATCTTGGTCGGATGCGACGGCGTCCGCTCGAACGTCGCGAAGTGGTTCAACATCTTGCGGCCCAAGAAGATCCTGCCGGGATTCGAGGTCGAGCTCACGGGCGTACGCGGCGATCCGGGGCTCGTCACGCTCTTCGTCGGGCACGACTTCGCTCCCGGCTTCTTCGGCTGGATCATCCCGAGCGGGGACACCGCACGGGTCGGCCTGTGCGTGGGGGAAGGGAACGCATTCGCGTACCTGGAGAAAATGCTGAAACGCCCCGAGGTCATGCAGTACACGAAAGGTGCACAGCCGATCCTCTACATCGCAGGCGGCATCCCGCTCGGATTCCCCCGTCGAACGTACGCGGACCGCGTCATGGTCGTCGGGGATGCTGCATGCCAAGCGAAGGCGACATCGGGCGGCGGGATCTTCACGGCCCTCACCTGCTCGGACTTCGCTGCGCGGACGGCGATCGACGCCCTGGAGGCAGGAGATTTCTCCGCCCGAATGATGCACCGGTATCACCGGCTCTGGACGAAATCGATCGGGAAGGAACTCCGGAAAGACCTCGCGATCCACGAGAGCTTTGCCCGCCTCACGGACGAGCAGTTCGAGGAACTGTTTGACATCCTCGACAACCCGACGGTCCTCGATCTCATCGAAAGGAAAGGGGACATCGACTTCCCATCGAAGGTCGGCTGGGCCCTGATCCGGGAGGAGCCACGCCTCCTGAAGTACGTCGGGAAGGCATTGCGGATGATGATCGCAAAGAATGTGGGCATCTAGACACTTCAGGACAATCGAGGTCCCGACCTTCTGGCCGGACAAGACACCGCTTGGTCTGCGGGTCGCCGCGTTGCAAACCTGCAATGTTTAAGGGCGGGCGCGACGTTGCCGCTGGCGAGGAAACCACGATGCACAAGGCGAATGTGATATCGACGATGAACGAGGCCCTAGCGATGGAGTTGACCTCGGCGCTGAAGTACCTTGCGTGGTCTTTTAACGTGTTCGGCCCGGCCCGAAAGCCGGTCGTCGAACACTTCCTGGAGGAGGCGAAGGAATCGCTCGATCATGCGACGATGCTCGGGGAGAAGGTCGTAGCACTCGGGGGAAAACCCGTCGTCCGAGCCGATGCCCCAGAGCCGACAGATGGCCTGACCGTGGACGACATGCTGAAGCTCGCGGTCGAGAATGAGAAGGCCGCCTTGGACGTCTACGCGCGTCTGCTCGAGATGGTGCAGGACGAGACCCACCTTCGCGTCCTCTTCGAAAACCAGATTCAGATGGAGCAAGAGCACCTCGAAGAGGTCTCGAAGATGCTCCGCCGGTAGGCCTCGCTCGACCTACTCGACGAGTGGATGCGGCTCGCAATCGTCCGTCAGCTTCGCCGATGCAGCGAATGCGCCTGGGAACCCTTCACGGTCGCCGTCGCGCATGGCGGAAACCACGACGCGGACGACTGGTTCGTCACCTCCTCCGTCTTCAACGGGCCCTCCCGGCCGCCATCCGGGCCAGGATATAGATTGGTTTCTCCCTCCGCAAGCACCCCCTCGTCTCCCGGGGACGCGCGCATAATCTAGAAGGTGTGCCACTGCCCTTCCAGCGGCAAAATGACTTCCCGCCCCTCCAGGGCGTCCGCGAGGATCTGACGGTTCTCCCCGTGCATGAGGACGACCCGTTGCGGGTCGCATCCCTCGATGAACCGCACGAGGTCGTCGTGGCCTGCATGGGCGCTGAAGTCGAACTTCTGCCACTCGCACTTGATGTCGACCGTGACTCCGTACAGATCGATGACGCCTTCCTCGACGAGACGACGGCCGTTCGTGCCTTCGACCTGATAGCCGGTGAGCAGGACGGCGCTCTTCGGGTCCTCGCGGATCTTCTCCAGATAGCGGAGCACGGGCCCGCCGTCCAACATCCCGCTCGTCGTCACGATCACGTCCCCCTGGAGCGGGTGCTGGCCGTCGCGCGGATTGCGCACGACGCGGACGCGGTTCATCGCCTGCCGCAGCCTCTTCACCGAGCGGATGTACTCCGGATGGTCCACGTAGATCGAGTTCACCTTCTTGCCCATCCCGTCGAGCGAGACCTCGAAACGGGATCGCAGGAGGGTCAGGATGACGTCCTGCGTCCGGCCGACCGCGAAGGACGGCACGAGGGCGAGGCCGCCGCGGTTCACGACCTGCTCGATCTTCTTGAGGAACGCCTGCTCCGACTTCGGTCGCTCCGGATGCTGCCGCCCGGCGTACGTCGATTCGATGAAGAGCGTGTCGCAGGACACGGGTCGCGCGCCCCAGACGAGGTCCGTCGTCAGGGTGTGCAGGTCCCCCGTGAACAGCGTGGTCTCGGTCCCGTTCACCTCGTACATCGTCGCGCCGGGGATGTGTCCCGCAGGGTGGGCCGTGACCTCGAGGTCCCCGATGTCCACGCCGTCCCCGAAGTCGATCGTTCGGTACGCGCGGCGGGCGCCGCGAAGGTCCTCGTCGTTGAACGGGGAGTCGTATCCTTCGATGTCCGCGATCTTCAGGCTGTCCTGCAGGAGGAGGTCCGCCACGTCCGCCGTCGGCGGCGTCAGGACGACGTCGACGTCATGGCGGCTTGTGATCCAGGGAATCATGCCCGTGTGGTCGAGGTGGGCGTGGGACACGAACATCCCGTCGACGGGGGGCGCCGGCATGGGATACATGGGCGGATCCCGGGGCAGCAACCCGTAGTCGAAGAGGAGGGAGATCGGCCCCTTCTTCAGGATCATTCCGAGGCGACCGACCTCGGACGCTCCGCCGAGAAACTGAAAGTCCATCTTCGCGCCGTGCGAAGATTCCGCTACTATAAGACGCTGGCGCTCCGCCCGTTCCCGGGCCAGAACAGGCGCTGGCATCGGATCGCGCGGGCCATCCGACGTCGGCCGAGGAGGGCCATCGCGGCCTCGAGGAGTCGGTCGCTCCCGAAGAACCGGTCCGCCAGGCGCTTCGTGCGCACGCCCTGGACGAGCGGCCCGCCGAGGATCGCACGCCAGCGCGTCTCGTACGCGTCGAGTGGCACGCCGTCGAGGAGATGGTCCGCCGCGGCCTCGCCCGCGATGCGCCCGGCGATCATGGACACGTTGTTCCCCCCGCCGTTCGTCGCCATGACCATGCCGGCCGCGTCGCCGACCGTGAGGGCGTTGCCTTTGACGGTCCGCTCGGGCGGACCCAGGACGGGGACGAAGCCTCCCGTCGCCTTGCCGGGTTCGAGCCGCCGCGCCACGAGGAACGTGTCGAAGAGGGACCGCAGGTTCCCGCGGAAGTTCTCCCACGTGCCGAGCCCGACGTTCGCGCACCCGGCCTTCGGGATGATCCACGCGTATCCGCCGGGGGCCAAGTTCCCGAAGAACATCTCCGTCGCGCTCCCGAACTCCCCGACGGCGGTCGCGCTCATCGCCGGCGCGGACACGGGCCAGGGGAGGCCGACGGACTTCGCCACGGTCGACCGCGGGCCGTCGGACCCGATGATCACGTTCCCGCGGAACGTACCGCGGTTCGTCACGACCTCCGTGCCGCGGACCCGCTGGACCGTCGTCTCCGTGAGCAGGTCCGCGCCCTCCGTGACGGCCTGCCCGGCGATCCCCTGATCCATCTTGTCCCGCCGGACCGTGAAGCCGCGGAACGGGATGTCGTAGTGACGCCCGCGGGGGGACCAGATCCGGATCACGGGAGTGTCGACCTCCCTGACCCGGTACGGCACCTCCATGAGGTCCTCGAGGCCCGTGACCCGGGGAAAAATCGCTCGCACCTCCTCGTTGTGCGCGACGTACTCGCCGCACTGGACCGGCACCCCAATCTCCCTGCGCTTGTCGACGAGGAGGACAGCGAGGCCGCGCCGGGCGGCGTAGCGGGCCGCTGTGCCCCCGGCGGGACCGGAGCCGACGACGATCACGTCGTATGAGGCGGGCACGGGAGCCCCCTCACGCTTCGCGCGTCAGCACATAGTCGACGAGTCGGATCATGCTGCGCTTCGCGTCCCCGTCCGCAAGGGGGTCGAGGGCCTTCTTCGCGAGCGAGCCGAAATGGTGCGCGTCCGCTCGGGCCTTCTCGATCGCCCCGGACGAGCGCAGCATCCCGAGGGCCCGTTGCACGTCCGCCTGGACCTTCCGGCGCTTCCGGATGATCCGGGCGAGGGCCGCGTGGTCTACCGTGCTGCCGTTGTTAAGCGCGTGGATCGCGACGAGGGTCACGTTCCCTTCTCGGATGTCCGTCCCGGCGGGCTTCCCGAGCCGCTTCCCGTCGCCGACCACGTCGAGGATGTCGTCGACGATCTGGAAGGCGATGCCGAGGTACAGGCCGTAGTCGCCCACGGCCTCGACGTGCTCGAGGCGCGCCCCCGCGAGGAGCCCGGCGATCTTCGCCCCCGCCATGATCGGGAGAGCCGTCTTCCGGCGGATGATGTCGAGGTACTCCTCCTGGCTCACCTGGGTGTCGTACGCATGACGCTTCTGGCGGATCTCGCCCTCCGCGAGCGCGGCGCACGCATCCGCCGTGAGCTCGACGATGTCCGCGTCGAACTTCCCGCCGATGCCGAACGCCTTCACGAAGAGGAAGTCGCCCGTCACGAGGGCGTTCTGCAGGCCGAACTTCTTGTAGGCCGCGAGGCGGCCCCGGCGCATCTCGCCCCCGTCGTTGATGTCGTCGTGGATGAGCGTCGCCGAATGGATGAGCTCGAGGGCCGCGGCGAGGTCGATCGCCTGACGGACGTCCTTCCCTCCGAGGGCCTGGAAGGAGAGGAGGGTCACGACGGGCCGGATCCGCTTCCCGCCCGCTTCGATCACGTAACGGGCGATGTCGTGGAGGAGGGGTTCCTCGGACACGATGCTCTGCCGGATTCGCTCCTCGACGAGGGCGAGCTCGGACGAGATGCCAAAATCTGGGGAGCCGGTCATCCGGTGACCTTCCATCGCGTCTATTGCCCGGGCTTATTTAACCATTTCTTCATATCGGCGTATGTACCGCCGGGGACGCGGGGAGAGGAACGTAGGGCCGAGCGGTTGCGGTCGCGAGGGCTGCTGTCATCCGCCGCGGGCGATCCCGACGGCGACATCGACGAGCGCACCGGTCGCCTCTCGCCCGTTCGACGCGTGGTCCCGGATCGCGGGCGCGATCGCCTCGAGGTACTTCCGGATCATGTCGTCCCGGTTGCCGATCCAATCCGCGAGCATGACGACGGGGATCATGATCGCGATGAACGGATAGAAGTGGGTCTCGTCCTCGAGGTCGTCTTCGACGAAGCGGAGCCCGTCCGCCGTCAGGGAGGCGATGCGCCGGATGTGCTTGTCGTAGTCGTCGATCGTCAGGTGCGGGTTGTAGCCTCGGACGGTCGGCAGATCCCGGAGTTCCCTCTGGCGCATCGCGATGAGGGAGAGATTCGCGATCCCGGCCTGGAGGTCCTTGTGGACCCCCGAGATGTGATCCATGAGGGTGATCGTCGCATCGAGGTAGTACCAGCCCGCCATGAACCGGTCCATGTTCCGTCGGTCGAACCGGTGATCCGCGAAGGCCATGTCGACGAAGTTGTATCGGGACACGCCCGCGATGTGGCCGCCGATCTTCTCCCACCACGCGAGGCCGTCGCGGGGCGCATAGAAGGACGTCGCCACGCGCTCCATCCGGCTGATGCTGAAGTTCGGCTCCTTCTGGAACATCGTGAGCGCCTGGCCGAGGGCCACTCGGTCGTTCAGGACCTCCATCTGGTAGAAGTACCTCGAACCGTTCGGCGAGTTGTTCCAAATGACGTTGACCCCGCGGGTGATGCTGTTGATGAGATCGAACAGGGGGACCTGCTCCTGGCGCAGCATCGTCATGAGTCGCTTCATGAAGATCGTCGTATCGAAGTCCGGATCGATCATGGAGCTGAAGACAAGGTGGTACAGGTCCTTCGCCTCGAGGTAGGAGTAGCTGCTCTTGTCGATGAGGTCATCCAGGATCCCGACCTGACACTCGAAGAGAATCTTCGAGGTCATCGCCTTCTGCAGGTTATCCGGGCGGATGAAGGGCCGGTACAGCTCGGACACCATCGTCGCCCCGGCCGCGAGGCGGAGCGCCTGGAGGTAGTTCCACATCTCCCCTTGGTCCTCGAAGAAAGCGCCGGGGGGCAGATTTGGCGGCCGGAGGGAGATCCCCGTCGCGACCGACGACTCCCGCATCTCCTTCAGCATCGAGTAGACGTTCGTGATGTGGGAGCGGAGGGCCTCCTTGTCGAAACCGAACTGCATATGGTCGAACAGTCCTTCCGCGTAGCCGCCGAGGCGAAGCACGGTCCGCGAGACGAGGTCCAAGTCTTCCTTGTTGATGCCCGGGGCCGCCGACGCGTTCGTTCGCATGAAAGCTGCGTTCGACGTTCCCCGAGGCCGTTAAGAAGCGGCCTGAGGCGATTCTCGTTACTGATTCTCGACGCTGAGAACACGTCCTTCGCGTGAGGTGCCAATCAACCCTGATAACAGGCGGGGATCGGTTAAATACCGTGCAAGGCCGGATAGAGAGGTAATCCATCGTACGGGATGGTCTCCCTGGCTGACAGCGCGAGCATCGTCTCCTACCTGAGCGCCGCGAGCGCCCTCTTCCTGTCGTTCCTCGTCGTGAGCGCAATCGCCCGGCAGAGGACCCGCCAGACGTTCCGGAAACACGTCCTCCTGTCCGCGGTCCTCCTCCTCGTCTGTGCGATCATCTCGAACGTCCTCATCGGGATCTTCATCGCGTCCGCGTCGGGAGACCCGCGGGCCGCGGAAGGCGGCATCGTGCTCACGAAGCGCCTCCAGGCGACCTTCGACTACCTCTTCGGGATCGCGATCGGCGCGTTCTCCGTCGTCGCGACGACGCCCTCGATCGGGTCCCGCAGGGACTTCGTCCGGTACATGGTCGAGGAGTTCCCGAACTCGTATGTCTTCTACGTATTCGTGCTCGCGATCGGGCTCGTCTCGATCATCGTGTCCCCGGTGACCGTCGTCAGCACGGCACCGACGATCATCTCGTTCGAGCCGTACGTCCTGTTCATCAGCGGCTTCGCCGTGATGACGATCGTCCTCTACGCGACGTACCGGTTCATCACGCATCTGCATCGGACGAACCCGGGCGCCTCGATTCGGCGGGATACCTACCTGATCATCCTGGGCATCTCTGGCTTCGCGATTGGCGAGCTCCTCTTCGAGGTCGTCCTCCCGAACTACGGCCTCGACCTTCGGTCTCCCGGGTTCATCGTGGAGATGGCCCTCGTCGGGCTCATCGCGTACGGCACCCGCGGAAGGTCGTTCCTCCAGGACCTGCTCGAGCCGACGGCGGAGGCGAACCTCCTCACGAAGCCCGCGTTCTCCCTTGAAGCGGGTCTGACGTATGCGATCCCGGAACGGGACGCGACCCACGCCTACGAGATCTTCAAGGACCTCGTTACGCACGGGGCCCATGGGCTGTGCATCACCCGTCGCTCGCCGAAGGCCGTCATGGCGGAGTACGGCCTCGAGCGCACGCCGGTCCTCTGGCTGAGCCGCGTCGCGACGGAGAAGAACGCCCTGCGGCCGTCCCCTCCGGAGAAGGTCGCGATGGCGATCGAACACTTCCTCGAGTTGAGCGAGAACACGGCCGTCCTGCTGGACGGCCTCGAATACCTCGTGAGCCACAACGACTTCGGTTCCATCCTCGCGCTCCTCCACGACCTGAACGAGAGCGTCGTCATGCACGAGGCGATCCTCCTCGTCCCCTTCGACCCCGCCGTGTTCAACCAACGGGAGATCGCCCTGATTCGGAGGGAGGTGCGCTTCGTCGGGGAGATGGCGCGGGAACTCCATCCGATCACGAAGATCCCACCCTGACGTACGTCACAAACCCTTTTATTCCACGGTCCGGCTGGCGAATCCTCCATGGAAGATCCCGAACTCCAGGCCATTCGCGCGAAGAAGCTCCGGGAGCTCATGACGACCGCGACCCCGCACGCGGCCGTCGCCGCAGGCCCGAAGCCTTTCCCCGTCACGGACCACACGTTTGACGAGGAGATCCGCAAGCCAGGGTTGATCCTCGTGGACTTCTGGGCAGAGTGGTGCGGCCCTTGTCACCGCGTCGCGCCCGTCCTCGAGCAGCTCGCGAAAGACCGGGCGGCCAGCCTGCGGATCGGCAAGCTGAACGTCGACGAGAACCCCCGAACAGCGATGCGATTCCAGGTCATGTCGATCCCCACGATGCTCCTCTTCAAGGACGGGAAGCTCGTCGATGGCATCGTCGGCGCGGTCCCGCGCCCGCAGATCGAATCGATGCTCGCCCGCTGGACGTAGTCACTTCGCGAGCGGGCCCGCCGGGCGGGGCTGGGGCGTCTTCAGCTGGGCCTTGAGATTCGCGACAATCGCGCGGAACGCCTTCGCCGCCTCGCTGTCCGGATGCTCGAGGACGAACGGCTTCCCGGCGTCGCCCCCCACGACGATGCGTGGATCGAGCGGGATGCGTCCGAGGAACGGAAGGCCGAGTTCTTTCGCGGCCGCCTCGCCGCCTCCCACCTTGAAGACGTCGATCGACTCGCCGCAATGGGGGCACACGAGGCCGCTCATGTTCTCGATTACGCCGAGGATCTCCATCTTCACGGCCCGGGCGAAGGCGATCGACTTGCGCACATCGAGGAGGGATACCTCCTGAGGCGTCGTCACGACGACGGCCCCGTCTGCATCGGGGATCTCCTGCGCCACGCTGAGGGGCTCGTCGCTCGTCCCTGGCGGTAGGTCGATCACGAGGTAGTCGAGCTCGCCCCACTCGACGTCGGAGAGCATCTGCTTGAGCGCCTTGATCTTCAGCGGGCCCCGCCAGACGACCGCCGTGTCGCGGTCGATGAGCTGGGCCATCGAGATTACCTTGACGCCCGCTGGCCCGACAGTCGCCTCGAGCCCTGTCTCAGTTGCCTTGACGTGGGCGTCCTCCAGGCCCATGAGCTTCGGGATGTCCGGACCCGTGACGTCCGCGTCCACGAGGCCCACCCGGCCTTCCTCGGCGAGTTGAACCGCCAGGTTTGCGGCAACGGTCGAATTGTGGACGAGAACCCCCTCGGCGACGAAGTTGTGGCTGCCCTCCACCTCGATGTCAAAGACCTCGACTCGCCCACTCTCCTCAATGTCAACGATGCGGTCCCAGTAGATGTTGGATTGGGCCAGGGCTTTCAGCTTGGCCGACCCGAGGAGAGACGCAATCCGTGACACGGTGTCCCTAGAGGGGCACACCCGTCTGTCGAGGTAGCCCTGTTTCAGGTAGGCGTGGCCGCCATAGATGCTCCAAACCCGCTTGTATCCGTATTCGTTGGAGAGCCGGGCCCAGGAGAGCCCCTTGCGCCGGCACTCTGCTTCCACATCCTCCCAGACCTCCCGAGGGAGCGTGTCCAGGTTCGGATTGCGCCGACGATTCGCAACCTTGGTAACAGCCCCACGGAGCGACCCGCGCTTCTTACCCCAGAAACCGACGTGCTTGGCAAATGCGACGATGTCCTTTCCGAAGATGAGTAGCCGATACGACCGGAGAGCTGGGTGTCTTATTCCATTCTTAACATAATGGGACGCACGATCCCGCAACACGGAATGAATTCCGAATCGCAAGAGGGCTCTGTGTACGTCACGAGCCAGCAGGGGCGATGAAGTAGAATATTCGATCTTGTCGTCATACACCGAACCGTCTGTGCTGAAGAGGCCGCGCAGGGCCGCCGCCAGGATCCTGTTTGAACTGCGGAAAGCCTGGGACGGAAGGAACTTCTGAGTAGAAGGGACATCAACGCCCAGGCGCCTCATGAGCACCATGACGGCGTTGGGCTTCCCTCCCCGTCTGCCACCAGTAACTATGTATCCGAATGGATTCCGCCCCCAAGGGCTCACACGCAAGATGGGATCAATCCTACGAACCGCACTCCGAAGAACCCCGACTATCGTCGCCTCCGCGTTTGTGAACCCTGGTACGCCGCCGGTGAGACCGCCG
>Ga0209619_10001704_pt1 | contig 16058 bp, 16 predicted proteins | sample Rifsed16ft3_FD_184011 | JGI IMG/M metagenome (GOLD analysis project Ga0209619, IMG submission 184011) | Soil microbial communities from Rifle, Colorado, USA - sediment 16ft 3 (version 2) | ecosystem: Environmental > Terrestrial > Deep subsurface > Rock core/Sediment | place: Rifle, Colorado... | reverse complement strand
GCGTATGCGCTGCAGGCGGATGTGGTTATTTTCATGCGCGGATCGGCGCCGCTGGTTTCAGCGCTGCACCCAGTGCTGGCATTGGTGGATTTCGCGATCGGTTATGCGCTGGTGGTACGCACCTGGAGGTTGATCAAAGCGCCGGAGATGACAGAAATACCGGCGGGACCGTCAGCCGCGCCGGCAGCGACCGTGGATTGAGGTCAGGCAGCGGAAAAATTAACCGCCAATCGCGGCAGGTTTCTCGGCTTTTGCCCTGAATATCAACCCCGCAAAGCCGCAGACAGCCACAATAGCGCCAGCGAGCGGCAGGTAGGGAGTGGAGATCACATTGGGCATAATCAATGCCAGTCTGGTGAAAAACAGCCAGACTGGCAGCAAGCCGACGAACAGGCCGATCGCGAGCAAGATGAGACTCCCGTTGAGGGTCAGCCGTTGGTTGAAGACAGTCGCGAAGAGCAGCAGGCAAATCAAAGCAAACAGCAGCGGGGCGACCACAGCGTAAACGAAATAAACGGATGGGTCAAATTCGGTTGAGACAGTTTCCCGTGCCGATCGATACCAGTTGTTCAACAAATAACCGACGAATATCAGGACGATGCTAAAGATAAAAGGAAGAGCGCGATAACCAGGGGTTTTCGATTCCATTCGGACGTCTCCTTTTCCACAGCCCACAGTCCGTATTCAGGTGTTGACCCGCCCAATATCGATCATACTGCGAAAAATTTGACCTGCAAAGGTGATTGTGCCAAGATGGCCGCTTCGCGCATTTTTGGCTCGCGCCCCACTCCCTGCGGTCGATCACAGATCGCCCTGTGGGCGGGGGCCCAGAATTCGGGTGTTCGCCGCTACAACAACGCCTGCAGCAGTTTTTGACCGAAATCGGATGGATCGCTTCGGTCGATCCGGAGCTCTTTCGCGCCGTGCCAGGCCAGAAAGTCGCGCATGGCAGCCGACACAGCGGCTACAAGTTCATCGTCCGCGGCGACGCCTGGCTCCAGGGCGAGCGATAGCAGGTTCAGTACGCCGGTTTTGCGATCCAATTTCGGGTCAAAGCGACCGACCAGGCGATCCTTGTGCAGAATTGGGAGGCAAAAGTAGCCGTAAATGCGGTCCTGGGGGCGCTTATAGCATTCCAGCACCTGGTTGAAGCCCCACAACCGTTGGTCGCGTTCATGAGCCCAGAAAAACGAATCGAAGGGGGAGAGGAAGGTGGTGCGCTCCGTCTTAATCTCGCCGTCGGCGGCGCGCTGCAGCAGCGGCAGGGTATCGCGATGCACCAGCCATTTTCGCACACCGTCCATCGTTTCCCCCTGGATCTCGACCAGCGTTCCGTCGGCGTGCAGCTCCTGGACGGTCGGCTTGATTTGCTTGGCCCAGATGTAGGCATACCAATTGAGGTTGCGCTGATCAAACACTCCCAGCGCTCTGGCAGCCTGCTCCACACAGAAACGCCGCCCTTCCTCAGAATCAGCCGGCACGGCATCGACCCAATCCGGCAGCACCCGCTCTTTAATGTCGTACACGCGCTGGAAGTTGACCCGATCCGCTATCATCAGGTCGCCGGCGGCAAAAAGGGCCTCCAGCGCGGTCTTAGACGGTTTCCAGTCGTACCATGGATTGCGTTTTGGTCCTTGATACTCGAAATCCCCGACGCCCAGTCCGCCCTCAGCGCGGATCCGCTCCAGCGTCTGGTCCGTCAGCTCGCGGTTGCCGTCCTGATTCCACCAGGCGCTGAAATCCGGGATGGTGCGCCAACGGTGGTAACGGTAATGTTCCAGCGGGAGGATGCAGGCGGCATGTCCCCAGCCTTCATACAGCTGGCGCTGGCCGGGTGTGTAGACCAACTGGTGGAGCGTGTCCAGGTCATACGAACCAAGGCGCGACCAGAGGGTGACGTAATGGGCGCGGTTTACCATGTTCAAGGTATCAATCTGCAGGTAGCCAAGCACCTTGACCACATTGACGATGTCGTCGGAGGAGGGTGGTGTCTGCGCCGCATTGGCTGTGGTCAATCGCTGGGCGTCCAGGACCGTGGCCCGCAGTGCAGAAAGGGGAAAAATTGTGCCGGTTACTTTGGTTGCCATGAAAAACCTCACACCATTAATCGATAGGGGGTCAAGCCATTTTATATGGGCAGTCAGGAATTGAATTATTTACCCGATTATTCAACATTACTCGGAAAATTGCAACAAATTGCGTTTGTTGACCGGTTGAATATGTCTTTCTGCGGCTTTGATCAACGCCGTCGTAGAAAAATACCCTATTGACAGATGCATTTGTTGTATGTAATATATAGGAAATATTACTTCTGATTATTTATACAAATCAGTAGTAATGAGGTGAAATAGCCGTATGAGCAGCCAAAAGAAACCCGCTAACGAAAATCAACTAACCCTGCCGACCATTCTGGAAACAGTAGGAACCGCCGCCAGCCTTGCGGCAGCCAAATTTCGCTTCGAGGATTACCGCTCGCGCCTGTCCGCGCAGACCGTACGCCGCCAGAACGCGGATCTCATGCTATTTGCAGAATTTTTACACAATGTAGAGGTGCGCAGGGTCGGCGCGCTGAATGAGGACCCGCAAGCCTGGCGCGGCGTCAGCTGGGGCCTGGTGGAAGCTTTCGTGAAGTGGCAGCTGAAGGAAGGCTACGCGGTATCTTCGGTGAATGTACGGCTCTCCACAGTGAAGTCCTACGCGCGTCTGGCGTTCCAAGCTGGAACGCTTTCTGCCGAGGATTACGCGCTGATTCGCTCGGTGCAGGGCTATGCCCGGCGGGAAAAACGCCGCATTGACGCCCGGCGAACGCAAACCCGGGTCGGGTTGAAAAAAGAAACCCCGGTTACACTTACAGCGGAACAAGCCGCGGCGCTCAAAAATCAGCCGCTGGCAACGGTTCAGGGAGCGCGGGATGCCCTGTTGGTGGCGCTGCTTCTCGATCATGGGCTGCGGGCGGGCGAAGCAGCCGGTTTGACGATCGAGAACCTGGATTTAGGCAGCGGGCTGCTCAAATTCTACCGTTCCAAGGTCGGAAAGACGCAAACGCACCGCTTAAGTGCCGATTCCAGGCGTGCCGCACTCAGCTACACGAAATTACTAAGTTTTTCAGACCCCGCTGAACCCATTTTACGCCGCTTGAATCGCAATGGGGACCTGCTTTCCACCGGTCTGACCCCCCGCGGCATTTCTTTACGGGTCGCGGAACTGGGAAAAGCGCTGGGAATCGAAAATCTGTCAGCGCATGATCTGCGCCACACCTGGGCAACCCAGGCTGCCCGCGCCGGCACGGATCCCTTCCGCTTGCAGCAGGCTGGCGGCTGGTCGTCGCTGGCCATGCCGCGGCGTTATGTGGAGGACAGCGAGATCGCCAACGAAGGAATGGAGTAGGCGTTCGTCGTGTCACGTGTCAGGTAAAATTTTCCACTGATTTCGTAGGGGCGGACACGTGGGTCCGCCCAAAATCGAACGTGGAACAGCCGAAGTTCGGAGGTCGCCCTCAATGAACGCAGAGGAACGGGTCGACACATGGTTCGACCCCTACGGATAATTTACGCGCTCTGGCGGGCCAGCAATCCAGCCGTGGCGCGGGTGTTCTCTTCAATCGCCAGGAAGACCATGATGGCTTCGCCGATGGCGAATTGACAGACAGCTGCCAGTCCCCCACCGATCAGGAACGCCAGGGCAGCCAGGATTCCGCCAAAAACGCCGCTCAGGGTGGTAATGCCCTGGATCCCCAGGTCGCCGCTGAAGCCTTCCAGCGCCGCTCCCCCCAGGATGCTGCTCAGCAGCACGCCCACAGCTGCCAGCACGCTGACAACCGCCAAAATGATGCCAATGGTCTTGTAAAAGCCCGCGATAAACCGTAAAAAGCCAAATTTCTTCGTCATTCTTTCCTCCCGCGCGAAATTGTTGTTGTGATGTTTCGCAGTAATATGCAACTTCCATGCCGCCCCCCCTGCCCTGCCTCGTTTTTGCGGGCGAAAAAGTGGAGAAAGTTAAGCTACACGAAAATTTGCGGGTTTTGAAGGGGTCCGAAGGTATATATACTGTAAGGGCGAGGCAAAAAGGATCGATCAATCGGACATGATGTGATTGAGCCTCGCCCTAAAAAAGGTATCCTGGGTGCCCAACGGGGCGAGGCTTAAAGGCAGGTTTTTATAATGGGCGTATTAAGCTTGCCTCGCCCTTACAAAAAGGCATGCCATGCCATGCCTGCCTCGCCTTACGTGGCATCCGAGAAAGACGTGGCACGTGACACGTGACACGGGGCACGCCTACCCCAAGTCTTCGGCGATTTTGACCAGGCCGTGCGGGTAGCGGATAACCACCAGTTCGCGGCCAGAGCGCACCAGACCCTGCGACTCCCACTGGCTGAGGATGCGGCTGACGGTGAAGAGCGTGGTGCCGGTCATTTCCGCCAGATCCTGGCGGGTCAGCGCCATGTCGATCAATACCCCCTCGTCAGTTTTACGGCCGGTCTGTGACGCCAGACGCAGCAGAGTACGCGCCAGGCGCCGTTCAACACGCTGAGTTGCCAGCTCGCGAAAGCGGTCCTGGAACTCAACCACATGTCCGGCCATCAACTGCAAGGCATTGAGCGCCAGCTTCGGCATTTGCTCGATTAAGCCCATCAGCGTGTCTCTCGACCAAACCAGGGCTGTACATTCCTCAGCCGCCTCAGCGGTCACCGGGAAAGTGTCCACTTTGGCCAGCGCGATGGCGCCAAATACCGTCCCCGGCCCGATTACCCTTAGCAGAATCTGATTGCCCTCGGCGGTCACCTGTGACAGGCGCACCCGCCCGCTCTCGATCGAATATACGGCGTCAGCCGGATCACCTTGCAGGAAGAAAAACTCGCCGTCAGACTTGCGCTGCAGACGGGCTGCGCTGCGCACTCGGGCGGTTTCGGCTGGCGTGAGACCAGCCAGTAAGTGGGATTCAGTTGGTGAGCTTGTCGGTGAATCTGCGGTGGAGGTCATGGCTAGATTCTAGCATAGGCTTAGGCTTCGAAGCACATCCGACGGGGGTTTTTGTGCTTACTTTCCTTGCCAGCTCTCTTCGCTATGCAACGGGACACCTGACACCATACATACGTTCTTTGCTCTTCCACAAAGAACCCGATCCGGCTGCGGCGTAGGATAAAAATGGAATGGTAGAAATCCCCCTCTCCCCCACCCTGACCGTCGACCGGATATTTGCGCAATGGCCGCAGACCATACCGGTCTTCATGCGCCACCGCTTCGCCTGCATTGGCTGCCTGATGGCGCCATTCGATACCCTGGCGGATGTGGCGCGCAACTATGATATTTCATTGACCGACTTAATGGCCGAGTTGAAGGAAGCCATTAATCGAAAGCCGAAACCGCATCACCCCGATGTTGGGAAACCAACCAACAATCTGAACTGGTAAGGTTTGAAAACAAGGAAACACGAAGGGCGATTCGCTCGCCCTTCGTGTTTATTTTTCCAGTTAGCCGGCTGGCCAAACGCGTTAATGAACCGGTTCGACCGGACGGGCTTCGATGTAGCCGCGGTAACCAAGGGGTTCGAGCTGGAAACGCGGTGCAGCTTCGGGCGCCCACTGGAAGCCATAAATAGCCGGGTTGAACTTGTCGATATGCTGCCAGACCTCACCGATGGCATCCATAAAATCGTCATCGTTGTACGGCTCGCCCTGGAAGATCATCATTTTGCAGGGCGGCAGCTCGATCAGATCGTAGCCGGCGGGAACTTCATTGGCATAATCCAGCGGCAGCTCCACTCCCTGAACATACAACGAGGTGCCGGGCTTAATCAGATGCTTTGGCAGCCACATCCCGACCGGCTCGTAGAGGGCCTCTTTGACGCTGGTGAGCAGCGGCCAGGTGTCGCAGCCCAACTCGGTCACATATTCCATGTAGTCGCGGGCGTTGACGGCGCGCTGCAGCAGCACTTTGCGGGCCGGGCGCTCGATCACCTGGACAAAAATGGCTTTGACGCTGTTATTTTCACTCATTTTTCGTTCTCCCCGATGGTAAAAGCGGTAGGCAGCCAGAGCTTTCTCTGGCATAAACAATTGGATCGGCGGCGTTTTTTGACTGTACTTTTTTGGCGGCAGGCCAAATTCCTTCGAGAATGCGCGGGTAAATCCCTCGTGCGTGTCAAAAACAAAATCCAGGGCTACGTCAAGAACGCTCCTCTCCTCATCGCGTAAGGTAAATGCAGCTTTGGTGAGTCGGAAGGCTCGGATGTACTCGAACGGGGCGCGGCCGGTGGCTTCTTTGAAGATTCTGGCGGCGTACCAGGGCGAGTAAGCGGCAGCCCGGGCCAGTTGAAGCAAGGTGATCGGCTCATTGAGGTGGGCCTCGATGTAATCCTGCATTTTTTGCACGGCGATGACGTTTTCTACAAGGTCCATGATCTCACCTAGATCAGCATACGAATATCTTCAGGAAAATTCTTGACTTGCGTTGCGCTTCACTAACAGTATACGGGTTTTGCTGACCGGGGTCTGCAATTAAATGGAAAAGTTGCGAACCCCGGGCTTGATTAGCAAGGATAAACGCGGCTATAGTTGGCTAAGAGCACGTGCAATGCACCAAAAGCATGTGCAATGCACGAAAATCACGTGCAATGCACAGAGATCCTTCGCCTGCCCTTCGACAAGCTCAGGGACCGGCTCACTCAAAGCTCAGGGACCGGCTCACTCAAAGCTCAGGGACCGGCTCACTCAAAGCTCAGGGACTGGCTCACTCATAGAGTGACCTGCGGACAGGTTGACAAATCAATCCCCCACCAACACGCCGGCGGCAATGCCGCCTTCGAAGGCCAGTTCGGTTTCTTCCACCTGCACAATGGTCACCGGGCGCTGGGCAATCACGCGCACGCGTCGACCAGGCACCAGACCGTAGGCCTGCAAATGCTGCCGTTGACCGCCGGACAGGTCGCCGTAACCGGTGACCGACACCTCGCGTCCGGGTTTGACGCCGGCAAGGGTGCGGACTGGTGCTTCGACGGGCTGGTCCCCCTGGGCTTCGGCAAGCTGGTCCTCCCGAGCCTGCCGAGGGACAGCCACCGGCCCTTCGACAGGCACCCCCTCCCCACCTCCCCCAAAATCCAACGAGCGGATTTTATGGGAGGAGTCCAAGCGAATCGCTAATAGTTGCTGGACCCAACGTGCCAGGCGCGATTTATCCGGATTGATGTTGCTGGTACCGCATTTTGGGCAGCAGGAAGTGCTGCAATCTTTGTGCAGCGGGCACTGCCCGCACGAATCACGGCCCTGCGACACTCTATAGGTCAGCCCGCAAGCCACGCAGGTGATCACGGGATCCAGGTTCTGGACAGATGTGCTCATCAACCGACCCCCCAACCGAACAGGTTCAACAGACGGTACAGCAGACCGCCCACCAAAATGGCGAAGGGGAAAATGAAGGCGATCATGCCCCAGCCCATTTTCATGCCGCGTTCTTTGATCAGCATGAACATACTGGCGATGCATGGCACGAACAGCGTAATGGTGGTGATGGCAACCACCACCTGCAGTTCGTTCAGCTGCCCGTGCTGCTGCATGATGAACAAATTGGTGGCGGCAAAATCGCGGCGCAGGAAACCCAGCAGGAAAGCGGATGCGGTCTCAGCCGGAAGACCCAGCCAGCCGGAGACGATCGGTTTCAGACCCTTAATGATCCACGGCAGCACCGACAGTTTGTCCAGCGCGAATAATATGCCCGTACCGAGCAGGAACAGCGGCACGGCTTCTTTGATATACCACTCCAGGCGTGCCGCTGTTTTGACCAGCACATTGGAGAGCACTGGCAGGCGGAGCGGCGGCAGTTCGACCACCAGCGGCGTGCGCTCGCCGGGCATCAGCCGGGCAGCCAGCCAACCGACCAGAATCAGCACCAGCAGCACCACCCCGCTCCAGATCAGGCTGGCCCCCAGCGAAACACCCGCCAGCATTCCCATCACCACGCCAAGCTGGGCCGAGCAGGGCACCGCCAGCGCCAGCAGCAGCGTCACCAAAATCCGGTCGCGCGGTTTGGTGAGCACGCGGGTGGTCATGGTCGCCATAGTGACACAGCCCAGGCCGAGTACCATGGGCAGGATCGCCTGCCCGTTGAGCCCGATTCTGGTGAACAGGCGGTTGGTCAGCACCGCCAGGCGCGGCAGGTAACCGGAATCTTCCAGAATGCCAAAAGTAATGAAGAAGGTGATCACAATAGGCAGCAGCAAGGCCACCGCGTAGGTGATGCCTACGGTCCACATGCCGTATTCACCCACCAGGAAGTCAACCACCAACGGAATAGGGATCAAATTGGTGAGTTGCGCCGTCAGCCACGGGTTGATGATATTGCCGAACAGGTCGTTCTCGAGCAGACCGACCAGTGTTCCAGCGCCGAAAACACCAACGAACCAGTACATGCCGTACAGCGCCAGCGCCAGGATGGGCAGTCCCCACAAAGGGTGGATGGCCAACCGGCCAAGGGCTACCCCCAGGCTGGCGCGGGTGTTGGCTTCCTTGCGCAGGGCAGCCGACGCGACGCGCGTTACGAAATCCTCACGGGTTTGCTGGATGAGGGAGGACAGGGATTCGACAGCCTCCGGTCCCTGAGCTTGTCGAAGGGCCGGGGCTTCGACAAGCTCAGCCACCGGCCGGTCGGTCCTTGAGCCTGTCGAAGCGGCACGAACTACGCGCATCGCGGCCAGATTCTCAGAGCTTACGTTCTGCTGGAACCATTCCTCGTTTAATGTGCTGCTGCTCAACCACAGCAGCCCCAGGCCGCGTTTGGCAACCGGGGATTCGGGCAGCAGCGGTTCGATCTCTGTCAGCGCGGATTCAATCGCCGGCGGATAGGTCAAATGGAATTTGGGGCGGCTGGCGCGCTTGACGGCCTGAACCAGCTCAGCCACGCCCTGACCGCGGGTGGCGACTGTGGCGGTGACGGGCACCCCCAGCGCGGTCTCGATCACTTGCGGTTCGAGAGTAAAGCCGCGGGCTTCGGCTTCGTCCATCATATTGAGTGCCAAAGCCAACGGGCGGCCCAATTCGGCCAGCTGGACCGTCAGATGCAGGGTGCGCCGCAGGTTTTTGGCGTCGCCGACCTGCAAAACGGTTTCCACGTCATTGCCGAGCACCACCCGCTCGGTCACCTGCTCGTCTTCACTGCGCGGCGGGAAAGCCACAATGCCGGGCGTATCCACCAGGGTCACCCCGTCCAGTCCGCGCAGCAGTCCCTGCGTGATTTCGACGGTGGTGCCGGGGTAATTGGCGACCACTACATACTTACCGGTCAGTTTGTGGAACAACATGGATTTACCCACGTTGGGATTGCCGACCAGGGCAATGTTGGCGGCGTCAGCGGTGAGGGCAGCGGATTCAGGGGTGCAATGGGTCATCAAGTACCTTTAATGTGTCAGGTGTCAAGTATCAAGTAGACCGCTTCCAAAAATTCATTTTTGGAGGAGGTGGGGAGGGAGTTACTTACTCGCGCAGTCGGCGCACAGGCCGTAAAGCACCAGCGCGGCAGATTCAACCTGGCCCCCCTGCTGGCGGCTGAAGGTCTGCTTGACCTTATCCAATAGCGGCGCATCGAATTCGATGATGCGGTTGCAGGCGCGGCAGCGAAAGTGGTGATGGTCGGGTCTTTGATCGGCGACTGGATCAAAACGATCCTGATGCGGTTCGCCCTCAAAATGGCGCGAGTTGACCAATCCCTCCTGCTCCAGCCAGCGCAGCGTGCGGTACACCGTCGACAGGTTCAAAGCCGGATTTTTGGGCTGCACCCGCTGGTAGAGCTCTTCAGCGGTCGGGTGGTCTTGTGATTCGGCCAGCACCGCCAGGATTAAACGCCGCTGCGCGGTCATACGCCCGCCGTGGGAGGTGAGTGTTTGAGCCGCGTGCTGCAGTAATGGATTGATGGGCGTTTTGACGTTCATGACGATGAAAAGAATAGCCTTATTGCAAATGATTTGCAGATAAGATTATTTTATGCGTGAATCGTCAAGCGAGGCAGTGCAGCAAGTCACCAAATATTGGGATATGTGTCATGTATGTGCCCAACCCAAAACGACAACGCGAATCCCGTACGGGCGGACCTATGTGTCCGCCCCTACGTTTATAAATACCGCGTCCCTACGATTCCATCATCCCTTTCAACTCGCCGCGCAGGGCGTTGATCCGCTCGCGGGCCTGGTTGATATGACGGTAGACCGTCTCGTTGCCTTTAATGCCATCCGCGATCAACTTGAGGGCGGCTTGAGCGCGGGTTTTGGCCAGACCTGCCTCGACCATCACGTCCAGATCGGCCCGTTCGCCCGGTCCGACGCGCACGATCATCAAGCCGGTCAGGTCTTCGGCGGCTTTACCGACTTTTGGCGCATATTCCTTGAACATGCTGCCAATATCTTTCACCAGTTGATTCATATCGTCTTCAAATTGGGCTGAGGCGCTTTTTGCGGCGGGAGCCGGATTGGTAGGATTTTCACTCATTGCTCACCTTCCTGGGTTTGCGAGGAATTCATCTCTTCGTCTTGCACCGACACCTTTAATTGGCTGCGCAGCGCAGCGATCTGGTCGGTGATCTGGCGGATGCGCTCAAAAAGCGGACCGTTGGCCTTCATTCCTTCGCTGATCAGCAGCGCGGCGGCTTCAGAACGGCTGCGAGCCAGTTCGGCTTCCACCAGCATGTCCAGGTGCGCCAGGGTGCCATCATTGACGCGTACCATCACCACGTTGCCGCGGCCTTGCAGCGCCTCCCCCAGCGTCTGACCAATGTTCTCGACCGATTTCCAGGCGTTCTTTAAAGTGGCGCCGCCTTCGGCGGGTTTGGCTTTTTGGGGTTCGCTTGCCGGTGATTCATCCGGCTGCGGGTCGTGCATTTGACCTTCTACAAAATTCGGTTCTTCGTTCATGGACTGCTCCTATCGATCCCGTAACGGGTATATATCATTTGTAATTGAATTACATGTAATAGTATAACGAAAAGAGCGTCATGTGTCAAGTGTCAGGTAAGTTTGCACACGATATACATGTTGGACTAATATTCAAGAATTTAACGCGAAGGACGCGAAGAGCACGAAGGGAAACAAGAATTTAACGAGAAAAATGTCGGGGTATGGGAGGAAAACTGATGCAACCGATTGTACGTGGCACCTGACACCCCATCTGCTGCGCTACGATCACAGATCGCCCTGTGGGCGGGGCGCATAAACCGCGCGTGATACTTGACACCTGGCACATGACACGCTCAAATCATTTTTCATGTACAATACTATTAATCCCTATCCGCTCATTTTCTCAGGAGGTCCAAATGCTCGTCGGTGAACGCATGTCCAAACCGGTCTTAACGATTTCCCCGGATATCCCGGTGCAGGATGCCCTGGCGCGCATGCGCCGCGAGAAAGTGCGCCGCTATCCGGTGATCGATAAAAACGGAAAAATGGTCGGAATTGTGACCAGTTCCGACCTGATGAACGCCACTCCCTCTGAAGCCACCACGCTGAGCGTGTGGGAGATCAATTACCTGCTCAGCAAAATCACCGTCGAGCGGGTAATGAGCAAAGACGTCCTGTCAACCTGCGAGACATGCCCGATCGAGGACGCAGCTTTGATCATGGCGGACAAGAAAATTGGCGGTCTACCGGTGATTCGCGGCGAGGAAGTGGTCGGCATTATCACCGAGACCGACCTGTTCAAGTTGTTCATCGAGATGCTTGGCGCCCGCGTACCGGGCGTGCGTCTGAGTGTGGACCTGGAAGACAAGCCCGGCAAACTCTTTGATCTGACCGGTGTGGTGTGCGACCTGGGCGGCAACATCCACGGAATGGGCACCATGCTCGGCGAAACCACCAGCACCCAGCGCGTGACGCTCAAGGTCTCCGGGGTGGAGTTGGAAACCCTGCGCAAAGCAGTTGAACCAGTGGTGGTCAAGATTCGCGACATTCGGCAGAGCAGCGGGTAGGCAAGCGAGATTATTATTCACCACAGCCCGCATTAGGGGTTGTGGTGAATTTTTTTATTTTGAGGATCATCTCAAAGCCTGTGCATTCCTTACTGGGCAGCAAGCTTTGCGGTGCGGATATAATGATTCGATATGACCCTCACCCCGGACGAATTCGAAAAACTCAAAGTGATCGGCCGGATCGTGGCGCAAACCCTGCAGACCATGACGGCGGCGGTGCAGCCTGGCATGACCACGCTGGAGCTGGACGAATTGGGATTGCGCCTGCTGCGTGAAGCCGGCGCCACCCCTGCCCCGCCGACCGTTTACGGCTTCCCCGGCGCCACCTGCATTTCCATCAGTCCGGTCGCGGCGCACGGAATCCCGGACTCTGCCCGGGTGATTCAGCCCGGCGACATCGTTAATATAGACGTTTCCGCCAGCCTGGACGGCATCTTCGCCGATAATGGCGGCAGTGTGGCTGTCCCGCCGGTCAGCCCGGCGACGGAAAAACTATTGGCTGCCGCCCTTGCGGCCCGCGACCTGGCGATCGCGGAGGCGAGAGCTGGCCGGCCGGTCAATAATATTGGCCGCGCCGCCGAAAAACAGGCGCGCAAGGCCGGTTACAAAATTGTCAGAGCTCTGGCCAGCCATGGTGTGGGTCACACGCTGCACGACGACCCCGGGAGTATCTTCAACTTCTACCACCCGTCTGACCGGCGCATTTTACAAGCCGGCTGGGTGCTGGCGATTGAACCTTTCGTGACTGCGGGTTCGGGGGACATATATGAAGAAGACGATCAGTGGACCCTGCGTACCACCGACCGCAAACCAGTGGCGCAGTTCGAGCACACGGTGGTGGTCACCGACGGCGAACCAATCATTGTGACGAAATTGGATTAAAACACCGCCTCCTCCACTTTGTGATTTTCAAAATGGAGGAGGCGAAGCGTTATTGAGGAATCGCTTACGGCTGCATGGCAGGGAAGTTTCCCTCGGCCAGCTTTTCCACGTAGGCATCTTCCAGCCGGATGGTGATGATCTCCCGGAATTCCGGCGGTCCAACGGTCAACAGCAGACTCTTGCCATCGGCCAGCCAGTCCAGCGTGACCGGTGATTCAATAACACCCAGTGAACGCGGGTCATTAGTTTCGACGACCGGCTGCACGAACAACTCGCTGCGGTCGAGCATCGGTTCACCCGGATCGCCCAACCCCTTGAAGTAAGCCACCTGTTGACCATCGGGAGACAGCCTGGGGAGATAGGCATAGCCTTCGGCATAATGCGGCGAGATGCGCTGGGCACCCGTCCAGTCCAGATTAACGAACCAGATGCGCTCCGTGCCGTTGGGCATGTAGGTCATCAGGTCGTACACCAATCCGGAGCTATCCGGCAGCAAGTCGTAGGTGCCAACTGCCTGTTCGCGCCGCACGTATTCGTTGGTTTCCATGTCGTAATAGGCAAAATTGCCGGAGCCTTCCATAGCAAAAACCTCGGCGAAGGCCACGATGCGTCCATCCGCTGACCACTGCGGTGATACGACGGAGAATCCGCCGCTGGGCGGCACAATTTCAACCGGCTCACCGCCGGCATCCACGTCGATAGCCCAGATGCCTCGGGCTTTGGTCTCGTCCAACTCCGCCCGGCTGGTGAAGTAATTCTCGTCAACAATCAGGGCATAAGTCAACTGATGGGTGCCCGGACGCCATGCGAAACCGGCGGTTTGCGTATCCGCCAGCACTTCTTTCATCTCCCTGGTATCCATATCGAAAACCACCAGGCTGAAGGTGTATTGCAGCCCTGAATCGACCGGTTTGCTGAAGAAGCGGGCAGCAGCCAGAAGCAGTCCATCAGACGACCAGGTCAGGTCCAGATACGTGATCGTTTGATCGCCGCTGCTAGAGTTTTGATTTGCGTCGGCTGTCAATTTCGTCTCGCTGCCATCCGCCAGGTCTTTGAGGGTGATGTTGCCGTCGGCGGCGACATAGGCTAACAGGCCCGGTTCGGCGGGTGGGACGGTGGTCGCTGCCGGAACGTGTGTGGCTGCAGCGGTGGGGGCAGCGGTGGGCGGGGCCGGTTCGACCGGTGCGGGGGATTCAACCACTCCGACTGGCGTCTGGGCAGTGCCGCTGGTTGGGGTAATGACCTTGGGAGTGTTTCCGCAGCCGGAAAGGATCACAGCGGATAAGAGAAGGAAAATCGCAATACGTTTCATTCATGTTCTCCAGTAAAAGTTAAAATTCTCAGTCGTAACCTATACAATTCTAGTCGATATTCGGGGATAAAAAGTTCCTGAAATGATGCTTGGATCCACTACCTGTGATGGAGTGTCCGTAGTTGCACTCAACCCCACCCCTTCCCTCCCCGGTCTGTATGGGCTTTCATGTAAGGGGGAGGCAGAAACAGGTTACGATGTCGATCATAACGATATTTAGCCTCGCCCTGGCTTTTTTTAAGAACGAGGCGAGGCTAAAGGGATTCTTGACGGTCATACCATAATATTTTTGCCTCGCCCTTACAGGGCGTGCTGCGAGTTTTGGTTCGCTTTTTTGAATGACGAACTAGAGGCAAAAACAGAGCTACCAGAATACCCCCCACATTAGCCTATTCTTCTACTTCAGACCGAACTGGATTGGTCAGAATGTATTCCCGAATACCATTTAACTCATGTTCATCCCGGATTATGCGCTCAAAATAATTGCGGTGCCAGATTGGTTCATTGTTTCCAGGGTTGTTAAAGTGGTAAACCTTACTCACAGTGGATTTAAAGGTGCCGACAATAGTGCCTAATGAACGTCGAGTTGGCGTTGTTAAGGACAACGAATCGTAAGTTTGAATGATTCCCTGGTTCAATAAGAGAATCCCGTGAAAATGATCAGTCATTACGATAAATTCATCGATTTCAACCCCTGCGAATCGGTTGGTTAAGCCCAACCAGACGCTGGCGGCTAATCGACCCAGTGGGGAAAGTTCCATAAGACCATTCACCAGATTACCGAAAAACGGCTGCCGCTGATAGGTGAGGATGGTTACGAAGTACGCCCCTGGTTGCGAATAATCGTATTCCGGAAATCGAATGGATTTGCGATTCTTTAGGTCGGTTCTGGATGGGGCCATAACCATAAGAATAGCGCAAATCAAGAATTCGGCAACTTTCTTTGCATCATCGATCCGGCGTAATGTCGAGGCAGATAATTTCCGGTAAGGTCTCTTCTGTAAGGGCACGTTCCCGGATCGGAGTGTCGATAGGGTTGGGCGAGGCTTAAGTGGTGATACAAGAGCAAAAGATACTTTTTTGCCTCGCCCTTACAAAAATAACTTCACGGGGGGAGTCCTTTCGGGAAGCGCCACAGCCAGAAGCGCTGCATCCATCGAAGGTACGGTCCTGTAAGGGCGAGGCAGAATCGCGTGATTAAATCCACCTGCATATACTTAAGCCTCGCCCTTAAGGGCATGTTCCCAGACAGGTGGGTCGATAACCTGGGCGAGGCTTAAAAGGTGATGCACTAGTGCAATATTCTTTTTTGTCTCGCCCTTACAGGAGTGGCCCGGACTGTACCCTCGATTGGTGATTATGGTTTGAGTTTTTTGGAAGTATAATGGGAGTTATTTAGTGGCTATACGCATTATTTCTCGAAGGAATTCAGTGTAAAATGAGAAGAAACAATCTCCCGCTTATGCCTCCATCCCTTCGCGCTCCCCTCGCTGTGCTGATCCTCGCCGGCTGGCTGCTGACCGCCACGGCGTGGTTCCACAGCGCGGTGCTGGCGCCCTTCATCGATTTCATCCAGCGCTACAAGTGGCAGGCTGTGCTGATGCTGGCGCTGATCTCGATGTACCGCATCTCCGACGTGGTGATGGGGGTGATGAGCAATCCCTTCTACCAGGAAATGGGCTTTACCAAGGATGAGGTGGCGACGGTGTCCAAGGTATATGGCGTGATCATGACCATTCTCGGCGCCGGCCTGGGCGGCCTGCTGGTCATGCGCATGGGCGTGATGCGCACGCTGTTCCTGGGCGCGGTGCTGTCCGCGGCGACCAACCTGCTGTTCGTGTGGCTGGCCGGGCGCGGCCACGATGTCGGCGCGCTGGTGTTCACGATTTCGGCGGACAACCTTTCCGCAGGCATCGCCTCAA
>Ga0209619_10001703_pt1 | contig 16058 bp, 17 predicted proteins | sample Rifsed16ft3_FD_184011 | JGI IMG/M metagenome (GOLD analysis project Ga0209619, IMG submission 184011) | Soil microbial communities from Rifle, Colorado, USA - sediment 16ft 3 (version 2) | ecosystem: Environmental > Terrestrial > Deep subsurface > Rock core/Sediment | place: Rifle, Colorado... | reverse complement strand
AACATTTTTTCATTTTTTTATCTATGCTTTTTAATATCCCAAAATAGACATTAATGCAGACATAGAAACAGTATCTTTGAGTAACAACCCAAAGTTTATCGCTTTAATAGAAAGGTCACGGTCAGGACAGAAAGCCGAAGGAGGGATTTCATCGGAAGAAATGCGTCTACGGCTTAAAAAGAAGCATTCTGCACACATACGATAACGCTCCGGCTCAGCGGCGAGCATCAGCGAGTCTGCTGCAACCGGTTGTTCGGTCATTTATTCTGCATCCAGATTCTTCAGAATCTTCTTTGCCAATGGCTCCTTGATCTCAGTGTGCCGTGGAACAGCTTCCGTAACTCCGGTTTTCGGATTGATCCAAAGTGAATGAGAACTGCCTTCCCGCTTTAAGTAACAACCGGCAATACGCAATTTACGTTCCAAATCCCTCCGCTTCATCCAATCAGCACCTTATCCTGAATAGCGTCCTCGGGCAGGCCACGAAGGATGTCCGCCTTGCGATCTTCCAGAATCAACTCAATAGCCTGTCGTAGGCTATTCTTGGTTTCCTCGATCGTCTCACCTTGTCCGTTGGCACCAGGAACCTCGGGGCAAATGGCCCAGTAACCGCCTTTTGGAGCGGCTTCAATAATTGCTGTAAATTCTGCTTTCATCACATCTCCTTTTCTTATATTAATGCGGAGTTCAAGACCGATACACCCCTACGGGTCATGGCTCAGCGACGTGTTAGTTCCCTGCGGGTACATATTTCATCTTCACTGCATCACCAACGAACGAACCGATAATGTCGGGTAGCCCGGGAAGTAGGGACTTCGAGCCGATTCTCGTTTTTGTAAACAGAACCTTACCGGTGGTTCGATCTACCTGGTAAACCTCAAAGAGCTCCGCTCCCTTGTTCTGGGCCCAGCCGGCCAGTGGCGATGTTCCGAACATCGTAAATTGTGTGTCATCCCCTGAGACGGAGCCAGTAGTGCCGTCGAAGCAGAGGATCATAGGGTTAGAAAACGTGTCTGCGTGAAATGCGTAGCCCCAGATGATACTGCGGACTGACCTTTCATATTTGAGAGGGACCAGCACTCCTTTGCATCCGCGACGCAAGGAATAAGCAGAACCGACAATAATGCTACGAATGTTAGACGAATCATTGACCCTCCTGAGGGACCTAACATTTAATAGACGAATTTCCTCATTACCTATATTTCTTGCTAATATCCATTTTGTTTTTTATACCACCAGCAATATTTATTGTCAACTTATAAATACTCTGAAAGAAAATTATAAACCATTGAAAATGGAGAGGAAATGCAATATAATAATCTTGCATCGGTTATTATGTTGCTGAAATATAGTATTGCATATTAGTTATAAAAAGGTGGGCAATTTCACATGGAGGTATAAATGAATCCTTTAATCTTTAGAGAATATGATATAAGGGGAATGGTCGGGAAAGATCTTACACATGATGTTGTAAGGGAAATCGGCAGGGGATACGGGACAATGATGAGAAATCTCGGCAAGAAACATATTACTGTCGGCAGAGATAATCGCCTCAGCTCAAAGGATTTCAGGGACGCTATCGTTGAAGGAATCCTCTCAACGGGGATTGATGTAACCGACTGCGGCTTGATACCAACTCCCCTTTTATATTTCTCATTATTTCATCTCCCTGTTGACGGTGGTGTTCAGATTACAGGAAGCCATAATCCTCCTGAATTTAACGGCTTTAAGCTCTGCGTGGGTAAGACCACGATTCATGGAAAGGAAATCCAGCATGTAAGGGAGATTATTGAAAGCGGAAAACTTTCTCAGGGGAAAGGGATTTTAAAAGAGTATGACATAATTACGCCATATCTTGAGATGGTTAAATCAAAGATAAAACTCAATAAGAAGCTCAAAGTAGTCCTCGATGGAGGGAACGGCACTTCAGGACTTATAGCACCGAAGCTATTAAGAGATTTAGGCTGTGAAGTAACTGAGCTTTACTGCAACCTTGATGGTAATTTCCCGAATCACTTTCCTGACCCGACTGTAGTAAAAAATCTGACTGATTTAATAAAAAAGGTAAAAGATGAAAAAGCAGATGTGGGCATAGGATATGATGGAGACGCTGACAGAATCGGCGTTGTGGACAATGAAGGAAATATTATCTGGGGCGACCAGTTGATGATTATATTTGCGAGAGATATTTTAAAGAGAAAGAAAGGGGCAAAGGTTGTATTTGAGGTAAAATGTTCACAGAATCTCGGAAATGATATTAAGAAGCATGGCGGAATCCCCATTATGTGGGCGGCAGGACATTCACTAATAAAAGACAAGATGTTAAAAGAGAATGCAGAGTTTGGCGGGGAGATGAGCGGTCATATATTTTTTAAAGACGGATACTTCGGTTTTGACGATGCCATATACGCATCCTTAAGACTCCTATTGATACTCTCAAATACAAATCAGAAAATAACTGAGATGTTAGCAGATGTGCCTAAGACCTTTACAACCCCTGAAATAAGGGTTGACTGCCCTGATGAGGAAAAATTTGAGATAGTAAAAAAGATTACTGCCGATTTTAAAAAGGAGTATGATGTGATAGATATTGATGGTGCGAGGGTTATTTTTAACGGCGGATGGGGGCTCATAAGGGCATCCAATACACAGCCTGTCCTTGTTGTCCGATTTGAGGCAGAGACCGAAGAAAAATTGGAAGATTTTAAGAAAATTTTATATCAGAGGCTTAATAAATTTCCAGCCCTAAAAAGCTTGAAACCATTTTAAGACAATGAAAATAATAATAAAACTTACACTCTTAATTCTATTCCTTATCCCTGCCCTGTCAGGTGCAAATACATTTTATCTTGATGGTGAAATCTATTCTGATATAAACATGGAGATTGCAAAAGAGATTAAGATACCTCAGGGTGTAAAAAGTTTTTCAGTCTATATTGGCCAGATTCAATCCTTTTCTTCTCCGACATTCAATCAGCAGATACTCTCCTTTAATACTAAATACTCAACCACCCCTTCTAACATTGAAGACAAAATTGATGAAAATGGGAATAAATATTTAATTGCACGGTGGGAAAACCCGCCTTCAGAATTAAATATAAATACAGCCTTTAAAGTAAAATCAAAGGTAGCCTTCTCAGATTTAAAAAGCAAGTCATCTTTTCCTTTAAGCAATATTCCACCCGATATCAAAAAATATCTATCCGATTCTCAGTATGCACAGAAAAATGACCCTGCTATTGTTTCACTATCTAAAAAACTTACGGAAGGGGCAAAGTCACAGTATGAAGCTGTGACAAATGTATTAAACTGGGTTGTGGATAACATGAAATATACACTTGAGCCTCCTCAATATGATGCACTTTATTCATTGAAGACAGGGACAGGGAATTGCCAGAATTTTTCCAATTTGTCTGTATCGTTATTGAGGGCAGCAGGGATACCGGCAAGGGTAGTAATAGGGTTTACTGTTAAAAACAACTGGAGGGTTAAGCATACAAATGACGGCTCTACGCGGACATTGAGCCTTGCAGATGGGAGGCATGCATGGTTTGAGGTTTACTATCCTGATGTTGGATGGGTTGAGTATGATGCACAGCAGACACTTACATTTGTAAGCACAAGATATATAAGACAGGGTGTGGGTGTAGATAGTAAAGAGGTATCAGATGGAATTTATAAATGGAGCTGGCTTCAGAAGTCAAATGAGTCTCCTTCTGTAAAGGAGGCAATAAATGCAGCTTTTGAGGATGATAAAAATGAGGTTCAGTCAGGCAAGTTTGTTTCAAATCCGAGAAATCACTTATTCGGGATATTACTGGCGGCTGTTAAAGAAGAAATACCTGTTCCTCCCCTGAAAAAAGAGGAGGTTCAGCCGATACCAAAACCAGAGATACCACCTCCACCACCAAAAGCAGAACTACCGCCACCTCCGCCTGAAAAGAAAGAGTGGGGGGATTTAACAAAACTAAAATATACGAAACCTGCAGAATTCGGGAATCTGAATTTCCCTGAGGTGATAGATATTTTTGCAGAATATAAAAAGAAAGAGATGACAGCAACTGCAACAGATGTATCCATGTCAAGCAGTTTTGTAGTAGAGTCAGCAGAGTATGTTACCGATAAAGAGGCCTTCGCCCAGTCTTTTGAGATAACGACCCCCATGATGGTAAAGGATATTTCACTGGCAATGCATAAATTTGGAGGGACACACGGGGATTTATGGATAGAGGTTGTAGAAGATAAAAACAACTCACCAACTGGAGACAAGATTGAAAGCGACAAGATACCAATAAACAATGTCCGCTATTTCAACGGCTACAAATGGATACCATTCAGTCTTGAGAGGCAGAGAATAATACTATCCCCTGCAACATATTGGGTTATATTGAGATACTCTGGTGATGCCATATTTAACTGGTTCTATATTTACGGCAATCCTTATGGAATTCCAGATGATACAAAATCAAAGATACCTGACAGTTCAGATTGGAATAACATCCTGAGCTATGACTTTAATTTCAGGGTCCGAGGTACAGAGTCGGAGTAACTTCATACACCTATTCCCACGATTGATGACCAATTCAGGATAAGTCAATTTTCACAAGAATATGTGTGGGGATATTGCATAAAACCCCATTTTGTTATAATATTTTAACTAATCAGTGATAGTAAAAGGAGATTAAAAACATGATTATTATAATGAAGCATGGTGTTACAAAACAGGAAATTGATGATGTGGCAGAAAAAGTTAGAAAACTTGGCTATGAGCCTCACCTCATGCCCGGGCTAGAGAAGACTATCATTGCAGCAGTTGGTGATGAGAGGGGAAAGGCAAGACTTCAAGCGTTGGAGTCTATGCACGGTGTAGAGGATGTAGTCCCAATATTAAAACCATATAAACTGGCAAGCAGGGAGGTTAAAACGAATAATACTATTATTACTGTAAATAATGTAAAGATTGGCGGTGAAAAGATTGTAGTTATGGCAGGTCCATGCTCTGTTGAGAGCAGAGAGCAATTGCTTGAAACTGCCAGAGCCGTAAAGGACGCAGGGGCTGATATTTTAAGAGGCGGTGCATTTAAACCAAGGACATCACCCTATGACTTTCAAGGACTTGAAGAGGAAGGACTGAAACTTCTATCGGAGGCAAGAGCCGCAACGGGCCTGCCAATTGTAACAGAGGTAATGAATCCAATGGATGTAGATTTAATATCAAAGTATTCTGATATACTTCAAGTCGGTGCAAGGAATGTCCAGAATTTCCCCCTCCTTAAAGACTTAGGACAGGTGAAAAAACCTATACTCTTAAAAAGAGGATTAATGACAACTATAAAAGAATTTTTAATGTCTGCTGAATATATCCTTTCAGAAGGGAATAAAGAGGTAATACTCTGCGAGAGGGGTATAAGGACATTTGAGACAGCAACAAGGAATACACTTGATTTGAGTTGTATCCCTGTTTTAAGAAAAGAGACACACCTCCCAATAATTGTTGACCCGAGCCATGCTGTAGGACACTGGGAGTATGTTGCACCAATGGCAAAGGCAGCCGTTGCGGCAGGGGCTGACGGCTTGATGATAGAAGTCCACTCCTGCCCTGAAGAGGCATATTCAGACGGGCCACAATCCCTGAAGCCCACAAAATTTGCAAAACTGATGGAAGAACTGAAGCCATTCATAAAGGCAGCAGGGAGAAAATGAATCAGTGGTCAGTGATCAGTAATCGGCTTTTATTTTTCAACTGTTCACTATTCACTGTTATATGAAACGAGTTCTTACTATTGCTGGTTCGGATTCCGGCGGAGGTGCGGGGATTCAAGCTGATTTAAAGACCTTCTCATCCCTCGGTGTTTATGGCATGTCAGCCATTACATCCATCACTGCCCAGAATACTGTAGGTGTTCAGGGTATCCATGACCTCCCCCCTGAATTTGTAGCACTCCAGATAGATTCTGTTATAAGTGATATTGGTGTGGATGCTGCTAAGACAGGTATGTTAAGCAGTTCAGCTATTATTGATGTAGTCGCTTCAAAAGTTAAAAAATACAAAATACCGAATCTCGTCATTGACCCTGTAATGTATGCAAAAAGCGGAGACCCCCTTTTAAGACCTGATGCAAGAGATACCCTGATAAATAAACTCCTCCCTTTATCAACCCTTATTACACCAAATATCTCTGAGGCAGAATTTCTTTCAGGCATAAAAATAAAGGGTATAGAAGATATGAAGAAGGCTGGTAAGAAAATAAAGAAAAGGGTTGGGGCAGATGTGCTTGTAAAAGGGGGGCATTTAAGGGGAAAGGCGGTGGATATACTTTATACAGATGGAGAATTCTTTATTTTTGAGTCTGAAAGGATAGATACAAAGAATACACATGGGACGGGCTGCACATATTCGGCAGCTATTGCCTCTGAACTTGCGAAAGGTTATTCATTATATGATGCAGTAAAATCGGCAAAGGTTTTTATAACAGATGCCATAAAAAATTCTATTGAGATTGGAAAAGGCAAGGGGCCGACAAATCCTATTGCTTCACTTTACAGAGATACTGAAAAATATCGCACATTAATAGAAATGGAGTCTGTAATAGAAAAATTGAAAGAGGCAAAGATTGGGATATTGATTCCTGAAGTTCAATCAAATATGGCAGTTGCCCTCTCTGATGCAAAGGGATTTGATGATGTAATGGCAATTCCATGCAGGATTATCAAATATGGTAATGACATAATAACTGTATCAAGACCCAACTTTGGAGTATCAAGACATATTGCAAGTATTGTTTTGACCGCAATAAAATTTGACCCTACAAAGAAGGCAGTGATGAATATAAAATATTCACCTGAAATAATTAGCGCTTGCAAGAAACTAAATCTGAAAATTGGCTCTTTTAATAGAAAGGATGAGCCAAAAAAATTAAAAGCAAAGGAAGGCTCATCTCTTGAGTGGGGGACAGAAAAGGCTATCAGTGAATCAGGTTTTGTCCCTGACATAATCTACGACACTGGCGATATTGGAAAAGAACCGATAGTAAGGGTAATTGCAGAAAATCCAGAAGAATTGTCCAAAAAAGTAATTTCAATAAAAGAATACCTCATAAAGAAATAATTTCACTTTTACAAAGTTTCTTTGTCAGTTCAAATTCATATTCTGAAAGAGGGCAGATTTTAAATTGTATTTTAAATACATCTTTAAATCCTCTTACAAGTGCATCTGCTAACTCATCAAAAGAAAATACCTTTCCATTTAACTCATTAAGGGAAATTGATTTTTCTTTTATCAACTTTACAAATTTTTTACTTTTATACTCTTCTTGAAAACCTAAACAATGGGCAAGTTTCTTATGATGATTCTCTAAAGGGATTGACCCATGCTGGAGGAATGAATTTTTAAACCTCCTCTGGGCACTGCCAATCAGTTTTTTTCCATCAACTGTAATTTCATATTGAGAGGTAGTGGCAAAACAGGAAGGATTTCGGACTGCTGACTGCTGACTGCTGACTGTTGAATTTAACTTTGCCTCAATATTAAGAAAAGATAGCCCCTTTAATAGAGCTTCGCCTATAACTCTGTATGTTCCTGAAATATTATCAGGGAAGTGGGGATTATTTTTTGGAGACGCAATGCTATATGTAACTTCTTTATCATGAAGGACAGCCCTTCCGCCTGTAGGTCTTAAGACAATATCTATTTTATTTTTTCTGCAATATTCAGTATCAATTTTATTGTTCAGCCTTTGTGAATATCCAATAGAAAGTGTAGGCGATTTCCAGCCATAGAATCTCAGTGTGGGAGGCGAAATACCTTTTTCTGATGTTTCGGCAATAGCCTCATCCACTGCCATATTATATAAGCCGTCATGAAAACCATCTCTTATCAACCGCCACGCTTGCATTATTATCTATTTGTGTGGCATAAAACGCAGAGTTTGTCAAAATCCACACGCGCCAAATACCTTAATTTGCTCCCATGTGGCATATGACAGGTTATACAGGTAATTATTTTCCCTTCAGCAAGGGGTATTTCATTTGGCACATCCATATTCCTTCTAATTGAAATGCCGACGATATGCGACCGCGAATCCTCTTTATGGCATTTCTCTAAACAAGTACTTATTTCAGCCTCCCTTTGACTTTTCAACCCATTATTTCCATGTTTTTCTTCTTCAGAAGCGCTTTCATTTTCTTTCTTCATATATTCAACAACAGAGGCAACTTCAGTGGTTCCGATAAAATATACAGCCACAATATCACTTATAGCCGCTTTCTTTACAGCGGTCTTTAAACTCTCCTCCTTCAATCTCTCCTCCTTTAGTTTAAATCTAAATATTCTTATTGATTTAAAATCCAATTCAGTATCATCCTCTTTTCGTTTTCCACTTTCCTGATCACGGTTAAATGCCTTTCCTGTATCAAAGGTGTAATCCTCTGAGATGGTTCTGTTACCAAAGGGGTCAGTGACTGTAATTATAAAATGGTAAACTTTTTTGGAGTCAAGCTTACTTAATCTTATAATATGCCTTTTATCATAAGTGTTAAAATGTAAGGATTCCCCATAGTCTTTTGTTTTTCCATATTCAACTATTGAATCTGAAAATTTATCAGTCTCAAATTTTATTTCTACACTTGATGAATCTATCTGATTCACCCTTATTCTACTGATAATAGGGGGGATCTCGTCATCAACTATAAATTCAGAGATTGAAGTGGGAATAAAGGAAAGAACCTCTGATTCCTTTTTCCTATTCTTTTTGTTGATTAAATTAATCCTAACCTGATAAGTACTGTCTATTGTTATATTTTTAATGATTGCCATGTGCTCGTTCTCATAATTACCAAAGGAAATCTTTGTCCACTTATTATCCACCTTATTTTTATTATTCTCGCTGTCAAAATGACATTTTTTGCATTCATCAAGTAGATTGTTGTAGTGTTTGTAGGTGAATGCCGATATTTCATCATAAACATCCTGATGGCATTTTTTACACTCCATCTCCTCTGCCATTGCAAATTGATAAAATACAGCCATATTTAAAATAACAAGCGATATAGCTTTAAAAATGAATAGATACATATTCCACCTCCACTTTAAGCAGTTAAGTTAATGTGGTATTTTTATAATTCTAACAAATATTTTATAAAACATTCAATAGCTAAAAATGGTTATGATAGTGGCAGAGTAAATCTGAATGTAGTACCTTTGCCTAACTGACTCTCTACCCAAATTTTTCCGTTATGCCCCTGAATAATATGTTTTACAATAGCAAGCCCAAGCCCTGTGCCGCCCAACTCCCTGCTCCTGCCTTTATCTACCCTGTAAAACCTCTCAAATATCCTCGGTATGTCCTTCTCAGGAATCCCAATGCCTGTATCTTCCACATCAACCTGCAGCATATTATCCCTCTTGCCTGCCCAGACTTTTACAGTTCCGCTATTTGTATATTTTATGGCGTTATCAATTAGATTTACAATTACCTGCTCTATCCTCCCCTTATCTCCCATAACCTTTGGTGCAGTATCTCCAACATCCATAATAATTTCTATCCCTTTATCCTTTACCTGCTTTTCAAAACCTTGAATAACACCACTGATAATATTTCTTATATCCAATGGCTCAAAACTCATAGGCATCTGGTGTGATTCCAGCTTTGAAAGGGTTAACAGGTCTTCAATAATCGCTGTCATCCTGTTTGCATGACGGTCAATTACTGTTAAGAATTTCTTAAGTATCTCTTTATTGTCTAATGCCCCGCCCAACAATGTCTCGGTATAACCCTTTATGCTTGCAAGTGGTGTCCTTAGTTCATGCGATACATTTGCAACAAAATCCCTCTTGATTGCCTCAACCCTTTTTTCCTCAGTTACATCCTGAAAAAAACCAATAAGCACCTTTGAATCCGATTCAATGGAAAAAGGGACAAGCCTTACTTCCAGAATCTGATTTCCTTTCCCCTCTATTGTAATCTCATGAGACTTGTTACCATTCAAAGAAAAGGCAGTATCAATGGTTTTCAGAAGTGCCTTGTCGTTTATAATATCGCTGACCTTCTTTCTCTCCATGACCCCCTCCAGTGGAAAGTTCTTATATATAAAAGGGTTTGCATATAGTATTTTTTTATCTGAATCAAGGACTATGACACCCATATTCATCTCCCTGACAACTGCCTCTAATAGCTTCCCCTTCACCCTGTTAGAAGCCTCCTCGGTTGAAGGCAAGTCTTTGCTGGAAACTATAGGTTTTTTATTATGCGAGTTTCTAATGGGGTTCATCCATCCTCCATAAATTTGTAACCAAACCCCCTCACTGTCTCTATATGTTTTGCAGACTTTCCAAGCTTCTCCCTTAGTCTTCTTATGTGAGTATCTATGGTTCTATCAGTTACATAATAATCTGTTCCCCGGACATTATCCAAAAGAGCATCCCTTGATAAAACCTTCCCTTTTGCCTTTACAAGCTCAACCAATAGCTTAAATTCTGTAGCCGTTAGTTTCAGAGGTTTTCCATTGGATATTACCACTGACCTCTCTAAATCTATCCTGATATTGCCTGCTGTAATAGTGCCTTCATTCTCCTCTCCGCCATGTCCCCTTTTCAAAACAGCCTTAACCCTCAATACAAGTTCTCTTGGGCTGAACGGTTTTGTGATGTAATCATCCGCACCAAGCTCAAGACCGACTATCCTGTCCACTTCCTCCCCCTTTGCAGTGAGCATGATTATAGGTATATGGCTTGTGGCGTCATCTCTCTTAATAGCTTTACAGACTTCAGTCCCTTCCATACTTGGCAGCATTATGTCCAAAATAATAAGGGCAGGTTTTTCCTTCTTAGCCAGCTCTATTGCCTCTGGGCCATCATCTGCAGAGATAACCTTAAATCCTGCCTTTTCAAGATTATACTCAAGCAAGGTCAGAATATCTTCTTCATCATCTACTATTAATATCTTTGAATTCATAATAACAACAAAACAAGTATACCAAAAATAATACGGTAATATGCAAAGGCGGAAAAATCATGCCTTGTGATAAATGATAGAAATGCCTTTATGACAATCACGGCGGTTATAAATGCTACTATAAATCCTGTTGCAAAGACAGGAAAGTCTGATACAGAGAGATATTTAATATTTTTTAAAAGGTCATAGGATGTTGCTGCGAACATTGTAGGGATTGCAAGAAAAAAAGAGAATTCCGTTGCAGTCTTCCTGTCAAGACCAGTAACCAGACCGCCCATAATTGTAGCCCCTGACCTTGAGACGCCGGGAAACAGGGATAATACCTGAGCAAAACCCACGCCAAGCGCCTGATTCAATGAAATACCATCAATATTTGATATCCTTGGAGTTCTGACAGTTTTCTCAATAATTAAAATTAATATGCCTCCAAAAATTAATGCAATTGAAACTGTAACTGCATTGAAAAGATATACCTTTATAAAAGAGTGGGTCAGGAATCCAATTAATGCTGCTGGAAGAAATGCAATCAGGATGTTAATTATAAATCTATTTGCCTCCTTTTTCCCTATATTTGAAATGACATTTAAAACTTTAGCCCTGTATATCCATATAACAGACAGTATTGCACCAAGCTGAATAAATATCTCAAAGACCTTAGCCCTCTCTCCACCAAAAGAAAGGAAATTGCCTGCCAGTATCAGATGCCCTGTAGAAGAAATGGGTAAAAATTCTGTAACCCCCTCTACAATACCAAGTATAACTGCCTTCCAAATATCAATAAGCACTACTTCCTCAATAACTCCAAAACCTTCTCCTCTATCTCGTCTCTGACTTCTCTGAATATCTCTATAGAAGCACCCTTTGGGTCTTTAATCTGCCAGTCTATCCTTTTCTTTGCAAAAACTGTCGGACAGTTATCACCACATCCCATTGTAACTATAATATCAAATTTATCTTTTGGTAATGCATCTAATCCTTTAGATTCTTGATTTGAGATATCAATTCCTCTTTCCTTCATTATATCAACTGCCATTGGATTAATACCACCTGACGGTATTGAGCCCGCACTGTGAACTTCAAGATTGCTTCGTCTCTGGCTCGTAATGATATTCCTTACAAACCCTTCAGCCATCTGGCTTCTACAAGAGTTTTCTACACAGACAAAGAGGAGTTTCACTCAAAAATACCTTTTTGCCACAGATTTACACAGACTCAAAGAAAAAAACAAGAATTTGGAAAATAAGAGGATAAGAAGTTAAGTTTCTTATCTTCTTCTTTATTAGTCTGTGAAAGTCTTGTGGCTAATATTTTCATCTTTCTTTGCTCTGAACTAATACTTTGATACATTTATCTCTTCCATTTTTCCTGTAACCATGAAAACAACACGCTCTGCTATATTTGTAACCCTGTCTGCTATTCTTTCAAGGTTGTGTGAAACCCAGATTAGATAGGTCGCCCCCTCAATAATCTTGGGATTATCTATCATCAGATGCACCAGCTCCCCGTATGTCTGTTCATAGAGTTTATCCACTTCGTCATCTTCATTACAGATACCCCTGGCACTATCCGCATCACGGTCAATAAATGCCTTGAGGCATCGGCTCAGCATTGACAATCCTTTGTCTGCCATTCTGGGAACATCTATCAACGGCTTTACCAGCGGCTCTTTGCCTATCATTACATTTATCCTTGCAATACCCTCGGCATGGTCAGCCATCCTTTCCAAATCAGTTATAATACTCAATATGGCGGCGATAGTCCTCAAGTCAATAGCCATAGGCTGTTGTGTGGCTATTAAAAGAAGACACTTCTCCTCTATCTCAAATCTCTTTTTATTTATCAGAAGGTCATTCTTAATAATCTCCTTGGATACATCTATATCCCTCGTCTTCAGTGCATCAACAGAATCCTTAATAGCCTTTGCAACCATCTCACCCATTTTCAATAATTCATTTTGAAGCTCTTTCAAAGCATTGTGATATGCCTCTCTTGTCATGCAAAACCTCCCCTTTATTTTAAACTTACAACTAACCACTAACAACAATTATAAGTTGTAAGTTGTAAGTTATAGGTTGTTAGTTGTTAGTTAATAAATTACCCAAATCTTCCTGTTATATAATCTTCCGTCATCTTGTTTGACGGGGCTGTAAATATCTTTTGCGTATTATCAAACTCTACCATTTCGCCGAGCATAAAAAATCCTGTATATTCAGACACCCTCGCTGCCTGCTGCATATTGTGTGTCACTATAACAACAGTATAGTCTTCCTTTAATTCTGTTATCAAATCCTCTATCTTTGCCGTTGCAATCGGATCAAGTGATGAGCATGGCTCATCAAAGAGGATTACCTTAGGTTCTACGGCAAGCGCCCTTGCAATACAAAGTCTCTGCTGTTGCCCCCCCGAAAGTGAGATGGCGGAATCATGTAGTCTGTCCTTTACCTCATCCCATAATGCTGCCTTTTTCAAACTCTCTTCAACAACTCCATCAATAACCGCCTTTTTCTTAATACCCTGAATCCTTAAGCCGTATGCTACATTTTCATATATGCTCTTTGGGAATGGATTCGGTTTCTGAAAGACCATGCCAATTTGCCTTCTGATATCTATGACATCAACCTCCTTTGAATATATATCCATCCCATCGTATTCTATTTTCCCCTCAATCCTGAATACAGGTATCAAGTCATTCATCCTGTTCAGGCATCTTATAAATGTGCTCTTTCCACAGCCCGATGGCCCTATTACAGCAGTTACCGTCTTTGCCGGAATATTAAAATTTACCTCTTTTAATGCCATTTTCTCGCCATAAAATATATTTAATCTCTCAATCCTGAAGGCAGTATCCATTGTCACCATCTTATCCTCTTTTCATATCTGTATCTCAAATATGTTGCAATACCATTCATAAAAAATACGATTATCAAAAGCACCATTATACCTGCTGCAGCGTCTATCCAGAAACCCTTTTGAGGCCTTGATACCCAGTTGAATATCTGAATTGGCAGAACTGAGAAGGGATCAAAAAAACCCTTAAGACTTATATAAGGAAATTCTAATGATATTGGACTTGTAGGCAAAAATGCAACATAGGTTAATGCCCCTATTGTTATAAGGGGTGATGCCTCGCCTATTGCCCTTGATATCGCAAGGATAGTTCCTGTTAAAATAGTCGGCATTGCAGCAGGCAATATCTGATTTCTAATCGTCTGCCATTTTGTTGCACCGAGAGCATATGACGCCTCTCTTATCGTTGTTGGTATTGCCCTGATAGCCTCTCTCGTTGAAATAATTATAAGTGGTAAAACTAGTATAGCCAGTGTCATTGCCCCTGCAATCACACTCCTATCCATATTCAACCCCCTTACAAAAAGTTGAAGTCCAAGAAGTCCGTAGATGATAGAGGGGACAGCAGAGAGATTTGAAATATTTATCTCTATAAACTCCCTAAGCCAGTTTTTTTTGCTATACTCCTCAAGATATGTTGCCGCTGATACACCCAGAGGAAAGGCGAATACAACTGTCAGGGCTGCAACCCATACAGTGCCGACCCATGCAGAAAGCACACCTGCCGCCTCTGGCTTTCTGGATGGATAATTCGTAAGGAATTGCCAGCCGAGCCTTGAAAAACCATCAATGGTTATATCAATTAAAAGGGTCAAAAGAACTATGAGACCAAATAGCGTTGCAAAAAGCCCAACAACATAGAACGACTTATCATATAGTTTGTTTTTGAGTTTATTATTCATATACTTCTCTAAATCTCTTCTTGAGAAAATAACTTACCATATTTAAACCAAATGTAACTACAAATAAACTCATCCCTGCTGCAAATATAGTCTTATACTCAAGCGTTCCTGCGGGTGTATCCCCAAGGCTCACCTGAACTATATATGCTGTAATGGTTTCTACAGGGACAAGCGGATTTAATGTGAGCCTCGGCTGCTGCCCGGCTGCAATCGCCACAATCATTGTCTCCCCGATTGCCCTTGATATGCCAAGTATAAATGAAGCGGCAACGCCTGAAAGTGCTGCAGGCAAAATCACCTTTATTGATGTTTGGAACTTTGTTGACCCGAGTGCCATTGAACCCTCCCGTAAACTCATTGGCACGGAATGCAAGGCGTCTTCACTTAAAGACGATATGATAGGAATTATCATAATCCCCATGACAATACCTGATGAAAGAGAATTAAAGCCAGAAAGTTCTGGAATAACCTTTTGAAGAAGGGGGGTTACAAAGAGAAGGGCAAAATAGCCATACACCACTGTTGGCACCGCTGCAAGTATTTCAAGGGCAGGTTTTATAGCTATCCTTATCTTCTTTGATGCGTATTCACTCAGGTATATTGCACTTATAAGCCCAACCGGTAATGATACGCTCATTGCAATTACAGTTGTCAATAATGTCCCTGCAAAGAGTGTCATGATGCCAAAGTGTTTTTCAGCGAACAACGGTGTCCATTGTGTGTCAGTTAAAAAATCAAAAACAGATACCTCTTTGAAAAACTCAAAAGTCTCAAATATAAGGACACCTACAATACCAAGTGTAATAAAAACAGAAAAGAAGGCACTCAAAAAGAGCGCCTTCTCAATTGCCTTCTCTTTTATTTTCTGAAGATTTCTATGCATTATTCCTTCTTCAAGAGTTCTTCAATCTTTACACCAACCTGAGAACCGTGGCCGCCGAATATAGAACCGACTTTACGATTTTCAAACCTCTTGAGCACAAGCTCATAAGCTGTATTGGGTAAGGAAATATAGCCAACCTCTTTGGAGAGTTCGGCAGCACCCTTCATATAGAAGTCAATAAACCTCTTTACCTCCTGCTTGTCAGCAGATTTTTTACTAACATAAATAAACAGGGGCCTTGACAGAGGCTGATATATTCCTTTCACTACATTTTCATATTCAGGAATAATTGGCCCCTTCCCATTTGCATCATTCTCATCATCAACTGGAACAATCTTCAGTTTATCCCTATTGTGCTCATAATATGCCATGCCAAAAAAACCTAAGGCAAAGTTATCACTGGAAATACCCTGAACGAGGACATTATCATCCTCACTGGATGTGAAATCACCACGGCTTGAATGCTCCTTCCCC
>Ga0209619_10001701_pt1 | contig 16076 bp, 16 predicted proteins | sample Rifsed16ft3_FD_184011 | JGI IMG/M metagenome (GOLD analysis project Ga0209619, IMG submission 184011) | Soil microbial communities from Rifle, Colorado, USA - sediment 16ft 3 (version 2) | ecosystem: Environmental > Terrestrial > Deep subsurface > Rock core/Sediment | place: Rifle, Colorado... | reverse complement strand
TATCGCCAGAAGTGCATGGTAAAGCTGGCGCGGCCCTGGGTGCGCGAACGCAGCTCAGTGGCGTACCCGAACATTTCAGAAAGCGGCACGTGGCTGCGGATGACCTGCGACCCGGCACGCGTCTCCATGCCCATAATCTGCCCGCGGCGGCCATTCAGGTCGCCAATCACGTCGCCCATATATTCCTCCGGGACGACGACTTCCACCTGCATGATCGGCTCGAGCAGAACCGGCTGCGCTTTTTGGGCAGCTTCTTTGAAACCGATCGAGCCGGCAATCTTGAAAGCGATCTCCGAGGAGTCCACCTCATGATAGGAGCCGTCGTAGAGGACGGCGGCAATGTCCACCATCTCGTAGCCGGCGAGCACGCCGCCTTCGAGCGCTTCGGCAATGCCCGCCCGGACGGCCGGGACAAAATTCTTCGGGATCGCCCCGCCATAAATCCCATCCACGAAAACAAATCCGCGGTCTTTATCCACCCAATAATTTTTCTTGGCGCCAATCTGTTTGAGGATATCGGCAATGGCTTCTTCGCGGGGTTTGTTGAGGGCAATGGGATGGATGCGGAGCTTGACGTGGCCGTACTGGCCGTGGCCGCCGGTCTGACGAATGAACCGGCCTTCCGCCTCCGCCGGCCGGCGAATCGTCTCGCGGTAGGCAACCTGAGGCCGGCCGACGTTCGCCTGAACCCCAAACTCCCGCATCATCCGATCCACGATGATTTCCAGGTGCAGTTCGCCCATGCCGGAGATGATGGTCTGGGCGGTGTCGGGATCGGTGTAGATGCGGAAGGTGGGGTCTTCCTGGGCGAGCTTGGTGAGGGCGTTGCCGAGCTTGTCCTGGTCCGATTTGGTCCTTGGCTCGATGGCCACCGAAATCACCGGCTTCGGAAAATCCATCGATTCCAGCACAATGGGATGCTCCTCATCGCAGAGGGTGTCGCCGGTGACCACGTTTTTCAGGCCGACGCAGGCGGCGATATCCCCGGCCGAAACCTCCTGAATTTCTTCTCGCTTGTTGGCATGCATCTGGAGGAGCCGGCCAATGCGCTCGCGAAAGTCCTGGCGCGAGTTCAGCACGTGCGAACCGGCCTGCAACGTGCCCGAATAAACGCGGAAATAGGCAAGGTGGCCGACGAAGGGATCAGTCATGATCTTGAAAACCAGAGCCGAGAAGGGTTCCTTGCCCTCTGGCCTGCGTTGGAGCGCTTTCCCCGTTTCCGGGTCGGCCCCTTCCACCGGTGGAATGTCCAGCGGGCTCGGCAGGTAATCCACCACCGCGTCCAGCAGCGGCTGAATGCCCTTGTTCTTGAAAGCGGCCCCGCAGATGACCGGAACAAGCTTCAGCGCAATCGTTCCCTTGCGCAAGCCCAGGCGGATGTCCTCCGGACTCATTTCGTGGTCGTGAAGATATTTTTCAAGCAGGCGGTCGTCCATCTCCGCCACCGCTTCAAGCAAGCGACCGTGATAGGCCCTGGCAATCTCCCGGTAGGGGGCAGGGATGGGAACGCGCTCGTACTCGGCCCCGAGGGTCTCTTCATCCCAGACGATGGCCACCTGCTCGATCAAATCAATGACCCCTCTGAATCTTTCCTCTTTTCCGATGGGGTACTGGATGGCGACGGGGTGGGCGTCAAGGCGGGAACGAATGGCGGCGATGGTATGCTCAAAGTTGGCGCCAACGCGATCCATCTTGTTGATAAAGCAGAGACGCGGGACGCGATACTTATCCGCCTGGCGCCACACCGTCTCCGTCTGCGGCTCGACGCCGGCCACGGCATCAAACACCGCGATGGCGCCATCCAGCACGCGCAAGGAACGTTCCACCTCAGCCGTAAAGTCCACGTGGCCGGGCGTGTCAATGATGTTGATGCGATGCTCGCGCCAGTAGCAGGTGGTGGCGGCGCTGGTGATGGTGATGCCGCGCTCGCGCTCCTGCTCCATCCAATCCATGATGGTGGTGCCGTCATCCACTTCGCCCAGCTTGTGCGTCCGCCCGGTGTAGAAAAGCACACGCTCGGTCGTCGTCGTTTTCCCGGCGTCAATGTGCGCCATGATCCCGATGTTGCGCGTGCGTTCGAGTTGGTCCGTACCTGCCATCAAAATCGTCCGTGGTTGGTAATGCCATGTGCCCAGCCGATCCTTTCGAGTTCCCCCCGGTGGGCCGACCGGAGATTCTGGATCGGATGCGCTACCACCGATAGTGGGCAAAGGCCTTGTTGGCCTCGGCCATGCGGTGGATGTCCTCCTTCTTCTTAACCGCCCCGCCGCGATTGTTGGCCGCGTCCATCAATTCCTCAGCCAGCTTATCAACCATCGACTTCCCCGGCCGGGCGCGGGCATAAAGAATCAGCCAGCGAATGGCCAGGGAGGTGCGGCGGAAGGTATTGACCTCGACCGGCACCTGATAGTTGGCGCCGCCGACGCGCCGGCTTTTTACTTCCAGCAGCGGCCGGCAATTTTCAACCGCCTTCTTGAACATCTTGGCCGGGTCATCATTGGTTTTCTTGGCCACCATATCCATGGCCCCATAGAAGGCACGCTCGGCAGTGCTCTTCTTGCCGTCCCACATCATGCAATTGATGAACTTGTGGACGAGGGCCGAGCTGAAGATCGCATCCGGCGTAATCTCATGATGTTCGACGTACCCTTTTCGCGGCATGGTTCCAACCTCTACTTGGCAGCGGCCTTCTGGCGCTTGGCGCCGTACTTCGAGCGTCCTTGCTTGCGATTCTCCATGCCCGCGGCATCGAGCGTTCCTCGTATGATGTGATAGCGCACGCCCGGCAAATCCTTGACCCGGCCTCCGCGTACCAGCACGATCGAGTGTTCCTGCAAATTGTGCCCGATACCCGGGATGTAGCTGGTGACTTCAATGCTGTTCGTCAGCCGGACGCGAGCCACCTTGCGCAGCGCCGAGTTCGGCTTCTTCGGCGTCTGCGTATAAACGCGGATGCAAACCCCGCGTCGTTCTGGGCAACCCTGCAGCGCCGGTGACTTTGTCTTTGCCCTCACCTGCTCCCGGCCAAAACGCACCAATTGCGAAAACGTCGGCACGATTCACCCTCAATCTGAAATCCAACAGCGACAATAATGTCGGTGGATAAGTTCAGCTTTCGGAAAGGGTCAGAAGCGACCCCGGTGACCATCACGACAAGAAGACCGACGGCAAACTTCGCCTCGCCTTTAGCCAAAAGCGGATGCGAGATCGAACACCGACGGCAGGCTTTCTCTTGGCTTTGCGGGGCTTGCGCCCCATACCGGCCACGGCGCCCTAAGGCACCCTTTCCCCTTCATCGGCCCGGCTGCCATCCCTGCGCCTCTTTTGCCGGCCGACAAACCAAGAAGAATAAAGGGATTTCACATTTTTGTCAAAAGGTTTTTGCCGTCGTGGAGAAGGCACATCCTGTCACGACCGGAACTTTGGAGCGCTTGCGTCCTTTTCCTTCGAACGCGTTGCTGTCCCGCCAGGGCCAGGCGAGGGAGAAGCACAACCAGCGTCGAACCGCCGGTCCCCAGGTTTCGGGAGCCAGGATTTCAGTGTATCTCCATGATTTCTTTATCTTTAGCTCTGGAGAGTTCATCCAGCCTGGTAATGAACTGGTCGGTCAATTTTTGCATCTCCTCGAGTGCCTTGCGGTGGTCATCTTCGCTCACCTTCTTGTCCTTGAGCAATTTCTCGATCTGCTCTTTCCCATCGCGGCGAATATTGCGCACCGCCACATGATGGTTCTCAAGCACCTTGTGGAGATGCCGGGCCAACTCTTTTCGCCGCTCCTCGGTCAAAGGCGGAATGGGCACGCGAAGAATCTTGCCGTCGCTGACCGGGTTGAGGCCAAGGTCGGAGGTGCGGATGGCCTTGTCCACGGCGGCGATTTGCGCAACGTCCCAGGGCTGGATGACGATCAAGCTGGCGTCGGGAACCGACAGAGTGGCAACCTGGTTGAGCGGGGTGGGCGTGCCGTAGTATTCCACCCGGATCTGGTCGAGCAAATTGACCGAGGCGCGCCCGGTGCGAATGGCCGCCAGTTCCTTGCGAAAATCTTCCACTGCCTTCTCCATACGCGCCCTGGCCTGGGTCAGAGCGTCTTTGGTGGAAGCAACCGGAGCCATAGTCATGAGAACCTCCTTGCTTCCATCGCACTCGCCCACCCCGTCAGGCCGAGGCGGGCTCAGACGGTGACGCGCGAGCCGACGGAAGTGTCACCCAGAATGACTCGCTTCATGTTCCCCGGGACGTTGAGATTGAAGACAATGATGGGCAGTTTGTTATCCATGCAAAGGGAAATGGCGGTCGTGTCCATCACCTTCAGGCCGCGGGAGATCACGTCCAGGTGGCTGATGCAGTCAATCTTGCTGGCCTGCTTCACTTTCTCCGGGTCAGCATCGAAGATGCCGTCCACCCTGGTCGCTTTCAAAATGACTTCGGCGTGAATCTCCATGGCTCGCAGGGCGGCTGCCGTATCCGTGGAAAAGTAGGGATTGCCGGTTCCGCCGGCGAAAATAACCAGACGGCCTTTTTCCAGGTGACGAATGGCGCGGCGGCGAATGAACGGCTCAGCCAACCGGTGCATCTCAAAGGCAGTCATCAGCCGCGTGTTGACATTCTTCTTTTCCAGAGCCTCCTGAAGCGCCAGCCCATTGATCACTGTGGCCAGCATGCCCATGTGGTCGGCGGCAACACGATCCATGGATTTTCCGACCGCGCTCGAGCCGCGGAAGATGTTGCCTCCGCCGATCACCAGAGCGCTCTCGACCCCCAGCTCGTGGACCTCGCGCACTTCGTTGGCAATGTTGTCCGCCGTTTCCAGCTCAATGCCAAAGCCTTGCTTGCCCTGAAGGGCTTCCCCGCTGAGTTTGATCAGGACTCGCTTGAAGATGGGTGCTGCCATGTCGCTGGGTCAAGCTCCTCGAGCGGGCGCGGCCTCGCCGTCCTGCCGGGGCATCGGGGCGGGCTTGGTGGTGACAAACGATTCGGTGTCTTCGCCGACCTTGAAGCGCACAAATCTCCGCACGGCGATCTTCTCGCCGAACTTTGCGATTTTGGAATCGATCAGCTCTTTGACGGTAATCTTCTCGTCGCGGATGAAGGGCTGTTCGTAGAGGCAGGCCTCGGCATAGAATTTGTCCATGCGACCGTCGATGATTTTCTCGATGACGGCAGCGGGTTTGGCGCTTGCGTTCGCCTGTTCGCGGAGGATCTGCTTTTCCCGCTCGAGGATCTCCAGGGTGACGTCCTCGCGGCGGATGAAACGCGGGTTGGCGGCGCAGATGTGCATGGCGATGTCGTGCGCCAGTTGCTGAAATTCAGCGTTGCGCGCCACGAAGTCAGTCTCGCAGTTTACCTCAACCACCACTCCCATTTTGCCGCCGGCGTGAATGTAGCTGCCGACGACGCCCTCGGTGGCCACCCGAGCGGCTTTTTCCTGGGCACTGGCGATTCCTTTTTTGCGAAGCAGGATGGTAGCCTGCTCCAGGTCGCCATTCGCCTCCGTGAGGGCCTGCTTGCAATCCATCATGCCCGCGCCGGTGCGCTCGCGGAGTTCTTTGACCAGTTTTGCCGGAACCATCACTTGAGGTTGCGTCATGAGCCCCGCCGCGGCAGGGCCGTTACTCCCCATCGCAAGAAATATCGGAAGAAATCATCTCTCCCGATGCAAGACCAGGGTCCTGTGCGCGCCCCGCCCCTTGGCCCCTCGGGCCATTCGCCAGGCCATCTACTTTGGACGTCGCGGCGTAATTCCGTTGTCTTCAACCGCAAAAGTGCCCTCGTCGGCGGCTTGCTCAAAAGCCTCCACCGTGTCCACCGGAACCTCGGGTGCCTCTTGTGGAAAATCCTCGCCGGGGACCTCGGCCAACTCAGCCCCCTCGACCGCTTCCGTTATTTCCTCGCCCGCCGCGACTTCAGCCATTTCAGGCTGTTCCGCCTTTTGGGCTTCGAGTTGGCTCTGTTCGAAGATGCTGCGGCCCTCGAGGATACAATCAGCAATCTTCCCCGCGAACAACCGGATGGCTCGCAAGGCGTCGTCGTTTCCGGGGATGACGTAGTCCACTTCATCGGGATCGCAGTTGGTGTCCACCACCGCCACCACCGGTACCCCGATGCGGCGCGCTTCTCGCACCGCAATCTGTTCCTTGCTCGAATCAATCACGAACAGCGCGTCGGGCATGCCGGGAAGCGTCTTGATGCCGGCCAGATTCTGCTCCAGGTGCTGCCGCTCGCGCAGCAGGCGAATCTGCTCCTTCTTTGGCCGCAAATCCATGCGACCGTCCTCAACCATCTCGTCAAGCTCCTTGAGCCGCTGGATGGATTTCTGAATGGTGCCGAAATTGGTGAGCAGGCCGCCCAGCCAGCGGTGATTCACAAAGAACATGCCGCAACGCTGCGCCTCTTCCTTGATCGCTTCCTGCGCCTGGCGCTTGGTGCCGACAAACAGGACGGTCTTTCCGCTGGCGCCGAGCTCGCTCACAAATTTGGCCGCTTCTTTGAACTGTTTGAGCGTCTTTTGCAGGTCAATGATGTAGATGCCATTGCGCTCGCCGAAGATAAACTCCTTCATCTTGGGGTTCCAGCGGCGAGTCTGGTGGCCGAAGTGGACACCCGCCTCCAGCAGCTCTTTCATGCTGATGGAAACCAAACGACTTCCTCCTTCTGCCCTCAACCCCGCCTACCGCCGGCTGGCTTGCTTTCCCCCGCCGAGCGCTAGGCCTCTTCCAGTCGAGGCTGCCAGCCCCTTGCTGGCCGAGTGGTTTTCCCCCGAACAAGCCGGGGGAAGGTGAAGAGAATCCGCCCACCGGGGCGGAGCCGACACGCCCTGCTCTCGGCAGGGTCCACATTCCAACCGCTAACGCTTCGAGAACTGAAAGCGCTTCCGCGCGCCCTTCTGGCCATATTTCTTGCGTTCTTTCATGCGCGGATCGCGCGAGAGCAATCCCCTTTTCCGGAGCTGGCCTCTCAGTTCGGCATGATAGGCAACCAGGGCCCGAGCTATCCCCAGCCGCACCGCACCCGCCTGGCCGGAAGCGCCGCCGCCGCTCACCTTGGCGTTCACGTCAAACAAATCGGCCGTAGCCGTAGCCAGCAGCGGCTCGCGAGCGAGCAATCGCCAGCGCACCGTCTTGAAAAATTCATCGTAGCGGCGCCGGTTTACCGTGAACTTGCCGCTGCCGGGCCGCAAGAAAACGCGCGCCACCGATTCTTTCCGCCGGCCCGTCCCGTAGTACTGCCCGGTAGGCGTGGGCAAAGCTGGAGCAGGGGCCGTCTCCGTCAAAATCTCCGGGGTCTGGACTTCACTTGCCAACGTTCACCTCGTTCACCTCGCTGGCCTCTCACTGCATCGCAGGGGCCGCGACGGGTTTTTGCGCGGCGTGGGGATGCTCCTCGCCGGCATAGATGCGAAGCCGCTTGGCCAGCCGCGCCCGCAAACGATTCTTCGGCAGCATGCCGAGGATGGCATCGCGCACCACCTCCGCCGGCCGGGTCTGTTTCCGATGCTTCAGGGAAACTTCTTTGAGTCCGCCGGGATAGCCGCTATGCCGGCGATAGATCTTCTGCTCGAGCTTGCGGCCGGTCACCCGAACCTTCTCGGCGTTGACAATCACCACATGGTCGCCGCTCACATGAAAGGGAGTATAGACGGGCTTATCTTTGCCAATGAGAATCCGGGCGGCACGAGTGGCCAGCCGCCCCAGCACCTGGTCCCGGGCATCGAGCAGGACCCATTTGCCCTCGCGCATCTGCTCCACCTGCTCGCCCCTTGGGAAAAAGGTTCTCACGTCAATCAGCAGCCTCGAACCGCACATTGCAAACTCGCTAATCTACCGGACTGCCCCACTTTTGTCAACGAGTAGGGGCAAGCTGTAGCTGCAAAGTGAGAATGTCCTTGTTGTGCAAAGTAGGGGCAAGCTTTAGCTTGCCCTGATCTCAGATCGGATTCCGCTGGCGAGTCCCGATTAGGGGCGGTCAAAACACGTACCCTAACGTGGCGGGACATGGACGCACATCATGTATGTATGTAGGGGCAAGCTTTAGCTTGCCCTGATCGGCGAGAAGATTTGCGGCGGTCTGAAGACCGGCCCCGACATGAAGCTTCTAGCGAACGACTAGCCCGTGCGGGCGCAGGGTACCCTGCAAGGCCAGCGCGCTCGGAGCATAGGCCTTCGGGCCGTTCAAATCCACATCGAAGGCGTCATCCAAACGCATCCGATCACCGTCAATGTGGATCAACTTCACATGGTTATCGCCCTTCAGCACGGTCTTGCCGGCTTCTATGAAATAGTTGGAAACGAACAGCAGCTTTCCGTCTTGGCTCAGGCGTATGTAGTGTGGTCCCTGCCCGGTGACTACTTCTGTCACCAATTGAGGACGGGTTGGGTCGGAGATATCGTATTGCACAACCTTGTTCAAGCCGTAGAGCGCTTCAAACATCCACCGGCCATCGGCACTGATCTCCATGATCGAGGGCATGGAATCGTTCTTGTCTCCATCGAAATCCAGGACTTGCTGCGCTTGGGGAGGATTGTGGCCAGCATCCACAAGCCAGAGGGTGCCGTCCACGAAGCAAGAGACCAATGCCTTTTTGGTTCCCGGCAGAAACTTCGTGATCCAAGGCCCCTGGCCGACGCGCAGAGTGTGACGAATACGCATCGCGTTTAGATCCCAGATCCGCACCGTATCGCGCATGCTGGGCGCACCTTCGATCAAGGTGTGGGGAATCACAAAGTCTGTGGTGATCAGGAGATTGGCTGCCGGATTGACGTCAAAATCGTGGACGTTGATCTCACGGTCAGGCGGATCGGAATCGCCCTTGGCAATCAGCTCCAACTGTTGATCGAATAACACCATGCCGCCCGGGGAAGCCGCGTGATGATCTCCCATCATGCTGACCAGCACGCCGCGACCCGGCAAGGGCTTGACCTCGTCGGCAACGCCCAGACCCACAGACTGCGAATTGAAGATTTTTACCAGTTGAGGCCGTGCGGGATCCGCCTTGATGTCGAAAAAGAAGACCCGCCCCGAAAGTAACCCGCCGGCTACAATCGTCGCCCCGTCCGGACTGAGCCCGATGTGGTGCGGTTCGTTCCCCACCGAACCCACCGGAACCGTGTAAACCACCTTGCTGTAAGTTGGTGAACCGGGAACGATGTCCACTACCAGAAGCGCATCGGGCTGTGTGCGACTGTCGTGCCCCGCCCATACGTAGAGATAGGTCGGTTGACTTTGTGCGGCCCCGGGAAATGGGAATCCAATCGCTGCCAAGAAAAACACAACAACGCCCCACAATTGTCGTCGCGTCATCGCAACCCTCCCACGTCTAATTTATTGAACCGTTGACCTGACCGGAGAAATCAATTGCTGAAATCTTGCGGAGTCTAAGACTTGGATCGAATTTTGTCAATTCGATGTTGCCGTTTGAGCCGGAAAGGTGCCTTGTATCATTTTGGCGAAGTCCCTATGTTTGGGCGGAAAGCGGCAGGCGTCCCGAAGCTTCGGGATCAGTATTTGCGGAGGATGCCGATCACCCGACCCTGGATCTTGACGTCCCGGCCGGGGAGAACGATCGGCTCCATCTGGGCGTTGGCCGGTTGCAGGCGAATCTTCCCGGCGGGTTCGCGGAAAAAGCGCTTGAGAGTGGCTTCCTCGTTGCCCACCAGTGCCACAATAATTTCTCCGGTGTTGGCCGTCTCGCTCTGCTCGACCAGGACATAGTCGCCGTCCAGGATGTGGTCCTCGACCATCGAGTCGCCTTTGACCTGGAGGACAAAGACATTCTTCGAGCGGGTGAAGTCGCCCAGCGATATGGTTTCCGGTTGGGCAACGGCTTCGAGCGGCCGGCCAGCGGCGATGCGACCCATCAAGGGAAGCTCGGTCGTCAGGCGTTGCGCCACGCTCAGCTTGACCGATTGCGGCAGGGCGACGACTTCAATGGAACGGCTCTGGTTGTAGCCCCGGCGGATGAATCCCTTCTTCTCGAGGATCGAAATATGCTTGTGGACGGTGGCCAGCGAATTCAGCCGGAGCGATTTGCCAATCTCTTCGAAGCTCGGCGAATAGCCGTGCCGGTCAAGGAAGCTCACGAGATAGTCGAGCACCTGCTTTTGCCGCTTGGTCAGTGCCATGGCTTGCTCCACTTCGAGCGGTCTCGTAGCGCCGGCCTCCGGGCCGGCACTGATATCGAGCGACGCCCGATATTACCGCACCGGCTATCATAGGCGAATAAAAGGCGAATAGTCAAGAGGGATGGCAAAGGATGGCCCGCAATGGCCAGCCTCGAGAAACGAGCCTCAAGAAAAAGTGTGGATGGGCACACTCCTTTAGCGTCTTGCACATTATTAAATGAGAGCATTTCTCAGCTTCCCCAAGCGACTTGGTGCAAAGGGTCTTGGATGCTGCCCGGGCAACAGCATTTGCTCAAAAAACGCTGCCAGGACTTTTCGACACGGCATTCTTTTTTTGTGCTTACCCCTGGGGAACATTGTAAGTATCAAGGCTCCAACCGTCCGACTCGCGCTGCCCTTCGCGAATTCCCCCAATCAGTTAATCTTCGCGTCCTACAGTCGCCAAGCACGCCGGGCAACCGCCGCCCTAAAACCATGTTGATGCTGTTGAAAATCTGGCTTTGGCTGACTCCCGAGTGGAAAGAGACTTGGGTTTGGACGGCGTGACAGAATCGGTCCTCTACGCGGCCGGGGTCGGGACGCGGCCGGCCGGTTTGGATTGGGCACCCTGGCCGAGCCGCCACTGCTAGTGCCGTTCCAACTAATTAAGCACAATAGCGAGCTGGAGCGACATAATTAGTCATACGTGCTGAGTCCATGAAGAACTTAGCCCAAATTAGTTGGAACGGCACTGGTTTCGCCGAGCGGGATGGGCCGCAAAGGGAGAGGCGCCGGAGCTCGAGCCGTTCTCGGCGAGCGTTTCCGGCGAGCTGTTCGCGCCGCTCGAGGAAGAGGCAAAATAATTTTCTGCCTGAAGTTCCCGGTAGATTTCGCCGGCAATCTCGGCTGCTTTGGGGCCCATGACCCGGCGCGACCCACCCCGCAATAAAACCACCAGCGCCAGCCTCTGCGGGCGCTCGGAATAGGAGGCGAACCAGCCAAGCTTGGCGCCTTCGGCCGAGCAGCTCCCGGTCTTGCCGAGGATTTCGGCATCGGGAACAAAGCTATAGCGGGCTGTCCCGTAGAGGACCGCGCCCAGCAGCCCTTCCCGCATGGCCGGCAGCAAGTCGGCGATCTCAATTTTGCGCTTCAACCGCGGCTCAAACGGCGTCACCTCAGCGGTCGCGCCCTGGCGGGGCGGGTACTGCAAGTAATAGAGGTTGCCGCCGTTGGCGAAAGCGGAAACCAGCGCGGCAAGCTGGAGCGGCGTAACATGAATGCCTTCGCCAAAACTCGCCATGCGGCCGATGCCGCCGTTGGCGGGCGCGGTTGAAGGAAACGCGCCGGGGCGCTCCCGCTCAAGCTGGTAGCCGGAGAGTTCCCCGAATCCCAAAAGCCGCGCGTACCGCGAAATTTTTTCAAAACCGAGTTGCCGGCCGAGAATCTCAAAATAGCGGTTGTTCGAGTGCGCCATTGCTTCCGTCAAGTTCATCGAGTGACGCCGGCCAATCCGCAGCATGGTTTCCTGGGTGACGACGCCTTCCTTGAGCGCCGCGTACGCCACCGCCAACTTGACCGTCGAGCAGGGTTGAAAGCCGGAATCAAACGCGAGCTTCTGATTGACGACCGTTAGAATGCGCCCGGTGTTCGCATCCACGGCGACGACGCTGCCGTTCCACCGGCCAAGCGCGTCGATGGCGGCGCGCCTCACCCGCGGGTCATCCCTTTCCGCCACATCGCCTTCGGTCGGGTTGGCGTAGGTCGGCACTACCCATCGCCCTCGCCGCTTTTTCTTGGCCTTCCCCCCCACCGTGGACTTTTGCAAACCCGTGTCCTTCCCCGCCCAGGCCGGCGCAAAGGGAACCACCAGAGCGATCAAGAGAAGCGCCAAAATTTTCTTTCGCAAAGAAGACAATTCTCTGCTCCTTTTTTAGTCAGGGGAGAAGGGTAGGGAAAGCGATCTAATTCTAAGAGACCGTCATCAAGGAGGCAAGAAAAAATTGAAAATCGCCGAACGGTACCCTTGCTCTTTTGGGCGCAGGCGGCCTGGAGAACCGCGCCCTTCCCGCCATAGAACCAGGCGCGCAAGCCTACCCGCGCGCTGATTTCGCTTTGGCTGTCTCCGAAGCAGCCGGAGCAGGGGAGTTGGCCGGCCGGACGACAAGGCCGAGGGCCTTGCGCGCCTGGGTTTCCAGCTTTTCCCGTATGTCCGGATTCTCTTTCAGGAAGAGGCGGGCATTTTCGCGCCCTTGGCCGATGCGCTCGCCGGCAAAGGAAAACCACGAACCGCTTTTCTCGATGATTCCCTTCTCGACGCTGACGTCGAGGAGGTCGCCCTCGCGGGAAATGCCTTCACCGTAAAGGATGTCGAACTCCGCTTCGCGGAAAGGCGCCGCCACCTTGTTCTTCACCACCTTGGCCCGCGTGCGGTTGCCGATGAACCGTTCACCCTCTTTGATGGAGGCGATCTTGCGAATGTCCACGCGCATGGTCGAGTAGAATTTCAGCGCCCGGCCGCCGGTCGTGGTTTCGGGGTTGCCGAACATGACGCCGATCTTTTCCCGCATCTGGTTGATGAAGACCAGGCAGGTTTTGGACTTGGAAACGATGCCGGCAAGCTTGCGCAATGCCTGGGACATGAGCCGCGCCTGAAGTCCCATCTGGGCGTCTCCCATGTCGCCTTCCAGCTCGGCTCGCGGCACCAGCGCCGCCACCGAGTCAATTACCACCACGTCCACTCCGCCGGAACGAATCAGCGTCTCAGTAATTTCCAACGCCTGCTCGCCATAGTCCGGCTGGGAAACGAGCAGGTTGTCCACGTCCACGCCCAGCGCCCGCGAGTACTTCGGGTCGAGCGCATGTTCAGCGTCAATGAACGCGGCCATGCCGCCTTGCTTTTGCGCTTCGGCAATGACGTGGAGCGCCAGGGTGGTCTTGCCGCTCGCCTCCGGCCCGAAAATCTCAATCACTCGCCCGCGCGGCATCCCGCCCACGCCCATCGCCGCGTCCAGCGCCAGCGACCCGGTAGGGATCACGCTCACCGGCACCAGGATGTCCTTGCTGCCCAGCCGCATGATGGAGCCCTTGCCAAATTGCTTTTCAATTTGGGTTAGGGCGAGGTCAATCGCCTTTGTCTTCTCATCCGCCATGGTCATGGTCTCTCCTCGCGCTGCGCTGCCACGGCTTGCTGTGAACGGCGCGGCGCAAACACATTCTATATCGGAAAGCCCTATCTTTGCCTGGAGAATCCCGGTGCCGTCCCTGCTCCGACCGGCCTGGGCTGCCAACAGAGCTTGGAGAAGGATTTGACTCTCAGGCCGTCAATCCTTAACAGTTCCCCACCTGTTCGAAACCATACCGCTCGGGTTGGATCGGCACGCGCCTGCGGAGAGAAAATTCTCGCGGTCAACTCTTCCCGGAAACCGTCAAGCCGATTGGCGCAACCCCCCGTAGCGAATCTCGCCCCCACCGGCTATTTACAAAATAGCACAGCCGGGCTTACCTTTCAAACCCTTCCCCTGCCCGCCAGCAAGATTATGAAAATAGCGAGGTTAGTGGCATGGCCCAAATAACAGAGCGGGCAGGGCATGCGGAGCTTCAAGAGCGCCCAGATAAGGTAAACGCCGAAGAGCAAGGTAGAGCCGCTGACGGCAAGATCGGCCTGCCAGAGCCAGCGCGGGAGACTCCCGAGCGACCACAGGACTGCCACGCAGGCGTTCGCCAAATAGAAGAAGACACCCAACGAGGCGTTCGGGGGACCAAAGACGCGGGCGTACGGTGTCCTGAGGACGGTAAGACAAAGATTCTCTTCGCTGCGACGGCAGAAGTTCGGGATTCCCGGCGTCGGCCCAACGCGGCCATAGTATGCCAGCACAAAGTAAGCGGCATTGAGAAAGCCCATTACCGAAAGAATGGCAAGCAGTCCAGCCATATTGCGGTGAAATGCGCGGTGAAATACCTTGTCATCTTGCCGGCCCCTCAGGCGTGTGAATGGCGATGGTGCCACCTCAGCCACCGGCATACAACCAGAGCCAAAACGGCAAAAACCTGCAAAACCACCAGGGCCACGCACCACAGCGCCTTGCGCCGCAGGTTCAACTGGTGATCGGTAACCACCAGAAGAACCGCCCAGACCACCAGGACAAAGTTAATTGTCCAGACCCAATCGGTGGTTGCCATGGCCGCGTCTCCTGAGTGCATGTAGGGGCGCAAGGCCTTGCGCCCCTACGCTACGCATATGTGTAGAACCCTCGGCCGGACTTCCGGCCCAGCCAGCCTGTGTCCACCATCTTGCGCAGAAGCGGGCAGGGCCGATACTTCGAATCGCCCAAACCCCGGTGGAGCACTTCCATGATATCCAGGCAGACATCCAGGCCGATGAAATCGGCCAGCGTCAGCGGGCCCATGGGATGATTCATGCCGAGCTTCATCACCTGGTCGATTGCCTCGGCTGTGCCGACGCCTTCCATCACGCAATAGACCGCTTCATTGATCATCGGCATCAGGACGCGATTGGAGACAAAACCGGGAAAATCGTTTACTGCCACCGGGGTCTTCTCCAGTTTCTTGACCAATTCCATGGTGAGCGCGAACGTCTCCTCGCTGGTGGCCATCCCGCGGATGATCTCGACCAAAACCATGACCGGCACCGGGTTCATGAAATGCATCCCCACGAACCGATCCGGACGGTTGGTCTGGGCAGCCAATTTGGTGATGGAGATGGAGGAAGTGTTGCTCGCAAAGATGGCCTGGGGAGGGCAAACTCGTTCCGCCTCCTTCCAGACCCGGGCTTTCAGATCGAAGTTCTCCGGCACGGCTTCCACGACGAATTGAACGCCGGCCAAACTCTCAAGAGCAACGGTCGGGTGAATCCGGCTGAGGATCGGAGCCCTCTCCTCCGCCTTCACCTTGCCCTTGCTGATTTCGCGGTCGAGGTTCTTCGAGATCGTATCCATGGCGCGGTTGAGAAAGGACTGCTCCATGTCCCGGAGGACAACTTCCCATCCATACTTTGCGAAAACGTGGGCAATCCCGTTGCCCATCGTTCCCGCGCCCAAAACAGCCACCTTTTCGATTTCGGCCAGGTTCACGAGCCCTCCTCGCTTTCTCGAGATGGGGCGCTCTCTTCCCTATCCTCTTCTTCGACCGATCTCAGGTAGTCACGAATCAAGTCACGGGCGCGGGCTTCCTCCTTCCCATGGACCCAGATGGCGTAGTCGTCCCGGCCGTACGGGACGGGCACGGCATTCGACAGTAGCTGCTCGCTGTACGATTCCACCCCCTCTTCATCCAATACCTCGAGGATATGATCGGCCAGCAGTGGATCGGTCCCCTGCCATACGACGACGGCCGATTGGGCCGAATCGTCCTTGGAAGCATCCCTCTCTCGAGCTTCGCGAGGAAGGAAAGACACGAGGTCAGCATCACAGTCGGGACAGTGGGTGAAACCTTCGCGGTATTCTGCCTTGCATATGGGACAAAACATCCGCCACCTGTCGAGATCAGGCTAGGTGCGTGGCAGCTTTCCCGGCAGGCCGGTAGCTCGAGGGCGCAAACCCGTATGTCTTCTGTTGCTCCCTACTTCAGAGCTAAAGGTCGGACCGCCTGGCCTAAGGCTCCCTGCACTCGGGCCGGGAGGCTGCCAATCGCCTCAGCGCTCCACGGCGAGCGCTACTGCGTTTCCCCCGCCCAGGCAGAGCGCGGCAACACCGCGGCGGGCTTTGCGCGCCATCATTTCATAGAGCAGCGTCACCAGGATGCGCGCCCCCGAGGCGCCAATGGGGTGACCCAGCGCGACCGCGCCGCCGTTCACGTTGACCTTGTCCGCATTGAGCCGCAACTGCCGTATGACGGCCAGCGCTTGCACGGAAAAAGCCTCATTGATTTCGTAAAGGTCCACCCCATCGCGGTCCCAGCCGGTTTTCTGGAGCAGCTTCTCCACCGCTTCCACCGGCGCCATCATCACCCACTTGGGCTCGA
>Ga0209619_10001696_pt1 | contig 16102 bp, 11 predicted proteins | sample Rifsed16ft3_FD_184011 | JGI IMG/M metagenome (GOLD analysis project Ga0209619, IMG submission 184011) | Soil microbial communities from Rifle, Colorado, USA - sediment 16ft 3 (version 2) | ecosystem: Environmental > Terrestrial > Deep subsurface > Rock core/Sediment | place: Rifle, Colorado... | reverse complement strand
GAAAATTCCGCCAATGAACCTAACCGGATGATATCCGCCTCTGTCGGTATGGCTGTTCCAGGCGAGCACGAACATTACGGATATCTCAGTGAACACCATGCCTTTGGTGAAACCGAAGAAAAATCGGGCGATTATGCAGAAGACCTTGCTGCTACCATGTTGGCCAGTACCTTAGGTATCGAATTCGATCCTGCAAAGAACTACGATGAACGGAAAGAGACCTACAGGATGAGCGGTAAAATCGTAAAAACCAGAAACATCACACAGGCTGCGCGTGGAGACAAGAACGGTTTGTGGACCACTGTCGTTGCCGCTGCCGTATTTATTTTATAAACGGTATTTTTTAACGTGGAAGTAATTTCTACAGGATGCATTGTTGCCCCAAAGGGATTCCAGGCGGGAGCTACCTATTGTGGAATAAAAACCATAAAAGATAGTCTCGACTTGGGAATTATTTCTTCAGAATATCCCTCGACTGGTACGGCGTTATTTACAACGAACCAAATCTATGCAGCGCCGGTAAAGCTGAGTAGAAAAGTTGCCCAAAAAGGTCGCATACGAGCCTTCGTTATTAACAGCGGTAATGCCAATGCCTGCACAGGAGAACAGGGATATAAAGATGCCGAAGAAATGGCACGGATTGCCGCAAGGTGTCTGAAAATTTCTGAGGATGAAATTTTAATTGCCTCTACCGGAATTATTGGCAGACTCTTTCCAATGGATAAGATCACCGCCGGTATTAAGGCCGCAGCAGCAACCTTGGGAAATACACCAGCACATGGCAATGACATGGCGCGAGCCATTATGACGACGGATACAAAACAAAAAGACATTGCCGTCAGATTAAAGATAAACAACAAGGATGTGATTGTGGGCGGGATCACTAAGGGCGCCGGGATGATCGCCCCAAACCTCGCAACCATGCTGTGTTTTCTTACGACAGACGTCTCCATGCCTGCCTCACTTCTGAATGAATGCCTCAGAAAGGCCGTAGACTCTTCTTTTAACCGCATTACGATTGACGGCCACATGAGCACCAACGATACCATTGCAATCATTGCGAATGGCGCTTCCAGAGTAAATATCACCTCAAAATGTTTGGAATTACAGATATTTCAAGAGGGACTAAATTATGTAACCAGCTATCTGGCGAAGGCAATTGTGAAGGATGGTGAAGGCGCTACGAAATTCATTCAGATTGATGTGGTAGGTGCAAAGTCGCGTAGCGATGCGACTAAGATTGCCCGATCAATCGCAGATTCGCCGCTCGTGAAGACGGCAATCAACGGAGAAGACCCCAACTGGGGTCGCATAATCTCTGCCGCCGGTTATGCGGGTGTGGAACTGAATGAGTCAACTACCAATCTCTATATTAACGATATCCTGATCTTTGCGAAGGGTATGCCGACACAGTCTGACCTCAATAAACTGAGTACATCCATGAAGAATACGGATATCAATATTCGCCTGGAACTTGGCTTGGGGGATTGTGCGGATACTGTCTGGACATGCGACCTATCACATGAATACGTCACCATTAATGCAGAATACCACACATAAGCTTTTTCCTGCCTCCTTGCATAAAATTCCGGTAAAATTGGTTAAGGATGACAAAATATGATATAATACAATCAAATAATTTTATAGGTATTTTGCCTTAGTATGAATAAAACCATTCGGAGGTAAAAAATATGAGAAAAACAATTTCAATTCTTTTTATTACTATGATTGTCTTCACCGGGGCTTGTTATGCCAAAGACTCTCCAAAGGTAGTAATAGAGAAATATCTTGATGCTGTAAGGAGCAACAACTACGATAGTGCATATTCCTTCATCTCTAAAACCGATACTACTATTATCGATTGGCTGGAACTTATCAAGTATATAAAAAAGATAACCCCGCCAAAGCTTACCAAGGTTATTGATCTTGCCCATAGCGCAGTCCGTCAGGAGATCGTAAGCACATCAGTAGGCGGTAACATCGCTATAGTGAAAATCCACTCCAGGATTCCGGATATGGAAGAAACCCTGAAGGTTACCCAGAATCCTGAAGATATAAAATCCCTTTTAGATCGCGGTGAATTACCGATGAAAGAACGGTTAGGGGAGTGCACTTTAGTGGTAGAAGACGATACCTGGAAGATTTCAAGGGTTAAGGGCATTTCTTCAGACCAGGCAGCAGAGCTTGCCACGGACTTTGCTGAACTCATTTTGGGCAAGGATGAGGCTAAAAGAATAAGCAGAGAAATCGGCGAATTTGCAAAGAAGCAAGAAAAGGGCGTTTAATTTCGATGGTTATTATCCCATAAGTCGGCAGGTGACTATTCCCCGATAAAAACTTTCGAGGACACGTATGAAATCAAAGATGTCTGGAGAAGATGAAATGAATAAACGATTAGAAAATATTAAATCACTAATCAAGGTGCGATCACACACTGTCTCCCACGACCAATGATAGGAAAGATTAAATTGCTCATAAACGGGACAAAATAGTTTTGCATAAGAATCTATGATACGATGAATCCCGCTTTCGCGGGAATGACAATTTCGGGACTGTCATTCCCAACTTGATTGGGAATCTAAAAAATATTGAAATTCCTGAACATTAAAATAGAAGGAGAGTGGATGAGTGACCCCGACCCTTCATGAGAGAGTAACCCTTTTGTGCCCGCAGTTTTTTGAAACTGGAAGCAATTTTATTATTTGACACTGCGTTGCTTGCCATATGTCATTAAAATATATAAACTAAAAGCATTATTGAAAGATTTTGCTCTCCTAGTTTTTCCGTGTGCCGCCATGCGTCACGACAAAGTAAGTTTTTGAACTCCGCGCTGTGGCATTAACAAAAATACTCAAACTATCAGGTTATTTATGAATTTGTCATGGGGTCATGTCAGAGTAGTTGTGGTAGTGGCAGTTGTATTTTTTATAACAACTGCAGCGTCTATGGAGTTGGTCAAACGCGATGATGAGGCATTTGCTCTGGGCGAGGCGGAGACAACTTCGCTGGAGAAAGTCGGTTTCTTCTGGGACGTATGGGGCTATGGACGTTATGTTAGATTAGACGGCGATTTTGCTTATCTCCCTATCGGTGAAAGCGATGAAGGTATCCAGATTGTGGATGTCAGCGAACCTACCGCACCCAAGCGGGCGGGGGGACTTCCTTTTGGTTGGATTTACTTCGTAGACGCCAAAGACGACGTGGCATTTTGCGGGCCGCGCGGAGAGAGGGGAATCGTCCTTTACGACACCGCCGATAAAGCCCATCCCAAGGAACTCATGACGCTGCCCACTGAAGATGCTAACATAAATTTTCAACTGTTCGGAGATTTACTCGTAATCTGGACGGGAGGCGACAGTATTCTTTATGATGTGGCAAATGCACTCAAGCCGAGACTTATGGCGACTATTAAAGGCGTGAGGGTGTCAGATATTGTAGAGAAGCAAGGGTGGTGTTCTGACGGAAGAAAAGTGGATTTGACTGACCCGACACATCCGAAGGTGAGAGGTGCGCCTGTCGAGGGAAGCCTGTTGGAAATTGTCAAAGGTTACGCATATTTCCGCTCTGAAGACGGCAGCATAGCTATCTACCGTCAGGATAACCTGAGAGATCCCGTGAACAACGTCAAAATATATGAAGATGGAGCGGCTGACAACTACTATCACGGCTTTCAGGTGGTCGGCGATAGAGCTTACTTTGTCAATCCAGCCTGGGGTTTCGTCCCCACTCGAGCACCGGAATATTCGGCTTGCGCGGGGCTGTGGATACTGGATGTCTCCGACCCATCCAACCCTAGGGTTGCTGGCCACTGGGGAGTGGAATATGCACAAGAACATCAGACGCCAATGCGGTTAGCAGACATTCGCGTGCGCGGGAGGATTGCCTACGTTATGGATAGCATGTTTGGCTTGCGCCTCTTTGATGTCTCTGATCCAACCGATATCAAAAGGATTGCCGATTACAAATGCGGCGGGGAGATAGCCCAGATTAACGTGTCGGAAAACCGAGTCTACTTCGGTGAATACCTTTCTGGCGGAATTACCATCCTGAGCTCGAAAAACCCCAGCAAGCCAAGGAAGGAAGGCTATCTCTACACAGGTGGTTACATTTACCAGTTTGCAGCTTACAATGACGCCTACCTCTACTTCGACTACCACGATGGTGATTTCCAGGAGCAGATGGGCTTTGCAGTGGCTGATATACGCGATATAACCAATCCTCGCATCGTTTATCGTGAGAATAAGGGAATTGGACCAGTTAAGGTATTTGGTGATTATCTGTTAGCGCACAATGGCCTTTATAGCTTGAATGACCCCCTTCGACCAAGAAAATTAGCGGACTTAGCAGGGCAGGGCAGTTACATCGGGAGAGGTAAGTACGTTTATTACGCCTTGCACCGGCAGCCCAAAGAAAATAATAACTTTAAGATATTCGACATCTCCAATCCAACGGAACCCAGGATTGTTGGACAGTTGACAATCTCTGGCGATAATTCGATGATATCAAGACCGATGCAGTTCGTTGGCAACCGGTTATATATTGGCTCTTGTTCAGAAGACGTCCACATCACCGAAATCGACGTCTCTGATCCAACCGCGTCTAAGGTGGTAGGAGAATACAAAAACCTCGGTGCTGCCACCGAGGGCAGTTACAACTTTCATATCGCCGGAAACCGACTCTACACCTTCCAATACTACGCAGGTGAAAATAATGGCACTGTCTACGATATTAGCATGGGACTGAGAGCTGCGAAGCCAGTGCAGCGGATACCAGGATTCTACTCGTGGCATTCAGCAATCTTAGGAAAATTTATCTATGTTTCCAGACTGAATGGGCTGGAGATCTTCGAGATAACAGGAAGGTGAAGTATATCAAAGAGGGTCAGACCTTCATATTTCAATTGCCAAATATGAGAGAAAATAAAATATTGAATTATTAAGATTTGACCCTTGGGCACTCCCAAGCATGTTGAGATTCACTTGTTTTATAGCATCCTTCAATGCTTTTCGGGTGAAAGCAGTTGTATAAGGTTGGGTTGAGCAAACAAGCTGGGTCAAATGAAAATTTTTGTTCTAAAAGTGGGGAGAACTCTTAAATATTGCCCATTTTCTTCTCGTTTTATGGTATTTTGAGGCATTTTGACCATTAAAGTGGGGAAGAAACATCTCGAAAGAGGGTAAAATCGCTCATTTGGCACAGTCTGGAAGTGAATCCACCTTTTTGGGAATTGGTGGATACGGCGCAAAAGACGGCGCCTTTATCCACCCTACTAACAACATACAACAGAAAGGAGATAAGAATATGGAAGAGAAAAAATTACCCGTTTACGAATCGCCAAGGTGGTTACATACACCGAGGAGGAATTGCCTGAAGAATTGGAACCTGCGCAGAAAGGCTATGTGAAGGGCGATAGCGCCTTTTAATAGTTAGTTAAAATTACTTTGAAGAGGCTGGTTAACTATTGTTAGCCAGCCTCTTTTTTTGGCTAAAAATTCCAACGAGGATTAAACCCAAAACTGAAATTAGGCCTTCGGCGACTCTGCGCAACCGAGAAGCTTGTCCTACCAGCGCCACCCAAAAACCCGCTTAATTAACTAAAAGGGTATGGGAGAAGATTTGAGACTTGAAAGATCGTGTTGTTTGCAAAATGTTATCACTACAAATAATTGCAGAGCAGATCGCAATACGTGTTCCGCCAGATGATAATATCTCATTGAGGTTTTCGAGGTTAATAGCACCTATCGCAACGAATGGCATGGTGATTTCTCTTTTTACCTCTTTTAAATAGTCAAGACCTACCGGAGGCTCATAGTCCTTTGTTGAAGTGGGGAATATGGGGCCGGCACTGATATAATCTGCACCCTCTTGTTGTGCCTTTCGAGCCTGAACTATAGTATGGGTAGAAACTCCCAATATCCTGTCGTAGCCAATTATCTTGCGTGCACTGTGAATGGTTAGATCTGATTGTCCGATATGCAATCCGTCTGCATCTACTTTTTTGGCGATCCCGGTACGGTCATTTACGATAAAAAGTGTTTTGGATTGCGATGTTATTCTTCTGAATTCCTTTGCCATGGCAAGAAACTCACTGTCAGACATCGTCTTTTCCCGCAGTTGTACTGCGTCAGCGCCGCCCTCAATAACCTCCTGTAATGTTTCCAGTACAGGTTTTTTAGCAAGTCCGGAGCTTATTATTACATACAACCTTACATCTGAAAAATTTTTTAAAGGGTTTTGTTTAATAATCTTCGTTTCTCGTTGTTGATTCATTGATAATTGTAATTGACACCTATTTGATGTTTGATATAATTATCCCACCATGTATTTTCCTGCCAAAAGTATTACAGTGCAAGCCTATTTTAAGTTTCCATCAAAATAAATACAAGATTTATACGGTAAATGTTTTAAATGTTTAAGGAAAGTCAGATTATAGAAATATGTCAGACATAAAAGAACATTGCGGATTATTTGGCGTTTATGGTTGTGAGGATGCAGCCGAGAGGGTGTATTATGGCTTATATTCTTTGCAACATCGCGGTGAGGAAAGCGCCGGTATTGCTTCAACAAACGGGAAAGACATCGTTTTTTATAAAGGGATGGGGCTGGTAAGCGAGGTCATAAAACCGCACATGTTCAAAATTCTTAAAAACCCCATTGCTATCGGACATGTCCGATATTCCACTATCGGTTCCAGCAACATTGGAAATGCACAACCCCTGGTTGTTGATTACTACAAGGGGAAAGTCGCCGTTGCCCATAATGGACAGTTAACCAATGCAAAAAGGCTGCGCGAAGAATTTGAGGCTAACGGTTCGATATTCCATACCACCTCAGATACAGAAGTAATCGTCCATCTTATGGCAAAGCCTTTAAATATGATGCAAAAGAATTTATCCCTCGTGCTGCAACAATTGCGAGGGGCTTTTTCGCTGTTATTTTTAACACCTGAAGAGATGGTAGGGGTGCGTGATCCTCACGGTTTCAGGCCTTTGTCCATAGGTAGATTGAACGATGGTTATGTAATGGCATCCGAGACCTGCGCCTTGGATCAGGTGGGTGCGGAATATATTCGGGATATTAATCCTGGAGAAGCGGTCTATGTTGGAAAAGATGGGATTCGGAGCGAATATTACTGCCCTCAAAAACAAATCAAGCCGGCTTTTTGTGTTTTTGAACTGGTTTACTTTTCCCGACCTGATAGCAAGATCTATGGCGAAAGTGTACACTTATTTCGTAAGCGTTTGGGGGCAAGGCTTGCAAAGGAGTCACCCGTAGAGGCTGACGTGGTAATTTCCGTTCCGGAAGGTGGTAACTCCGCTGCGATTGGTTACTCTCATACATCGGGGATACCATTTGATCGCGGGTTTATTCGTAATCATTACGTAGGCAGGACGTTTACATTGCCGGAACAAGAGCGGCGTCATCGTATTGTAGAACTCAAGCTGAATGCGCTAAAAGAGACGGTTGATGGAAAACGGGTTATTGTTATTGACGATTCCATTGTGCGAGGGACAACGTCAAGGTCTCGGTTTGGGTTGCTGCGGAAGGCCGGAGCAAAGGAGATTCATGTAAGGATCAGTTGCCCGCCGCATCGTTACCCTTGTTATTACGGAATTGATTTTCAGCAGAAAGGCGAACTCCTTGCGGCAAATCGTTCCCTGGAAGAGATACGGCAGTATTTAAATGTGGAAAGTTTGTGCTATCTCAGTGTGGAGGGAATGATGAGTTGTGCGACGCAGCCCCGCCAATATTTTTGTAATGCCTGCTTTACAAACAATTATCCTACCCCTATTGAAGAAGAGACAAAAAAACTTACCGAAAGGAAAGTTGACGGAGAGGTTGAGAAGTTACTTAAATTATAAACTTTCAGCCACGAATGGACACAAATTGTAATGTTTACAAATCCATTATACCTTATAAAAGGCGTCTTTGGCAGAACCTTTTATATCATTCCTCAACGACCTGAGCGCATCCAGGTTGAGATCACTAACCGTTGTAACTACACATGCGGCATGTGTCCGCGGGAATCCTTTAACCTGCCCGAAAAAGATATTTCATTCGACCTATTTAAGAAAATTATCGACAGGCTTGCCCCTTTCTCCGAAAAGGGGCTGGAAACATCATATAATATTACCCTCACCGGATGGGGTGAACCTTTGCTTCATCCCGCACTTGTGGATATGATTGTCTATACAAAAGATAAAGGACATAACGTTGGTGTAACAACAAACGGCTTGTTACTAGCTCCATTTATTGAAGAATTTATCGGGAAGTCTTTAGATAAACTAACCATTTCTCTGGATAGCGTTGAGGAAGGTATTGAGGTAAAGGAAAGTCATCCCTCGAATAAGGTGGTGCAGAAAAATATCGAATCCCTTATTCGATCCCGGGGTGATAGGAAAAAACCGATGATTACGATTCAGATAACCATGCACGGCAAACAGCAGTGTCTGGAGACGATCAAATATGCTGGCGAAGCAGGGGCTGACCGTGTATATTTAGTGCGGTTGAACATACCTTTTGGCATGAATAGCTTTAAAAGACCTAATCTGGAAGAAGAATTGGAAATCTATAAGGAGTCTGAAGAAATAGCCAAAAAATACGGATTGCAGGTTGATAACAACTTCACGGCATTTGATAATCAATTGCTTCGGTCTCTGTATAAAAAGCTGCGTCCTGTGATGTATCGGTCTGATAAATACTGTCCAAAGCCTTACGATTATTTGTACATTAACATCGACGGCAGGGCAACTCCATGTTGTGACCTTCCCCGATATGAAGTTGGAAATGTATTTAAACAAAGCATTGATGAAATCTGGCATGGCGAGAATATGCAGTATTTCCGTGAACATCAGAACGATGTTTGCGGCACGTGTGATGCCTTGAGGCTGAAGCATTTAAATTAGTAACTAGAAGTTAAAATATGATTAAAAATAAGTGATGGCAACTGAGCACAATAGTGGATAAAAAGGAAGCAATGATTTTTCAAAATTACCAAAATTAGTATAATGAATCAGGAGATAAACCACGGAAATAGCCCCAAGAACTAGTGTTGATGTAACTATTTGGCCAAGTGAAGTTGGACATAATTATTATGTTAAAAATTAAGTATGGGTAGGGTGGATTAAGGTGCTGTCTTTTGCGCCGAATCCACCTTCCACGTTTTTCTAAATGGTGGATTCGCTTCGCTTAATCCACCATACCCAACCAGTATTATAAAGAATACGATGTTAGGTTAAAAATGCAGTAATAAGTCGTTAGAAATTATTCGTTTGAGAGAAGAAAGGCGGTGGTAATAATGGAAACTATAACAATAAATGAAAAACTAAATAGTAATAGTTCACCGGAGGAAAAAGATTTGACAAGATAGACATGATATAAATTAAATTAATTTTTGACAGGATTAACAGGATAATCAGGATGAATTAAAGTGGCTTTTATCATGTTAATCCTGTCTAAAGTAGCTGAACTATTACGATTAATAAATACAATTATGAAAATTACTTTTCTCGTACCACCACCCATTGACGGAAAAATACCTGAGCGGGTTGCGGGTTGTGCGTATCTGCTTTATTATGTTCCGAACGTCTTTCTTCTTAGCGCTGCTGCCGTTCTTGAAAAGGAAGGCTACGAAGTTAAATATATAGAAACGACCATTAAAAAATGGGATCAAAAGCGTTTCCGGGCGTTTTTGAGAGAAGATTTAAGTGATATTTATTGTTTCTATTCTGTTAATCTTTCTCAAAAAACTGATATACAGGCTTTGTGCGATATTAGAGAAATAAGGGGAAACGTACCGATTGTCTACTTTGGTCCAGCGCCTTCTGACAGACCAGCAGAATTTGTGGTGGACGAGAATTCCTATGTCGTCAGGGGTGAGCCTGAATACACGATGCTTGAGTTGGTAAAGGCACTGGAGGCCAAATCGATTATTAACGGTATACAAAGCGTGTCTTTTAGAAATAAAAGTAGAACTCATATAAGCCACGGACTTATGAAAAATACCCCTCCTCAATCCCCCCCTTCGCAAGGGGGGGAAGCGGGGGTGGAAAATACATTCTCAGATGAAATCGTTCATAATGCCAACAGGGAACCGATAGAAGACCTCGACTCATTACCGTTTCCAGCCAGACATCTCCTGGAAGAAAGGAATGTCTATTATAATCCCAAGTTAGGGATGCGCCCCTTTACGGCCGTTTGCACTTCAAGGGGTTGTTCATACCGGTGCATTTATTGCGTTCCCTCTTCCCTGAGTTTTTCAAGGGAACTTGAGTATAAACATTACATGGAAAAGAAGCCTCCTGTGAGAAAGAGATCCCCTGAAAATATTATTGAGGAATTTAAATTACTAAAATCCCAGGGTTACAAAGCCGTGAATATTCAGGATGACCAGTTTGTGTGGGGTGAAGAGCGGACGGTTAAGATTTGCGAAGGTATCAGAGACTTGGATATTATTTGGGGCTGTTCAGCGAGATCCGATCACCTGACCGAGCCTATTGTAAAGGCCATGTCAGAAGCTCACTGCAAGTTTATTGATCTCGGCGTTGAGTCTTTTAATCAGAAAATTCTGGATTATGTGAAGAAAGATATCGACGTCAAGAAAAATGAAGAGGCTATTAAACTGGTGAAAAAATATGGGATATCTGCCAAGATCAATATTATGTTTGGGGCATCACCGCTTGAGACAATGGATACTATTAAAAAGAATATGGAAGAGGTTAAACGGCTGAAGGTAGACCAGGTCATGTATAACATTGCCAACCCTTTCCCTGGTACGGAATTTTACAAGATTGCCAAGGAAAATGAACTCTTTGTTTACGGAGACTATAAGCCCGTCAATGTGGCAAAGGAGGCGAATATTGCCTATCCACATCTCGGCAAGACGGACCTTGAAAAGGCTGTACGCCGAGCCAACTTTGAGTTCTTTCTGACACCTCGTTTTATCCTGAAAAATATACGACGATTGGGGTCGCTGGACTCTTTAAAAGCCATGTTTAGAAAGCTCTTTTAGAAATAAAAATATATTTTTATCCGTAACAGTTTAGTTTTTTGAAAACATCAATAGTTGAAAATGCCTCTGTGACAATAAATATGTAGCGGCAATTCATGAATTGCCGCTACATTGCATAATAACCACAGTATTACTGGAAATTTTCAAAAAACTAAACAGTTGCCTTTCTCCGTGTTCCCTGTCTGCGTGCCCCGCACAGGCGGGTCGGTGATCTCTGTGGCAAAGGAATTTCATGATGAAATTTTCTATCCTTGTTCCTGCATACAATGAGGAACAATCTATAGCATCCTGCCTGAATTCCCTTATTTCAGTTGCCTATGACGATAAAGAGATTATTGTTATTGATGATGCTTCGATCGATCTTACGGTTCAGACAGTTGAAAAATTTCTGGGCAAAGATGTAATTTTAGTTAGGCGGGAATGGAATGGCGGAAGGGCTGCTGCCTTAAACTCCGGGTTACAACGAGCTACTGGCGATGTTATTATCACAACGGATGCCGATACTGTAGTGCCTTCAGATTGGTTACAAAGGTTTAAATCGTGTTTTGAGCAACAGGGTGTCGTTGCAGTGGGAGGGGCATATCAGGCTTATAACAAAGATAATTCGCTGGTAAATGCAACCAGCATTTTAGATCAAATATTGAATGGGGTATTTAGGAAATCGTTAGTGCCCAATAAGCTGTCGGGTGTAAATTCTGCCATCCTCAGAAAGGTGCTGTTAGACTTAGGCGGTTTTAATGAAAATTCGTGGTGGAGTGAGGATTCCGAGTTGGGCTGGAACTTGAAGAGAACAGGGAAAGTTGTTTACGATCCTGACAATGTAGTAAACACCACATATCCTGACACATGGTCAGGCATCCGGAAAAGAAAGTTTTATTGGGGGTACGCAATGGGTCTGAAATTCCGGGAACAGATGCCATTCAATATAAAATTATGGCTGCGCCCCCTGATATTTATGGCGCTATTTATAAGTCTTTTGACGTTTTTGGCGACTATACCCTTTGGGATAAATGTGTTTCTTGTGCCTGGCGTAATATTTTTTATTTTATTAAGCTCATTGACGATCGTATATGTTCCATTCGGTGTGATCGTTATAGCAAGGAACAGAAGAGATCGTATGTCATTAAAAACGCTTTCCCTGCTGGCAGTCTTACCTATTGTGAGAGAATTTGCCTATGTATACGGCATGTTTCTTGGTTTTTGTAAGGGACGAGCGGGAGCAATAAAACCTTCATGGAAAGAGAAGTAAACCGTAGTGTACACAGAGACTATCAAGAAAAAATATTAATTTAATCGTATAGGAATTTTTATGAAAAAGAAAATAACGAAAAAACTTTCTTATAGGGATGCGGGCGTTGATATTGACACGAAAGGTCAATTTACAACGGATATTTATTCAAAGATGCAGACGACCTTCAGCCCGCGGGTAATTGAAAACCCAGACGGATTCGGCGGGCTATTTGCATTGAACTCTCGTCTTAAGAAATATCGCCAACCAGTGCTTGTTTCTTCCACTGATGGTGTTGGTACCAAACTAAAAATAGCCTTCATGATGGGAAAGCACGATACTATTGGAATCGATCTTGTGGCTATGTGCGTAAACGATATCATTGTGCTGGGGGCGGAACCTCTTTTTCTGCTGGACTATCTGGCAAGCAGCAGGATTGTTCCAAGCGTTTTGCACGACGTATTGGAAGGTATAGTGGCAGGATGTCGTCAGGCGGGTTGCGCCCTCATTGGCGGTGAAACACCTGAAATGCCTGGATTTTATCACGAGGACGAATATGATATCGCAGGTTTTGTCGTTGGTGTTGCGGAAAAGGATAGGATTATCAATGGTAAAACAATAAAACCAGGGGATGTGGTTATTGGTTTAAGTTCGAGTGGCATTCATAGTAATGGATTTTCCCTTGTACGAAAAGCCTTCTTTGATAAGGCAAAGATGAAAGTATCCCAAAAACTTACAAAGTATGGATTGAATACCACCCTCGGGGAAGAACTCATAAAACCAACCAAAATCTATGCAGAACCTATTCTAAAAGTTTTAAATAAGCATAAAACAAAAAAGATTATAAAAGGGATGGCTCATATTACCGGTGGTGGGCTTGTTGAAAATATACCGCGTATCTTGCCTGATGGCTGCGCTGTTATGTTAGAAATAAGCAAATGGAATGTCCCAAAAATATTTAACATCATTCAGGACGTAGGTAACATTGCCGATCAGGAGATGTTTCGTGTGTTTAACATGGGTATTGGCCTGGCGCTAATCGTATCTAAGTCAGATGTGAAGACAGTCTTGAATGATCTCAAAAGCGCAACAGAACCTGGAAGAGTTATTGGCGAGGTCGTAAGAGGGGACAGGGCTGTGCGTATTGTTTAATAACAACCGATAATTCGCTATAGGTGAAATTACGTTGTTGAGTATCCCTTTTTTAGTTGCTTGCCTTTAACAACTCCATACATTGCACAAATTATTAAGTAAATGCTTAATGCTGTAGATAACGCTAATTCCGGGGTAATTACAAAGAACAAGATGGCTGCGGAAAATTCTAATGTCATGGCGAGGATGCCTTGTTTGATGCCGATCTTGCTCGTAACGTTAAAAAATGGGATTTTGCTGACCATAAATACGCCAAGCGCAAAAGTAATAAAGGGTAAGAGTGTTGAGACGATATCTGTTCCAAATTTTATTTGTATAAAATGATTCAGGATGACAAGCTGTGCAACCGTTCCTCCTGAGAGTGTGGTAGGTAATCCAGTAAAAAAATGACTGGGCGCCGATACACCTTCGTCTTTTTGCGCGTTAAACCTTGCCAATCGGAAGGCAGAGCAGATCATAAAAAATAATCCAATGCCCCACAAAAAGATATTTGGTAAAATGGCGCAGGTCTTTCCCATGAGTAATGCAGGGGCAATACCGAAGGTCACGAGGTCTGCCATAGAGTCTAATTGAGCCCCAGTCTTGCTTGTAGTCTTCATCATACGGGCCAATCTTCCGTCAAAGGCGTCCAATGCCATAGCCGCCACTATCAACCACGCTGCGACCTCAAACTTTTGGTTTAAAATTGATAGGATCGAAACAAAACCACATATCATATTTCCCATCGTTACTATGATAGGCAGCATTTCTTTTTTTATTTTCAATGAAAAAACCTCCAGTTTGTGGATTAATTTGGTAAAAGATCAAAATATTTTAATTTCCTGAGACTTTATACGAAGATTACTCTGCGCCTTTAAAATGTTGTATTAAGTGAAGCCGAAGCGCCCCTGGATAAATCAACATTAAAAATTCCAAAAACTAAAGATACACAAATACAATGCCTTGTGTACAGAATAATAATATTTTGATATATAATTTCTAACTTATAGATATTGCAATAGTTGTGAGTATAAATAAATTAGATGAAAAATCAATGTCTCTAATTTGTTTAGAAACAAATGCAGTAAACATACTGCATTTGTTGGGTTTTATTACTGCAGTATGAAGTTAACGCTCATAGTCAAAAATAGGATTCCTTTTTGTAAAATCGGATATTTATTTTTGTGAGTTTTGTCGTTACCTAATAAATCTTGATTTTTTGAATCTTTTTGCTTGACAGTGTTATTTGATTGTGCTAACTTCAAGCAAGATTATGTCTGTTACATGGTTAAGTATATTTGTAAATTTTGAAAGGGGGTGTCTCAAAAATAAAAGTATTTTGTAAAAAAGAACCGATAAATATAGGATGGTCAATACGTGGGTTTTATTTAAGTTTGAATAGGTACGTTAAAGAATCACAAGCGTGTAATTTATAAATGTTCTTGCTAAGTCTGAAGAAATAATTTAGTTAAAATATACAGGAGAAAACGAAATGAATGCGTACAAAAAGTATATGGCCGAGTTTGTCGGGACATTCGCTCTGGTGTTTATAGCGGCTGGTTCTGTATGCGCCGATTTTTATTTGCGGCAGGCAGGTGGGCAAGGACTTGGTCTTCTGGGTATTTCCATAGCATTTGGTATTGTTGTAATTGCCGTTATTTATGCGACGAGTTACGTTTCTGGTTCCCATGTCAATCCCGCGGTGACCGTGTCCTTTTGGATTACGAAAAGGATGGAACCCAACACTGCAATTATGTATATCATCTCCCAAATTGCCGGGGCTTCATTGGCAGGCCTTGCGTTAAAAACCCTGTTTCCTGATGCGGCTAAAACCGTTTATCTGGGGACGTGTGTGTTGGCGCCCGGGGTTTCTATTGCACGTGGTGTATTGATGGAATTTATTATTACCTTCCTTTTAATTTTTACCATTTACGGGACGCTTGTGGATAAAAGGGCTTCGCCTGGATTTGCCGGAGTAGCTATCGGATTGGTGGTACTCTTTGGAGCAATGATTGGCGGTACGATCAGCGGCGGTGCAATGAACCCCGCCCGCGTGTTCGGCCCAGCTCTTGCATCAGGACAGTTCACTCATCATTATGTCTGGTGGATAGGTCCGATCCTGGGAGGAATTGCAGCGGGTTTTGTTTATGATAAGCTCTTTGCCGAGAAGAGAGGTAAGTCGTAATTCATACAAAATAGGAAAAGTCATGTATTTGTTAGTTACATGACTTTTTGGTAGCTTAAATCAAATAAGCGGCAACGTGTGAACGGAAATTTGCACGTTGCCGCTTTTTTATTGAGGGTTTACAATTGTTTGATATTGATAACGTACTAAAGAGTATAAGGCATGAAAATAAACGTTTTATCGAACCCATTGTTACGACCATTTCCAGGAAACGAACCCCATTTCATGTCCTGATCTCGTGTCTCTTGAGCCTAAGAACCAAAGATCAAACCACCAGCGAGGCTTCTCGCAGGCTCTTTGCTGTGGCGGATAATCCGGAAGAAATGATGAAAATTCCAATTCCAAAATTAGAAAAACTCATCTACCCCGTAGGGTTTTATCGGACAAAGGCACGGAAGATCAATGAAATTTGCAAGATACTAATTGGAGAATACCACAGCAGGGTACCGGACGAAATTGACGAGTTATTGAAACTGAATGGTGTGGGGCGCAAGACGGCGAATTTGGTAGTAACCCTGGGGTACAAAAAACCCGGCATCTGTGTGGA
>Ga0209619_10001690_pt1 | contig 16125 bp, 12 predicted proteins | sample Rifsed16ft3_FD_184011 | JGI IMG/M metagenome (GOLD analysis project Ga0209619, IMG submission 184011) | Soil microbial communities from Rifle, Colorado, USA - sediment 16ft 3 (version 2) | ecosystem: Environmental > Terrestrial > Deep subsurface > Rock core/Sediment | place: Rifle, Colorado... | reverse complement strand
CCGTCTATTGCCACGATCAAGCCATTCCCCCCTGGCGGGGGAAATGGCTAGGACGACGAGCGATGCGCGGAAACATGGGCGTTTCTTAGGCTTTTTCGAGCTCCGCCAGGAGCTCGAAAAAGCCCGGGAAGCTTACTGCGACCGCCTCTGCGTCCCGCACCTCGACCCCTTCCCGCGACGAAAGCCCCGCGACCGCGCCGAGCATCGCGATCCGGTGGTCGCCGCGGCTGTCGATCACGCCGCCGCGGGGGCGAACCGGCACGCCGCGGACGCGGAAGCCGTCCCCGCCAGAAGGATCAGGACCCAGATTTTCGTTCCGCCGGTTTGGTATTGGAACATGCTCTCCCCCTTCGATTCGGTGGGCCTACAGTATCAAAGTTACAATAGGGAGGTGAAACAGAGCACGAGCTTCTACGAAGCGAGCGGGAAGATCTTCATCAAAAGCCGCGCCGAGCTCGAGGCCATGGCCGCCGCCGGCCGCATGGCGTCCGAGTGCCTCGAGTGGATCCTCCGCCAGGTCGAGCCGGGGATGACGACCCAGGACATCGACGACCTCCAGGTGGACTATACCCGACGCGAGGGCGTCGTCGCCGCGCCCCTCCACTATCGTGGTTTTCCAAAAAGCATCTGCACCGCGGTGAACGAGGTCATCTGCCACGGGATACCGAGCCCGAAGCAAGTCCTCCGGGAAGGCGACATCATCGGAATCGACGTCACCCTGGTCGTCGAGGGTTTCCACGGGGACAACGCCGCGACCATCCCCATCGGCGAGGTCAGCCCGGAAGCGATGCGTTTGCTGGTGGCCGCGCTCGAGGCCAACCGCCTGGGGATCGAGGCGGTGAAGCCGGGGGCGCGGCTCGGAGACATCGGCCACGCCATACAGTCCCACGTGGAGCCCCTCGGCTTCTCGGTGGTTCGCGATTTCGTGGGGCACGGCGTGGGACGAGGCTTCCACGAGGCTCCCCAGGTGCAGCACTATGGAACCCCGGGGATGGGAAAGCGGTTACTGCCCGGCATGACGTTCACCGTCGAGCCCATGATCAACGAGGGCACGTGGCAGATGGAGCTCTTGAGGGACGGCTGGACGGCAGTCACCGCGGACCGCAAGCTCTCCGCCCAGTACGAGCACAGCCTCGCGGTGACCGAGGAAGGAGTGCGCATCCTGACGGTCCAGAACGAGCAAGGAACGTGGGAGCCGCCCGGACGTTGGGTTCCCCCGGGCTATCCAGTCTTGCGCGCGTCAACGAGTCGATAGCGCGCGAAAGGCTCGGGGAAAAGCTCCTCGATGATGCGCACCGCGAATCCCTCCCTCTCTAGAAGAGCTTTTGCCTCGGGAAGAAGAAACGTCAGGTAGTACATGACGAACTGCGGGGACCAGAGCGCGTTGCGCGCGTGCATCGCCGCGTTGAAGGCGCGTGAAAGCCAGTATCCCCTGGAGGTTTTGTCCGGCATCTCCGCCGTGGCGAAAAGAAATCGGCCTCCCGGCCGAAGACAGCTCCGGACCGCCCGCACAAGGGTCTCGTGCTCCGACGGAAGGAAGTGTCCGAGCGCCGAAAAGCAGGTCACGAGATCAAAGGCCTCGTCGAACGGCGGTGCGAGGGCGTCGGCTCGGACCAGTGCCGTTCCGGTCCTTCGCGCGACGCGAAGCATTCCCTGGCTGAAATCGAGCCCCACCGCCATCTCTTTCGCCAGAGGGCGAAGGACCTCGAGCATCGCCCCCGTGCCGCAGCAGAGATCGAGCGCCCGGCGGGGCGGCTCTACCCTCAAGTAAAGGCCGGTCGTCCGGAGGATCTCGTCGGGAGTGCGAAAGGGGGTGACGTCGAATTTGGGGGCAAGGAGATCGTACCCGCGCTCGGTCGAGGACAGAGCCTGGCGGGCGAGCTCCAAGAACGTCGGTCCGTCGGGATGAAACAGCGTTAACAGTATAGGTCAGGGCAGGTCGTGCGCCCGCCGCTCCACGACGAGGCGGTCTCCGGCCTCGCTCCAGCGGCGAAAACCCAAAAGATGGAGGATTGGGAGCGAGGACCATCGCGCCACCCGACGATTCACCGCGAGCGCGTGGGGCTCGCCCTCGATCCTCGAGACCCCGGGTAGCCAGTGGGCGATCCTTCCCGCGCGCAAATAGCGAAGCACCGCCGATAGCACGAGCCAGAACGCTCGCACGCGTTGGGCCACGAAAAAACCGTCGTTTCCCAGCTTCTGGTAAAGGGGCATCAAAAGGAAGCCGTCCGAGGGCACCGCCACCCGACCGGTAGCGTCGTCCGCGATGACCTGCCCGGTAACCACCCGCTCGAAGCTTCGAAACCCGGGTCTCATCTGAAAGCCGTCCTTCTGATCGATCGCGTGTCGGTAGGTCACCTCCAGGATGCCGGGAACTCCTCCGGTCGCCCGGCGCAGCCGGGTTCGCTCGCCTTCGATTCCTGCACGCCCTCGATCCACCATCGCGAGCTCTCCCAACGCCACCCACACCACCGCGGCGAGGTTCGCGACCACAGCGGGGTCGTGGTGCTGGCCCCCTTCGAAGGCGACGGCCGCGTGGCCGAGGAGCGCCACGTAGTCGGCGAGAGTCCCATCGAGGTTCTCCTCGAGGCCCAGGATCGCGGGCACCGGGAACCGGCGGGCGAAGTGGCGGCTTCTCAACGTGTCGGCGAAGACCGCGAAAGGCTTCCCCTCTCCGGACAGGGTATGGAGATCGAGAAGCACGATCTCGCCGCGGGCCGAGGCGAAACCCTTTACCAACTCCTCGAAGAGCTCCTTTCGTTCCCGCTCTTCGCTGCGCTCGAGGGACTCCGCGGTTCGCAGGCGATCGAGCGCATCCCGATTCCAGTGGCGGTTCAGATCTTCGTCGATGTAGCGGGCGCCAAGGTCGAGCGCCTCGACGTTGCCCACGACTGCCAGGAAGTCGCCGCGCTCGAGGAGGCCCTCTCGCGAAAGCCTTCCCACCACGGCCTCCAGCGCCTCTGCCCCCGCGGGTTCGTTCCCGTGGATCGAGCCCACCACCACAAGCGTCGGTCCCGGCGCTCGCCCGCTGAGCCGACCGATGATGCGATCGCGGTAGGAAGTGGCGCTCCGGTTCGCCTTCGCCAAGCTACCGAGCTCGACCGGTTGGCTGGAGCTTCTGCCAGAGGCGCGGCCCAGCCACGCGCCGAACCGCGATATCCAGAAGGTAGAGGACGAGACCGAGACCCATCAGGATCGGCGCGAGGGCGGTAGGAACGCTCGCTCGCTCGTCGCCCACATCGAAGATCTCCTCGATCGTGGGACCGACTTTCCCGCCGGTCTCACGGGAGAGCGCTTCGAGCTTCTCCACGTCCGGAGGATAGAATCGGTACTCATCCGGATAGGGATAGAAGACGGTCCGTGTGCGCCCCACTTGGTCGAGCGTTTTCTCGGGGATGCCTTGTGCATCGAGCTCAAAGCGCCAGGGAGACGAAGCCGAGATCGAGACCGGAACCGAAGCGCGATAACGCCCGGGCGCGGTCTGTCGAAGCGGCACCGTCCTTACGTTCGCGGAAGGCCCGATGACCCGCAGAGCGGGCTCGAGACCGCGAGGGTAGTGCCCGCTTTCGTCGACCACCGAGAGCTCGACCTCGGCGGCGTTTCCCCGGCGATCGACGGTGAAGTCGACCTCGGCCTCACGGTTGCGGCGGGCGGTCTCTCGAACGAGCTGAGACCAGAACTTGCCGTAGCCATCCCAGTTGAGCCAGTCGGCGGCCCATCGGTTCTTCACGTCGGAAGTGAACATCACCGATCGTCCGATGCCGTAATGCCAGCGTGCGAGAAGCGGGTCCTCGTCTTGCGCTTCCAGAATCACCTCTGCCGCGTCGCGCGGGAGGGTGCTCACGTAGCCCTTTAGCGGGGGAGCCTTCTCGAAGTCGATGCCTCGGAAAGCCTCGATCTCCCGCTTCACCAGCGGAGCGAAGGACTCCTCCACCAGGGTGGCCTCGAGGGCGATCTGGGTCTCCTCGATGAAGATCTGCTGCACCTTCTCGGCGTCTTCGATGAAGTAGCTGCGGCCGTTGCCCCATCGAGCGATGTCGCCGAGGAGCTCCCGGTCGGCCTCTTCCCCCACGGCCACCGACGAGACGGTGATCTCGCTCTCGGTCATCCGGGTAATCAGCTCCTCGTAGTCGTCGGGATAGGTCTTGCCATCCGACAGCAGGATGACGTGCTTCACCTTCGAAGGACTCTCGAGAAGCTGCTCGAACGCGCGCTCGAGCGCGGGGTAGATATTGGTCTGGGCGCTCGCCTGGATGCGGCTGATGCCGTCCTTGATCCAATCCTTGTTGGTCGCGAGCTGGAGGGGAATGGTGACGTACGGATTCCAGTCGAAGGTGACGACGCCGAACCGGTGGGTCTCTTCGAGGAGATCGAGCGCGGCCTTGGTCGCTTCCTTGGCGAGCGCGATTTTCTTCCCGTACATGCTGTAGGACTTGTCGAGCACCACGACGAGCGACAGGTCCTTCCATTTCTCTTCCACCCGGAACTCCACCGGAAGAATCCGCTCGACGACGGTGTCGGTGTAGCCCTCCTCGCCGTAGCTCGTCTCGCCGGCGGCGAAGATCAGGCCCCCGTCCTCGTCGCGCACGTAGGTCTCGAGAGCGTGCATCGCCCTCGCGTCGAGGCTCTTGGCGGAGACGTCGCTCAAGATCACCGCGTCGTACGTCGAGAATCGCGTCCCCGCGGAGGATGCCGAAGTCCCCGGGATTACAGTCACGTCCATACCATCGGATTCGAGAGCTCGCTTCAGATACGAGGCGCTCGGAGGATGCCCCTCCACGTAGAGAACACGAAGGGGTGGGGCGACGGTCACCGTCTGCACTGTGGAGTCGTTGCCGCGAAACGGATCCTGGTCGGTCTCGATTCGCGCCTGAAGGTCCAGAAGGCCCGCTTCGGGAAGCCGGGTCTCGAACGAAATGCGGCTGAACCCGGGAGCGAGCTCGACTTCGCGCCGGGCGAGGCGAGCGGAAGCGGTTTCGAGCGCGACCACCGCTTTCTTGGAGGCCCGGCTAAAGACCGAAACCGCGACCTCGACCGTCTCCCCCGCGCGCACGTCCTTCGGAACCTCGATGCGCTCGATCCAGCTGTCGCCTTCCGCTCGGACCGCCGCGGGCACGGCGAACACCCGCACACCGGCGGCTTCGAGCTCGGGAACGACCGCAGCGATGTTCCCTTCCGTTTCGTGCCCGTCCGTGACCAGGACCAGCCTTTTCAGGGTCGCGGGAGCGAAGCTCGCGAGGGCCTGACGCACCGCCCGCTCGATGTTGGTGCCGCTCTGGTCGATGGCGCCCGGTGGAGGCGGCGTCGCTCCGGACTCCATCGCCGCTCCGTCGTACACTGCGAGCGAGGGGAGCTCGGACGCCCGCTCGACCATCGTGGAGCTCGCCGCGAATCCGATGAACCGGGCATGCTCGGGCTCGCCTCGCTCCACCGCCTCGCCGCTCCACTGAATCGCCGCGCTCAGAAACTCCGGCGAGATGCTGCGGGACACGTCCAGAAGGAACACCGCCGATATCCCCGTCCCGGGGCGATTCAAATGCGGCCGCATGAGCGCCGAAAGGAGCAGCAGAACGACCGACGCCCTCAAGACCCATAGGACGTCGTGGTGCCGACGCGTCAGCGAGGTCGTCGTGTGACGGCGCACCCACCACACGTAGAGGAGTGCGGGAAGGAGCGCGAGCGGCCAATAGCTCTCGAAGGTCAGCGACACGATCCGAGGAATCTTATCTCAAACGGGCCCGAGAGCGAGGTCGCCAATGGCCTTTAGGTTTCGAAAGTCCCCCTATCCCCTTTGCATTTGAATTTTCTTCTTTGCGCCTTTGCGTCTTTGCGTTTTTCTCCCATTCGTTAGGTAATTTAAGGAGCGGCTTCCCGGCGGAGCTTCGACTCGTGGACCACGATGCGTCGGCCGACCATCGAGACCGCTTCGCGGCGCCGGAACTCGGAGAGCGTGAGGCTCACGATCTCGCGGCTCGCGCCGATCAGGTTTCCCAGGTCTTGCTGGCTCAACGGAATGTCGACGATGGTCCCCCCTTCCAAAGGCTCGCCGAATCGCTCGGCGAGCTCGAGGAGTAGAGAAGCGAGACGAACGGGGACCCTCTGGAAAACCTGGGTCTCGAGCCTCCGTTCGAGCCGCTTTCGGCGGGCGGCCATGAGGCGGGCGATCCCGAGGGCGAGAGCCGAGCGACCGCGAAGAACCCCGTCCAGCGCGAACCGCGGAAAGGTCTCGATCTCCACTTCCTCGAGCGCCTCGACGTAGGTCGGCTCGACGCCTTCTTCGGCCACGAGCGCCATCTCTCCGAACACTTCGCCGGTGTCGAGGAGATCGAGAATCATTACCCTGCCGTCCTCGGAGAAGCGCAAGGTCTTCATCCGGCCGCCGAGCAGCAGGTGAAGACCGCAGCGCGCGCCCCCCTCATGGAGCGAGACCATGCTCCCCTTGGACAGCCGATAGCACCTCCCGCCGATTCCGAGGGAGTCGAGAGCGGCCCGGATCTCCTGGGAGAACGACGGCACCTCGCGAAACCTCGGGAGCAAAGCGCTCGCCTGCATCCTGGCCTCCTCGCTCTTTCAGGGCCTTACGGCCGTTGCTTCAAAAAACTCAAGTTGCAATGGAGATGCCATTCCAGTCCCGCACTAAGTCATCAACACGTATAGAGATACCGCCGAGGGTCGCCGAAGCTCTTTTACCGAGATTTGGAGAGCAGGCCGAAGATCGTAAATCCGGCCCAAAAGAGCATGCACACCGCAAGCCACGGATCGAGGAGGTAGTCCCAAAGGTTCCTGGACTCGAGGAGCTCGAAACGGAAGGCGGCGAGGGCGAGCACGACCGCGAGAAGAAGGAGGAGTCGACCGCGGAACCAAGCGAAGAGAGCGACGGGGGCGAGACCCAAGAGAAATCCGCGCATCCGATGGGGATAGCCGAGCGCATAGGGATCGAACGACGTGAGGCCGAGAGCCATCGGGTACAGGAACGCGGCGCTCGCAAGCACGAAAGCGGCGAGGGCTTGAAGCTCCCGCCGGTCGTGGAGCTTCGGACCGCCGGCGAGCGCGACGGCGGAGGAGGCGAGAAGGAGCAGGGTGGTGATGCTGAGATCGCCGGCGATTCCCCGGACGTAGCCCGCGACCGGAATGCCCTCGATGGGAACAAACAGCAGCGCCAGAAAGGCCGCGGGGAGGAGGAGTCGCTTCAAGGAAGTCCCGTCGAAGCGGGTGAGCGATAACGCACGTGCACGATCCGGCTGCGGTTCCAGCTATAAAGAAGATGCAGGGCGCCGTCGCTCGACTCGAGAAGCCATGGATACGCAAGCTCCGGCGACGCAACTTCTCCGGGAGGCCAGGGAGGCCGAGGAGGATTGACTGTCAGAAGGACCGTGAAGCTGCGTCCGCCGTCGCGGGAGACGGCGAGCTTCAGATTGCCGCGGTCGACCTCGCTGTCATTGAAGGCGATGAGGATCTCCCCACCGGAGGTTCGGAGGGCGGCGACTGCCGCGTCGGGATTCCGAAGCTCCGTCGGCGCGAGATCGCTCCAGGTACGGCCGCCATTTTCCGTCCTGACCGAGAGAACTCGTTTCGGGCGAAAGCCGCTCGATCTGAGGAAGGCGACCGCCTCGAGCCGGCCGAGCGGTACCACGGCCGGTTGAAGCGACGACCGCCCGTGCGAGAGACGGATTTTGTCGAGAACGTCGCCCTCGGGCGAGAGTCTGAGGAGCTCCCCGAATTTCCCGAGAAGCTCGTGATACACCGGAATGCCCAGAGTGCCGTCCTCAAAAGGGAGCACGGGCCCGCGCACCAGCGTGCCCAGATTCAACAACGGCGAGGTCACGATCCTCCGCGCCGGCCCAAAGGTCGCGCCCTCGTCCTCGGATATCCGGAAGTTGACGGCGCTCCCCGACCAGCCCCCCAGCGAAACGCTCACGTAGAAGAGCCAGAGACGGCGCCTCGAATCCCGGGCGACGACGGGATTTCCGAGCTTCTTCACGTAACGCCCGAGATCGCGGGCGGTCTCCTCCCTCGTCGTCGCAACCTCCTGTGGGCCCCAGGCGTAGGACAAAGGGTCGAAGACTGCGGTGTAGATGGCGACATCCTTCGCACCCTCGCGGCTTCCTCCGTACCAGAATGCGCGGATCCTCCCGCCCGCGATCTCGACCGCCGTCGCGCTATGAACCGAGACGGGCGATCCCGAGGAGACGATGCGGGTTTCGCCTTCGAGGGCGACGAGAGACGTCGACGTCGAGGGCCGAGCGACCTGAAACGCCGGATCGGAGGAGACCGGGGCATCGTCCACGAACGCGGCGACGAAGGCCGAAGCAAATGCGGCGAGCGAAACGAGCGCCCAAGCCCTGCCCTCGAGCGATTTCATACGAGGCGCCAGTATACATGGCCGCGGCCGAGGGGCTCTGCCGGGCCTCGTCCCCCGTGGCCTTCAGCGCGGAGCAGTGCACAAAGCGGGTCTCCTGGGTTAAGATTGATCCAAAGTCAAAAACTCGGACCTTGTCCAACCGGTCGATTTCGACGCCGGCGACGGTGGGCTCCTCCATCCATGGCCTTGAACGGACGCCTCGAGGACCTGAACCTTCTGGAGATTCTCCAGATCGTCGCGTTCTCCAAGAAGACGGGAACGCTCGAAGTCCAAGCGCCGCACGCGCAAGGGTCGATTCTCTTCCGGGGCGGCCGCCTGCTCTGCGCCTTTTCCTCTTCGACCGCCGCGGCGGTGCGCTCGCTCGCGGGAGAACCGCTCGACCCCGCGCACCAGTCCGATCTCGAGTCACAGATCCGGATCTCGCTCCGAGAGCTCGTCGCTCTGCGCGAGGGCCGATTCGAGTTTCGCCTGTGTCGATCGCTTCCCGTCCAATGGGGCGGCCTCGACGCTTCGAACTTCCTCATGGGCGACGGCATCGATCCGGAGGCGATCCTGCTCGGGCTGGCCCGCGAGATCGACGAGGCACGCCGCGATACGGCCCGGCTTCTCGAGACCTCGGACGTCCTCGAAGAAGTCGAGCCGGGAGCGGCATCGTCCGACGAAGGCCTTCCGGGCGACGTCTCGCTGGCGGAAGCAGGGTTGACCGTCCTGGTCGTGGACGACGAGCCTCTGGTGGTCCAGATCGTGAGCCAGGAGCTGGTTGACGCCGGCTGCGTCGTCGAGAGCGCGAGCAACGTCGAGCAAGCCGTCGATCGGATTTCGCTAATCCTCTCCCGCGCGAGATCCTCCCTGGTGGTCGTTACCGACGCGGGAATGCCGACTTCGACGGGCGACGGGTTCGACGGGGGTTTCGAGGTTATCGAACGGCTGCGGGGCCTCGGGGGGACCGATGGGGCCACTCCGGTGCTGCTGATGGCGGAGAGTATTACGGCGAAGGGGCGCGCGCGCGCCAGGCGCCTCGGAGTCCAGAAGATCGCGCTCAAGCCGACGCTGACCAAGCTCGACCCCGAGGAGTACGGGGCGGATCTGCGCTCGTTCGCCCGGGCCCTTCGTCGAGAGCTTTCCGACATCGCCCTCGTTTCGCCCGGCCGCCCGACGCCGCCGCCGGAGGACCCGAACCTGAATCACGAGGCGATCTTCGATTTTCTGAAAACCATGACCGATCAACTGGCGGCGCCGGCCAATGGAATCACGCGCATGATCCTTCGCGTCGCCTCCAAGTACGTCGAGCGGGCGGTTCTCTTCCTGGTGAAGGACGGCCGGGCCATTGGCCTCGCGGGCGCCCACCACGGGAGGCCCACGGCGGAGGTGGTCGACGAGGTGCGCGCGATCGCGTTCGAGCTCCAGCACGTGCAGCCATTCGCGGAGGTGGTTTACTCGCGGAGCCCGGTTCGCGTCACCGAGGGGAGAGAGCCCGTGGTCTCGGCCCTCGACCCGGGACGGTCCCGGGAGCAGGCCCTCTTTCCGCTGCTCCACAATCACGAAGTCCTGGCGGTTCTCTACTGCGACAACCCCACGACCGGCGCTCCGCTCTCGAAGCTCACCGGGCTTTCGCTCTTTCTGGTGCAGGCGGGAATGGCCCTCGAGAACGCGTCCCTCCACCGCAAGCTCCACTCGATGGAGAACCGCTACTCCCTCGAGGACCAGGGGCCTCTCACCGAGGAGCTCACTCCCATCGTTCGGAACGGCCTATGAGGGAGAAAAGGATCCACCCGAGGTTCGGGCCGCTCGTCATCAAGACCGCGTTCACCGTCGGCTCCGACCAGCGGGTGGGTTATCTCACGAACCTGAGCGAAGGCGGGGCGTTTCTCGCCGTCGACGATCCGCCCCCCCTCGGGGCCGAGGTCGAGATTCGCGCGACCCTGCCTTGGCGGCTGGGCGAGCTTCGCGCCGGAACCCGCGTTGCCTGGCGGAGCAAGGGCGGGAGCGAGGCAAGCGGCAAGCTTTCGGGCGTCGGCCTCGCCTTCGAGGAGCTGGATCCCAAGGCGAGAGAGATCCTCGACGCCTACTTGGCAAAATTCGCCGAGCTCGCGGCTCGGATCGAAGAGATGGAGGAGGGGTGAGGGCTTACCCCCTGGCCTTCTTCCGGCGCGCGGGCGCCGCTGTCTTCGCCCGGGTGCACTTCTGGCATTGCCCGAAGATCTGGTGCCGGTGGGACTCGATGGTGAAGCCGTAGGCGTCGGCGATCTCGTCTTGGAGCCTTTCGATCTCCGGGCTCAGAAACTCCAGGATGGTGCCGCACTCGGTGCAGATCATGTGGTCGTGGTGCGCGTGGCGGTACTTGTGCTCGAAGCGGGTGAGCCCGTCCTTGAGCTCGATGGCGGAGGCGAGCTGGGCGTCCACGAACAACTTCAGCGCCCGGTAGATCGTGGTGCGCCCGATTCCCGGGTGCTTGCGATGGATCCCCCGGTAGAGGTCGTCCACGGTCATGTGGCCGCCGGTGTCCAGAAAATGCTGAAGGATAATCTCACGCTGCTGGGAATACTTGAGCCCGTGCTCCTGGAGGTACGCCCCCAGGACGTTGAGCTCCTCACGCCGCTCCGTCGATTTCAATTTGTCCCCTCGTCCGGGCCAGATTACCCGAGACCACCGACCGAGGCCAACTCAGCTCCGCTCCCGGAGATTGCGGTCGAAGAAGTCCTTCACCCGGCGGAAGAAGTCCCGGAGAACGTGCTCCCGGTGGAAGTAGTGAAACTCGCCGGGATAGACCACGAAATCGAAATCCTTCCCCTTCTTCGTGAGCTCGTCGACCAGCTTCACGGACTCGAGAAAGGGCACGTTCACGTCCGCGGTTCCATGGAGGACCAGGAGCGGACGCGCGATCCGGTCGACGCGCTCGATCGGCGCCGCCTGCAGATAGGCCGCGGGGTTCTCGCGAGGGTCCCCGAGCCTTCCTCCGACCCAGTTGCCGCCGGGGTCGCGGAACCAGTCGCGGAAGTCCTGCACCCCGGCGACGTCGACGCCGCATCGAAAGAGCTCCGGATCGCGGGTGAGCGCCTGGAGCGTGAGAAACCCTCCGTAGCTCAGCCCCCAGACGCCGACCCGGTCGGTGTCCACGTAGAGCAGGCTCTCGAGGTACGGCACCCCAGCGGCCACGTCCTCGTAGTCGAGACCTCCGAGATCGCGGTAAGGCGCGACCCGCCACTCCCGGCCGTAGCCGACGCTCCCCCGGTAGTCGGGAGCGAGAACCACGTAGCCCTGCTGGGCGAGGTACTGATGAAACCCGTAGTACACGGCGTAGTCCCGCCGGACGTGCCACCCGTCATAGTTCTGGGCAATGCCGTCGCCGTGGATCCAGACGACCGCCGCATGCTTCCGCGAGAGATCGAGATCCGGTGGAACGAAGAGGTAAGCGGGGACTTCGCGTCCATCGGTCGATGGGTAGTGGACGAGCTGGGGCTCGACGAGACGCGAGCGATCGACGGTCGGCGGGAGCGATTGGGTGAGCTCGTGAGGGGCTCCCCCGTTCGTCTTGTCCGCCTCGATCCAGTAAAGATCCGCGGGGCGGCCGAGATCCGTGTGTTGAAACAAAAGCCTCTGTCCGTCGGAAGACCAGCCTCCCTTTTCGTGGATGAGGACGAAGCCTCCCGCGCCGGTCTCCTGGGTGTTCGTTCCCCGCCCTTCGGTCAGTATCGAGACTCTCGACCTCGCCGGGTCGGAGACGTCCGCGACCGCGAGGTGCCTCTGGCCCGGATGCGAGCGATTGGTGTCGAAGGCGAGCCGCGAGCCCTCGGGGGACCACGAGTATCGCCTGACATCCTCACCGTCCTCGGTGATCTTGTGCGCGGTTCCCCCGGAGCTCGAGACCACGTAGAGGCTGTCCCAGCCGCTCCGGTCGCTCAGGAACGCGACCCACTTTCCGTCGGGAGACGGCCGCGGCTCGGCTCCGAGATACGAGAGGCTCCACCACTTCTCATCGTGCTCCCGGTGCAGCGTCTCGACCGCCCCCGTCACCACGTCGGCGGCGAGGATCTCCCGCGAGCGGTAGTCGGAGGCGAACCGCTCGAGCACGATCCGAGTGTGGTCGATCCACCGAGGGGACTCCTCCGATTGGGGGCTCGAGGCCACCGAAACCACTTCGCCTCCCGAGGCCGAAACGACACCGACCTCGGCGGGCTCCTGCTCCAGTCGTCGGAAGGCGATTTTCTCGCCCACGAACGGTTGGACGTCTTCTCGAGGCGTCGCCCGCGCGAAGCCGAACGCGAGCCTCTTCCCGTCGGGAGACCAGGAGAGCCCCGACTCGGTCACGAGGGTAACGGTGAGCCGCCGCTCTCGTCCGCCCTCGAGATTCTTCACCCAGACGTCCCCGAGCCGCAGGAACGCGACCTGGGTCCCATCGGGCGACGGTCGAGCTTCCGTCTCGGGCGCCACCGTTCCGAAAACCGCTTTCGCGGCGCTCCCCTTTTGCGCCATCACGGACCACAGCTCTCCTTCCCTCTCGAAGTAGAGCGCCTTTCCGTCGAGACTCCAAAACGGCTCCGACATGAGACCGCTCGGGTAATCGGTGAGCGGCTCGGGCCAGCCCGAGACCCGATCGACGACGTAGAGGTTCTGGGCTCCCGCTCGATCCCACAGGAACGCGACACGGCTTCCATCGGGAGACCAGATAGCGCCCGAAGGATGGCGGATGGCGAGAAGAGCCTCGATGTCGAGCTTTCCTTCCGACGGAGCGAAGGCGGCGAGCCCAGCGAGAAGCGCGAGCGTTTGCATTCGCCGCATCTTAACGCAAGCTCTCCTTCTTGACAGAGAAGAGAGACCGAACTACTCTCCCCTAGATTATCTAAGGGAATGTCGCACATGCCGCCTCAAGGCTCCGAGCTTCTGCACGGGACGTTGGAGCTTCTCGTGCTCCGTCTTCTCGAGGGGGAGCCCTTGAACGGCTACGCCATCGGCCGCCGCATCGAGGATCTGACCGACGACGCCTTGAAGGTCGACGAGGGCTCGCTCTACCCCGCGCTCTACCGCATGGAGCGGCGGGGCTTTGTCCAGTCGTCCTGGGGAACCACCGAGAACAATCGGCGCGCCAAGTTCTATCGCATCACCCGGAGCGGAAGGCGGAGACTGCACTCCCAACGCGCGGAGTGGGCGGGGTTCCAGACCGCGGTCCAGAAGATCCTGGAGTCGCCGTGAGCCCTCTGAGGACGTTCGGTCTGTGGCTGCGCGCTCTTTTCGACTCCTCCGAGGTCGAGGGCGAAATCGAGGACGAGATCCAGCTCCACCTCGATCTACGAACCCGCGACTATCGGAAACGCGGCTACTCCGAGGAGGAGGCCCGCGACCTCGCCCGGAGACGGTTCGGAGACGAAGCCCTCGTGAAGCAGCAGTGTCGCCGCCTTCTCATGGTCGAACGAACGATTGGAGGACATTCCCTTATGAGCACCCTGATTCGAGAGCTCCGACACGGCCTTCGGTCGCTTGCGAAAACGCCAGGTCCGACCGCGGTCATCCTGGTCACCCTCGCCCTCGGGATCGGCGCGAACACCGCGATCTTCAGCGTCGTCGAAGGCGTGCTCCTGCGGCCGCTTCCGTACTCCGATCCCGATCGGCTCGTGAGCCTCTGGGAGAACGACCGGCTCCGCGGCACGACTCAGGAGGGATTCTCGCTCCCGGATTACTCCGACGTCCGGGAGGGGAACGGTGTCTTCGACTCCATGGCGGCGTTCACCCTTCTCAACACCACCTGGACGTCCGAGGACGACGAGCCGAGGCGGATGATCGCGGCGCGCATCTCGGCGTCGCTCACCGAGGTGCTCGGCGTTTCTCCGGCCATCGGCCGGAGCTTCCGCGCGGAGGAAGACGCGGTAGGCGGCCCCCCGGTCGTGATTCTGGGTCCCGAATTCTTCCGGACGCGCTTCGGCGCAAGCGCGGAGGCTCTGGGAACGCGCATCCTTCTCGACGGAGTCTCGCGCGAGATCGTAGGGGTGATGCCCGAGGGATTCGACTTCCCGTCACCTGAAAGCGCGCTCTACCTGCCTCTGCAAATGTCAGGCGACGCGAACCGGGGCAGCCACGGATTCTCGGTCGTCGCCCGGATGAAGGAAGGCGTCCGCCTCGAGGAGGTGAACGCCCAGCTGCAAGCTCTCGCGAGCGGTCTCGAGGCCGCCTACCCCGACGACAACATGGGCCGCGGCATGTGGGGAGAGACGCTCTACCAGTCGACGGTGGGAGACACCCGGGACCGCCTTCTCCTCCTTTTCGGGGCCGTCGGCTTCGTGCTCCTCGTCGCCTGCGTCAACGTGGCCGGCATCCTGTCCTCGCGCGCCCTCTCCCGCGCGAGAGAGCTCGCGATCCAGTCCGCGCTTGGAGCGAACCGCTTCACTCTCATCCGGCAGCAACTGGTCGAGAGCCTAGCGCTCTCGTTCGCGGGCGGTGTCCTGGCCCTCGCGGTTTCCACAGCCGCTCGACGGGCGCTTCTCGCGCTCGCGCCCGAAGACCTTCCCCGGGCTTCGAACGTCGAGACCAACGGCACGGTCCTCGGGTTCACGCTCGCGCTCTCCATCGCCGCGGCCCTCGTCTTCGGCATTCTTCCCGCACTCGCCGGGTCTCGCGTGAACCTTCGGGGCTCGCTGGGATCGGCAATCGGGGTTTCGAGCGGCCGGCTTCGACGCGCACTCCTGGTAGGAGAGATCGCGCTCGCGGTGGTACTGGTCTTCGGCGCCGGTCTTCTCATCCGAAGCTTCGTGCGCCTCCTTCATGTGGATCCGGGGTTTTCGGCAGCGAACGTCGTGGCGGTGGGCCTCGATCTTCCCGCTTCTCGATATCCCCAGCGGTTCCCGGAGTGGCCCCGGTGGAACCAGGTGCGCGGGTTTCAGACCGAGCTCTTGAGGCGGCTCTCGGAGGCCCCGGGAGTCGATTCCGCCGCCATCGCCATCAATACGCCGCTCGATGCCGGCTGGACGAGCCGCTTCACCATCGAGGGCCGCCCCGAGGTCGCTCCCGGTCAAGAGGACGAGGTCCGTGTCCGCACCGTGAGCCCGGGATACTTCCGGACCGTGGGTCTTCCGATACTGCGCGGCCGGGAGCTCTCGGACGACGACGAGCGGCCGGATGCTCCCGCGGTCATCGTGGTGAACGAGGCCTTCGTGCAGCGCTACTTCAAGGACGAGGAGCCGCTCGGCGCGAGGGTGACGCAGTGGGACCTGACCCGCGAGATCGTCGGAGTGGTGAAGAACGAGAAGTTCCAGGGACTCGCGGAAGAGGTCCCGCCCGCGATCTACCCCACGTTCTCTCAGGCGCCCTTTCCCGAGTTCTTTCTCCTGGTCCGATCGCGAGAGCGCCCGGCGAGAGTCGTCGCCATGATTCGCGAGACGGTGGGCCCGCTCGACCGGGAGCTCGCGCTCGGCGACGTCGCCACCCTCGACGAGCGGGTCTCCGAAAGCGTCGCCGAGCCGCGGTTCACGATGACGATCTTCGCGTTCTTCGCCGGCCTCGCCCTCGGCCTCGCCGCGGTCGGGATCTACGGGCTCATGTCGCAGGCGGTGGGACAAAGGACGCGAGAGCTCGGGGTGCGCATTTCACTCGGCGCGCGTCCGAAAGACGTCCTCTCGCTCGTACTGGGGGACGGGGCGCGGCTCTCGGCGCTCGGGATCGCGATCGGAGTCGGGCTCGCGGTCGCGCTCGCCCGGACGTTCGAGAGCTTCCTCTTCGGTGTCGAGAAGCTCGACCCTCTGACCCTCGCCTCGGTGGTCGTCATCGCCGCCGCC
>Ga0209619_10001685_pt1 | contig 16145 bp, 8 predicted proteins | sample Rifsed16ft3_FD_184011 | JGI IMG/M metagenome (GOLD analysis project Ga0209619, IMG submission 184011) | Soil microbial communities from Rifle, Colorado, USA - sediment 16ft 3 (version 2) | ecosystem: Environmental > Terrestrial > Deep subsurface > Rock core/Sediment | place: Rifle, Colorado... | reverse complement strand
GGCGCCACATGAAGGTCATCAGCTACCTCGGCACGTTCGACCGGCTCTTTGGGGTCCCGGTCACCACGCGCAACTGGAATACCATCACCGCGATCGCCAAGCTGCTAGGTCACGGAGGGACCTGATCGACCGGCAGCCGTCACCGGACATCCAGACGACCTTCTCTCTCCGGAGCACCCGGTGGTACACTCGATGGAGTCCTCGCCATGAAGGATGGGGAACTCCTGGATTCGCTGTTTCGGGAAGCCGTCGCCGCGATCGACGCCGGCGATATCGTCACACTCGAGCGCTTGCTCGCCGAGCATCCCCGGCTGGCCCGCGATCGCCTCAAGTCACCTGGCGCCTGGCTGCGCAGCCAGATCGGCGCGGCCCTGGACGGGTTCTTCAAGCACCCCTATCTGCTTTGGTTCCTGACGGAGGACGCGGTACGTACCGGGAAGCTCCCTGCCAACGTTGGTGCGCTAGCCCGCGTGATCATTCAGGCAGCCCGGCGTGGCAGCTTGAAGAATCTGCAGCAGCAACTCGACTCGACCCTGCATTTCGCGGTCTGCTCCCCGATCGGGCGGGAGGATGGCCTGCAGCTCGAGCTGCTCGATGTGGTGATAGCTGCCGGGGCTTCGACGGACGGAGCATCGGTCCAGGCCCTCATCTGCTACAATGCAGCCGCCGCTGAACACCTGCTGAAGCGGGGGGACAAGCTCACGTTGCCGGCCGCGGTGTGCCTGGAGCGTTGGGACGACGTTGCTCGGCTCGGGCAGGTCGCAACCGCGAGAGACAAGCAAGTCGCCTTGGCCCTCGCCGCGCTCAATGGCAAATCCCAAGGACTGGCCAGGTTGCTCCCTCTCGGCGTCGACCTGAATGCGTTCAGCACGGGGTTCTATACTCATGCGACGCCGCTGCATCACGCAGTCTGGTCGGGCTCGTTGGACGCGGTCAAGGTCCTGGTCGAAGCAGGCGCCAACCTCGCCACGAAGGACAAGGCCGAGCACGCGACGCCATTGGGTTGGGCCGAGTATGCCCGGAGTCTGCCCGAGCGCCGGGAGCCCGGGAAGCAATACGCCGAGATCGCTGCCTATCTTCGCGGGAAGGGAGCCCCAGCATGAGAGAGCCTCCGAAGGCCTAGGTTTCTGGCGGTGGGGTACCGGTCGCCGGTTAACTACGAGGCATGCGCACCGTGCCGGAAGGAGATGAAACGCCGATGATCTCAGCCCGAGAAGGACTCGAACGCCTGCGAGAGGGGAACCGTCGCTTCGATCTGACGTTCGGAGCCGCGACGTTCGGCCATCCGTGAAGGCGTTGCTGGAGACGGATCTCAGGCACGACCCGGACGCTCTGGTGCAAGGCGCCGAGTATTCTCTGGAGGCTGGGCTCGTTGATGTCTTCGACGGTGTGCCGGAGGCCGGCTAACAGAGTTTCGCAGCCGACAGCAGCCGCGACGTTGGTGATCCAGCGGCGGCACCGAGATGGGGTCCGATCGGCCGCCTCGACCGCGGCAGTTGACTGGGGGTTGCCCGCAGCGTATTACGGGTGTCGAGCGAACTCAGACATCTCTCTGCTCCCATCGGATGATCCCCATGCGACGACTCCTCGTTCTTCTCGTTGCCGCGGGTGCCGCCCCCCTCGGCACCGCTCTGGCCCTCCAGGCTCAGCAGGCGCCGGCGGCGCCCGCCACCCCCTTGCGCCCGGTCACGCTGGACTCGACGCTGCTGAGCGCGTACCGGTGGCGCAACATCGGCCCCGACCGCGGTGGCCGTTCCATCGCGGTGAGCGGCGTCCAGGGGCGCCCGGACGAAGCCTATTTCGGCGCCGTCGGTGGCGGCCTGTGGAAGACCACCGATGGCGGCGAGAACTGGGCCCCAGTCACCGACGGGCAGGTCCGTAGCGCCTCCGTGGGTGCGGTGGCCGTGAGCGAGACCAACCCCGATATCGTGTACATCGGGATGGGCGAAACCTGCATCCGCGGCAACATCATGCCGGGCGACGGCGTCTACCGGAGCACTGATGGCGGGAAGACCTGGACCCATGTCGGATTCTCGGAGTCGCACGGAATCGCCAAGATCCGCATTCACCCCACCAACCCGCAGATCGTCTTTGTCGCAGCATTCGGCAAGTACAGCGTGCCCAGCCCCGAGCGCGGCGTGTTCAAGAGCACCGACGGGGGCCGGACCTGGCGCAAGGTGCTGTACCGCGACGACAAGACCGCGGCTATCGACATCTCGATCGACCGGAACAACCCGAACGTGATGTACGCGGCGCTGTGGGAGGCCTATCGCAAAGAATATCAGATGTCCAGCGGCGGCCCGGGGAGCGGCCTGTTCAAGAGCACGGACGGCGGCGAGACCTGGACCGAGATCACCCGCAATCCCGGCATGCCGGCGGGGCTGGTGGGCAAGATCGGCGTTTCGGTGTCCGCGGCCAACTCGAATCGCGTCTACGCGCTGGTCGAGAATGGCAACGGCGGGTTGTTCCGCAGCGACGATGCGGGCGCCACTTGGGCTCTGATCAACGACCAGCGTTCCATCCGCCAGCGCGCCTTCTACTACACCCACGTCTTCGCCGATCCCAAGAACGCCGACGTGGTCTACCTGCAGAACACCACCATGTTCCGCTCCACCGACGGCGGCAAGACTATGTCGTCGGTGAACAACGGCACCCATGGCGACTTCCACGATCTCTGGATCGATCCCGACGATCCGAACCATCTGGTGGTGGGGAACGACGGCGGTGGCGCGGTGTCGAAGAACTGGGCCGCCCGGTGGACCGATGAGGACTACCCCACTGAGCAGTTCTACCACGCCATCACCACCAAGCACATTCCCTACCACGTCTGCGGCTCGCAGCAGGACAACAGCACCATCTGCACGCCCTTCAACTGGAACGCGGCGGCGTTCGGGTTCGGGCTGGGCGGCGGGCCGGGCGGCGGGGGTGGTGGTGGAGGCCCATCCCGCGACATCACCGCCGGCGGGATGCGGGTGTCCTACGTGGCCGGCGGCGGGGAGCCGGGCTACATCGCCCCCGATCCGCTGGATCCGGACCTGTTCTACTCCGGCACCAACAACGGCAGCTACGTGGACAAATTCGACCGGCGGCTGGGCATCTCGCGGGAAGTCAACCCGTATCCGTGGTTCTACTCGGGCGAGCCGTCCAAAGACATTCGCGAGCGCTGGCAGTGGACCTTCCCCATCATCTTCTCGGCCATAGACCCGAGGACCCTGTACGTCTCGTCGCAGCGTCTCTGGCGCACCCGCGACGGAGGCAAGACCTGGAGCGCGATCAGCGGCGACCTCACGCGGCACGATCCGATGACCCAGGAGAAGTCCGGCGGCCCGATTACCGGCGACATGAACGGTCCCGAAGTCTACGGGGTCATCTTCTCGGTGGGACCGGGCAAGCTCGACGTAAACACCATCTGGACCGGGTCCGACGACGGACTGGTGCACGTCACCCGAGACGGCGGCGCCACCTGGACCAACGTGACGCCGCGAGAGATGCCGGACTTTGGCCGCGTGAGCCAGATCGACGCGTCGGCCTTCGACGGCGGAACGGCCTACCTCTCGGTGCGGCGGCCGCTGCTCAACGACCTCTCCCCGTACATCTTCAAGACGGCGGATTACGGGCGCACCTGGACCAGAATCGTCACCGGCATCCGTCCCGACGCCTACGTGCACGCCGTGCGCGAGGATCCCAACCGTCGCGGCCTGCTGTACGCCGCCACCCAGCACGGTGTGTACCTCTCGTTCGACGACGGCGGTTCGTGGCAGGCCCTGAACCCGAATCTCCCGGACGTCCCGGTTGCCGACCTCATCGTGGAGAGCAACGAGCTGGTCATCGCCACGCATGGCCGCGGCTTCTGGGTGCTGGACAATATCGCGCCGCTCCGCCAGGCGGCGCCGGAGCGTCTCGCCGCGGATGCCTGGCTGTTCGCGCCGCCGGTGGCGATCCGCTCGGGGCCCGGCGTCACGTTTAGCTGGTGGCTCAAGACGGCCACCCGCCAGGCGCGGCTCGAGCTGCTCGACTCGGCCGGGACGGTGCTGCGCAGCTGGCAGCCCGATACCGCTCCGCCGGCCGAGCGGCAGGCGGGAACGCCTCAGGGTGGGGGTGGCCCCGGGGGCGGGGGCGCCCCGCAGTGGCTGCCCGTCGCGGCAGGGGTCAATCGCATCCACTGGAACCTGCGCACCCAACCCATGGTGACCTTCCCCGGCATGATCATGTGGGGCGTGCGAACCAACGCGCCCGCAGCACCCCCTGGGCGCTACACCCTGCGCCTCACGGTGGCTGGTCGCACCCTGACCGCTCCGCTCGTCGTCACCCGAAACCCGTGGATCACCGACGTGACCGACGCCGATCTCCACGCGCAGTACGCCTTCTCCCGGCAGGTGCGCGAGAAGGTGAACGAGGCCAACACCGCGGTTGTCGACATCCGCCGCGTGAAGAGCCAGCTGGAGGACCGCCTCAAGCGAGCCGATGACGCGCGGCTGCGCTCGACCGGCGAAACGCTGAGGACCAACGCGTCGGCCGTGGAGGAGAACGTGTACCAGGTGCGGAACCAGAGCAATCAGGATCCGCTCAACTTCCCCATCAGGGTCAACAACCGGCTTGCCAACCTGATGTCCATGGCGGAGCGCGGCGATGGCCGGCCCACCAACAACATGCCGGAGATCTTGGGCATCCTGACCACGGAGCTGAAGGGATACCTGGATCGGCTGGCCCAGGTCTGGGCGCGGGACCTCTCGGCGGTCAACGCCGAACTGTCGCGGCTCGGGCTGCCGCCGCTCGATCCCAAGTGCCTCACGGTGGAGGGCTGCCCCGTCCCCTAGTGTCGTTGATCGATCGGCGCGCCTTCCTCCGGCACGTCGCCGCCGGCGCCGGTGTCGCCGGGCTGCTCCCGGCGTGCGCTCCGGCCGCGCGGCGGAGCGCGCCCAACCTGCTGTTCATCATGGCCGACGACTTGGGCTACGGCGATCTCAGCCTCACCGGCCGCACCGACTATCAGACCCCGGTCCTCGACGCGCTGGCGCGCCAGGGCACGCGACTCACGCAGGCGTATTCCGCCGCCCCCGTGTGCACTCCCACCCGCGTCGCCTTGATGACCGGCCGCTACCCGGCCCGCTCGCGCGCCGGCCTGTTCGAGCCGCTCACCACCCAGCCTGAGGGCCTTCCTCCGGAGCCGCCAACCCTGGCGCGCCTGATCAAGGCACAAGGGTACGAGACTGCGCTGATCGGGAAGTGGCACCTGGGGCTCCTCCCCGAGTTCCACCCGCAGCGGCACGGCTTCGACCAGTTCTACGGGTTCCTGGGCGCGGCGGCGGACTACACCAGCCACATCGACACCGAAGCGCTGCAGGACTACTTCTACGACGGCGACCGCCCCGCTCGCGCCGACGGTTACCTCACCGACCTGCTCACTGATCGCGCCGTCCAGTTCGTCGCCCGCGAGCGCGAGCCGCCGTTCTTCTTGAACCTCCAGTACAACGCCCCGCACTGGCCCTGGCAGGCACCCGGCGATCCTCCCTACCCCGACTCGTTGCGCTGGGCCCAAGGCGGATCGCCGGAGACGTTCGCGAGAATGGTGGAGCGAATGGATCAAGGCGTCGGCAAGGTGCTGGACGCGCTCCGCCAGCGCGGCTTGGAGCGTGAGACGCTGGTGGTATTCACCAGCGACAACGGCGGAGAACGGTTCTCCCACATGGGTCCGTTCAGCCATGGCAAGATGACGCTGTACGAGGGCGGGATCCGGGTGGCTGCCTTCGCCCGCTGGCCGGGCGTGATCCCGGCCGGCCACACCAGCGATCAGGTATGCATCACGCAGGACTGGACCGCGACGCTGCTGGCGGCCGCCGGAGCCAGCCCCGACCCCCGGGCGCCGCTCGACGGCATGGACCTGTTGCCGGCGCTGACCGGCACACCACCGGTTTTCCGTGACCTGTACTGGCGCATCACCCAGCGGGCCCAGCACCGGGCCACGCGCGGCGGAAACTGGAAGTTCCTCGCGACGGAGGACGGCGAGTTCCTGTTCGACCTCGCTGCCGACGCCGGGGAGACCAACGACGTGAAGCGCCAGCACGCGGACGTGCTGGCGCGCCTCAAGGGGGCATACGCCGCGTGGGAGCGCGGCGTCCTGGCGCCGATCCCCCTCGACCCACGATACCGCTGACCTAGCTCAGCGCGCCTGCTCTTGGCTGGTGGCCGCGCGGCGCGCGTAAATCTCCCGCCCGCCCAGGATCGTGCGCTCGACCCGGATCTCCTTGATTCGTTCCGGGGCCATGGTCAGGATGTCGTCACTCAGGACCGCCAGGTCCGCCACCTTGCCGACCTCCAGCGTCCCCCTAGTCTTCTCGTCGAACGTGAAATGGGCCGACCCCACAGTGTGGAGGCGGAGCGCCTGCTCCACGCTCACGGCCTCTTCCGGGCCTCGCACCTTCCCGTCCCATCCGCGGCGGGTGACCGCTGCGTGAATGCCGAGCAGCGGCCCGTAGGGTCCCGCATCCGAGCCGTACGAGACCGCGATGCCGTGATCCAGCAGCGACCGCGTGGGGTTTTGGGTGGCCTCGCGCTCAGGATCCAGCGCCTCTTCGGCATAGGCCCCCAGGCCCACCGTAAACCCGGGCTGGCTCGCGACCATGATCCCCAGCCGGCTCATCTTCTGGAGCGTGGCTTCCGGGGGCTTCACGGCGACGTGATGGAGGTAGTGCCGGTGGTCGCTTCGCGGCATCTCGCCGAGAATCCGCTCGAGCTGGTCCACCACCATCACCACCGCCGCGTCCCCCATGGTGTGAATCCCGAGCTGCCATCCCAGCTCGTGGGCGCGCCGCGCCACACGGTAGAACGCCTCATCCGGAATGCGCTGCGCGCCGTAGAAATCCGGCCGGCCCTTGTAGGGCTTGGTAGACCAGAACACCGGGGCGCTCAAGCCGCCGTCGATGCTCATCTTCACCGCGCCGAGCTTCAAGCGGTCGCTGCCAAAACCGGTGCGGAAGCCCAGCGCTTCGAGCTTGGCCAACTCCTGTCGCACGCCCTCTTCCGGATTGTCGTAGCTATCGAACCCGGGGCTCAGACGAACCTGCACCGTGGCCCGTGGCAGTTCCTCGCCAAAGCGCTGGTACAGCTCCTGAAGCTCCCCCAAGCCCGCGGCGCCGACGCCCGCGATATTGACGCTGGTAATGCCGAGGCCCGCGAGTTGGAGCAGAAAACTGCGGGTGCGCTGGAGGCCCCCGCCCTCGCCTGCGGTGTTCCGCCCAGCACGTTCCGGCGGCATCGCGCTGGTGACGAGCCGGCGGGCCGCTTCCAGCACCCGTCCAGTGGGCTCGCCGCTCGCGTCGCGGATGATCCAACCGCCCGGCGGGTTGGGCGTATCGCGGGTTATGCCCGCAAGCTGAAGCGCCTGGGAGTTGAGCAGCAGCGTGTGCGGTCCACGCGAGAGCGCGATCGGGCGATCGGCCGCGACCCGATCCAGGTCCCATCGGGTAGGGACTTTCTGGTTAGGCCAGATCTCCCTCGGCAGCGATCCCCGAAGCCACTCGCCCGGCGGCATCCCGGCTGCTCGCTGCCGTAGTGCGGCGAGCAGCTCGTCCATCGTGTCTACGTCACGGAGCCACTCCGGCACCGCGCCGATCATCCCACCATTCCACTCCTGAAGCGCACCGCCCCCGTGAACGTGGTTGTCGTAGAAACCTGGAATCGTCGTCTTGCCGCCCAGGTCCACCACGCGGGTACGGGGTCCGGCCAGGCGCCGAATCTCATCGTTCGATCCCACGGCGGTGATTCTGCCGTTCGCCACCGCCAGCGCTTGCACCACATCGGACCGGTCGTTGAGGGTGACGATCTTGCCGTTGACGAAGATCACGTCCTGGGCACGGGTTGGAAGTGGGAGAGCGCACAGGACGATGCCGAATACGACCGTGGTCCAGAGGGAGAAGAGCGACCGGCGCATGAAGTGCTCCAGCAGGCGTTGCGCTCATACTACGGCGCCGGTACGCAAAAGGCCAGCAGAGGCGAGCAGCGCACCGGATCTGGTCCACCGAGGAACTCGGCAGCCATATTTCGCGCCACCGTCCTCGCGCCGTCCGGCGAGGCGCCAACGTGTACGGTTCGCGGATTCCCGGAGGCCCTATGACCGTGCGACTCACCCGGTCGCTGATGTCCCTCGCCGCCCTCGCGACCGTCTGGGCCAACGGCGCGGCGCAGACCACGTCCCCGCTGCCCGAACGCGCCATCCGGCGCGACATCCCGCTCACCAACGCCATTCGCCGCGCCTTCGGCGCCGGCACGCGCGACTCCACCGGACGCCCCGGGCGGAACTACTGGCAGCTCCGGACGGACTACACCATCTCCGCCCGCCTGGACGCCGCTACCTCGCGGATCAGCGGCCGCGAGTCGGTGCTGATCCACAACACCAGCCCGGACTCGCTCACCAGCATCCTGCTGCGGCTCGACCCGAACATCTTCCTCGGTACCGTGCCGCGAGCCGCCCCCTGGGTTCCGGCCGAGAACACCGACGGGATGGTGATCACTCGAATGACGGTCAACGGTGAGGCCGTGAATCTGTCCGCGCCGCCCGGCGGACTCGGCCCGGACCCAACTCGGCCCACCGAGCTCCGCGCGCTGGGGCTCAACACCACCGTGGCGCGCATCGCGCTCCCAACCCCGATCGCCCGCCGATCCAGCGCCACGCTCGAGATCGATTGGAGCTTCAAGCTGCCCGGCGGCCCCGGCGCGGGACACCGCATGACCATGCGCTGGGGGGATACGGTGTATCAGCCCACGCAGTGGTTCCCCCGGGTGGCCGTGTACGACGACCTGCGTGGGTGGGACACCGAGGTTTACCTGGGCCCCTCGGAGTTCTACAACAACTTCGGGCGCTTCGACGTGAAGATCGATGTTCCCGCCGGCTGGATCGTGAGCGGTACCGGCGTGCTCCAGAACCCGGAGGAGGTGCTCACGCCCGCGGCACGCGAGCGGCTGTCTCGGGTGCTCGAATCAGACGTGGTCCGGACTATCGTGGGGCCGGATGAGGTCGGGCCGGGGAAGGCCACCGCGGCAGGGGACCGCCTGGTATGGCACCTCGTGGCCGACACGGTCAACGATTTCGCCTGGGCCACCGCCAAGCAGTACGTCTGGCAGGCCACCCGCGCCACCATTCCCGGCAAGGGACCGGTACCCATTCACATGGTGTTCTTGCCGGAACGCGCGCGGTTCTACGCCAACGCCGGCCCCATCGCGCGGCACGCGCTCGAGTTCTACTCCAGGCTCTGGATGCCGTACGAGTTTCCCCAGCTCACGCTCCAGGACGGCCCCAGCGCCGGCATGGAGTACCCCATGGTCATCAACTCAAACCAGGGCGCGGCCGACCACGAGACCGGACACCAGTGGTGGCCCATGATGGTGAGCAACAACGAGACCTGGTATGGCTGGATGGACGAAGGATTCAATCAGTACATGAACATCCTCTCGGCCGCCGACACGCGGCAGCAGCCGCCCAATCTCGACGGTCCCGGGCAGTCGTACGGAAGGATCAGCGGGACCGAAGCCGAGCCGCCCATGATGTGGAACGCCAACTACGCGGGACCGATGTACGGCTTTCAGACCTACTCCAAGACCCCGCTCATGCTCTCCATGCTGGGCGGCATCGTGGGCGACAGCGCGGTCCAGCGCGCCCACGCCGAGTGGGCCAGGGCCTGGGCGTTCAAGCATCCCTCGCCGTGGGACTACCTGTTCTTCATGAGCAACGCGCTGAAGCACGACTTGGGCTGGTTCTGGTACTATTGGTTGTTCACCACGGAATCGGTGGACGGCTCGATCCAGGACGTGACGACCGCAGGCTCCCAGACCAGCGTCGTGGTGCGGCAAGACGGCCAGATGCCCTCCCCCGTAGTTCTCAAGGTGCAGTTCGCCCCCACGGGCCCGGCCCTTCGCCCCATGCGCAACGCCACCGTGGTGGATGGTGTCTCAGCGGTGGTGACCTATCCCGTAGACGTCTGGTTCGCCGGAAGCCGCACCTTCACCGCCGTGCTGGACTTTGGCGGGCGGGCCATCGAGAGAATCACGCTCGATCCCTATTGCCGCTTTCCGGATCGCGACCCCGGCGACAACGCGTGGCCGCGCGAGGCTGCGGTGCCGGCGCAAGCCCAAACGGGTGGGTGTCGTGGCTGAAGCAGCCGCAACATCTTCGATGCCAATGAGGTATGGATTCCAGGTTGATCGGGAGGATTAGGATGCGAGCGAGGCTTCTCATGCCAGCAGCGCTGGCGGCCGCGATGGCATTTCCGACCATGGCGAGCGCGCAACGCCCCGGCGACGCCGGCAACGCCATCAACATCCCGTTCGAGCGATACACGCTGCCCAACGGACTCAACGTGATCCTGTCCGTGGACCGGACCATCCCGCAGGCCGCGGTGGACGTCTGGTACCACGTAGGCTCGAAGAACGAAGCGCCCGGCCGCACCGGCTTCGCCCACATGTTCGAGCACGTGATGTTCACCGGCTCGGGACACGTGCCGTACGGGATGCACGACCGGCTCACCGAGGGGGTGGGCGGGAACAACAACGGCTCGACCTCGAACGACCGGACCAACTACTTCGAGAATGTGCCGGCCAACTACGTGGAGAGCGCGCTCTGGCTGGAGTCGGACCGGATGGGGTTCCTGCTGGATCAGCTGGACGAGGCCAAGTTCGTAGCCCAGCGCGACATCGTGCAGAACGAGCGCCGGCAAGGGATCGACAACCAGCCGTATGGGCGCGCGTTCGAGATCCTGACCGCTGCCACGCTGCCGGAGTCGCACCCCTATTCCTGGCCGGTGGTCGGCTACATGGCCGACTTGCAGCGGGCCACGGTGGAAGACGTGAAGCAGTTCTTCCGGCTCTACTACGCGCCGTCCAACGCCACCATCGCGATCACGGGCGATTTCGATCCGGCGCAGGTGAAGCGCTGGGTCGCGAAATACTTCGGCGACTTGCCCAAGGGGGCGCCGATCACGCGGCCTTCGGTGCCGCCGGTCCCGATGAGCGCGGAGCGACGCCTGATGTTCGAGGACCGGGTCCAGGTGCCGCGGGTGTACCTGGCCTGGCCGGGGGCCGGGGACGACAACGACGACACCCACGCGCTCGACTTTCTGGCGCAGATCCTCTCCGGGCCCCGCACCGCCCGCATCACCAAGGCGCTGGTGTACGACCAGCAGTCGGCGGCCAGCGTGAGCGCCTTCAACGACACCAACGAACAGTTCGGCAGCTTCGTCATCTTCATCACCCCGCGGCCGGGACACACACTGGCCGAGCTGGAGGCCAGTACGGATTCCATCATCGAGCGGTTGCAGCGCGACGGGCCCACGCCGGACGAGATGCAGCGCGCCGCCGCCGGCCTGGAGTTCGGATTCGTCTCCGCGCTCGAGTCCAACCTCGGCCGGGCCGAGATCCTCATCTCCGGGTTGGTCTTCCACGGCGACGCGGCGTACTACCGGACCCAATACGCCAAGCTCAAGGCGGTGACCGCCGCCGACGTGAAGCGCGTGGCGAACACCTACCTCGGCCCGGGGCGCGTGGTGCTGAGCATCGTGCCGCTGGGGAAGGCGGATCAGGCCTCGAAGCCGGATCGGAGCCAGAAGGTCACCGTCTCGCCGGACGGCGGGCACTACATCATGGAGGCCAGGTGATGCGCCCCTTCATCTCACCTCGGCGGGCAGCGATCGCGCTCGCCAGCATCCTCACCGTTCACGGCGCACGGCTCGCCGCTCAGGGGACCTTGGACCGGAACGTTTCCCCGACGCCCGGTCCCGCGCCGGCCATCCGGGTTCCCACCTGGACCCGTGCCCAGCTGGTCAACGGCGCTGAGCTGGTGGTGACCGAGAAGCACGACCTGCCGTTGGTCGCCTTCAGCATCAACTTCCTGGGCGGTTCGTACAGCTTCGAACCCGCCGACAAGCTCGGCGTCGCGTCGTTCACGGCGCAGATGCTAAGCGAGGGAACGGCGTCGAAGACGGCCGACCAGCTCTCGGAGGCGCAGCAGCTGCTGGGCACGCAGATCGTGAGCGGCGTGAGCGGCGAGGGCGGGACCATCGGTTTCACCTCTCTCAGGGACAAGTTCGAGCCGGCGCTCGCGCTGGTGGCGGACATGGTGACCAACTCCACGTTCCCCGCCCCGGCGCTGGAGCGGATCCGGGGCCGCACGCTGGTCCAGCTACAGCAGGCCAAGGACCAGCCGAACGCGATCGCCGCCAACGTGTTCGCCAGGGTGGTCTACGGGAACGCGCATCCGTACGGGCGGGTGATGAGCGAGGCCACGGTGCAGGCCATCAGCCGCGACGACATCCTGGCCTTCCACGCGGCGTATTACCGCCCGGGGCGGGCGGTGATCTCGGTCGCGGGGGACGTGCAGCCGGCGGCGGTGAAGGCGGCGGTGGAGCAGGCGTTCGCGGGGTGGCCCGCGGGCGGCGCTCGTCCCACGTGGGAATACCCCCCGGCGCCGCCTCCCCAGGCGACCACGATCTACCTGGTGGACAAGCCCAACTCGGCGCAATCGGTGTTCGCGATCGGCCTGCCTGGCCCGGCACGCGACACGCCGGACTACTACGCGATCCAGGTAATGAACAACCTGCTGGGTGGCCTGTTCCAGTCGCGGCTGAACCACAACATCCGCGAGGTCAAGGGCTACAGTTATGGCGTGGGCTCCAGCTTCGCGTTCGGGCGGGGGCCCGGCGCGTTCCGCTCGGGCGGAGGGATCGTGACGGCCAAGACGGACAGCGCGCTCATCGAGTTCATGAAGGAGTTCCGCGGCGCGCAGGGCGAGGTGCCGTTCACCGACGACGAAATCACGCAGGGAAAGGAGTCGCTGATCCAATCCCTGCCGAGGCGATTCAGCTCGGTCAACGGGATTGGATCGTCGGTGTCGAGCATCTTCACCCAAGACCTCCCGCAGAGTTTCTATCAGGACTATCCCGCGAACATCAACGGGGTGACCCGGGAAGACCTGGTGCGGGTGGCGAGGAAGTACGTGGATCTGCGGCACCTGAACATCGTGATCGTGGGGGACCGAGCCGTGGTGGAGCCGCTGCTGCGGGCCACGGGGATCGCGCCCATTGTCATGCTGGACCTGGAAGGCCGGCCGGCGGCGATACCGTAAGGGGGAACGGCAACTGCGTAAGGGGTGAGGGGTCCCCCCTCACCCCTTACCCCCTACGCAGTTTCGACCCGTCTTTCACTGCCCCCGCTTCCACTCCAACGCCGACATGCGGGTGATCCCCGGATACGGCACCGCCGGCCCCTTGATGATCCGCCACAGCACCCGGTTGAACAGATCCTCGTCGGCGATGTCCTCGAACCGGAGATCCAGTTCCTGGCTCGCCTCGGCGTCCGGGCCGGACGTGGGGTTCTTCTGGTCCAGGGGCACGGCCGGCGTGAGCGCCCGGTAGGGGGTCAGGTCCGGCGTGGCGGCCCAGATGTCCCGCAACGGGCGGCCGAAGTAATCGAACTGGGACAGCGAGCCCAGCCCCAGGATCTCGGTCATGGTGGCGATCGCATCCGTGGTGTTGGTCCAGCGGTGGATCACCCCCGGACGATTGTACGGCGAGATCACCAGGAACGGGGACCGATGCGAGTCCACGTGATCCGGGCCGTTCTGAGAGTCGTCTTCCAGCACGAACACGACGGTGTTCTTCCAGAACGGCGTGTGGCTCAGCGCCTCGATCATCCGGCCCAGCGCCAGGTCGTTGTCGGCCATGTACGCCTGTGGCGTGGGCTGGCCGGCGGAACCGCCGGCCGTGTGATCGTTCGGTAGCCGGACGATCTGGAGCTTGGGCAGCTCGCCTTTGGCCACGAACTCCTTGAGCTCCGCAAGCCACACGTCCGCACGGACCTGGTCTGGGATCTCCAGGTTGTAGCCCGGGAACCGCCGGTTGGTGTTGGCGGCCAGAAACGGCTTGTTGCCGCGGTAGCCACGCGGCATGTCCTCTGACTCCCGCACGTTGTCCGGCACCACGAACTCGCCGTAGTTGCGGAAGCTGATGCCCGCCTGCTGGGCCAGGTCCCAGAGGTACCCGCTCGCGGGTTCGTTCACGTCCTCCTGGCCTTCCTCGGCCGGCACCTTCCCCCGATTGGTCCCCTCCCAGTCATATTGCCGTCCCCGCCCGGAGTAGTTGGACGGCACCGTCTTCTGGAGATAGTCCGTGGTGTACGCGGCCATGGACCAGTTGTGCCCGTCTGGGCTCGCCTCCGCGTTGACGAAGAACCGATCGAACAGCCCAAAGCGATCCGCCAGGGCATGGTGGTTGGGCGAAATGGCGCGACCGAAGAACACCAGGCTCGAGTCGCCGTCCCCCTCGGGCATGTCGCCGAAGACCTGATCGTAGGTCCGGTTTTCCTTGATGATATAGATGACATGCTCGAACGGCGGATACTGGGCCCTGGTCCGCAGGCGCTGGTCCCAGCGGTTGGCCCGCGCCACCGTCGCCGAGTGCCCCGCCAGCGCCGCGCCGCGTAGCTCGGCGGGCGCCAGCGTCGTGAGCGTGCCAGACAGTTGCCCCATGGTGTAGGTCGGCTCCCCCGGCAGGCGACGGACCTCGGGGGTCGGGAAGTCGGGATTGGGGCGCGTGCCCCGCCCCTTTCCGTTCGCCACCAGCAGCGTGTCGCCGGCCAGCGCCAGCGCCGCCGGGTACCAGCCGACCGGGATCCGGCCGGCGAGCCGGTCCGCGCGGGGCGAGGACGCCTGCGCGGCGTAGCCGCCGGTCTGGGGTGACAGGTCGAACACCGCCACGGCGTTGTTGTCGGCTTCGGCCACGAAGAGCCGGGCACCATTAGCCGAGAGGGCCAGCGCGTTGGGCGTACTGCCCTCGCTGGGGCCCTCTGGGGCGGGGTCCAGCAGCTCGGCGATCACCCTGCGGGCCTTGGTGTCAACCACGGCCGTCCGATCGGTGCTGCCGGAGACCGCGAACAGGCGTGAGCCGTCGTGATTGAGCAGCACCGCGGACGGATGCCGGCCCACCGCGATCCGTCCCGCGTCCTCCAAGCCGCCTGCCGCCGGCCGGAACACGGACACGGTGTGCCCGCCCCAGGCCGAGACGTAGACCGCTCCATCCGGCGCGACCGCGACGCCATAGGGATAGCGCTCGGTGGCGAAGCGCGCGGTGACGCGCCCCGTGGCGACGTCCATCACCACCAGCGAGTCCGCCAGGTTCTCCGCCACGTACAGCGTCCGCCCGTCCGGCGAGACGCCGATGCCGCTGGGATACCGCCGCCCGGCGGCGCGCGGCTCCTTGACCGCGATCACCAGGCTGTCCCTGAGCGCGGCGCGACCGCGGACCCAGGCGTAGCGGTACACCACGTCCTGATTGCCGCCGGACGCGTAGAGCGTCCGCCCGTCCGGCGCCAGCGCTAGTCCCAGGAACGCCGCCGGCTGCTCGATGGTCTGCACCACGCGCCCCGCCGCCCGATCCACCACCTGAATCCCCTGCTCTCGCCAGCCGTTGAGCAGGAGCACCGCGTAGCGCCGGTCGGGGGACAACGCCATCGCGAGCGGCAAGGAGCCGACGTCGATGGACGCGCCCGCGGGCTCGAGGCTCACGCCGGTGGGGAGTTGCTGGGTCGCCGCGAGAGGCGCGGCAAGGAACACGGCGCCCGCCCAGACGGCGCCCTGGGTGAAAGCTCGGAGTGCATGCATGCGTTCTACCGCCCCTTCTTGAGGTGCTCCAGCGCCTGAGCCAGCCAGACCGTGTAACGCTCGGGAAAAGCCCCGAGGTCCTTCTCCAACTGCTCCACCCCCACCCAGCGCCACTCCGCGACCTCCGCAGGGTCAGGCGCCGGGCTCCCGTCGAACCGGCCCGCGAATACGTGGTCGTACTCGTGCTCCACGAGTTCCCCCAACTGGGCGCGATAGACGAACGCGCCGGCGGGTTCCAGCGAACACTCGAGCCCCATTTCTTCCCGTAGCCGCCGGGCCGCCGCGGCCCGGGTGTCCTCCCCGGGCCGCGGGTGCCCACAGCAGGTGTTCGACCACAGCCCGCCCGAGTGGTACTTCGACAGTGCCCGCCGCTGCAGCAGCACCCGGCCGGCGCCGTCCTGGACGAACACCGAAAACGCCCGGTGCAGCGCGCCCGCTCGGTGGGCCGCCTGCTTCTCCGCCTGGCCCACCACCACGTCGCGCTCGTTCACCAGGATGACGC
>Ga0209619_10001681_pt1 | contig 16150 bp, 12 predicted proteins | sample Rifsed16ft3_FD_184011 | JGI IMG/M metagenome (GOLD analysis project Ga0209619, IMG submission 184011) | Soil microbial communities from Rifle, Colorado, USA - sediment 16ft 3 (version 2) | ecosystem: Environmental > Terrestrial > Deep subsurface > Rock core/Sediment | place: Rifle, Colorado... | reverse complement strand
CCTGCACCAGCGCGTCGCGCACCTCCGCGCACGCCTGCCGGAGCGCTCCGCCGCCCTCCTCGATCGAGCGGCTGCCCGAGGTCGAGCCTTCGTTGGGGCTCATCGCCGTGTCCACCGCAACCATGCGGATGCGGGAGTACGCGACGTCGAGCTCTTCCGCTGCGATCTGCGCCATTGCGGAGACAATGCCCTGCCCGATCTCGACCTTGCCGGTGCGGACCGCGACCGTGCCGTCGGCGTTGAACGTCACCCAGCGATCAAGTCTGGGATTCGCTGCTAGCGTCGGCGGAAGCTTCTGCGCGTTGCCCATGACGGCCCGGGAGTCCGTCACCCGTACTTCGTCAGTTTTTCGGCGGAATAACGGGCAACAATATATGCGCCGGGCGCTGCGGCCCGACGTGTAATGTAACTTTACCGCCAAAAATCGCCGGCGGCCGATCGGTCTCATCGTCGTGCACGAACGGGCCGCAGCCGCGCATCGGGTTCTTCATGTTGGAGAGCGTCGCCGCCTCGCCCTCGTATTCATAGTCCCTGCCGCGGATGGTGAGCGCGATGCGGTAGCCCTTCGGCACCACGATGCAGGTCGGCCAGATCTCCACTTCCAGTTCGTAAGCCTGCCCGGGCTTGAGCGGCTGCTTCCTGTCATGCGTATGGTACGGGCGGTACGGCGTCGAAAGCTTCTTGTCGAGCTTGCGGTGCGAGGCGCGGAGCCACCCCTGCCCGATCGGCGTGTGCGGGTCGAGCGCGCCCTGGAACACCACTTCTTTTCCCTTCGGGTCGAACACGCGCAGCACGGCGAAGATGTCGGCATCCGTCGTTGCCGAGGACACCCACAGCTTCAGCGCCGACGGTCCCGTGATCTCGGTCGCCTTATCCAGCGGCGCCGAACTGAACGTCACGCCGTCACCCAGCCCGTCATAGGTGATGGTCCCCACGGATTTCGGTGGCTTCTGTTCCAGGCTGCGCGCCGTTGGATCAAGGTAAAAATTCGTCCATTTAGTACGCGCCAACGGCCATTCATTCTCATGACGCTGGACGAATTTTTCGCCGGGATGGCGCACCTGCAGCACGACGCGCGGTTGCCGGTCCCAGCCGTTCTTCATGCCCTTGAGGAAGTAGTCGAAGAAGCGCTTCTGGAGCTTCACGCCGTAATCGGTGTAGAACGGCGCCCAGTGCGAGCCGCCGTGCGCTTCCAGCCATTTGCTCTTCGACGCCGAGCGCATGAACCCCTCGAAGTTGCCGCGCGGGTGCAGGCCCTGCCCGCCCCAGTTGGCGGCGGAGAGCAGCGGTGCCTTGACCTTCGACAGGTCCCCGGTGCGCTCGCGGTAATAGGGTCCGACGAGTGGGTGCTTGAGCACGCCCTCCCACATGTCGGTGCGGTTCTTCACGAGCTCGTCCTCGGGCAGCGTCTCCGGCCCGCACACCAGCTCGCCGGTGACGCGGCTCCTGGGGCCGCGCTCGCCGCGCCCGTGTTGCACGGTCTTCACCTGCATGTCCTGCCAGTGCTTGCGGAAGGTGCAGGCGATGCCGCCGTGGCGCACCGAATCGCGGTAGTAGTCCACCCAGCCTTCCCACACGCACATCGCGGCGAGGTGCGGCGGCTGCAGCGCCGCCGCGCGCCACTGGCTGCTGGCGTAGTAGGAAATCCCGTTCAGCCCGACTTTACCGCTGCACCACGGCTGCGCCGCGGCCCACTCGATGCAATCGTGGAAATCGCGGTTCTCGCGCGCATTGTTGTGGTCGAGGTAGCCCGGCGAGCGCCCCGCGCCGCGCGAGTCCACCCGCACGCACACGTAGCCGTCCGGCACCCATTTCTCGGGGTCCACGACTTCCCAGTTCTGGTACTTGTTGGTGGTACCGGAGACCGCGTCGGGGTTGTCGCGCGCCATGATCTCCCAGGCCGTCTTGTAGCCTTCCTGGAACTGGAGGCCCTTGCCGTACGGCCCATAGCTCACCAGCGCGGGGTACTTCCCCTCCGCCACCGGCCGGAACACGTCCCCCCGCAGCACGAGCCCGTCGTCCATCTTGATAGGCACATCCCAATCGATCCGCATCCCGTCGCGGACCTCGCTCTTGTAATCGCTCATTTCGTCTCCGGAAAAACGCGATAATAGAACGCCTGAAACAGTACGCATTGTAGCAACGGCGGTGCTAAAGTGTTGTCTTGATTCGTCTGATAAACCTGTCCGCGCAGCGTTAGACTCAACGCGCATGCTGGAAGCGGGCCAGCACACCGGTGAGGAAAATGTGAAAACCGTTCCCAGGACACATCAACTCGCGCTCGGTGCGGTGACCGCGTGCCTCATCGCGGCATCAACCGCCGCTCAGGCGCAGGCCGCTTCGACAGGCCCTTCGACCGAGCTCAGGACAGGCTCAGGACAGGCCGCTTCGACAGGCCCTTCGACCGAGCTCAGGACAGGCTCAGGACAGGACTACCCCACCAAACCGGTGCGGCTGGTCGTGGCCTCGACGCCGGGCGGCGGCACCGACATCTCGGCGCGCCTGATCGCGCCGAAGCTCTCCGAGCAGCTCGGCCGGCAATTCGTGGTCGAGAACCGGCCCGGGGCGACCACGACGATCGGCGTGGACTTCGTCGTGCGGTCCGCCCCCGACGGCCACACGCTGCTGATGGGCGTCAGCTCGCTCGCCATCAATCCCCACATCCTGAAGAACGTCCCCTATGACGCGCTGAAGGATCTCGCGCCGATTTCGCAGGTGCTGGTCGCGCCCAACGTCATGGTTGCGCACCCCTCGCTCCCCGTGCGCACGGTGAAGGATCTGATCGCGTTCGCCCGGGCGCGTCCGGGAGAGCTCAATTTCGCCGCCGGCGGCGCCGGTTCCAACCAGCACCTGGCGATCGAGCTGTTCCTGTCCATGACCGGCACCCGGATCGTGCACGTGCCGTACAAAGGACAGGGGATGGCTCTGCTCGATACGGTGGCAGGGCAGGTGTCGCTCATGATGGCGAACGTGATCAGCGCCCTGCCCCACGTCAGGAATGCACGGCTGCGCGCGCTCGGCGTGACCGGCGCAAAGCGCGCGACGGTCGCGCCCGAGATTCCCACTCTCGCCGAGGCCGGCGTGCCGGGCTACGAGGTGCTGCAGTGGTACGGGGTGCTCGCGCCCGCGGCGACGCCGCGCGAGATCATCGCCCGGCTGCACGCCGCCGTGCTGCACGCCGTGCAGGACGCCCACATCCGCGGCCGCATCGTGGCCGACGGCGGAGAGCCGGTCGGCAACGCGCCCGAGGAATTCTCGGCCATCCTCCACGCCGATTTCAAGAAATGGGGCGACGTCATCCGCAGGGCGGGGATCAAGATCGATCAGCGCTGATCCGCCGCTGCGGCGTCATTCGCGGGGCACGCCGTAGCCCTTGAGCACTTTCTGCCACTTGGCGATTTCCGCCCGGATGTGCGCGGAGAATTCCTCCGGCGTGCTGGCGATGCGCTCCGAGCCTGCGTTGGTGAATTGCTCGGTGACCTTCGGGCTCGTCAGGACCTTCGCGAACGTGGCGTGCAGCACCGACACGATGTCCCGCGGCGTGCCCGCGGGCGCGAGCACCCCGACCCACTGGGCGATCGCGTAGCCCGGCAGGGTCTCGCCGATGGTCGGCAGTTCCGGGAACACCCGCGAGCGCCTGGTCCCCGTGGCGGCGACCGCCCGCAGCTGTCCCGCCTTCGACTGCTGGACGACGCTCGGGCCGCCGAAATAGATCGCGGTCTCGCCGCTCACGGTCGCAATGACGGCGGGGCCGCCGCCCTTGTAGGCGATGTGCGTCATGTCCACCTTTGCGTAGTGCTTGAATAGCTCGCCCGCCATGTGGCCGACGGAAAGGTTGCCGGCGGAGGCGAAGGTGATCTGACCGGGCTTGCTCCGGGCCAGCGCGATCATGTCCTTCACGGACCGGACCGGCAGCGACGGGTGCACGACCAGCACGTAGTCGGCCGAGTCCACGAGAGTGACCGGCGTGAAGTCCTTCAGCGCATCGTACGGCAGCTTCGGGTAGGCGGCGGGCAGTATCGCGTTCGGCCCGGCGGTGCCGAGCAGCAGCGTGTAGCCGTCGGGCGGCGCCTTCGCCGCGAGCTCGGTGCCGATGCGCCCGGTCGCGCCCGGCCGGTTTTCCACGACGAGCTGCCAGCCTGGGCCCTCGGCCAGCGCCTGCGCGAGGATGCGCGCCGAAACGTCCGTCCCGCCACCGGGGGGAAACGGCACGATCAGCCGGATCGGCCTGGCGGGAAACGCCTGGGCCGCTGCGGGACCCGACGCGAGCGCTGCCGGGAAAAGCAGGAACGCCACCGCGACGCGGAACGTGTTCATGATGCCTCCTCGTTGTGATAATTCGAAGGCGAAAGACGGAAGGTGGAAAAGCGTGATGACTGATGACTGAGGACATTCCCGCGCTGCGGGGGTCATCCTTCATCCTTCATCCTTCCGCCTTGCCTTCTCGGATCGCGCGCCAGATGCGCTCCGGCGTCGCGGGCATCTCGATGTGCTTCACCCCGTAGTCGGCCAGCGCGTCGACGACGGCGTTGATGACCACGCCGAGCGCCGGCGTGATGCCGCCTTCGCCGGCCGGGCGCATGCCGAGCGGGTGCGTCGTGCAGGGCACCTCGCTGATTTCCGCCGCGAAGAAGGGAAAGTTGTCCGCCCGCGGCATCGCGTAATCCATGAACGAGCCGGCAAGCGGCTGGCCGGCGCCGTCGTAGATGCAGTGCTCGAGCAGCGCCTGGCCAACGCCCTGCGCGATGGCGCCATGGATCTGCCCGTGAACGACCATCGGGTTCACCGCGCGGCCCACGTCGTCCACCGCGGAATAGCGCACGATCTCCACCGTCCCCAGCTCGGGATCGATCTCGACCTCGCAGACATGGCAGCCGTACGGAAAGCTCGCGTCGTTGAAGGTCACATCCGAGAACGCCGCGAGCGGTCCGCGCAGATCGGCGGGCAGGTCGCTCAAACGCGCGGCGGCGGCCGCGACGTCGGCGAGGCCCGTCGAGCGCTCCGTCCCTTCCACGCGGAAGCGGCTGTTCTCGAACCGGACGACGCTGGGATCGGCTTCCAGCAGGCGCGCCGCGATGCGCGTTCCCTTCCGGAGGATCTCCTGCACGCCATTCCAGATGACGACGCTGCCCATGCGCATCCCGCGTCCGGAATGCGCGCCCCCGCCGACCTTCACGATGTCCGTGTCCCCGGCAATGATGCGCACGCGGTCGATCGGCACGCCGAGCCACTCCGTCACGAGCTGGGCGAAGGTCGTCTCGTGACTCTGGCCGTTCGAGACGATGCCGATCACGACGTCGACGCCGCCGTCGGGTTGTACCGTGACCTCGGCGCGCTCGCGCGGGACCCCGGTCGCGGTGTCGACGTAGTTGGCGATGCCGATGCCGCGACGGCGCCCGCGGGCGCGCGCCTCGGCGCGGCGCGCCGGGAAGCCCGCCCAGTCGCCGAGCGTGAGCGCTTTTTCCATGGCGTCGGGGTAGTCGCCGTTGTCGTAGACCAGGCCGAACGGGTTGGAGTAAGGCAACTCCGTTGCAGTGAGCAGGTTGCAGCGCCGGAGCTCGACGCGGTCGAACCCGAACTCGCGCGCGGCGAGATCGATGAGGCGCTCCGTCACGAACATGACTTCCGGACGCCCGGCGCTGCGGTACGGCCGGGTGGGCGGGGTGTTGCTCATGACGGCGCGGGCGCGGAAATGCGCCGCCGGCATGCGGTAGATGCTCGACATGATCTCGACGCCCTTTTTGAGGGGGCCGAAATTGGTCGGGTGCGAGCCGACGTTGCTCACGTTCGAGCCGCGTATGGAGAGAAAATTGCCCTGCGCGTCGAGGGCAAGCTCGGCGGTTACAGCGAGGTCGCGGCCCTGGTAGTCGCTGACGAAGGCCTCGTTGCGCTCGCAGGTCCACTTCACCGGGCGCCCGACCCGGCGCGCGGCCCACGCTACCACGGCGAATTCGGGATAGATCATGCCGCGCGTGCCGAAGTTGCCGCCGACGTCTCCGATCACGACCCGCACGCGCTCCGCCGCAATGCCGAGCACGAGCGCGAGGTCCTGCTTCAGGCGGACCGCGCCGCCGCTGCCGGCGTGCAGCGTGTAGCGCTGCGTCGTCGCGTCGTACTCCGCGATCGCCGCGCGCGGCTCCATGGGAACGCCGGTCACGCGCTGCACCCAGGTGTCGAGCTTCACGACGTGCGCCGCGCGGGCGAAGGCCGCCGCGCTCGCCTCCCGCGAGCCCAGTTCCGCGTCCAGGCACACGTTCGAGGACGCGTTGTCCCACAGGCGGGGTGCGCCGGGCTCGGCGGCCGCCAGCGTCGCGGTCACCGCGGGCAGGATCTCGTAATCTACTTCGACCTGCTCGGCGCCGTCCTTCGCGATGTCGACCGTCGGCGCAATGACCACGGCGATCGCCTCGCCGACGTGGCGCGCCCGGTCGTGCGCCAGGGGATAGTGGGGGCCGTCGAAGATCGGGGAGCCGTCGCGGTTGCCGAGGTGGGGCTCGGCGGGATGCAGGACGAGGGGCTTGTGCGGGATGGGCTTCAGGCCGTCGGCGAGCAGGTCCTTTCCCGTCAGGACCGCGATCACCCCCGGCACCGCGAGCGCCGGGCGCGCGTCGATCGCGCGGATGCGCGCATGCGCGTGTGGCGAGCGCACGAACACCGCGTGAACCTCGGCCTCGAGCCGGGTGTCGTCGCTGAAGCTGCCGCGGCCCGTCACCAGGCGCAGGTCTTCCTTGCGCGGGACGGATTCGCCAATGCCCGCTTTTTCGGCGATCACCGGCTCATCCCCCTCAGTCGATTTTCAAGCCGCTGGCTTTCACCAGCTTGCCCCACTTCACCATCTCGCTCTTGATGTAGTCGCCGAACGCTTCCGGGGTGCCGCCGATCGGCTCAATCGCCTCGCGCTCGAACCCCTGGCGCAGCTCGGGCGTGTTGAGCGCGCGGCCGATCTCGGCGTTGAGCCTGGCGATGACGGGTTTCGGCATTCCCTTCGGCCCCGCCGCGCCGTACCAATTGGAGATGTCGTAGCCCGGAAGCGTCTCGGCGATCGAGGGCAGGTCGGGCAGCGCCGCCGCGCGCCTGGCCGAAGTGACGCCCAGAGCGCGGAGTTTGCCGGCCTTGGCGTAACCGCCCGCCGTGCTCCATGCCAGAAAAGAAAGCTGCGCGTGCCCGGCGATGAGGTCGACCATCGACGGCGCGGCCCCCTTGTACGGCACGTGCAGGATGCGGGTGCCGCTCATGAGCTTGAACATCTCGAGACTGAGGTGCCCGGCCGAGCCGTTGCCCGCCGACGCGAGCGTAAGGGCGTCAGCTTGCGCCCTGGCGAGCTCGATCAGCTCCTTGATCGACCGCACCGGCACCGACGGATGCGCGAACAGCACGAGCGGGGTTCGCACCACCAGCATGACGGGGTCGAAATCCCTCACCGGGTCGTACGGAAGTCTTGGATACAGCGCGGGGTTGACCGCGTACTGGGCGGGTAGCGCGTAGACCAGCGTGTAGCCGTCGGGGGGGCTTTTCGCCACCAGCTCCATCGCCGGGATGCCATTGGCGCCGCTGCGGTTGTCGACGATCACCGCCTGCCCGAGATTTTCCGTCATTTTCTGCGCCAGCGCCCGCGCGTGGAGATCGGTGCCGGCGCCCGGCGGATAGGGCACGACCACGCGAATCACCTTGGATGGGTAGGCTGGCGAGCCGGTCTGCGCGGCAAGCGGCGCGCTGGCGGCAGCAAACGCCACGGCGATCGTGAAGCGTTCGATGGCGGTCATCATCGGAAGTCGTACAGGCGTGCCGGGTTGGCGGCGAGGATCCGGTTGCGCAGCGCCGCGTCGGGAATCCAGTCGGCCAGCATGTCCGCGAGGTCCCCGTCATTGGGCATGAACGACACGTTCGGATGCGGCCAGTCGGTCCCCCACACGCAGCGGTCGGGCGCCGCTTCCACCAGCGCGCGCGCGAACGGCGTCACGTCCGCAAACTTCGGGGCCTGCCTGGAAATCCGGTACGGCCCGATCAGCTTGAACCAGCAGCGCTCGTGGCGCGCGAGCCGCAGCAGCGTCCGGAAGCCCGGCGCCTGCATTCCGTGCGCCGTTTCGATGTGGCCGAAGTGGTCGATGACGATGTCGACCGGCAGCTTCGTCATCTCCCGGTCGATGTCGGGCATGGCATGGGTGTCGAGGAAGAACTGGATGTGCCAGCCGCGCGCCTTGATGCGCTCAGCAAGCCGCGGCGCGGCGTTGATCCCGACGACCGCGCCCTTCGACTTGAGGTTGATCCGCACGCCGCGCACGCCCGCCCGGTGCATGTCCTCGAGCTGGGAATCCGTGGTGTTCGGCTCGTCGATGACCGCCACGCCGCGGAACGCGAACTTGCCCGAGCGCAGAGCGTCGATCGTGCAGCGGTTGTCGGTGCCATAGACGCTGGGATGCACGATCACCGCGCGCGCGCAGCCGATGGCGCGCAGCATGCGCACGTAGTCGTCGATCGAGCATTCCGGCGGCACGTAGCCGCCGCCGGGCGCGAACGGATACTCCCGCTGCGGCCCGAACACATGCGCGTGGCAATCGCAGGCACCGGCGGGAAAGTTCACGCGCGGGCGGCGCGTGTCCGCGATCGGTCCGGGAATGGTGGCGGCGGCGGGAACGAAAGTAGTCGCGTTGGACATGGTTTTCCTGACGATGGAGTGGTTACATTACCTTCCCGTGTGCCGGGGCGGCGCGCGCTTCGCGGATCGCGCGCCAGATGCGCTCCGGCGTCGCCGGCATCTCGACGTGCTTCACGCCGTAGTCGGCCAGCGCGTCGACGATGGCGTTGATCATCACGCCGAGCGCGGGAGCCGTGCCGCCTTCGCCGGCCGGGCGCATGCCGAGCGGGTGCGTCGTTGAGGGTATCTCCACGTACTCCGTATTGAAGAACGGAAAGTTGTCCGCCCGCGGCATCGCGTAATCCATGAACGAGCCGGAGAGCAGCTGCCCGGTGGCCGGGTCGTAGTAGCACTGCTCCATCAGCGCCTGTCCCACGCCCTGTGCGATGCCGCCGTGGACCTGCCCCTCGATGATCCCGGGGTTCACCGCGCGCCCGACGTCATCCACCGCCGAATAGCGCACGATCTCCAGCGTCCCCAACTCGGGATCGATCTCGATTTCGACCACCTGGCAGCCGTACGGGAACTCCGCGACGCTGACGGTTTCGTCGCCGATGGCCGCGAGCGGGCCGCGCAGATCCTCGGGCAGGTCGGTGAGATCGCGCGCCCCGCGCGCGACGTCGGCGAGGCTCACCGTGCGTCCCCCGCCCGGCCGCGCGAACGCGCCATCCCGGAACGCCACTGCGCCCGGCTCGCATTCAAGGAGAGCCGCCGCGATGCGCCTGCCCTTCTCGATGATTCTCTGCGATGCGCCCCAGATGACGATGCTGGCGAGCCGCATGCCGCGGCCGGAGTGCGTGCCGCCGCCGAACTTCACGAACTCGGTGTCGCCGGTGAGTATCCGCACATTGTCGAAAGGCACGCCCAGCCACTCGGTCACGAGCTGGGCGAAGCTGGTCTCGTGTCCCTGGCCCGTCGAGACCGTGCCGATGATGACGTCGACCGTGCCGTCGGGGTGCACCGTCATCTCGGCGCGCTCGCGCGGGACGCCGCTCGAGGTGTCCACGTAGTTGGCGACGCCGATGCCACGGCACTTGCCGCGGGCGCGCGCCTCGGCGCGGCGCGCGGGGAAGCCCGCCCAGTCGCCGAGCTGGAGCGCCTTTTCCATGACCCGGTGGTAGGCGCCGTCGCTGTAGATCATTCCGAACGGGTTGGTGTACGGCATCTCCGCTTCCGTCACCAGGTTGCGCCGCCGCAGCTCCACGCGGTCGAAGCCGCACTGGCGGGCGGCGAGATCGATCAGCCGCTCCATGACGTAGAGGACTTCGGGCCGGCCCGAGCTGCGGTACGGGCGGGTCGGCGCGGTGTTGCTCACGACGCCGCGCGCGCGGAAATGCGCGGCGGGCACGCGGTAGATGCTCGACATGATCTCGACGCCCTTGCGCAGCGGCGAGAAGTTCGTGGTGTGCCCCCCGGCGTTGCTGAGATTGGAGCCGCGCATGGCGAGGAAGTTGCCGTCCGCGTCGAGCGCAAGCTCCGCCTCGACGACGAGATCGCGGCCCTGGTAGTCGGTCGTGAACGCCTCGTGCCGCTCGCAGGTCCACTTGACCGGTCGCCCGGCGCGCCGCGCCCCCCACGCGACCAGCGCGAACTCGGCGTAGAGCATGCCGCGCGTGCCGAAATGGCCGCCCACGTCGCGCGTGATGACCCGCACCGCGTCTTCGGCGACGCCCAGCATGATCGCGAGATCCATCTTCGTCCGCCAAGCGCCGCTGGTGCCGGCGTGCAGCGTGTAGCGGCCGGTGGATGCGTCGTAGGCGCCCACCGCGGCGCGCGGCTCCATCGGCACGCCCGTCACCCGCGGGACCCACGTGTCGAAGCGCACGCTGTGCGCCGCGCGGGCGAACGCGGCCGCCGTGGCGTCCCGATCGCCCACTTCCGCATCCAGACACACGTTCGACCGCGCCTCGTCGAACAGCCGCGGCGCGTCGGGCCGCGCCGCCGCCGCCGTATTGGAAACGGCGGGCAGCAGCTCGCAGTCCACCTCGACCATCTCCGCGCCATCCTTCGCCGCCGCGACCGTCTCCGCGATCACCATCGCGAGCGCTTCGCCGACATGGCGCACCTTGTCGATCGCGAGCGGATAATGCGGCGCGGTGAACATCGGCGTGCCGTCGGTGTTTGCGAGCGTGACGTCCGCGGGATGGGGCGAGAACGGCCGGTGCGGAATGGGCTTCACGCCGTCCGCCAGCAGGTCGCGCCCGGTCAGCACGGCGATGACGCCCGGAACGGCGAGCGCCTTTTCAACGACGATCGAGCGGATGCGCGCATGCGCGTGCGGCGAGCGCACCATCACGGCATAGGCCTGTCCCGGCAGGTTGACGTCGTCGCTGAAGCAGCCCGCGCCGGTGATCAGGCGCAAGTCCTCCTTGCGCTGGACGGGCTCCCCGATGCGGGCGCTCTTGGCGGTCAGGGCCACTTCTTTTCTCTCCGGCCCGCTTACCGCCCGCCTGCGCGGTCCTCGCAAGCTTTCAGAACGGCGCGCCGCGCCATCACTTGCACGCAGCGCGCACGGTACTCGGCGCTCGCGTGGATGTCGGAATTGAGGGCGCGCGGGCTGATATCGATGCCGTCGAGGGCGGAAGCTTCGAACCGCTTCCCGAGGGCCGCCTCGGCCTCCGCGAGCCGGAACGCCGAAGGACCCGCGCCGGTCACCGCCACGCGCGCGCCCGCGGCGGTCTGCGCGACGAACACCCCCGCCAGCGCAAAGCGCGAGGCCGGCTGACGGTGCTTGCAGTAGGCGGCCGCCTGCGGGATCGGGAACCGCACCGCGGTGATGATCTCGCTCGGCTGCAGCGCCGTCGTGAACAGCCCCGTGAAAAAATCATCGGCGGCGATCTCGCGCTGGTTGGTGCGCACGGTCGCGCCCAGGCCGAGCACCCCTGCCGGATAGTCGGCGGCGGGATCGGCATTGGCGATGGATCCCCCGATCGTGCCGCGATTCCGCACCAGGGGGTCGCCGATGCCGCCCGCGAGCGCCGCCAGCGCCGGAATGGCGCGCGCCACCTCCGGGGAGGCGGCAACTTCGGCGTGCAACGTCAGGGCGCCGATCACGATCGCGTTGCCCTCGCGCGCGATGCCCCTCAGGCCGCCGAGCGCGCCGAGATCCACCAGGCCCGAGTAGCGCGCGAGGCGCAGCTTCAGCGCGGGAATGAGGCTCATCCCGCCGGCGAGCAGCTTGTAGCCATCCCGCGCCGCGATTGCCGCGGCGGCGGCGAGGCTCACTGGCCGGTGGTAGGAAAAATCATACATGTCTGGCTGCCCTTCGCGGCCGGCGCAACGCCGCGTCAGCTCCGCTTCATGGCGGCGGCGCCGGCCTGGATCGCCTTGACGATGTTGTGATAGCCGGTGCAACGGCAGATGTTGCCCTCGAGCTGCTCGCGCACCGTCCGCTCGTCGAGGTCGTGGCCCTTGCGGCTCACCATGTCCACCGCCGACATGATCATGCCGGGCGTGCAGAATCCGCACTGCAGCGCGTGATGCTCGCGAAACGCCGCCTGCATCGGGTGCAGTTCCCCGCCCCGCGCGAGCCCCTCGATCGTGGTCACCGTCGCGCCCTCGCACGCCAGCGCGAGCACGGTGCACGATTTCACGCCCTTGCCGTCGAGGTGCACCGTGCAGCAGCCGCACTGGCTCGTGTCGCAGCCCACATGCGTTCCAGTCAGGTTCAGGTGCTCGCGCAGCAATTGCACGAGCAGCGTCCGTCCCTCGACTTCGGCGCTGACACGCTGCCCGTTTACCGTCAGTGAAACCGTTGCCAATGTCGTGCCTCCCGCCGCGAGCCTAATCGACCTTGATATTTCCCGCCTTGACCACCTTCGACCACGTGGCGATGTCGCGGGCGATCACGCGCGCGAACTCCTCCGGGGTGGAGCCGACGGGATCCATGCCGTCGGTGCGCAGCCGCTCCAGCACGTCGGGCTGCTCGAGGATGCGCACGAGCGCCTGATGGAGAGCCGAGATGACTGACTTGGGCGTGCCCGCCGGCGCCCACATGCCGAACCAGAAGTCCGCCGAGTAGCCGGGCAAGACTTCGCCGATCGCAGGCAGGTCGGGCAGGGCGGGCGAGCGCTTCGCCGTCGTCACGGCCAGCCCGCGCAGGCGGCCGGCCCGGATATGCCCGCCCGTGGACGGCCCCGAGCCGAAGAACACCTGGATCTGCCCGCCGAGCAGGTCGATCAGCGCGGGGCCGGCGCTCTTGTAGGGCACGTGCACCATGTCGGTCCCGGACATTTGCCGGAACAGCTCGGCCGTGAGGTGCGAGAAGCTGCCGGAGCCGGACGAGCCGAAGGCGATGGTGCCGGGCTTGGCGCGCGCGAGGGCGATGAATTCCTTGAGACTCGCCGCCGGAACCGACGGGTGCACGGTGAGTATCAGCGGCCCCGTGGTCATCATCGTGACGGGCGCGATGCCCTTGACCGGATCGTACGGCAGCTTGTAGAGGGCCGCGTTCGCGGCGTAGCTCGCCGGCACCGTGACGAGCGTGTAGCCGTCCGGGTTCGCGCGCGCCGCGATCTCCGCGCCGATGGTGCCGCCGGCGCCGGACCGGTTGTCGCTGACGAACTGCTGGCCGAATTCCGCCGTGAGCCGCGCCGCGAACAGGCGCGCGACGATGTCAGTGCCGCCGCCGGGCGCGAGCGGGACGATCATCCGCACCGTCTTGTTGGGCCATTTGCCCGTCTGGGCGTGCGCGGCCGGCAAGGTCGCAGCGAACGCCAACAGCAAGGCGCATGTCAGGGATACGCGGGCCACGATTCCCTCCTTGCGCTCACCCATGGGTCCTGAAGAGCGACTCGGCGGTGTCCCGCACGATGCTCTTCCTCGCCACGGCGCCGATGCCGGTCGCGTTGAGGGCGTCGGTCAGCTTCGGTCCCGGGCGCTCGACGGGGCCGGCGGCATAGTCCGAGCCGATCATGACCTGCCCTGTCCCCACCAGGCTGAATAGGAGCTGCAGCGCGGGCGTCGACATGAATACGGTATCGTAGTAGAAGCGCTTGACGTAATCCGAGGGCAGCTTGCCGTCCTTGCCGCCGAACTCCCGGTCGAGACGCCCGGTCTGGTACGGCAGGAAGCCGCCGCCGTGCACCAGGACCAGCCGCAGCCTGGGGAAGCGGTCGAACACGCCGGCGAGGATGAGCTGCGCGGCCACGATCGTCGTGTCGATCGTGCGGCCGTAGAGATTCTTGAACCGCGGCAGGCGCTGGAACATGCAGGCGGCGGGCCCGTCCATCAAGGGGTGCAGCACGACGGGAACGTTGAGCGACTGCGCCGCCTCCCAGAGCGCGTCGTAGCGATTTTCGTGGAGCTCGCCGCGCGGCAGGTTGGTCGGGATCATGCAGCCCCTCATTCCGAGCTTCGTCGCGCACCGCTCGAGCTCGCGCGCGGCGGCGCTCGGCTCGGCGAGATGCAGCGTGGCATGGGCGAGCAGGCGACGGCCGGAACCCGCGATCGATGCCGCCATGGCGTCGTTCAACTGGCGCACCCATTCCTGGCCGTCCGCCGGCTGGAGTTCCTGGCCGTGCACGTCGAGCCAGGGGCCGATCAGCTGCTGCTGCATGCCCTGTCCGTCGAGCCAGCCCAGGCGCTTGGTGAAGTCGAGCATGATCCCGGCGGCCGGGCGCAGCGGCGCGCACCCGGGGAAGGTCACGATGTAGCCGCCGCCGTCCGCGGCCGCGACCTCGACCCCGCCCAGGCGCGAGCGCTTCACTTCCTCGAGGAACGGTGCGGGCACGCCGTGGGCGTGAACGTCGATGCCGTCGATGCTGGTGCTCATTGTGAACGTGGCTCCGCTGCCCTGCGATTATAGTGGAAGGGGCGCGGGCTCGCGTTGACAGGCGTACCCCTTGCTCGTAAAGTCCGGGCGAACGTCCATCCGCAGTTCAAGATTCCCGCACGGGCAATTCAGCAAGGGGAAGCGCATGCCGAAAGCAGGAAAGACACGTCCGTCGGGCGCCGGAGCGAGGGCGCCGAAGAGCCTGGGCTCCTACCTCGACCGGATTCGAAACGATCCCGCCGAATTCCGGACGGTGAGCCGCACCGTGAATCCGCTGAACTTCGACGTGACGGCGGTGCTGGGGCAGCTCAACCAGCGGCGCGAGTACCCCACGGTCCAGTTCAACAACCCGCTCGACCTGCACGGAAAGCCGTCCCGGTTCCCGATCGTCACCAACCTGTGGGGCACCCGCGAGCGCTGCGCCGAGGCGATCGGGTTGCCGCGCAGCGATTCGGGCGTGCGGCTCGGGTCGCTGTTGTGCGAGCGCATCGACCGCAAGATGAAGCCGGTGGTCGTGAGCAGCAAGGCCGCGCCGGTGCACGCGAACGTGCTCACGGGCAAGAAGGCCGACATGTGGATGTTCCCGGCGGTGCGCCACTTCGAGATGGACCTCGGGGCGGTGCTGACGATGGGCATGATCGCGAAGCCCCCGGGCGAGGAGTTCTACAACATCACATTCGTGAAAGCCTTTCCCGAGACCGGGCAGCGCGCGGGGCTCACGGTGCACACGCTGCACATGAGCCGGATACTGAGGGAATTCGAGCAACGGCGCGAGCGCTGTCGCGTGGCGTACGTCCTCGGGCACCACCCGGCGTTCTGGCTCGGCACGCTCAACAACACGCCGTGGGGCGACAACGAGTACGCGACGTGCGGGGGATTCCTCCAGCAGCCGGTCCGCCTCGCGCCCTCGGTGACGTGGGGCAGGGATTTCCTGGTGCCGGCCGACGCCGAAATCATCATCGAAGGCGAGATCATTCCGGGCGAGCGCACCGTGGTCAACCCCTTCGGCGATATCAGCACGCAGTACCAGGCGCAGCAGCTCGGGCCCGTGATGGAGGCAAAGGCGATCACCTACCGCGACGGCGCCCTGTTCCAGGACGTCTTTTCCGGCCACCGCGAGCACATGCTGTTGGGCAGCATCCCGCGCGAGGGCACGATCTACAACCACCTCAAGAACAAGCTCGGCAACGTGGTCGCGGTGCACATGCCGTATTCTGGCTGCGCCCGGTTCACGGCCTACGTTTCGATCCGCAAGACCGAGGAGGGCCAGGCAAAGAACGCCGGCCTGCAGGCGCTCGCCCACGTGCCCAACCTGCTCGCCGTCGTCGTGGTCGACGAGGAGATCGACGTGTTCAACGAGGAGCACGTGCTGTGGGCGGTCAACTTCCAGGTCGATCCGGCCCGCGACATCTCGCTCATCACCAACATGCGCCCGCCGAGCGACCCGCGGGCGCTCGGCTCGACGCGGGTCATCATCGACGCCACCCGTCCCACCCACATCGCCTTCCCGACGCGGCTGCGGGTGCCGCAGTCGGCACTGGACCGGGTGAAGCTCGGGGAATGGCTCGACGCCGTGAAGGGAGGTGTGCGATGACGGGGATGAGGCTCTTCTGGTCGACCTGCCCAAAATGTCTGAAGGCCTTCGTGGTCGCGTGGGAACTGCGCCACTCCAAGCGCAAGCTGATCTGCCCGCACTGCGGGCACCGCTACCTGCCCGACCAGTCCGCCGCGATCGACGAGCG
>Ga0209619_10001680_pt1 | contig 16154 bp, 12 predicted proteins | sample Rifsed16ft3_FD_184011 | JGI IMG/M metagenome (GOLD analysis project Ga0209619, IMG submission 184011) | Soil microbial communities from Rifle, Colorado, USA - sediment 16ft 3 (version 2) | ecosystem: Environmental > Terrestrial > Deep subsurface > Rock core/Sediment | place: Rifle, Colorado... | reverse complement strand
AATATCGTACGCTGTCCCGTGATCAGCAGAAGTCCTCACAATCGGCAAGCCGAGCGTAATGTTTACAGCATCAGAAAAATGATGCATCTTAAGCGGAATCAGCCCCTGATCATGATACATGCATACGACTCCGTCAAATTTATTCTCTAACACAAAGTGGAACAGTGTATCAGAAGGAAACGGACCATCAACATTCAGCTTAAGGGTCTGGGCCCTTTTGATTGCGGGCTGGATCAGTTCCTTCTCCTCCAGTCCGAAAAGTCCTCCTTCTCCGGCATGGGGATTAAGTGCAGCCACAGCAATTCTCGGCTCATTGATTCCAAAATATTGAATAAGGGTTGTATTAAACAGTTTTATGGTTTTTAAAACCCTTCCTGGTGTAATCAGCATATTCACCTCTCTCAAAGGACAATGCGTCGTAACAAGCGCAACCTTGACTTTTTCACCGGCAAGCATCATCGCATAATCTTCCGTATGCGTTAAATCAGCAAGCAGCTCTGTCTGTCCGGGATACTGGATGCCTGCCTCATTTATAATTTCTTTATTAATAGGCGAAGTAACCATTCCATCAATTAACCCCCTTGTTGCAAGATCCGCACCGGTTTTAAGGTAATTCACCATTGCTTTCCCGCATATTTTGTCTGGCCTGCCAAACTGCAGTCTGTCGGGATCAAGGTTTGAGACCTTAAGCATACCTATATTCTTGTTAGTAAACGAGTTAATACTGTGTTCGGTCACATCAACAAGGGGCAAGGATATCTTAAACATCTTTGAGTGTTTTACAATTACATTCTTATCCCCAAGTATCACGCACCTCACAGTACTCCGGACCTTTGGATTTTTAAGCGCCTTTATAATCACTTCAGGGCCCACGCCTGTGGGATCGCCCATTGTTATTCCGATAATTGGTAATTCCATTTGTCCCTCCTTCCTTATAGTTGCTCTTCTATTTTTTTAATTACATATTTTCCCTTCAGTCCTTCCAGCCACTCTTCGTAAAGCTCCTCTGATTTTTCTTTAAAATATAATTCTTTTATTTCCGGCATTGCATCGTCAAAACTTTTTATCGCTGAAGATCTTCTTTCAAGCACAAAAAATAAATGATATCCTCCCTTGGCTCTTAAAGGTTGAGTGATCCTTCCGGCGGGCAGGTTAAAAACAGCTTTTTCCAATTCCGGAAGCAATTCCTCCTTGTAAACAAAGCCCAGATCAGCAGTACTGCTGTCCAGAGGCGCGCCGATATTTCTTCTGTATGCATCAGACAATCCTTCGCCTGCTTTCACTGCTTTGTATATTTTCCCTGCTTTCTGTGCGGCCTGTGATTCGCCAAATTGCGGGACAGGTATGACAGCATGCAAAAGATGCAGAGATTCCGCCGTTTTAAACTTATCTTTATTCTGCAAATAAAACTGCTCAAGCGCCACCCTTCTTTCTCCAATCCTGGGGAATATAATGCTCTGAAGGACTTTTTCTTTAAGAATACGGAACCGTATCTCCTGCTGATATTCTTTCCAGTATATTCCCTTTTTTTTCAACGTATCCTTTAATTCTTCCCTGGTCATTGAATTTACCGACGAAACTTCGTTGACAGATTTTTCTATCTCTTCGTTAGTTACATTAATCCCGATCCTGTTGCATTCAAGATATAGCAGCCTTCTGGATATAATTTCGTCAAGCAGCGAGTTCTTATCCTCAGCCTTAAGCGCTTTCCAGTTATTTTTTTCAAGTATGGACTTCATTGCTGTTTTGAGCTCGCTCAATGTTATCGGAGTTCCATTTACACTTGCCACAACGGAATCGATCAATGCCCGAGGGAGAGCAACGCCACTGAACAGCAGGAAAAGCAGAATCGCCGCCAGAAATTTTCTATCTTTTATTTTCATGCTCTACTCTTTCAATTGAATCAAAAACCGAATATATTTCTATTTGCGCGCTTTCCCTGAGCAAGCTCAGCCAATCCTGGAATTCTTTTTCCTTCTTCTCCGTTTTGATTATTTTGATGATTTCCGGCTTCGCAGCTTTCAGATCCAGATTGACTCCTCTTGTTTTCTTCTCCACCCTGATAATGTGAACGCCATAGTTACTTTTCACAGGGCCAAAGATCCCTCCTATTGGCATATCAAAAACAGCTTCCAGTTCTTTCGGAAGTTCGTTTTTTGTCAAAAACAACAGTAATCCCCCCTTGTTAGCCTCATATCCAATTGACAATTCGCGGGCCAATTTTTCAAAATCCTCGCCCTTGCTCAGTAATTTCATTACTTCATTGGCTTTTTCTATATCCTTTACAAGGATCTGCCTCAGCAATATACTTGAATCAGTCCTGAATTTTTCAGCATTGGTTTTATAATGTATATATACCTCTTCGTCCGTTATGGGGGGATTGCTGGCTCCGGTTATTGATTCTTTCAGACTTTTAAAAACAAGCATCTCTGCCAGCCTGACCTTCCATTTATCATAGGAAATTCCGTTCTGCTTCAGGTATGCGGAAAAAGAATTCTCCGAATAATCCTTTTCTATTTTTTTTATCTCTTCTTCAACCAGTTTCGGATCAGCAGAAATATTCCTTTTCCCCGCCTCCTGAAGCAATAACACGCGGTCCACAATTTTGCCAAGAATATTCCGGGTTATTATCCTCTCTGACTCAGGGGATTCCATGCTGTGGACAAAAGCCATCATTCTCTTTTCTTCTTCAAAATCCTCCAGCAGTATATCCACTCCGTTCACTCTGCCAAGCAAAACATTATTCTTTTTCTGCTTATCCTTTTTACAAGAGAGAGAGAGAGACAACAACAGTATCATGCTGTATATTATTAAACTATTTGTTTTCAGGCGTCTTCTCCTCAAGACCCAGGGCTTCCGAATAGATCTTAATATCAGAGCTCGCCTTCAGCTCTTTTAGAAAATTCTCATAGCTTTCTCTTCTCTTTACATTGATGATCCTCTGCCTTATACCCTGAGAAGAGCTCTCAAGATTAACCTTCTGAGCAGGGACCCGTCCTTTCACATGAATTATCTGATAATGCCCCATAACAGAAAGGACATTGCTTATTGCATCCTGCGCTAACGAAAATACCTCTTCGGGCAAATCCGGACGCTGCCCCTTCGCCACACAGCCAAGATCGCCGCCTCGCATTTTGGTCACCGGATCATCGGAATATTCTTTAACAGCCTCAATAAATGCAATTTTCTTGCTTCTCAATTTTTTTAAAGCAGCCTCAACCTGCTTTCTGTCCTTATTCTGTATCCTGTTGAAGCAGACCTTCTCCGGCTGGTTGAACTCCTCCGGATGGGTTTCATAATAATTCTTGACATCCGCATCCGTTATTTCCACTTTTTTTGATGTAATTTCCTGAAGAATGCGGTTTCTAAGAAGATTAGCCCTGTATTCATCTATCTGTTGGAGCATCTGGGGGTCTTGATCCAATTTTTCATCTTCAGCCTTCTTCAGAATCAATTTTTTGTCAATCATTTGTTCAAGAAACAATTTTTTCCCCTCTGGAGTCGCATATCTCGCTTTCAGATTTGGGGGCATACTGTTTATTCCCAGATCCAGTTCCTTCATTGTAATCTTGCCGCCCTTATAAGTTGCGACCACCTTACCATCATCCTTCTTGCATGCAAATACTATCAGAAGTAAAACTAAAACCGATCCTACAATATATCTCATAAGCACCTCCTTTAAACTTATTATTATAATGCGTTATTTATTTTTTTCAATATTTTGTATAATTCTTTTAATTCCGAAAACCTGCCCGGGATAGCAAAACGGTTTTTCCCCAGATAATCAAAATGTACTCCGGAAGCATTAAACGCCTTGATGAAACCGGATATATTAGTCTTCGGAACCTCATTTATGGAGAACGATGCCCTTTCGTTTGAAACAACCATTGACACGATTCCTATACCGCAGAGAAGTACCTTTATTTTTGAAACATCCAGCAGGGTATCAACAGCCTTTGGCATACTGCCGAACCTGTCCTCTATTTCATCCTTCAGCGCAAATATATCGTCCTCCTTTCTTGCGAGGGTTAATTTCTTGTAAATCTCAAGCCTTGTTTCAACATCAGGGATATAATCATCCGGGATGAATGCTTCCATCTCCACCTTAATATCGGGATCTACCTCCTCAGATACAACCGTGCCCTTTAATGCATTTATCGTATCCTCAAGCAATCTTGAATAGAGATCAAATCCTATTAAGGCAATATGTCCTGATTGTCTGATCCCGAGAAGTTCCCCTGACCCTCTAATCTCAAGATCCCTCAGTGCCAGCTTGAATCCGGCTCCCAGCCCGCTGAATTCCTGTATTGCTCTCAATCTTTTTTGAGCATCCGCCGGAATCCTCGTGTTTTCCGGTATCATGAAGTATGCGTAACCGATCTCTTTTGAACGCCCCACCCTGCCCCTGAGCTGATACAGGTCAGTAAGTCCAAACAGGTGCGCATTGTTTACAAGCAGGGTATTCGCAGAAGGAATATCCAGCCCTGAGGCAATAATGGATGTGCTGACAAGGACATCCATCTTTTTCTGTACAAAATCCACCATTACCCTTTCAATCATATCCTTTCTCATTTTGCTATGGACTATTCCAATCGCTGCCTCCGGGACCAGTTTTTTAATGTACTCAGAAACGGAAACAATGTCCTCTATTCTATTGTGGATGAAAAAAACCTGCCCGCCGCGCATCTTTTCAAGAACAATGGCATCCGCAATGGTTTCTTCATTAAAATATGAGACAAATGTCCTCACAGAATGCCTGTCTGGCGGCGGGGTATAAATAATGCTCATGTCCCTTATTCCCGAAAGGGACATCTGGAGGCTTCTTGGAATCGGTGTCGCCGTCAGGGTAAGCACATCCACCCCTTCTTTCAGCCGCTTTATCCTCTCCTTCTGCTTAACCCCAAACCTGTGCTCCTCATCAATTATAAGCAGGCCAAGGTCTTTGAACTGAATATCGTTTCCCAATAGCATATGTGTCCCGATAACCATATCAACTCTCCCTTCCCTCAGATCTTTTAGCGTACTTTCTACCTCCGTCCTTTTTCTGAACCTGCTAAGGAGCCTCACCTCAACCGGATAATTTCTGAACCTGCCGCTGAAGGTGTTAAAATGCTGGTAGGCAAGAAGGGTTGTGGGAACAAGCAAGGCAATCTGTTTTCCTGCTATGGCGCCCCTGAAAGCGGCACGAATAGCCACCTCAGTTTTTCCAAACCCCACATCGCCGCAGACAAGCCTGTCCATAGGATTTTCCGATTCCATATCCTTTAAAACATCTTCAATAGCCTTAATCTGATCCGGCGTTTCCTCATAGGGAAAGGTGGTCTCAAACCCTGTGTAGATATAATCCGGCAATGGGAAGGCGAAACCGCTGAGAACCTTTCTTTTCGCATAAAGACGGAGCAGATCCTGCGAAAGTTCTCTGAGGGCATTCCGCACCTTTTTCTTTGTAATCTCCCACCTGGGGCTACCCAGCCTGTTAACCAATGGCTGTTTTCCGCCAACCATCCTGTATTTGTGAATCATACCAAGTCCAAATATGGGGATATAAAGCCTGTCGCCACCCTGGTATTCTACCGTTATAAATTCCCCAGCGCTGTTCTCAACATTCATCTTTTTTAATCCCCTGAATATTCCGATTCCATGTCTTTCATGCACAACAAATTCTCCTGGTTTGAGCGCGCTGAAATCCGACACCTCATCGCCCCTTAAAGACACCGGGGCGATAGATTTTTTCTTCTCTCTGAATATATCCGCCTCACCGATAACAGCAAATTTTTCTCTCCTAATTCTGAATCCTTTTCTCAGGGAGCCTTTTAAAATTACAAGAACTCCAGGCGCAAAGGGCATAGAAAGATTTTCAAGAAAATTGCCATCGTAGTATTTCATATTTATCCCGTAGGGAGAAAGGATCGTTATAATCCTGTTAATATCAATATCCGAAGGCATAACAATGAAAAGCCTCCACCCATCCTCAATCTGGCGCTTCAGCATTTCGGCGAGCTTTTCAAAAGGAAGTTCCCTGGCGGGAATTATGAGGGCTCTCAGATCCTCGCAACCCTCCGCATCCAAAAAACATGCGGCATCACAAGGTTTTTCTGCGCTGATGTTTAAAAATAAACTTACTTTATCTTTGATAAAATCAGAAGCAACCGAGGGTTCAATATAAAGTTCCAATGGATTGGGAAATGCCTGTTCATCTTTAATCTGAAGTTCAAATATTTCCGTCAGATTCCGCCCGAAGTCTTCTGCCTCCTGCTTCCACAAAGCAGCATCATCTGCAACAATCACTGCGTCTTCAGGCAAGTATTCGGAAAGCGGAACAGTGTCGTAAAATAATGGGAGGAAGTATTCCCTCCCGGGGAAATGTTCTTCTGAAAGAAGTTGGGCTTCAACTGTTTTTCTCTTTTGTTTTTTAATGTCGCGCTCACTGGCGATCTTTCTCAAACGCTCTAATGCGTTGTCCATTGAATTTCCGGGCAGGATGAACTCGCTTGCAGGTATTATTCTGATTTCGGGAATTTCTGAAAGACTTCGCTGTGATTCAGGATCAAAGAGTCGCATTGAATAAACCGTATCTCCATCAAACTCAACCCTGCAGGGATACTCTTTTGATGGAGAGAAGATGTCTATCAATCCTCCGCGAATTGAATATTCCCCGGTCTGCACTGTTGTGAAAGATTTAGTATAACCAGAAGAAAGAAGATGGTCAATTAGCCTTCCCCGTTCAATTTCATCTCCTTTCTTCAGAAGCAAATTATATTTTTTAAGGCAAGCCGGAGGTATAACCCTCTGGATGAAGGATTTATGCGGGATTAAAAGCACCTTTGGAATATCGCCGGCAGCAAGGGCTGAAAGAATGGATATTCTTCTCGCAATTATCTCCGGAGGAATAGTAACTACCCTGTAGGGAATGCTGGTCCATTGAGGAAGAATGCATACATCCGTTGATCCGGATGTAATCCCGTCAAAGTAAAATGTCAGATCATCGTAAATCTCTTCAGCTCTTCTCTGCTGGTGCGTTAGAATAACCAACGGCTTCCGGACTCTTTTGTACAAAAGCACAAGAAAAAGCGCGCGGGAGGAGCCGCCCGCACAGGACAAACCTGTTTTTTTATTCTTTACAAAATCTTCTATCAGAAAATTAAATGTTGAAAGCATTTCATAAATTTCAATAGAACTGTTTCATCAGATCCAGTGCGTGTTGTTCGTCAAGCTTAAAATTCTTCAGCTCCTGGCGGTGATTGATGTGCGAAATGGTAGTGGAAAGAAATATCCTGAATATATGCGTCGGCCTTTTAAGTTCCTCAACCTTCAATTTATCGGAAAAATCCTTGATTGAAAATTCGTCAATATGCTGAAAGAATTCGTCAAACGCGTCAATGTCGCTTATGCGGATCAGATTATAACTGAGATTTTTAAAATACCTGATGAACTCTGCAAGAGAATTAAAAGATTTTTTTGCATCTTCCGGAGAAACAGGCTCGGTAAAAATGTCCTTCTCAAATACTCTGGCGAGTTCATGAAATATCCAGATATCCTCCCTTAGTCTCATTGATTGTTCCAGTCTGGAAACAAAATCCGGGAAAATATCCGCGCCATTAAGATCTCCCGACCTGATCAGATGTATAATTGAGACAATCGTCTGTTGAAAAAAATTGGTAAGCAGCCCCTTTGAATTATCAATGGCAATCCGGAGCCTGTTTATATAATTGATCTCGGATGCATCTTTCATAATCTGCATAAAGGTTTTCTTCAGCTCCATATTTATCTGAAAACTTAAGGAATCAAGGAGGTGAAGATATGCCCTGCGCACTTTCAATTCAGGTTTATCATATGCTTTCTTTTCAAGTTCTTCAGGGATCTCCTTTTCAATATAAATCCAAAGAGAGCGAACTTCCGAATTTATCAGGGAAAATACAGGCAGAAAGGATTTTAAATTTTCTAGGTCCTCTATGTCGCTCCGGACATATTTAAGGTATCTGATGAATCTAAAGAAGGCAAGTATGGGAATAGTAAGATGTTTTCTTAATGGTTCGTCCTTGATTGAATTTAGAATTGACTGGAGTTTTTCTGAGGTAACGCGATCGTAAAGACGGGAAAACGCAGAAAGCTTGAATGGATTAAAATAACGGTTTATATAAATCTCCCGGCTGACAATCTGTCCAAGATTGAAATACATCGTATACGGAACTTTTTTCAGCATGGAAACGCCATTGAGCACCTCCATAATGTTAACAAACGAATTCAACAGGACAAAGAGACTGCTCTTTGGGTCCTCCTGGCGCAAAGTTATATCTGCAAATTTATCCCTCGCATAATCCTTTATCAGTTTGCTTTCCACATAGGACTGAAAATAGAAAGCCTTGGCTTCTGCCGGATTAAAAAGCGTCTGTATCAGTGCAACGATCTGGTGGACTACAGACTTCAGAATTTTAATTTCGTAGTAAAAATTCCTTGCCATAATATTATCTTTGCTTGATATGGTGAGATTATCCAGATTGAAATATCTTTCGGTAGCCTTCAAAAGCATCTCAAGTTCAAAAAGTTTTTCTTCTTTACCATCCACATTCAGAGATGAAAGCCATTCCTCCCGGTGGATAAGAAGCGTTTTTTCCTCCTTTTTTTGAATTCCGGTCAAACTATACCCTCCATCTCGGATTTTAGCTCCCGTTTCATAAGTGATCCAACCCCGCGCTTAGGTTCTTTATTTTTATAGAGTATCTTGTAAACCTCTTCTGTTATTGGCATTTCAACACCATGCCTGAGGCTCAATTCATATGCAGATTTTGTAGTCTTTACTCCCTCGGCAATCATACGCATGCTGGATAGTATTTCGCTCAATTTTTCCCCTCTTCCAAGCCTGATTCCCACCGTCCTGTTCCTGCTCAAATCTCCTGTGCATGTCAGCACAAGGTCACCCATTCCGGAAAGCCCCATAAAGGTTGTTGGATCAGCGCCCAGCTTTATTCCAAGCCTGGTAATCTCCGCAAGTCCCCTCGTAATCAATGCCGCTCTGGTGCTGTACCCCAGCCCCAGCCCGTCAGAGATCCCGGCTGCAATTGCAATTACATTCTTAAGCGCACCGCCGAGCTCAACGCCAAGAATATCCTTATTGGTATATGTTCGGAAATACGGCGCGCTGAAAATATTCTGAATCTTCCTGGACTCTGCATCTCCGCCAGACGCAACCGCCACTGCAGTGGGAAGATAATTTGCAACATCCTTTGCAAAGCTCGGGCCCGAAAGCGCAACTATGCGGGCATTGAGACTGCGCGGAATCTCCTCCTCAATAACCCTGGACATCGTCATGAGCGTTTCGTTCTCAATTCCTTTGGAGGCGGTAACTACTATGCAGCCCTTTTTAAAATGACTTACAGCCTTTTTTACCGTCTGCCTGACAACATGGGACGGGGTGACAGAAACAATAATTTCCTTGCCTTCTGCCGCCTCCTCCAGTGAATTGGTGAACCTCAACCCGTCCGGGAGGCTGCATCCCGAGAGATAATATTTGTTCTCCCTGGTTTTTTTCATCTCCTTGCACAAATCGGGCTCAAAGACCCAGAGGGTTACATCAATGCCCTTTTCAGCAAGAAGTTTCGCGAGCGCCGTCCCCCAGCTGCCCGCCCCAATCACACCTGTTTTCATCTCTATTCTCCGCGATTAACAATTTAGTTCATTAAAGAGGTTAACAAAAAATTTTTAGTTTGTCAAAAGACAGCCGCTATTAAAATCAATGTGTTAATAAAAAATTCTATTGACATAACTCTATTTCCAATATATGCTGTCGGTTAAATAAAAAATAAGGAGGGTGTCATGGCAGTCGCAAGGGTTACAGAGGTTGTATCCTCATCTTCAAAGGGATGGCAGGAAGCGGTTCAGGACGGACTGAAAAGGGCAAACAAAACATTGAGAAATCTGATAGGGCTTGAGATCACAGAACAAAAGGCAAAGATTGATAACGGAAAAATAACCGAATACCGCATCAAGATGAAAATTACATTTATTCTGGAAGAATAAATATATCATTACGCAATAATCTTTGGACTGCGTAACATAAGGGGCATCTCGCCTTAACATTTGACTATGATTTCAATAGTCAAGACCATGAACCGCACAATCAAGCGCTTGGTTTGTTGATTCGTTGACGTATTATATAAATCATCAGATAAGCTCCTGTAAATGTTAAAACAATGGAACCATACTGTCCCGGTGTCAGACCAAAGTAACGTGGATCCCGAGTTCGGAATTCGTCCATGATAAAGCGCACCGGACCATATAAAATGAAAAACAACGAGATAAAGAATCCGGGATGCCACTTATATGAGTTAAGAAACAAAAATAGTATTGCGATCAAGAGTGTGTATAAAAACTCTAACAACCCTAAGTCCAATCGGGATCCCCCTGGAAACTGAACGGCAAGCCAGTGGTTGGTGTTAATCCCGAGATGATCATGCGTCAATGCACAACCTAAACGGCCAAACGACCATGCAAAGGGAAATGCAAAGACAATACAGTCAATAAATCTCAGTTGCGTATTTCCCGGTAATCCAAGGTATTTCATTATAATTACCGCATACAATAATCCACCCATTATCCCACCATAGGAAGACATGGTGCCCCAAACCCGGGACAATTCTGCCGGGCGATATTGTAAAACTTCCGGATTATAGAGAACAATTTCAACTATATGAGAAACAATAAATCCTGAAAGGATAACACCGCTGATTATCCAAAATTTAGCCCTGTTGTTAAAACCAAGGGGTGAAGCCCGAACCCATGCAATCAAAAATCCCACACAAACTGCAAGAATAACCATCAGGTTAAATATGCTGATTGTTGCAAAACCCAATGTTATTTTAGGTATTGCAATATAAGGGAACATGTTAAATTGCTTCTCTTGTTCCGTATTTTTTTACAAAATTTTTATAAATCTCAAACCTGTTATCATGGCCCTTTGTGATAGACAATGTATCTTATAGTTGCCTGTGGGACACTGCCACATCCGCCAGGAGCCCTCATGCGTATCCTCAATGAGGTGTTATTCAAGGTTTCTTCGTAAATCTCAAGATCGTTCTTTCTTTCGTGGAATTCTTTCAAATCCCCCCATCTATTGCCATTTATTGATGTTATATCGTACCCGCCTTTACATCCGCGATTTTTATCAACGACTTCTCCAGCCGGAACCGTAATCGTTACATCTACGGTATCACCACTGCCCGGGGTTGTGATTGTTCTTTCAACGAAGCTACCATATGTTGCAGCAATACCATGACTGCAGAAGGTCTGCCTGGAACCCTCTATGACAGCGGCAATATGCAATAGCCTGAAAAAATTCTCCCATGCATTGTCACCAAGAAAATCCATGTAGTAAGCCGTACCTTGTGCAATGATGTTTCCAGCATAATCCGAAAACATCGCATTAGCAGGCAAACCTCGCATGCCTTCACGAACAATCCTGTCTGCGGTTTCTTTACCTATAAGACTTCGGAGATCCCATAGAGTAGATGCCCAGATTAATCCATCATTATGAGATTCCCCTTCCATATCCGACGGATAATTTTTATTTGGTTCTATATTGCGCAAACAATCTTCGTCTTTAAAGAATTCTTCGGCAATGCAGGAATTACCGGTTACAGAGGCTGCGTAGTAGTCAGAAGTGCCCTCATGAATTGCTCCGGTTTCATCTGAATTGCCTGTCAGCCCTGCATCAACATTCAGCACACGATGCGTGGTTTCATGAAAGATAACCTCAGCGAAATGCGCAGCAGATTGACATTCTTTATTATCGCAACCCCCGCCAGCGACACCATAGGTAAAAGAATCATTTGTTCTTGTATAAAAAGCATTGCACGAAAAGTTGGCGTTGGTGTTGGCTGTTAACGCGTTATTCGGCAACGCAATGCCTAATGAATTGTAGAAAGTGAAAATAGAGTCTGTATGAGTGTAAGCCATCTGGTCGTCAAAATTTATATCGCCAGGCATATCTAAAAACTGTTGGGCAGCAGAAGTCGTAAGTGCTCCGGCAAAATTGTTGATAGTTACTCTTGTTCCGGTTAAAGTTGTTGCACCAGCGTTTAAGTTGCCGATTGGGACTACGCTTGTATTCCCACCATCCTTTTCACGATTTTCCAGATAGACCCTGGCATTCTGACTATAAGACATATCACGGATAAGCAAGGCATCGCCATTAAATGCGTTAATTATGACTCGCCATTGGCCAACGTCCACCTGCCAGGCAAAGACACCGTAATCAGGCATAGGAAAGATAATGGGGGTTGCCTTAACTTCATCAAAAAGTTTAAACTTTTTCTTTACAAGATTTTTGGCTAAAACGATTGCTTCCTCTGAGTTGAGCTTCATTTGACCTTCTATACGCTCATCAATGACTTTCAGAGAGTTGTTTACCGTATAGGGTCTGTTTGAGGTGGTAAGATGCACAACAATCTCTCCTTCATACACAGGAAGTTTTTCGCGACGTTGTTCAAACCGGACAAATCGGCTTCTGATCTGCTTGCCATCCTTTGATTTGGCTTCATCAATATGGAGTAATGCAATCTGATCATGCTCAGGCTTTAAACCAAACAGCGCTGCGTTAGCATTGATAAATTCTTTTGCTGCCGCCGCGGGTTCCTTCTGTAGAGTTGCTGGCCCGAGAAAATTTGCAATTCGTTGGACATACCCATTGCTTTCGTTCCAACTAATAGCGGCTGTCGGATAAAGATTCTTAAATGCTGTTGCCGCTTCTTTAGCGCCTTGTCTGGGCTCTTGCTGCCCGCCCACCGGGGGTTTACTCGGTATTGTTCTTTGACAACCCATAGCTACGATGCCAAAAACAAAACAAAGAAAATAAATGACATATAAAAACCTATTTGTTTGCTTCATTACACAACCTCCTTCTATTTAGTTTTTTTTAAATAACTATATATGTATTTCTTCGCCATCAAATAAAATCTTTTCAACAAACGGAAAATTATAGTGGAAAAAAACCGCTCCCCTTGCGGAGGTATTTTTTCAATAGATATTCCGTTCATTATTCTCCTTTTATTCTGTATATAGAATAAATAATAACTAATATATGTCAAGTAATTTGTATAATCTATTGAAATTTTGCAATAAGGAAGGTAAAACAGGTTTGCTGTATATTATTATTACTTGCAAAATTCAGTATAAAATGATAAAAATCTCTTATGGGTTTTACAGATCTGAGGGATTTTCTTAAAAAAATTGAATCAGCCGGGATGCTAAAAAGGATCTCCGCGGAAGTCAATCCGGAACTGGAGATGGCGGAGATAGCTGACAGAGCTATAAAGCAGGGAGGGCCTGCTCTTCTTTTTGAAAAGCCAAAGGGATCAATTTTCCCGGTGCTCATGAATCTGTTTGGAACAATGGAAAGAACCTGCATGGCGCTTGGGGTCAACAGCATTGACGAAATCGCGACAAGAATCAGAGCAATCCTTGATGAAAAACCGCCTGAGACCATTATAGAAAAGATTAAGATGCTGCCAAAACTGAAAGAGTTTTCAGATTACCTCCCAAAAACGGTAAAGGGGGGTCAGTGCCAGGAGGTTGTTATGGACCCGCTGTCATTGCACAGGCTGCCAATTCTCAAGACCTGGCCAAAGGACGGCGGGAGGTTTATCACTCTACCACTGGTTACGACAAAAAGTCCGTTAACAGGAATACGGAATACCGGCATGTACCGCATGCAGATTTTTGACGAAGTTACCACCGGCATGCATTGGCACTGGCACAAGGGCGGAGCAAAACATTACTACGATGCAGAAAAGCAGGGGAAAAGGCTTGAGGTAGCGGTTGCAATCGGTTCTGATCCAGCAACCATTTATGCAGCCACAGCGCCGCTGCCCGAGGATTTTGACGAATTTATATTCGCAGGTTTCCTCCGCAGAAAGCCGGTTGAATTGACAAAATGCCTGACTGTTGACCTTGAAGTTCCTGCGAATGCAGAGTTTATAATTGAGGGCTATGTAAATCCAGGGGAGAGGCGGAAGGAAGGACCATTTGGCGACCACACAGGCTATTACTCCCTTGCAGATGATTATCCTGTTTTCCATGTGACGGCGATCACGCACCGGAAAAATCCGATCTATCCTGCAACAATTGTAGGAAAACCCCCCATGGAGGACTGCTATCTGGGAAAGGCAACAGAAAGGATATTCCTTCCTGTGCTAAAAAAGGTATTTCCTGAAATTATTGATATCAATCTGCCAATTGAAGGCATTTTTCATAATTTTGCATTCATAAGCATAGAAAAAAGATACCCCGGTCATTCCCAGAAAATAATGAACTCTATCTGGGGGACCGGACAGCTGATGTTTACAAAAAATATTGTTGTCTTTGACAGCAATGTAAATGTGCACGATATCGGCGAGGTCCTCTGGCGCTGGGGAAACAATGTTGATCCAGCGCGGGATATTACGATTGTAAAAGGACCGCTTGATGTTCTGGAGCACGCATCTGACATCCCCGGTTTTGGCGGCAAGATGGGTATTGACGCAACCAGAAAACGGAAGGAGGACGGGTTTAAGCGGGAATGGCCGGAAGATATAAAGATGGATCCTGAAATTTCAGACCTTGTGACAAGAAGGTGGAAGGATTATGGATTATAAATTTGCATTGGCGTTATATGAATAAAATTTCAGCAATCTCCGGAAACGAAAGCATCCTTAAGAAAACACAGATTTATCTGGAAATGATTAAATTTTCGCACACGCTTTTTGCGCTGCCCTTTGCCCTGACAGGCATGATCCTTGCCGCAAATGGATTTCCGGAAATGATGACATTTCTTCTCATACTACTCGCAATGGCATCGGGCAGGACAACCGCAATGCTTTTCAACCGCATAACAGATGCAAAAATTGACAACCTTAATCCCAGGACAAAAGGCCGGGCAATTCCCGCTGGGCTTGTGGATCTGAAAAACAGTATTATCATCGCAATCTGCTGCGCAACTATATTCCTCTCTTCTGCCTACATGCTCAACTGGCTCTGTTTTGCGCTGGCACCTGTCCCGCTGATTGTATTTATAATCTATCCATATACCAAGCGATTTACAAGGTTAAGCCACTTCGTCCTCGGTGCCGCTCTCGGGATGGCGCCGGCGGGAGCATGGATCGCCGTAACAGGGGAATTGCCTCCGCCGGCAGCATTTGTTCTTGCCGGAGCAGTGCTTTTCTGGGTCGCCGGATTTGATATTATTTATGCAATCCAGGATATTGATTTTGACAGAGGGGCTGGTTTTTACTCAATTCCTGAAAAATTTGGAATTCAGGGCGCATTCTTCTTCGCCCGCGCTTGCCATCTTGTTTTTTTTATTCTCCTTGCATCTTTGCCCATCTTTTTTCCATTGCGCGGGGTCTATTTTTCTGGAATGGGCATAATCGCGCTGATGCTTTTATATGAACATTTAATATTGAAAATCAATGAGTTGAGCCGCATTCAGCATGCATTCTTCAATGTCAATGCAGCCGTCAGCATCACCATGTTTTTATTTACTGCAACGGACATATTTATACGGGGGGCTGTATGAAGAAAAAAGCCATTGTTCTTTCCATAACCGGCGCAAGCGGCGTTATATACGGCATAAGGCTGACAGAGGTGCTCCTGCAGAGCAACCATACCGTTTATCTCATAATTTCAAAATGGGCAAAGAGAATAATAAAGGAGGAAGCCGGACTGAACCTTGAGAAAGACCCGGCAGCGAGTCTTAAAAAACATTTCAAAAACAGCAATAATCTGATCATTTTAAATGATGATGATCTCTCCGAAGCGCCCGCAAGCGGTTCATCCGGCATAAAAGATATGGTTATAATTCCATGTTCAATGGGAACAATGGGCAGGATCGCCGCAGGAATATCATCTTCACTCATAGAACGCACAGCGGATGTTATACTCAAAGAACGCGGCACCCTGATAATTGTCCCGAGGGAAACGCCGCTGAACAGACTCCATATAGAAAACATGCTCCGGCTTGCGGATGCAGGCGCATGCATCCTGCCGGCAACGCCAGCATTCTATCACAGCCCAAGCAGCATCCGTGACATTATTGATTTTGTGGTTGGCAAGGTCATGGACATGCTGGAGATAGAACATAAACTGTTCCGCAGATGGCGCGGCGTCTAATTTGTTTTGACTTA
>Ga0209619_10001679_pt1 | contig 16159 bp, 15 predicted proteins | sample Rifsed16ft3_FD_184011 | JGI IMG/M metagenome (GOLD analysis project Ga0209619, IMG submission 184011) | Soil microbial communities from Rifle, Colorado, USA - sediment 16ft 3 (version 2) | ecosystem: Environmental > Terrestrial > Deep subsurface > Rock core/Sediment | place: Rifle, Colorado... | reverse complement strand
GCATTTTGGGCGGGGCAATCCCTGCCATTACAATTCCACAACCCGCGTTTGTTATCCCTTGCCACTCGCTGGAGTTTTAAAAATAATTCCTGGTATCTGACATTGGGCGGGATGGTCATGACCTGGGCATACCCGTTTTCAACAAGCAGAGCGTTTAGAAACCGGCCATCAGCCAGATAAACATAAGCGAGCAATCGCCCATATTTATCCCTTAACTGTATGTCAAATTCAATTCTGATTGTGTCTCCGGCTTTCAGAATCCCTTCAACAAATCGTTTTGCCTCATATCCGTAGGGCTCAATGCCTTTTTCGGGATGGTGTATCTCGGGCGTATTAATACCAATCAATCTCGCCTTTTCTTTTCTGCCCTGATAATCAATAACAATAGTATCACCATCAATAATGTGTTTAACGGCAGCAGTATGCCCGGTCAAATTTTCTGCAAAATTTAATTTCTTCAGCGTTCTTAATGTTAAAATAGAAACCACAATTAATGATATGAGCAGAACTAAACGGCTTCTTTTCATTAAAAATATTTTATCACATATCCAATATTCTTGACTATTTCGCTTTAATTATCTAAATTAAAAATAACAATGGGAAACGCAAGTTTATGGGCAATTGTCGGGAATGCAGGCTGGATGGTGAAATTTGTGCTTCTTCTCCTGCTCGGAACATCAGTCTATGCCTGGGCGATAATACTCTTTAAATACCTCTCGTTCCGCAGGACAAACAGGGATTCTGAAATATTTCTTGAACTCTTCTGGGAAGACAGGCGGTTTGAGAATATCTACGAAAAATCAAAAACCCTCCTCAAAAGCCCTCTGGCGCAGATATTTATCTCGGCATACGAAGAGATAATGAAATATAAAAAATCGTCAAATCCTGACCCAAAAGAAGACTTTTCGGTTAACGGAATTGAGAATATTGAGCGTTGCATTGCCTCAGTTAAGGCTGAGGAGGAAGCACGGCTTGAATCGCATCTTACATTTCTGGCATCCACAGCGAGCGCAGCTCCCTTCGTAGGGCTTTTCGGAACCGTCTGGGGAATAATGGAAGCCTTTCACAGCATTGGGCATGCCGGATCTGCAAGTCTCAGTGTTGTTGCTCCGGGAATCTCAGAGGCCCTTATCGCAACAGCGATGGGTCTGTTTGCAGCCATACCAGCGGTTGTGGCATACAATTTTTTTCTGAACCGCATCAGGGTATTCATATCTCAGATGGATGCTTTTTCTGCAGAGTTTCTTAATATAACACAGAGGCATATTTTCTGAAAATGTAAAAATGTCCCGATGCAATTAAAATGATAGTCCCGAATAGAAAATCAAGATCCGGCATGGCAGAGATAAACGTTACACCCTTTGTGGATGTAATGCTCGTGCTGCTCATTATCTTCATGGTGACGGCCCCGCTGATGCAGGAAGGCATCAATGTCGATCTCCCGAAAGTATCCGCAAAATCAATGGAGAACACCGAGGAGACATTCATTCTGACCATCTCAAAAAAGGAAGAGATTTATATCAACTCAACAAAGATCCCCATTGACAACCTTGCCGAAAAGCTTTCCGCAATAATTAAGACAAGAAAAAACAAGGAAGTTTATGTAAAGGCTGACAGCGGAGCCCAGTATGGCTTTGTTATGAAGGTCCTTGGAGAAGTCCGGCTTGCTGGAATTGTAGATGTGGGACTTATAACCTTACCGCCCGAAAAGGCAAGGAAATAATATTGAGACATGTCAGTGTGTTAAGATTGGAATCCGGTTTCAAAAAATACATCCAGGTATCAATTATAATACATATAGCATTTCTGTTTCTGGTACTGTTCTCTTCTCCAAACAACAGGGGGACTTATCCCGAAGGCATCTACAGGGTTAGCCTCAGGTCCATTCCTATTCCGCCCCAAAAATCTCGGGATTCCAAAGTAGAACCGGAAGAAAAGATTATCCCACTTCCGGCGCCGGCAGCGGAGAAAACCAAGGGAAAAACAGTCTCAGAAAAAAAGGAGAAAACCGCAACAAAAGATAAGGCGGCAAAGAAGGAAAAAAACAAAACAACAAAGACAGAAACAAAGAAAACAGGCGCAGAGGATGGCGGGGAGATCCTTGCAATGCTGAAAAATGTAAGGAAGGAACTATCGTCAACCTCATCCGGCGCGCAGTCTGCCGGGGCATCCGATGATATTGTGACAGGGGCAACACTATCAGGTGCATCCAAAAGGTATTACGATGATGTGGAGAAACGGATAAAGGACGCCTGGGTGCTTCCTGAATCTATGGTTCTTGAGGCAAAAAAATTAAGAACAATCATTGGAATAAAAGTTAACAGGGATGGAAATATTGAAAAGGTCTGGACCGAACAGAGTTCAGGGAACATATACTACGACCGGGCAGCTCTAAGGGCTGTGAATAAAGCAAATCCACTTCCCGCTATGCCGTCTGAGATGCCCGATAAGACCCTGGAGATAGGAATAATATTCTGATGGAGTTCTTTCATTTTACACGAAAAATATGTGGAGGAAAGTTAACACCGTTGTTTGTCGCATTTTTTTCATTTCTCTCCATTTTTGCCATTGCCAAGGTTTACATTGACATTGAATCGCCGGAGGCAAAAAGAATCGCCATTGCAGTCCAGTCTCCCATTCAGATGTCAGAGGGGTCTGAAGACAGCGATTCTGTAAAATTTTATCTTGACACGCTCAGGAACGATCTGGACCTGAGCGGGCTTTTTGCGCAGATTGATGAGAAGGCTTTTCTTGAACAGCCATCTCAAGAGTTAATGCAGAGGGAAAATATCAATTTCACGCAGTGGTCCGTAATCGGCTCTGAGGCGCTCCTTAAAACCGGGTACTGGGTTACCGGGACAGATATGAAGGTGCTGGTTAGGCTTTTTGACGTTCTGAACGGAGAACTCCTCCTTGGCAAGACATACGAATGTCCCCTCTCAAGCGCAAAATATCTTGCACACAGGATAGCAAATGATGTAATAAAAGCGTTTACAGGCACAGATAGCTTCATGGAGACAAAAATAGCTTTTATCTCAAATGCTGCCGGAAAAAAGGAAATGTATATAATGGACATTGACGGGACAAACATCCGCAGAATTACAAACCACCGTTCCGCTGTTGTATCTCCTTCCTGGAATCCAGGAGGAACGCAGATTTTGTTCACATCTTATCTGAGAAGAAATCCCGATCTCTATCTCTATGATTTTATAAATGGGAAAATGTTTACAGTTTCCAAAAGGGAGGGGCTGAATATAAGCGGTGTTTTTGCTCCTGATGGAAAGAGAATCGCCCTCACGCTCAGCCAGAACGGAAACCCGGAGATCTATATAATGGACATCGGATCCGGAAGCCTTACTCAGATAACCCACTCGTGGGGGATTGATGTTTCTCCGGCTTTTTCCCCTGATGGCAAACAGGTTGCGTTTGTTTCAGACCGCTCCGGCACACCACAGGTGTTTGTGATGAATTCTGACGGAAGCAATGTAAAGAGGCTTACCTTTGAGGGCAAGTATAATGCTTCTCCCCGCTGGTCCCCTGACGGGAAGAGGATCGTCTTCAGTCGCATGGCGGCAGATAATATCAATTTCAAGATATTCGCGATGAAGCCGGATGGCAGCGAATCGTTTCAGATTACAAACGGGCCGGGAAGCGACGAAAATCCATCCTGGGCACCGGACAGCAGGCACATCCTCTTCAACTCCACCAGGGACGGCAATTCAGAACTTTACATCACATCAATAACCGGTAAATATCTCAGGAGGCTGACAAAAACCCCCTATGACGAAACAGGCCCTGCATGGTCTCCTGTTATTGAATTTAAAATAAGTACGAGATAGAATATCTACAGGAGGTGAAAACATGAAGAGAAACAAATTGTTATTTGAGTTCTTGCTGATAATGGTTGCCGCCGTAATTTTTACCGGGTGTCCAAAGAGACCCGGCAAGGAGATTGATGCCGCAAAAGAGGCAATTAATGCTGCAAAAGCTGCAGAAGCTCCGACTTATGCGCCTGATGAATTCCAAAGCGCAGAAGAGATGCTTGCCAAGGCAATTGCCCAGTCGGAGGAAAAAAAGTTCAAGGATTCAAAACAATCTGCTATCTCTGCAAAGGAGCGCGCGGATCTTGCAAGGGAGCTGGCGCTCAAAAGAAAAACTCAAAAACAAAAAGAAACTCCGCCAGCGCAGGAGGAAGTGAGGTTCAAGGAACCAAGTCTAACCGAGATTCCTGAAGAGGAAAAAACAGGGGAGAAAGGAGCGCTTGGGGAAGGTATAAAAGTAAAAAGCCTCAAGGTGATACATTTTAATTTTGACAGTTATATTCTTACACAGGATGCAAAAGATATATTGAAAGAAAATGCCGAATGGCTGGAAGAAATGCAGAAAATTCATGTGCTCATTGAGGGGCATTGCGATGAGCGCGGAACGGAAGAATACAACCTTGCGCTGGGTTCAAGGCGGGCTGAGAACATAAAAAGTTATCTCGTGCAGATGGGAATAGCCCCAGAGAGGCTTTCTACTATAAGTTATGGCGAGGAATTCCCGGTTGACGCACAGCAGAGCGAAGAAGCCTGGGCTAAAAACAGAAGGGCTGAATTTGTTATTATTGAAAAATGACATGAAGATATCGCATACCTGGTTATTGGTTTTTTCTATAATATCATCATTCACTTCCTGCGCTACGGTGTGGGAGGTGCAGAAATTGCGCCGTGATATAAAAGATGCAAACGAAAGCGTTGCCGCACTTAAGGAGAATGAGCTGAAGGCCCTCGGTGGCGAGACTGAGAAGGGGTTAGAAGACCTCAGAACAAACCAGGCAGATTTGCTGATGAATCTTGAGGAAACAAAAGCGAAAATTATGCAGCTTCAGGGAGAAATAGAAGAACTTGGGCATGCTGATGAGGCGACAAAAAAGGAACTTGAAGCTGTCAAGGATATACTAAGCTCAATCCAGGACGACCTCAAAAAAGCTCAGGAAAAACCACCGGACGAAGAGTCTATCTACAAACAGGGATTGACCGCGTATAATTCAAAAGATTACCAGAAGGCGAAGGAAACATTTAAATCCATAATTGAAACCTTTCCAAACGGCAAATATATAGATAATGCTCATTACTGGGCAGGCGAATGCTATTATTCTGAAGGGAATTACCTCGCTGCTATTGATGAATATGGCATTGTAATAGAAAAATATCCGTCCAGTCCCAAGAGGCCGGCAGCATTGTTAAAAGCAGGCATGGCTTTTCTTGAACTGAAGAGAAAAAAGGAGTCAAAAGTATTCTTCCAGCGTGTCGTTAATGAATATCCTAAATCCGAACAGGCACATATGGCAAAACGAAAGCTGGCGCAGTTGAAATAAATGAAAATACTCGGCATTGAGACATCCTGTGATGAGACTGCGGCGGCAGTGGTTGAGAATGGGAAGAGCGTCCTCTCAAACATCGTCTCCTCTCAGGCTGAATTACATTCCAGATACGGAGGCGTGATACCTGAGATCGCCTCCAGGAAACAGCTCGAGGTGATACAACCGGTTGTAGAATCCGCAATGAAGGATGCCGCCGTAACTCCGGAAGAGATTGACGGAATTGCTGTGGTAAACGGTCCCGGACTCATTGGCTCCATTTTCGTAGGACTCTCTTTTGCAAAATCGCTGGCATACGCATGGAAAAAACCCCTTGTCGGCATAAACCATGTTGAAGCGCACATCGCAGCAGTTATACTTACAGAGAATATTGATTTTCCGTTTCTCGCTCTTGTGGTATCCGGAGGGCATACCAGCCTGTATCATGTTAAGAGTTTTCAACGGTTTGATCTTCTCGGCCGCACATTGGACGATGCTGCCGGGGAAGCATTTGACAAGGTTGCAAAACTCCTTGGATTCGGATATCCCGGCGGACCAATAATTGAGAAACTCGCTCAGAAGGGCGAGCCGGAAGCCATAAAATTTCCACTTGGAATGGTGAGGCATGCAGGGCTTGATTTTTCCTTCAGCGGGCTAAAGACCGCAGTCCTCCATTACATTAAGAAGAACACTCCCTGCAAACCCGAAGACATTGCTGCTTCCTTTCAGTTTACAGTGATTAAGATCCTTGTAAAAAAGATCCGGCGGGCGATTCTGAAAACACGGGCGGATACCATAGTGATAGCGGGCGGGGTTGCGGCAAACAAGACTCTGAGAGAGGCATGCGGATGCTTTAAAGACGAGGGAGCGCGGGGGCTCTTCCCGGAAATCCGATACTGCACAGACAACGCGGCAATGGTGGCATCCCTCGGATATTATAAATTTATGATGGAAAAAAAGCATAACATAGACCTCGACGCTTTTGTGTACGCATAAAAATGCTTCCCAGAAAGAGCCTTGGACAGCATTTTCTGAAAAATCCATCTCTCCTGAAAAAACTTGTTGAATATACGGAGTTAAAAGACAACGATGCCGTAGTCGAGATCGGAGCAGGGCAAGGCGATCTGACGCAGATCCTGATCCAAAGGGCTAAATATGTGTATGCTTTTGAACTTGACGCATTCCTTTATGATTCTTTGCGACAGAAATTCTCCGCTGCAGAAAACCTTAAACTCTGCAGGGGTGATTTTCTTAAAGCAAGACTTCAGGACCTTCAAAACGATGCAGGAAGGAAACTTAGAATTATCGCAAATATACCATATAAAATAACCGCGCCCCTTTTAACAAAATTCGTAAAGGAAAAAGATGCCATAGAGGACTGCTTCATTCTCATGCAGAGGGAAGTGGCTGAAAGACTGAATGCCCGGACATCAACCCATTCCTACGGCAGTCTAAGCGTGCTGGTTCAGTCTTATTTTAAAATTGATATTCTAAAATTTGTTAAATCCGGATCTTTTGCTCCTCCGCCGAAAGTAGAATCTGCATTTGTAAAACTTATACCGCTCCAGATCCCGGCGATAAAACCAGAACTGGAGGGGGAACTCTCAAGGTTTCTGCGTTTTTGTTTCTCAAAGAGAAGAAAGACCATTAAAAACATACTTGCAGCATTAAATGTGCCGGAATTTGAGAATATCCTTAATCTCTTGGAAATCCCAAGAACAGCAAGACCCGAGGAATTTTCACCCTCAATCTTTGCAAAGCTTACCGAAGCTGTTTCAAAATCCCTGCAGAACCGGTAAAACGCTCTATTTTTTTACTATCAACTTCTTAACGGACTCAAGGGTTTCGGACTTCGGTCTCTCTATTGGTGCATTGAGCGCCCGATCCCACACTATCTGCGAAAGGATTCCGATAGCCCTTGATACACCGAAGAAAACAGTGTAAAAATCAAATTCCGTTATGCCGTAGTGATAGAGTAACACACCGGAATGCGCATCCACATTTGGCCAGGGATCCTTTGCTTTTCCCTGCTTTATGAGAATCGGAGGCACAACATCATAAAGAAATTTTACAATCTGAAAGTTTTCGTCATTTGGCATATACTTAATTGCGAATTCCCGCTGGGCAGTGTATCTGGGATCGGTCTTTCTCAGCACAGCATGTCCGTACCCGGGGACCACCTGTCCTGAATTAAGTGTATCCCATACGAATTTTTCAAGGACCTCCTTTGTAATCTTATCCCCCAGCTTTGGCTTTACATCAATAATCCATCTCATTACTTCCTGATTTGCAAGACCATGAAGCGGGCCTGCAAGCCCGTTTATTCCGGCGGATAGGGCGTAGTAAACATCGGATAATGCAGAGGCAACATTATGCGCAGCGTGGGCGCTTACGTTTCCACTCTCATGATCGCAATGGAGCATAAGATAAAGCCGCATCATCTCGTAGCATTCCGGATTATTAATACCCAGCATGTGGCAGAAATTTGCTGCCCAATCAAGTTTTGGATCAGGTGCAATCTGGGTATCGCCCCTGTAATTTCTTCTGTAAATATATGCGGCAATCTGTGGAAGTTTGGCAAGAAGGTTTAGAGCGTCTTCATAGTTGGACTCCCAGTACTTTGATCTCGGAGCCCCGCACCTGTATGCTTTTTCAAAAAGCGATTCTTTCTGCATGGAAAGTATTGCAAGTGAAAACTGGGTCATAGGATGGGTATCAACAGGCAGGCTTCTTATCATGTCAAAAACATATTGCGGGACAGCCGAACGTTTTTTAAATTCCTCCTGAATCTCTTTTACTTCTTCAGCAGTGGGAATATCTCCTGTCAAAAGAAGGTATAACACGCCCTCCGGAAGTGGCTCACCGCTCTTAGTGGCTTTTGGAAGTTTTTCGCTTAACTCCGGAATTGTATATCCCCTGAACCTGATTCCCTCTTCAGGGTCAAGCAAGGAGGTTTCGCAAATAAGCATCTTAACCCCCCTTCCACCACCAAATGCCTGATCTACAGTAACTTGGGAAATAACCTCTTTTCCGGACTCTTTCAAGAATGCTTTAATCTCTTCTGCCCTTACTGCAACTTTTTTTGCAATTTTTTCTTTTAATTTTTCCATAGCGCCCTCCTTTTTATTACTTAAAAATAAATAGTTATTAAAAATACTATAAGAAAAAAGACCTGATTGAATGAATCTTCATTCATTATACGCTTGGGGGGGATAGTGTCAATAAAAATGGTAAGATTTTTAATTCTATTTTTTGTCTACCGCAATCTCTCGTAAACTATCTAACATACTAATATTATTGAATAATTAGGAGTAATAATATAAAATAATTATATTGTGAAAGAACTACTGGATGTTACAACGTTGTTAGCAGATAAATTCAGCGTATTTCTGTCATCGTCTGCTGGAACAAAAATTTTAAATCTCGTCTTTATCTCATCTATAATCTTTATTGCCCTTGCATCGCTGGCGCTTCTCATAAAACAGGATTTATTGCTTATTTTTGCAGTTTTGTTCTCTGCGGGAACCATGGTTTTTCTTTTCTTTCTGAGTACCTGGGCTTCTCCCATTCCCGAAAGATATTCCGCGCTTGACAACATTCTGATCTATACAGGGCTGAGAACTATTGAGGATCCAAATATGCGTTTCAGCATCGGAACAGGATCAAGCGCAGATACAGCGCTCACGAATGCTATTGATGCTGCTTTATCAAAGGTTATAGGCGCAGGCGCGGCTGGTATTTATCTCAAAATCTACGAGAGTAAACCAATCTGGGGAGGCAGAGGATTCAGGGATCTTTTTGAGATTCAGTCTCACAAAGAAACCGATAATCAAACAGTTATAGAGGTAAAATGGTCGTTGCTTGAGCTTAGAACTTTCCTACTCCGTTCTGGTTTTTCTATGGCGCCAGCCATTGTAGACATAAACTTTTCCATCAACCCTTACAGTACTCCGAAAGAAGGCATTAAGGATCAGATTTTGGTACTCTACAAAACACGGTCTATCTTTTTCAATAATGGCTTTTTCTATGCAACCTGCGATGCAATCAAAAAAGAAATAACCAGAATGCAGTTCAAAACCACCGCCGGAGAAACAACACTGAAATCTGTAACTCTGGAAGAAAAAACAGATGTTGACAACAAAAATATCTGCATTCTGACCATGGAACCTGTTATAATTAAACAATAATAAGGAGGAAGTGATGCCCATATATGAGTTTGAATGTATGAAGTGTGGAAATAAATTTGAAGAACTTGTACTTGGTTCAAGCAACAAGGCGGTATGTTCAAAATGCAGCAGCAAAAAGGTACACAAGATTGTGTCCGCATTCGGCATGAAGAGCGGAGGGAAATTTATACCTTCATCCGGTTCTGCCTGCGGTCCATGTGCTGGAGGCAGCTGTTCAACTTGCGGATAGAACCCCTTAAAATACTTATACTGTTGGCAGTGTTTGCTACAGGAACAATTACTTTAGCAGAAAAGGGAGATTCTCTGCCCATGAGAGCAGACAAACTGTGCGACATTATCAAAAACCATGATATCTCTCATTATTCCATCCAGGAAAACCTGCGCCAATTCTTTAAAAACGATGATGAACTGTCGGCTTTTATTGTAAAAATATACTACATAATGAAGACCTCAGGATTCAGGAATTCAGTAGTGATTGACTGTAAAGTAAAAGAGATAAAAAGAGAGGGAGAGAAGCGAGCGGAAATAGAATATAGAATTGCGGGGGAGTGGTTTTTGTTTATTCGTAAGAGCGCGGATATAATTGATATTTGGGAAAATGACGGAGGAGACTGGTATTTGTTTCCTCCAAAAACACTTAAAAAAAAGGAGTGAATTATGGGTAAGTTATTTTTCCATCTATTATTAGTGATGTCAATTTTTCTTCCCCTGCGGAATCTCCGGGCAGAATTAACTGGCAGGGAGATCATCAAAAATGTCCTAAACAGAAAAACCCCGACTACCACCGAGGTTCGCGTGAAGATGCTCCTGACGGATAAAAATCAAAATGAGCGTATTCGCGAAATTTCGTCATTTTCAAAAGAGTTTCCGGATGGCAGAAGAACTATAATGAAATTTATTCTCCCTGCCGATGTAAAGGGAATGGGGTTTTTACAGAAAGTGCGCAAAAAGGGAATGGATGAACAATTCATGTATCTGCCGGAACTAAAAAGGGCGAGAAGGGTAACCGGGAGCGCCAGAAAAGGCAGCTTCTTCGGAAGCGATCTAACCTATGAGGACCTGGAGTCCAGGGATGTGGATGAAGACGTGCATACCTTGTTGAGGGGATCAAATCTTGATGGTGTGGTTGTATATGTTGTTGAATCAAACCCAAAAGATCCCGAAAGCACTCAATACGGCAAGGTCATTCAGTGGATAAGGAAGGATAATTATATCCCCGTAAGAGCAGAATTCTATAAGGACGGTGAACTGTTCAAAAAACTGGCGGTAGAAAAAATTGATAAAATAGACGGATTCTGGGTTGCCCAGAAGACCAACATTAAAACTTTAAAAACAGAACACTCTACCATTATTGAACTCCTTGATATTAAGAACAATAAACCTATCCCGGACGATGTATTCACAGAGAGATTTTTTTCCCGTTGATAATTCTTGGTTTTCATGGACAAGAAAAAACTTAACATCCTGCTCCTTCTGTTTGTTTCCGTCGTAACAATTTCTCGCGCAGAGGTCCAGGGAGAATACAGGGGCAAATTTTATTCAAGGGCAAATACGGACATATACCGGGACAGTAAATCAGAGCAGCTCTTTGAATGGAGAAATAAATTTTTTTTTGAAGGACAGATCCATCTTGACCAATACAGCAAATTCATACTTTCTGTTTTGTCGGAATATGATCTCTTCTGGAGCGAGCAAGAGACTCTCTATAAATTTCTTCCTGAAATTTATGAAGCGTATTGGACTCTTTTTTTAAAAAACCTGGACTTTTATATTGGCAAACAAAAGTATTCGTGGGGACGCGCGGATATGAGTATAAATGATGTCCTTAACCCGCTTGACATGAGAGATATGAGTACTCTGGAAGAGGAATTTATCAAAATCCCCATCCCTATGGTAAGAGCAATTTACTATATGGGGAACTATAACTTAGAATTTGTATGGGTTCCCTTTTATTATCCCTTAAAATTTGAAATAACCGATTCGGATTGGGGGATCATATCCCCGACTATATTTTCAACAGTTAATGAGACTTACAAGGAAGCCTTAGAAAGCGGAACTTCTCCCGGTGTACGCAAACTTCCAAACCAGAATCTTGTAAATTCTGAGTTTGGAACAAGATTCTCCGGGCTTGTCAGGAATCTGGATTATTCATTTTCTTATTTTTATACCTGGGAAGATATAACAGCGCTCTATTTCAATCCGGATTTTATTGATTACCTGGAAGAATCACAGCCTGAGTTGTCTTTAAAAGAAAAGTTAGAAACCCTAAACTTTCTGGAAGTTGTAAGTTTCTATCCTCTTTTTACTGAAAAAGCAATCAGGGAAAACATTCTAAGCGCTGATTTCTCCACTTCCCTGAATAATCTGGGAATCAGGGGGGAGATCTCTTTCCGAGACCAATTCCCCTTTATGGATGAGGATCTGCGTGTTAAAAAGAAATCCATATATTTATGGGACATAGGCGGGAATTACATGCTGCTCCTGGATGTTTATTTCAATCTTGAATTCATTCAATTATACATTCCTGAGTATGAACCAGGCCTTTTGCTTGTAAAGAAATTTGTAAATCTGATATCGGGCATACTCAGGCGAACCTTTTTTGATGACAAACTAAGCATAGAGTACAGAACCCTATATAACTTTACCCTTGGGGACTGGTCATTCAATCTCCTGTCATTCTATCAGATTAACGATAACTGGAGATTTGGCGCCGGGTGGCAGCATTTTGACGGCCCTGCAGAAGAGAGCATTTTCGGACATTTAAAAAAGAACAAAAATTTACTCGTTCACATTAGATACTCCTTTTAGGGCAGGGTATGTTAGAAAGGATATTTAAGAAGGTTATCAAACTAAGGGCTATAATACTTGCTGTTATAGCTTTGTTAACAGTTTATTTTTCTTATCATGTCTTTAATCTTAAGATTGATCCGTCTCTTGAATCCTGGATAATGCAGGACGATCCAGATCTTGTCTATTACAGGGAATTCAAACAAATCTTTGGAAGCGATGAAATACTTGCTGTTTCTTACAGTGTGGATAATGTATTCACTTTTGAGGAACTTGCTTTTTTAAAAAAAATAACGAAAGATCTGGGAAAGATAAAAGATGTGGAAGAAGTAATCAGCCTCGCAACTGCTCTCAAGATAAGAACAATTGATGGAATATTAAATATTTCCATGCTCATGGAAGATCCTCCTAACTCAGAGGTTGATATTGCGCGGCTTAAAAATGAGATCCTATCTGATGAACATTATGCGGGGAATCTCATATCACAGGACGGGAAAACCATTGCAATAGTGCTTTGGCTCGCGGATAAGAACGACAATTATATGAGACAGAGGATTATGGACGACATAAGAACAGTGTTAAAGGCTTACTCAAAAACAAAAGAGTTCCGTATTGCCGGCATGCCCGCACTTAAAGTTCATATAACAGAATCAGCCTTCAGAGATTTCAGAATCTTTATTCCTTTGAGTATTTTTGTCGTTATATTGATCCTGTATTTCATCCTTCGGACCATGAGGAAAGTCCTTATTCCGCTTTTGGTTGGATTTCTGGGAATAATCTGGACATTCGGTCTTTTGCATATATCAGGACGGAGCGCCAGCATTATAACTCCGATAGTAATCCCCATGGCTTTAATATACGGGATTTCTACAAGCCTTCATGTTTTCGCCGCACTGAGGGAGTCGGGATGGCAAGGCGGAAATCAAAATGTTTTGGTAAAATCGCTGGCAAAAGTAGCTGTCCCCTGCTTCATGACATCTTTCACAACAGTGATCGGCTTTGCCTCCAATGGTGTCAGCAAGGTTCTGCCTGTCCGGGAGGTGGGTTTTTCTACTGCCGCCGCAATAACTCTTACTTATTTATTCAGTTTTACCCTTATTCCTATTCTGCTGTCAACAAGACTCGGCGCCGGAAATGGCAGTGTTCCGGAGAAGGATGGTATGAATAATCCGTTTGTTGACAGGATTCTGCTCTGGATAGGAAGAACAACAATAAATCATAAAAAGTTTATTGTGCTGATTTTTACTCTTGTCAGCATAGTATCGGTTTATGGAATCACCCGCATCACGGTTGAAACAGATATGCTCAAATTTTTTAAGGAGACCCATCCGCTGCGCCAGGCTTATGATTTTGTGGAAAAAAGAATAGGCGGATATAATCCGCTTGAGGTTGTTATTGAGGGCGAACCGGATATGCTCAAGAGCCCCGATGTTCTTCAAAAAATAGATGCTTTTACCCGAGAAGCGACCAAGATTTCAATGGTCGCAAGGGCGCTCTCCATCACAGATTACCTCAAGGCGGAGAATCAAGCCATTCACGAAAATGATCCTTCGGCATTCAAAATCCCTGATTCTCCCGGACTAATATCAAAATATTTCTTTTTTCTTGAAGGACAGAATGAGATAGCCCAGCTAATAACATCCGATTATTCAAGGACAAGGGTATCACTCCGACTGAGGGCAATGAGTTCAACAGAGCTTATAAACACCATTGACAAGATTAAAGAAATCCTTAATGCAAATCTTCCATCCGGAACCACAGGCAGGGTTACAGGAAACGCTTTACTTTATGCAAATATGGCAAATGATGTTGTGATGGCTCAGGTTGAAAGCCTGCTTATCGCTTTCTTCTGCATCTTTATTATTATGTCAATAAATCTCCGCTCTATCCGTATTGGTTTGCTAAGCATGATACCTAATATATTTCCTATTTTAGTCAATCTGGGTATTATGGGCATTTTCGGGATCACCCTGAATATCGGGACAGCAATGGTCTCCGCCATCGCAATAGGGATAGCAGTGGATGACACAACCCACTTTATCTACAGGATTAGGATGGAGGTACTCAAGGATGGGGATTACAATAAGGCAGGGGTCAGGACAATAACCTCTGTTGGTAAACCCATGATGTTCACAACTGTCGTGATAACCATTGGGTATCTTATCATCTGCCTATCCTCATTCATACCGAATGTGCATGCGGGCATACTCACTGCCATTGCACTTGTAGTTGCCCTGCTGGCTGATTTATTCCTTACCCCGGTAATATTCACTTCTAAGTCTTGGGGGGAAATTAAACCTGAGAGACAAGAAAAAACTCCCCGTATTGCACCTTAGTAAAAAATCACTGGGTCACTGTAAACAGATTGCTGATTCCTGAATTTACCGCTGTATCCCTAACTGTAATACTAATACCACTTCCCGCTTTCGTAATCGTCACACCCTGGATAAGTATTCCGTTTTTAAAACTTTCCGACTGGGCAGGGGAGATTGATCCGGTGGTATCGCTGATATTCACCTTTCCGCTGAAATCTGTTACCATATCCCCATCTGCGTCAACAGCCCTGATGTTTATTGTGAACGACTGTCCCGCAACCTGTGGTGTCGGCACAGGGTCTATTGAATAACCCGTAACGCCAGCAAAAGATGGATCAACCGCAAACGCATTGGTCTGTCCTGAATGCCCTGCGCCATCATTCATTGCAATTATTGTGCTTGCTGCTGGTTTACCAATCGTCACGGACTGCGTCAGGATTCCATCCGTAAAATAACTGCTTACAGGCGGGTAAATGCTTCCGGTGGAATCCGTTAAACTCACATTCCCGTTAAAATTTGCAATCCTTTTTCCATAAGCATCCTGTGCAAGGATAGTTATACTGAATGGCGCATCTTCAAGCTGCGGACTAATTATATTTGATACTGAAAAGTGGTCCAGCATTATTTGCTGGTTCATATCAAAGGAATTGCTCGCGCCAGTATGCGAAGCAAGGTCATCAACCCATATATGGTCGGCATTTATTGCCTGTGATATATTGACTGCCTGGGTAAGGGTTCCAAGTATAAACGGGGCGCTTGTCGTATTCAGTGTCCCGGTTCTGTCAGTTATCTTGACAGTTCCAGTAAATCCGGCAACAACATTGTTGAAAGCATCCAATGCTGTTACCGTAATATTGAAAGGAACATTAACATCCTGCGGTGAAGGCACTTCATTGAATGTAAAATGGTCGCGTCCTGCGGGCACAACATTGAAGGGATTGCTTTGAGCAGTAAGTCCTGCCCCCTCTACGGTTATAACAGTACTGGCGGCAGCGCGGGCAATGGTTACTGTTTGATTTAAGACCCCACCCGCAAAATTGCCGGAAATATACGGTGTTAGGGTTCCTGTAGCATCAACAAGGTTCACATTATAACCTGCTCCGTTATAGGTAAAATCATCAAAGCCAAAGGTATTCTTAGCGCTCACTGTTATTTGAAATGGCACACCAGCAACCTGCGGCGTTCCGACAGGGGCAATCACGAAATTTACCGTATTTACGGATGATCTGACATTGAATGTATTGCTCACGCCTGTATGGCCTGCCCCGTCATTAACTGTTATTGTATCATTATTCATAGCAGTGTTTACTATTACACTTAAAGTCAATTGACCGTTGTTGAATGTTCCTGTGGATGGGGTGATGGTTGCTGTGAGATCCGAGAGGGTAACTGTTCCGTTGTAGTTCTGAACCAGAGCCCCGGCGGCATCCCGTGCAAAGACACGGATTACAAAAGCCGCACCGCTCTTCTGCGGGCTTGAAATACCCTGTATTCCGGCTGTTGAGGGATCCATGTCAAAGCTGAAGTAG
>Ga0209619_10001675_pt1 | contig 16176 bp, 14 predicted proteins | sample Rifsed16ft3_FD_184011 | JGI IMG/M metagenome (GOLD analysis project Ga0209619, IMG submission 184011) | Soil microbial communities from Rifle, Colorado, USA - sediment 16ft 3 (version 2) | ecosystem: Environmental > Terrestrial > Deep subsurface > Rock core/Sediment | place: Rifle, Colorado... | reverse complement strand
CGCCCCGGGAGGGCCGGCATGTTGCCGAAGGTCATCGTGCCGTCCTCCGCGAAGATCGATGCGAAGGCCTTTGCATCCATCCGGTCCACGTCCCGGTACACTTGCTTCCAGTCGACCATGAGGCCACCCGTGGGACGCCCACGCCGGGGCGAGACTTAACGCTGATGGGTGATAGGTCAACCCTCGCCGCGCGGCACACGTGCGGGGGAATCAAACTCAGATGAGACGAGGAATTCGATGCCGCGGGCTTGGCACGCGCGGGCGAGGTCCCGGATGAAGCCGAAGAGTTCCTGCATTCGGCGCGGGCACGAACGGATCGGAGGTAGTCCTTCCCGGGGGAGGGCCGCGAAAGTGACGGCTGCGCCTCATCAGCGGCGGGTTCGAGGAGCCCGGAGATTTGGGGAATCCTATTAATCGGCCCGTCCGCGTTCGTCGGGAGAGGCGACGGCGAACCTCCCTCCCCTCCCGGTCTTCCGGGAAGGGAGGACCCCACGTTCGCCGCGCCTTTTTCTGCAGGGCGGCGAAAGGCTATAGCCTCGACTTCGCTTGCGGGGCTCCGCCAGCGGGCCGCCCGTGGAGGAGCGATGCGTGCGATGGACGAAAGCCGCAAACGTCGGGCATCGCGCGCCGCGGCGGGCGTGCTGTCGGGCCTCCTCGTCCTCGTCGTGGTCGCGAACCTCTTATGGTCCGAACCCGCGCCGGCTCCGAATCCGTCGCGGCTGGACCCGGACGTGAGTCCGTTTCCCGTCTTCCGGATGGGTCCGGAGCTCCGGGTCGTGACGGTCGATCCTTCGGCGAACCTGTCCACCCGGCTCCTCCTCGCGTCCCTCCAGGGCCTCGTGAACCGCGTGGAGGTCGAGCTGTACCTCGACACCCCGGCGCTCGCGGGGAACACGACGGAGATGCTGTCGTTCCTCGCGGCTCGCTACAATGTGACGTACACGGTCCTCTCGACCTCCGAGGCGATCGACACGTACCTCCCGCTCACGGCGGGCGTCGTCTTCGGGCTGGTCGTCTACGACCCGTCGAAACCCGAATCGATCAACATCGGGACGATGATCGCCTCCGAAAGGCAAGGGGTCCTGGTCGGGCCCGATCTCGCGTCGTCCCTCCGTGAAAGGTTCGGCCTGCCCGTTCTCTTCGACTACCGCACCAGCGACTGGGCGGGCCTCGATCCGATCCGCGTGACGGACCGCGCGCTGCGCGAGCTCTATCCTGAATCCCCGTCGCCCCTCCTCGCGATCCTGCCGCCGGACCGCTGGGGAATCCGGGACTACCTCGTCGCGACGAGGACCTTCGTGTTCTACCTGCCCCAGGGGGCTGTCGCATCCCCGTTCGAGATCGCCGCCACCCGCCGGGTCCTCGAGGCGACGCCTCGTGGCATCCCGGTCCTCGGGTGGTTCGACACGCCTACGCTCACGGAGGAGAACCTGTTCGTTCAGATGGTCTCCCGCGCGGGCAAGTCCGTCGTGGGGGTGCAGGACGTCCCGAACCTCTCCGTCCTCACGGCCCTCGGGCGCAACGTGGAGCGCGTGCAGACGTCGACCACCGCCACCGTCGCGCTCGAAGACAGGACCTATGTCGTCCTCGCCGTCCCGGACGGAGACAACGTGGACTTCGTCTCCCGACGGATGCGGGAGCTCTGGGCAAGCCCGGAGCGAGGGACCATGCCCATCGCCTGGAGTATGAACCCGTTCCTCGCGGACCTCGCCCCGCCGCTCCTCGACTCGTACTACGACACGATGAGCCCCCTCGACCGGTTCATCGCGGGCCCGAGCGGGGCGGGATACCTCTATCCCGACTATGCGGACCCCGAGGACCTCCGTGCCCATCTCGACCGATCCGCGCGGTACGCGTCCGCGTCCGACCTGGACGTCGTGTGGCTCCTGAATGCGTTCCCCGCCTCGGAGATCGTGTACACGGATGCGAGCCTCTCCGCCTACGTGGACGCGATGCGACCCGAGGGGATCGTCCTCGATTACGCGGACCAACCGAGGTCCCGTGACATGTGGATGCACGCCGGGTCCTCGTCCGTGGCCCCCGTGATCCGGTCCACCCACTTCTGGACGAGTCGGGAGAACTTCCTCGGGAAGTTCGATGCGGCCCGGGCGGCGTGGGATGGCGGGCCGCATTTCCTCTGGCTCACGGTGTACACGTTCCGCTTCGACCTGGCGGACGCGGCGTCTCTCGTCGACGAACTGCAGAGGCGAACGGGGAACGATGTGGTCCTCGTCACGCCCTCCCAGTTCTTCCGCCTCATGCGAGAGGACTTCCTCGCGAGGGCGGAGGCCCGCGTGCGCGCGCTCGCGGGAGATCCAATCGCGAGTTCCCTTTTCAGTGCGAACGTGAGATCCGCCGAACGGCACGTGGCGGATGCACAGACCTTCCTCGCCGCAGGCGAATCGAACCGGGCGGCCCATGCGGCGTACCTCGCGATCGAGGAGGTGCGCAACCTGGCGATCCTCGAGGCATTCCTCCTCCTTGGTCCCGTCGCCGTTGCCTTCGTCGCGCTCGCCTTCAGGAGACATAGGCCGCGAATCGCGGGACCGACGCGTCCGCTCGGACGGCTTCGGGCGTCCCTCTTCGTGATCGCCGCGATCGCGTTCTTCTTTCTCGCCGTGCGCGAGGCAGCCCTTCAGAACTTCTGGACCTATCCCGCCATCCTTGTGGGCGTGAGCGTCGCCGGCGTCGCGGCGCCGCTGCGGCGCCATCTGGATCGCGTCTACCCGGCCCGGGCACCCGTCGTCGCTGCGATCTTCCTCCTGGTCGCGGCGTCCCTCGCGATCCGGACGACCGCTGCGTTCCCCCTCGCGGTCATCGGGGTCCTCCTGGCCCTCCATTCGGTCTTGGCGCGAGAGGCCATCCCCCCTGCGGACCTCACGTTCGCCCTTGCAATCGGCTTCGCCCTCGGGCTCGCGGTGCCCTTCACGCTCCCGGCGATGGCGGCCCTCGCGGTCGTCCTCGCGGCGGCCCCGAGCATGATGCCCGCGGGCCTCCTGCCGGAACCGGATCGCCCGCGCGTCCCCGGACGCTGGGTCGTCGGCTTCCTCCTCGCCCTCCCCCTCGCTGCGTTCTTCATCCCCTCCTCGTATGCGTTGAGCCTCCGCCTCGATCTCCAAGGAGACGCCCTCCTCGGCGCCGCGACCCTCTTCTTGGGCGTCGCGGCCCTCGGCGCATGGTCCCTCGACCGTCTCCTTCCGACGCGGGAGGCGAGCCGCTCGACGATCGCGTCCCTGGGTCTTGCGGTGGCCTTCTGCGCCGCGGTCCTGGCGATCCGCGGGACGCTCGCGGCGAGCGTCGCCCTCGTCGGCCTGCTCGGGTCCCTCGTCTTCGCCGCCGCAAGCGCGTTGCGCGCATACACCGAACGCGGGGGCGCCGCCCGGGAGGTCCTCGGCCCGGTCGTCGTCCTCCTGCCCCTCACGGTCCTCTTCATCCGGATGCCGCCGATCGTGTACAGCCTCACCCTCGTGCCGCTGCCGGAAGCCTTGGAGGTCGCCCTGTACACCCCGCCGATCCTCGTGGCCATCGCGGCCGTGGCCCTCGGAGTCCTCCTCCGGCTCCGAGGCCGGGGTCCGGCGCGAGGCGAAAAGGATTATCCAGCCGAGGGGAATGGAGGGGCGAGAGGGTCATGAGGAAGATCCCGAAACGGCGGTTCCTCGAGGTCGCGGGACGGATCCTCCGGAACAAGATGACGAAGGAAGCCATCTATCCCTTCTACTGCTCGTTCAAGCTCACGCGCCGATGCAACTTCACCTGCTCGTTCTGCAACTGCTGGCACGTCAAGAACCGCTGGATCGACATGCCCACGGAAGACGTGAAGGCGATCCTCGACAACCTGGGCCGGTCCTCCGTGATCGTCCAGAGCTTCGAGGGCGGCGACCCGCTCGTGCGGGACGACATCCTCGAGCTCCTCCGGTACCAATACGAAAAGCCCTGGTATCTCCTCTTCACGACATCGGAGCGGGACATGTCCCGCCGGTACCCGATGGCGGAGTACGCGAAGTACATCGACTTCCTGCACATCTCGATCGACGAGGGCCACAAGAACCTCGACATGTACGACGAGCTCGAGGAGTACACGAAGTGGGGGTCCATCGTCACCGTGCAGATCGTCGTCACGAAGAACGACGTCGGGGCGCTCGAGCAGAAGATCCGACGCTGCCATGATGCCGGCGTGAAGGCGGTCGTCATGTGCGCCGTCCATCTCAAGAACACGAAGGACCACTTGCCGGATCTCTGGACGATGTCGAAGGTCGGCCTCGACCTCAAGCGGAAGTATCCCGGCGTCATCATCTCGCCCGATGGGTACTTCGACCGGATCACGTGGGACCATGGATGCGATTCCTCGTCGATCATCGTCGACGCGGACGGGTTCCTGTGGTATCCCTGCCGGGTCCTCGAGGAGAAGACGATCAACCTGATCGACTCCGACCTCATGACCTATGTCGAGTCACAGGACGCCCGCGAGCGGCGTCAGCGCATGGCGGCTTGCGACATCCAGTGCGCGTGGTACCAGTACTACGCGACCCAGAGCTTCGTGAACCCGCGGGAGATCCTCTCCGCTTGGATGCCGTACTACCGCGACCTCTTGAACGCCGGACGGCAGCCCGTCGCGACCGCCCCCGCCTTCGGGCCTCGCAGCCCGCAGGACCTCGCACACCTCCAGATCCTCCAGGAGAGCGCGATGAAGGGGCTCGACCCTTCCGACGGGTCGGCGGTCGAGCTGCCGATCCTCGAAGCGCCGAAGCTCGGGCCGTGACCGCGCCCCCCGTTCGCGAGTGTTAAGGTCATCGGGAGACATAGGGTCCGCATGTGGAATCGATCCCTCCACATCGTCGGGCTGCTCCTCGGCCTGTGTTCGGTCGGCGCGTTGACGGTCCTCGGCGTGCTTGTGGCGGTCAGGCAAGCCGCCACCCCAATCGTATTCTGGATGGTTCTTGCCCTCATCCTGGGATTCACGCTCCGTCGACTCGGGCTTTTGCTGGCGTCGACTCGAAGGGCCCGCGCTTTACCGCGTCGACCGACCATGAGGCGCGCCACTGCCACTGACAAAACCGAAAAATAGCGCAACGATGCTTGCGGGGCCTCGATGGGATGCCTTCTCGGGATGGGCTAGAATCCGCATGATCGAGTCCACGGACACGGTCCTGCGCCTGCTCGTTACCTTCGGCCTCGCGCTCGGGGTCGGTCTGGAACGCCAGGTCCGGCGGAAGCCCGTCGGCTTCGGGACGTTCATCTTCGTCGCGACGGGCGCCGCCACTCTGACGATCCTTGCGATCGACCTCGACGTGGGGAACCCGCTGCCCGTGATTGGCGGCGTGATCACGGGGGTCGGTTTCCTCGGGGCCGGCGCGCTCATCCGGAGCAACGATCGGGTCTTCGGCTTCACGACGGCGGCCCTCGTGTGGGCGATGGCGGCGCTCGGCGTCGCGGCGGGCGCGGGACTCTTCCTTCTCGTCGCGGTTTCCTACGGCATCGTGTGGGCCGTCATCGTCACGGACCGCGTCCTCGAGTCGCGGGGCTTCGGATCCCATGCGAAGGTCGTGCACGTCACGCTCGCGAACCCCGCCACCTCGGCGGAAATGGATGGTCTCCTCCCCCGAGGCACGATGCGATTCGAGCGGTACCATGTGGACAAGGAAAACCATCAAGTGAGTCTCAGCGCACACGTCCGGGTGCGACCGTCGGACGTCGACGAGCTCGTCGCCTCCCTCCAGCGCAATGAGAAGGTGCGGAGCTTCGAGGTCGAGTGACTCACGCAGACTCGAAGAAGTCGCTGTACGACGAGGCCATGAGGTCCTCGTCGGGGATCTGGAAGTATCGTTTCAGGGCATCGACCTGTTCGCGCGCGCTCGCCCGCTCCGATTCGTCCGCGAGGACTCTCTCGAACTCCAGAAACCGCCCGAGCCCCGCGACCGTGTCCACGTGGACCTGCACGCCTTGGAACCGATAGATCTCGCGCGTCTTGCGGACCTCCGCCTTCACGGGGAACGCCCGCGAGAGGATCTCGCGCACGGTCGACACATCAGGGACGGAGGCGAGCAGGACGCGGCTGTCCTTCGGACCTCCTTCATTCGGGCGCTCGTAGTAGATGAGTTGGCCGTCCGTCTGGCCCCGAACCGCCCGGAGCTTGAGACGCCGCTCGCCCAGGGCGAAGTATGTGTCGATCTGCTCGAACGTGCCGACGCGTTCCGCACCGGACAGGAGCGCACGGGCCTTGCCAAGGTCTTCGTAGCGGGCCTTGAGCTCAACGAGATGCTTCTGCGCGGACGCCACTCGAACAGGGAGTCGAGCGCGCCCACAAGAAGGTTGCCCTGCAACCTCACGATCGACGCTCAACGAGGAGATCGCCCGCAGGAGCGCGACTCGACCTCGTCGATGTGCGCCTCTTCGGGACGGTCGCGAGGCGCTTCGCCGCGGCCAGGTGATTCCCTGGTTCCGCGAGGGCCTCGTCCAGGCGGTCGTGGTGGGCCTTCAGGCTCCGCTTCGCCGCGCGCAGCGCACGGACGTCCGCGAGGGTCGGGTTCGCGGCGGCTGCCTTCAGGCTGCGTGCGATCATCAAGGTCCGCACGAGGAAGAGCAGGATGGCCGCCGGGATCACGAGCACGACTAGGTCCACAGGATCACCTCGCCCGCATGGGCAAATATGACTGACGAGCGGGGTCTATTAAAGGTTCGTGTCCAGACAATCATATACGAGTGAAGTGCGTGATGATGACACGCACGCGACGTCGTCACACGCGTCCGTCGCCCGGAGAAGAGGGATTGTGGTAGATACAAGGAAATGAGATGTCGCTAGGAAGCGAACACGATCGCCACGAAGGCGACGAGGAAGGCGATCCCCAGTCCGAGGCCGGTGAAGAACACGGTCCGCGAAAGGCGCGTGATCTTTTCGTTTGTCGCGAGAAGGTCAAAGTCGCTGTGAATGGGCGCGGCCTCGATCCGGTGAATCGTCGTTAGGACCGCGATGTCGAGGGCACCGAATGCCGCGAGAAGCGCAAGCATGAGGATCGAGGAACTCTCGAGGACGAAGTCGGTCGCATACAGGCCGGCGACGAGGAACAGGGCGTAGAGGGGCGCGGTCCAGCGGATGAAAGACCGCAGCTGGCCGAGTCTCGCATGGACCTCGAGGATGTCCTGGTGGGCGGTCGCGGTGCTCCCCCTGGCCCTGTCCGGCTCATGGACGGGGCGTCTACATATCCTTTGAGGGGTCGGCTCCGGACCCAAGCGCAGTCAGCGGCGTCCGGCCGAGAGGAAGCTTGCTCGGGGAGATTCGTAGGTCATCTACGTCACGAATGCGATTTCACCATCAACCCAGTCGGGCCGGGTCCGCCCGCGGCAGGATGGGTGCGCCACACTGCGGGCAGAATCGCTCGGGCATTCTCTCCACCTGGCCGCACGTGGGGCATGTCCATGGGGATCCTGGCAAGGCCTCCGTTCGCGAGCCGCCTTCGTACGCCAGGAAACCTCCTAGGATGATGAGGACGTCACCTGCGACGACAAAGAAAGAGGCCCACCCGAAGAACGCCAGGCTCGCGATGCCGAGCATCGCCACGACGAGCCCGAGAATCTTATCCCGGTCTGGCATCAGCCTCATCAGGAGCGATCCGGATACGGCCGAAGCTCCAATCACCACCTGTGGAATGAGGAGGAAGCGCGTCGTCGCCTGACGACCAACGTAGCCAAGGCTTCCCGAAAGGACGTAGAGCGATACTCCGAGGACTACGAGCCCTCCAACGAGCGCGCACACGAAAGCGTTTCGTGCTTGTCCCCCGGGACGGGGAGGAGCCGGGAGCGTGTCCACGTACGCGGCCTCGTTCCAAGCCAAACGCACTTCGGTAGATAATGGGCTCGGATGCAGCCACGCGGGTGTCGGTGAACGCGGCCTCGTAGCGCTCTTCCGTTCGGGCGGGTCAGGCGCGATGGCCGTCCTTTGTCGGCTTCCTGGCGCGACGGCCCTCGCCGGGACGCGTCTTCTTGTACAGCTTCTTCGCGTCCTCGAACGCGGTCTGGTGCTTCGCGGCCTCGAGCGTGCGGCGCTTCGCTGACCGCGCGGCCTCGAGGGGCGCGTTGAAGTGCTGGAGGGACTTCATCTCGGATTCGAGGCCCCTGCGCCGTCCGTTCACGGCCTTCGCGAGGGGCTTCTTGTATCCGCGCAAGGTGTCCCGAGCGCCCTCGATCGTCTCGTCGAGCGTACGCTTCGCGTCGTCCAGGGATTCGCGGTGCGCGTCGAGGGCCTTCTTGGCTTCTTCGAGCGCTCGGAGATCCACGAGGGTCGGGTTCCGAGCCGCCGACTTGAGACGCTTCGCCAGGAAGATCACCCGCCCGATGAAAACGAGGATCGCGAGGAGGACCACGATGAGCGGGTCCCGGAACAGCGCGAGGATTGCGTCCATGGACTGATCACGTCCTTCCGGGGGATCTTTGGCTCGCGACCTTTTTGAACGTCCCGCATGGATTGCATATACCTCTCGCGGCTGGCAACATTCCGCATACATACGCGCACGCCGTGGGTGGGCTTCAAGGCATCGGCTCGCCCGCCGAAAACCGCGGTCGCGTCGTACCTCTAAGTGGAGGTACGACCTACGGGGGCGGTCGCCTCAGGGGTAGGCGGTGATTCGCTTCTGGGTCCGAAGGTACGACCGCAAGACGCTCGCCCTCCACCAGTTCCTCAGGGGGAGCCGGAGCCTCCGCTCGAGGTCCGCCTCCGCGTCGTCGAGCGTCGCGAAAGCCACGGCCTTCCGATGCAACGCGGCCCGGGCGAGCTCCCGGTATCGCCAGACGCCGAGGGGCACCCACTCGTCGTAGACCTCCATGAGCACGATGGCCCCGGCCTGCCGCCGTCGAGCGGCAAGGTGTTCCAGGACCGGCAGGCGGGTCGCGTGGTACGCGCCCGCGATCCGGTCCGGATAGGTCGTCCGGCCTCCCGCGAACTCGTGGTCCTGGATCGGCGTCGGGTCCGCCGCGAGGTTCCACGCCTCGAGGCCTTCGAACATGAACGCCTGGGGGAACAGGAGGATGGCCACGTTGTTCGCGAGACCGCTCGCGCTGTACACTTCATATTCGTTGATCCACGGATGCGAGCGGACCTCGGACACGAGGCGCGCGCCGAGGATGTCGTCGACCGCCGTGATGGACCACTCCGTGGGCACGAGCTTCCTCCGGTCTTGCATGCCGAGCAGCCCGACGGAGAAGATCCGCGTGATGTGGCTCTGCGAGATCCCGCCCCGGTAGAGTTCCGCGACCGCGTCGCCCGCCTTGACATCTGTGTCTCCGACGAGGGCGTCGACCTTTCGAGGGACGGAGGGGTTCGAGGCCAGATCGACCTTCGCGAGATCGGCGCTCGGACCGCTCGGCGGCGCACGGGCGGAGAAGGGACTCACGAGGGAGGGCTTCTTCGTGAACCACATCTCCGTGTCGATCGGCCGGGCGGCCATGGACGCCTCTTGTACCGTCGAGAGGATCTTGTCCGGCGTCCGGGCCTCCGCGATCCGCCGCGGGGCCTTCCCGCGGACGAGGCTCAGGCGGAACCTCAGGATTTCCGCGAGGTCGTACTGCAGCCATGATTCGGACGCGTCGAGGATCGACGTGTCCTCGTCTCGCACGGGCGGCACGAGGGGCCCGACGAGGACTTTCGGGTAGCCCCACGATCCGACGAACGCGCTGGGCGGCGAGGCCCCGAAGAGGTTCGTTGACTGCAGGTCTCGACGGTCTTCGAACCACGACCGCACGCGGCCCAGGTACGGGCACACGGCGAGGCGGCAGCGCTTGATGTCCCCGTGGCACACGCGACACGCGATCTCCCGTCGGACCTCCGCGAGGGTCTCCCGGATTCCGTCTTCCCGCCGCGACGGGAATTCGGGGGCCGCGGAGGGGGACATGGTCACGCGGGCGCCGGGGTCACGGGAGCCGAGACAGGTGGAGGCGCGGGTCGGTCCTCGGGGATGATCTCCTCCCATCGCGCGACGCACCGGGGGCATACGTGGATCGTGCTCCCGGATGCGTTGCACGGCTGCGCGCCGCAGCTCGGGCAGTGGTGCTCCTTCGCCATGTCTCGACGTTCCGTAGAGGTCCGCGCCTCATATCGTTTGCGGGCCACGCCTCGCCGATCGACCGGGACGGAAGCGGAGTTCCGACATCAGATTTATCGTGCGTGCGCTCCCATCGTGGCGGCGAGGAACGCGGGGATCTTGGCGCAAGGTGAGGCGTGGTGGCGACGTGCTATCGCCATCGCAACGGTGGGCGGCTTCCTGTCCATCCTGGCCGCGCCGACCGTAAGTGCAGCCCCCGTCTCGGGGGACTGGTTCGAATACGACTTCAACACCTTTCTGGACGGAGGCACGGGCGACTACGAAGGCTACACGGAGACGATGTTGTCCCATTCCCGGTACGAGATCGCGGCCGTCTCCTCGGATCTCGTCTCCGTCCAGGGGGACGGGACGTGGTCCTACTCCGCGTCCGACGGGACGACGGACTCGGGGACGTTCAGCACGAGCTTCTCCTTCTCGAGCGTGACGCGTCGCTACGTGTCCGGCATCGACGTCGAAGGTAACTATGTCGATCCCGCGGTGTGGTTCTGGGTGAGTCCGGAGGTCACGGCCGGCGAACTCGTCCGGATCCTCGACGAGGAGTTCACGGTCACCTCCGTGGACGAAACCGTTGACATCCTCGGCGGCTCTCGTTTCGCGATCCGTCTCGAGGCGACCGGGGCGTACACCCGGGACGACGTGTACGGTCGGTTCGATTTCACGTACGTGGACGTGTACTACTTCGATCGGGCGACGGGGTACCTCCTCCTCGAGGTCTACGACGAACGCGACGTGAGTCCGACCGCCACGTTCGGGTGGAGCGCAAGGGCGACCGTCACCGCGAGCAGCTTCGCCCTGATCGATGGCGCGGGCGCCCCCTTCGACTGGACCCCGGTCGTCCTCCTGATCGCCGGGGTCCTCGCCGCCCTCGCGGCGGGCGCATTCCTCGTCTGGCGCCTCACCCGCGGACCCGGCCGTTTCACCGTCCCGACGACGCAGGGCCCCCTCGAGGTGAGGATCCGGCGGATCCGCAAGCCCCAGGCCCTGAATGGTCTCGCGCCCGATGCCTCGCCCGCCTTCGGGCCGCTCCTCATGTCCTTCGCGCGGAGGGCCCTCGCCACGCGGGATCCCGTCGTCCTCGCGGTCTCCGGTCCACGGATCGTGGGGCTCCTCACGTACGACGGCGAGAGCGGTCTCGGAAGCCTCTTCGCGACGGAAGGGCCGATCGCCCTCGCCCTCCTGAAGCGCCTTCCCGTCCAGGATTTCTTCGTGGAGAGCGCCGGGTCCGCCTGGAGGCTCCCCGCAGAGCCCGTGGACTCCTTCAAGATCCTCGAGCGGAGGGACCTGACCCCGCCGTCGTACGATCCCGCGATCGTCCGTCCGATGCTCGCCGAGGATCTCCCCGCCGTCGTCGGGATCGCGGAGGCCGTGTACCGGGGCCGCGCCTCCCGCTGGGTCGACACCTCGTTCCGGGAGGGGGACATCGCGTACGTCGCCGCGGTGGACGGCCGAGTCGTCGGGTTCGGCTTCGCGACGGCCTCCGGGTACGTGGGCCGGCTCCACACCCTCACGGTCCTCGCGGCCTATCGGGACCGAGGGCTCGGGACGGAACTCACCGCCGCGCGGCTGTCGGCCCTCGTGGCGCTCGGGGTCCAGCGGGTCGTCGTGGAGATCTCCCAGCACAACGCGGCGTCCCTCCGCGTCGCAGGCCGTGCTGGCTTCAAGCCGATCGCGGAAACCGTGTACTACTCTCGCGTGCCGAGGTCCTCCGCGATGGCGTTCCAGAGGCAGTTCTGATGGTCACGCCCGCCGTCTGGGTCCCGAACGATCCCGTGCCCCTCGTCCGCCTACCCGAGGTCCCGGAGACCCTCGGGAACCCGGCGCTCCGACGCGTGTGGGACGAAGCGACCGCGGGAGCCTACGTCCCGGACCTCCTGTGGCGCCTGTCGGGCCGACCGCGGGGAGAACCCGTCGATGGGGTCCGGGACGACAACCGGTCCGCGATCCTTCCCGGGAGGCGCGTGATCCTTGACGACCGGGAATACGTCGCGACGGTGAAGGGATGTGGCGCGGCGACGGACGCCTTCCAGCACGCGCCTCTCTCTGTGGCGCGGCTGCGGTCGATCTGCCGGGATCCGTCCCTCTTGCAGGCCCTCGCCGCGGAGGACGGATCGGAGATCGGCTTCATCACGGGCGAGCGTTGGTTCGGGAACGTTCCATACGGCGGACAGGCACCCGACAACGGGGCGATCGGCCTCCTCGCGAGCCTCCGGGCCCAGGGGACGGACCTCGCGGGGTTCCGCATCTGCCCCATCGTGGCCCTCGTGCGGCTCCCGGACGCGTGCGCGCGCATCGCGTCGTCCTTCTACTGGTATCGCCGCTACGCCGGGGCGTATTGGCAGGAGCTGCGCCTGATGCCCTCGAACGTCCGCGTGTACTTCCACAGCCCCGTGACTTTCGGCGTGGACACGCCCGAGGCCTTCGCCTTGTTCGGTCTCTCGAGCCTCGAGGCCTGCGAGCGCTTTCTCGAGAACCTCGCCCGCTCCGCCCTTGCGGCCCTGACCCTGTACGCGCGGACCTTGCGGTTCGATGACCGGACCGGACGGTACCTCGGCCTCGCCTACCACGACGTCTGGCTCGACAAGGATGCGGTCATCGCGGCGGATGGCACGATGCACTTCGTCGATCTCGAAGGCATCGAGGACGTGTCCGCGGAGACGCCCGCGGAGGTGCGAGAGACGATCCTCCACCAGTTCCACCGCCACGTCTACGAGGCGAGCTATGCCCTCGAGGCGATGGCTGCCGAGACCCACCGCCGCTTCCGGGTCGAGGGGGATCCCGCCGCGCGACGTCGCTGGGTCATCGAGATCCTCGAGCGGGCGGCCGGCGGGGATCCGTGTCTCCGCATCGAACGTTCGCGGGGCCGCGTCGTGGCCCACGTGGCGCCAAGGGCGGACGCGGACGCCTGCTCCGTCGAGATCGAGGTCGCGAGCGGTGAGGTGTCGTGATGCAGTCTCGCCGCGTGGCGGAGATCCTCGAAGCGCTCAAGGCCGGGAAGCCTCCTGCCATGTCGCGCGAGGAGCTCACGGTCCTCACGGGAGGCGACCTCGTACGCTCGTTCGACCGCCCGACCCGGGATCGCCTCGCCTCCGAGGCGGAGCGCCTTGTCGACCTCACGGGTCGAGTCCAGGAGTTGTCCCGCGCCGTCCACGGGTGGAGCGACGGCACGGGCGTGTTCCTCGGCGCGAGCGGCGCCTATGCCGGGCCGGGAGTCCGGGAGGAGCTGCGGTCCGCGATGAACGATCTCGAAGAGCTGACGCGCGCCCGCGCGGTCGTCGAGTCCCTCGTCTGGAACGATGCATCGGAGAGCTTCTGCTTCCTCACGCTCGAGGGCCGCCGCGCCCTCGCGGACCTCCGGAACTGGGGCGCGCGTGCCGGCGATCTCCCGCACGACGAGTTCCGGGAACGTCTCCGGAACTACCGGGCGAGCCTCGGGAATGCGATCGGTCGCGCCGACACGATCCTGCGGTCCCTACACGGATGGACCCTGCTCGACGCGATGCCCGATTTCACGAGGGCGGACCTTCGACTCGCGTCCATCGCGCTCACCGCCCGTCCGGGGGATGCGTTCCAGGCCGCGAGGGACTTCGCCTCCGTCTTCAGGTCCCCCGCCTGGCAGGGAACCCGACGGGAAGACCACCTCGTGGGCGCCGTCGTCCTTGCCGGGCTGCCGGGCGACGCGGCGGCCGCGATGCAGGTGTTCCAGCAGACGCGGTACGCCCTCGCGCAGCGAGGGATCCTCCCGGACGACACGATGGTCGTGGCCGCGGCGCTCGCCGACCTCCCCGACCCGGACCGCGCGAACGCGATGACCCGGCTCGTCGACCTCCGGACGGCCCGCCCTGCCGTGAGCCCGGCGATCCTTGCGGGCCTCGCACGGCCCGCTTTTCCCTTGGAGGAGGCGCTGCGGCGGCTCGAAGACACGTCCGCGGGGCTGGGCCGCCTCGGCTACGCGGACGGGGAGCAGGCCTGGGCCGCGAGCGCGATCCTTGCGGCGTCCCCGTGGCCCTTTGACACGGCCCTCGAGCGGTTCCATGAGATCGCCGGCCGGCTCCCCGGGGCGTTCTACTCCCCGCTGGTCGCGGGGGCCCTCTTGTCGACGAGCCTGCTCGAGCCGACGGAGGCCGTCGAGTCGCTCGAGGAATCGATCGGCGCCGTGACGCGGGCGAACTTCTTCGATCTCACGGTCGAAATCGAGAGCCTTGCCCTCATCCTGTCCCACGTCGTCGCACCGCTCGACTTCCATTCGGCCCTGGCCGGCGTGCCGCCACCGATGCTCGCTCCGCTCCCGCCGCAGGTCGTGCCCGTGTCCACATGGTTCGTCCCCCACAACCTCTGGGTCTACCGGCCCGTAGTGCGCTACATCGCCTCGCACCCCGCGCACGTCCACACGATCGCGGGCTTCGGCTAGGCCCTCGACTCGGGTCCGATTCCGTACAGGACGTCGCGGTTCGCTTCGAGCTGGTCGATCTTCCTGCCGAGGAATTCCGCGGCGGTCTGCACGTGGACGTCGTGTTCCTCCGCCGCCTCGAACACGCGGGCCATGCGGGGCCTCCAGTCCCTGTCCCGGAGGATGTGGTGGTCCAGGATCAGCGTCCGCATCTCCGTCGAGCGGATCAGCCGGACGAGGTTCGCAAGGGACTTCCGCGTCTGTTCCTCCGGATAGTTCTCCGGCATGTGGGTCATCGGACCGTCTGCGTAGAGCACCGTAGGCCGGGCGTCCAGGAGGAACGAGACGTGTTCCTTGAGCGGCGGGCCGAGCACGTCCGACGTGTGCACGAAGACGTCGCGCCCGTGGGCAATCCTCGTCATCACGACGTATCCAAGGTCGTCGTTGTATCCGTGCGGGAGCGCGGGGGAAAAGAGGAGTTCCGTCCCGCCGAAATCCATCTGGTTCCCATCGGCCACCTGGACCTCCTTCGGATACGACTTCAGGGCGCGGACGAACGCGCCCGCGCGTTCCCTCTGGCTCCGGTTGATCCGGAACTTGCCGTCCTTCAGGAAAGCGATCTTGTTTCGGAAGACGGAGGGTGCGTCGGGGTTGTGGTGATCGTAGTGGTAGTGGCTCACCGTGAGGACGTCGGCCGGCTTCGCGGCCTCGCGGATCGCGCGCCAGAGGTCCTTCTGCCGCGTCTCCTCCGCCGGATGCGGCGGCAGGTCGTATCGGTACGGGCCGAGGCGCACGCTGGGATCGAGAAGGATCGTGACATCGGGCGTCTCGACGAGGGTCGCCATGGACCGCGCGCCCAGGCTGTCCGCGGCAAGAGGGACGATCCTCATGGGTCACCGCCCGGCGCCTTCAGGACGGCCTCGCCCCAGACCTGCATCTTCACCTTCCGGAAGCCGAGCGTCGGGAAGAGGCTCAGCGCCGCCGCGTTGTCCGCGTACGCGTGGAGGGCCGGGATCTTCCCGTCTTCCAGCAGATCGCGGGACACGGCGCGAACGACCGCGCTCGCGAGCCCCTTCCGCCGATGCCCTTCGAGGACGTGGACCATGCCGATCAACCCGACGCGGTCCGTGACGATGTGCGTGAGGGCCCACGCGATCGGCTTTCCGTCTTCGTAGATCGACTCGGTCGGACCGCTCTCAATCCGGCTCCGGACATAAGGCTCGGCGGGCCAATCCGGTTCCCAGAGGTTCGCCACGGTCGCGGCCCATTGGGCCTCGAGGCGACGGACGCGGCCATCCGCGCGGTCCGAGAACCCGGTCGGATCGAGAGCGAACAGCCACGCGGGACGAGGCCGGAACTCCCCCGCACGAGGAGCCAGGACGGGGAGGAGCCACTCCTCCGTGAGGTGATAGAAGACGGGGCCCTCCGGGATCCGCTCCACGAGAGGAACCGCGGCATCGGGGGCCGTGGCATGGAGCCCGACGAAGTGGGGCTCGTCGCCGCCGCGGGAGCGCCCTAGGCCGAGGACCGCCTTCGGGGGCTCACCGTCCGAGTAGACCTCGTGTCCCGGCCGGTGGAAGACGCGTTCCCATAGGACCGCGTTCCCGATCGGATCGGCCTCGAGGAACGGACGAATGGTTTCGCGGTCTTGGATGCGGAACGCGGGCCCGTTCGGCAAAAGAGTTGGCATGGCGGGGG
>Ga0209619_10001674_pt1 | contig 16177 bp, 11 predicted proteins | sample Rifsed16ft3_FD_184011 | JGI IMG/M metagenome (GOLD analysis project Ga0209619, IMG submission 184011) | Soil microbial communities from Rifle, Colorado, USA - sediment 16ft 3 (version 2) | ecosystem: Environmental > Terrestrial > Deep subsurface > Rock core/Sediment | place: Rifle, Colorado... | reverse complement strand
TCGAGGTCCGCGGAAGCAACCAGATAATCATAGATGGCCTGAATCCTGTTGACTTTCGTCTGGTTCAGTGCCAACTGTGCATCGTTCACTTCGAGCTGAGTTCCCGCTCCGCTGAGGAATCGTGTTGTGGCGATCTTGTAGCCGCGCTCGGCCTGTTCCACAGTCCTCCCCTGCGCCTCGACCCGTTGCCGTGATTGCGTTAGCTGCAGGACAAGCGAGTGGGCGGCGGTACGGAGATTGTTCTCAAGGCTTGCCACCTGTTCCTCGTTTTTCCGAACCTCCACCTTTGCCTGATCGACGCGGGCATTTGTCTGGAAACCCTGAAAAACACTGAAAGAAAGGCTGATTCCCACCTGGGAACTGCGAAAGAAATCATTGGTCGAAATGTTGAACGTGTTCTTCGCAGCCTGATATTGGAGGTTTCCGAAGGCTGATACCATTGGAAGATAGTTGGATCGCTCGACGTTCAGAAAAGCCTGATTGATATCGATCTGCAAACGAAGGGCCTTGAGGCTGGCATTGGCCTCCTTTACCAGGTCGACGGCGGAGGCGACACGATCTTCAGGAACTTGTTGAAACTGAAGTGTTCCGTCGACGATAATCTGTTCCGACGCATCGAGTCCCATGACGCTCTTGAGACCGTCGAGAGAGAGCAGGTAATTGTTATCGGCGCGAATGACCTCGGGCCTGAGGTTCTCCACACCTACCGATGCCCTCAGTTCGTCATACTCGGAAACCAGCCCCTGTTTGCTCATCATTCGGACGTTTTGGAGGTTTTCCTCGGCGTTCTTCAGATTCGCACGCATGAGGTCGCGGGCTTCGGACGCGAGCAACACTGCGTAGAAGGTCTTCCGAACGTTTGAAACGGTTTCGAGTTTTTTGGCACGGTAAAGTTCGCGGGCGGCTTCAGAATAGATGTGGGCCGCGCCGACGCCGACAATGACGGTTGAATTGAAAATGGTCTGACGGGCGGAGAGGGTCATGCCCCATGAATGTTCGGTACCGATCTTCACGGGTACGGTCTTGTTGCTCCCCGGATTTGCGAAGTCGGGAAGGAAGAACACCGGCCGCTCAAGTGAACGCGTATAGTTTGCCGAGAGATCGACGGAAGGCATTGCGTATCCCCACGCCTCGCTGACCCGTGCGTCCGCCTTCTCAATTTCGAGCTGAGCCGTGTTCAGGTCTTTGTTTTTTTCAAGAGCGACGGTTACCGCCTGTTCCAGGGTAATGGTCCGCGGTTGCTGTGAAAGTGCGATTCCGTTCACTATGATTCCGACGAGCGCGAATATGAAAATCTTCCGCATGCTGAAGTGTCCTGTTTTATGAAAGCTGAGGAATGGAGTCTGATTCCAGAACCGAGGTGTATTGCTTGTCGGCCTTTTCGGTCAACATCGATTGGAGCAAGAGAGCGTTCGACCTGAAGAAGACTCGGGTCAGGTCCACATTGAGCTGGTCTTTCCATCGTTCTTGTTCGTAGTCCATACGGGTCAAAATTGCATCCGAGCTGGACCACATGATGACTGCGCATTCCATCGGATTCAGGTCCGGCCGAATCACGCCTTCATCGATCCCTTTCTGGAAGACCTCGACAAACACGCTCCAGAGTTGTCCCGTCCGTGTGTTGCACTGAGCCATCATATCCTCGGAGACCTGCCGATGGAGAGACGGATTCTGGAAGAAGTGAAACATTCTGAAATAGTTCGTGTGCTTCTTCGAAAAGTCGAGATAGGTTCTTGCCAATTCCCATATCGTTTTGACGGTCGGGGAATACTTGTTTATTGTTTCGACCATCATTTCGCGCAGTAAATCAAATCCCCTCATCATGACTGCCAAATAAAGATCTTCTTTGCTGCTGTAGTAGAGATACAACGTTCCCTTACTCAGTTCGGCAGCTTCTGCGATCTCGTCCATCGTTGCGCTCTGAAGTCCTTTTTCAAAAAAGGTCTTCTGCGCAGCGTTCAGAATCTCCTCTCGCCGATGTTCCTTCTCCCGCTCTTTTCTTTCGTGAATTCCCATTGATTTACCCTTGGTTTCTGACTTATGGTCATTTAATACGCATAAGTATACCAAATAGTTTCATACTCAAAAAGTGAATATTTCTTAATGTTTTTGGGTGTATCACTTCGTTACATAAAGCCCGCTTGTGGGTCAGGGAGAGGATGATTATTCATCACGAAGAAAGGGGGAAGAAGGTTGCAGAAAGAGTGCCGATTTTCGGTGAATTGCATACGGGAAGCGATAAGTGTCGATTCGCAAATCTGGTGCGTTCCACCGATGAAACAGCTCGACGTTGAATTATTGGACACCCTCGCTAAACAAATGACGAATGAAAGGGTGTGATATTGTCCGGATTGGGAAAGGACCCTCTTCGAGTGCGTCGTTTTCAGGAACGATCAGGGGACGACGAAATGTTTTGAGATGACAGAGGCCGTTGCGAGGTGTTTGATACTGAACGGGAACGGAAAAAAAAGGTTCAACAACTCGTAAATTTCCTCAGAGTTTGGTTTTCTCTTGCAGGACAAGTATTAACCTAGTACTTTAAAACGTCCTACCTGGTTCCCCCCACCAGGTACGGTACACCGGCGAGTGTAACTTCCCCCCAAGTTCACTCGCCACCTTTTTTATGGGGCTTTTGCTGGTTCCTTCGCCCACAACCCGCCGACCGAAATCATCCAGTCCGTAATTGCTCCCACGGCTCTGAGAATGTTGTTGTCGGAGACATCGATCTCGGTCCAGGGGAGTTTGGAATGCTTGATCATGGTACGGAACAGCTCCTGTTCGTCCACGAATCGCTGCAGATTTCCGTACTGCGACGGATTTCCCGAAACCTTCAGGCGCTGCTCGCGCGCTTCCGCCATCGATTCGGCGCTTCGCGTGCACAGAATGACATGAAAGCCGAGCGGGAGCAAGCGGTCTTCGAGCCAGGAAAAATTATAGTCCCTCCCCCGGTTGATCATCTGGTAGACCTGAGTGGAAAGATGGAACCGATCGATGATCCACGAATAGTAGCGTTGGAGTTCGAAGAGCTTCACCCAGGTTTCATACGTCTCTCTTGCGCGGGATTCTTCCTGCGGCTCGAAGTTGATGAGTCCGCGACCCCAGGGGAAATTGGTGAAGGAACACCATTCCGCGGAAATGATGGGGGAGTGGTAGCGGTACTTTCGCTCTCCGACGATCTGCGGGTGTTCATTGAGGGCGAAGGCGATTTCCGTCTTGAGGGTAAGACGGGTTCCCTCGAGGATGATCTTTGGACAGAGCTTGACACTCATGAGGTGACGAGGTTAAGCGGGAGCGGGTTCTCCGCCAAAGGTCGACGACTCGACTCGTCGAGCGGATGCGCCTTCAGCGCAAGGTTTCAGGTCGCACGTAGCATGCGACTGCTCAGTGAGGTACTCGTGGATGGCTGCCGCGGCGGTCTTGCCGTCGCGCATCGCCAGGATTACGGTTGCGCCGCCGCGCGCCAGATCTCCTCCAGCGAAAATCCCGGGCCTGCTCGTCCGCTGACGCTCGTCGGTAACAACCGTTCCCTTCTTTGCAGTATCAAGTCCGGGAGTTGTCGCCTGGATGATGGGGTTCGGCGATTGGCCGATCGCTTCAATCACCGTTTCGATCTCAAGCCGAAATTCGGATCCTTTCATCGGTACGGGTCTCCGCCGCCCCGAATCATCCGGTTCGCCAAGTTCCATCTTCTGGCATTCAATGGCTCTCACCCAGTTGTTCTGATCAGCGAGGATGCGCGTCGGGGCGGTGAGGAACATAAACTCGATCCCCTCTTGTTCGGCATGATGGATCTCTTCCTGTCTCGCCGGCATCTCCTCACGGGATCGACGATAAATCAGATAGGCATGCTCTGCACCGAGGCGTTTTGACGTTCGAACCGCATCCATGGCGGTATTTCCACCGCCGATAACCGCTACACTCTTGCCGACCTTGATGGGGGTATCGAAATCCGGGAACTGATACGCCTTCATGAGATTGACACGGGTGAGGAATTCGTTGGCCGAGTAAACCCCGCTGAAGCTCTCGCCCGGAATTCCCATGAAATGGGGAGTCCCGGCGCCGGTTCCAAGGAAAACGGCCTTGAATCCCCATTCGTCGAAGAACTCATCGATCGTGGCCGTTCGGCCGACGAGGAAATTCGTATGAATCTGAACACCGAGGGCCTTGATCCGCTCCGTTTCCAGGTCAAGAATCGCCCGGGGGAGCCGGAATTCGGGAATTCCGTATCGAAGGACGCCTCCCACAGCATGGAGAGCTTCAAAAACGGTTACCTGATACCCCATTTTTGCCAGCTCGGCGGCACAGGTCAATCCGGCCGGGCCGCCGCCTACGATTGCCACCTTCTCCACCCGCTTCTCTTTGACCTGTGGGGGAGTGAAAAGTTCGTGTTCCAATTCAAAGTCTGCAACAAACCGCTCGAGCTTCCCGATCGCGATGGACGGATGCTTCTTCCCCATGGTGCACACCGCTTCGCACTGCTCCTCCTGGGGACAGACCCGGCCGCAAATTGCCGGAAGGTAGTTGGCCTCACGGATCTTGTTGACGGCCCCTACATAGTTCTTTTCGAGGATCAGCTGAATGAAGGATTTGATATCGATTGAGACGGGGCATCCCTGCGTACAGACAGGGTCTTTGCACTCGAGGCAGCGCCGGGCCTCCAGAAGGGCACGTTCTTCATTCAGGCCGTGGGAGACTTCGAGGAAATTCCGGGACCGATCGGCCGCGTTTTGCTCCAGAGATTCCTGGCGCGCAATCTTCATGCGCTCGGAGGGTTTCAACGGATTGAGAGCCGTCATACCGTTGTCTCCTTCGCGCAAACGTGTGACTCTTCGAATCGCTGGTTGGCGATTCTCTCGAAGTCCACATACGTCCTGTTTCTCATGATGAGCTCGTCAAAATCGACCGCGTGGCCGTCGAATTCAGGACCGTCGACGCAGGCAAACTTCATCTTCCCGCCGATGGTGACCCTGCACCCGCCGCACATTCCCGTGCCGTCAACCATGATCGCGTTGAGACTGACAAATGTTTTGATATGGTATTTCTTCGTGACCGAGGCGACCGCTTTCATCATCGGGAGCGGGCCGATGGCATACGCAGCGTCAAAGAGGATTCCGGTATCGGCCAATTCTCTCAGGGCATCGGTCACAAGACCTTTCCTCTGGTAAGAACCGTCGTCGGTGGTGATGAACAAGTGGTGCGAGCAGGCTGACATCTCGTTCTCAAGTATGATGAGATCTTTGTTGCGGGCGCCAACAATGGTATAGATCTCGTTTCCGGCGGCTTTCAGGGCCTGAGTGATGGGGTACAACTCGGCCGTTCCAACGCCTCCCCCGATGCACGCCACCGTTTTGTTCTCGAGGATCTCCGTGGGATTACCGAGAGGCCCTGCAACGTCCGTCAGAACATCTCCGGCCTCCTTGGTAAGAAGAAGACGCGTGGTCTTGCCGATCCCCTGAACGATGAGCGTGATGGTGCCTGCGCCCGGATCGCTGTCGACAATGGTCAATGGGATGCGTTCCCCTGTTTCGATCACGCGGACAATAACGAAATTGCCGGGCTTCCTCTTCGGCGCAATGAATGGAGCCTTGATCACAAAGCGGGCCACCGTGGAGGAGAGAAACTCCTTTTTGAGAATTGGGTACATGGGAGTCCGGGGTTAGATTAGTTGGCCGTCATCTTTGATGCAGCACATCGGGCACACGTCCATCGCTCTTCGGATGTCGGCCTCCTCCCGCTCGTCGGTCGGCTGGTTGTAGATAAAGTAGTACGATGCATCGTTGCTGTACATGAAATTCTGGAGGGCATAGGAGAAGCAGATTCCGCACCCGTTGCAGGCATTGGTGACGTAGAATTTTCCGGGGGCGTTGTCTTCCAGTCGGACCGCAGTTGCGCTCATGGCAATATCCCTTCAATGGTCTGTAGCGACGGGGCAAGTTATATGCCATGAATTGCACAAAGGAGTAGAAGTAAATTATGGATTTTTGGACAAAATCGGGGAAACGCCGGTGTTGAGAATTTCACATTTTGGAAGAGTTCTCCAAGAAATGAGAAGCAAGCGAGGGAGCAAGGGGGGAAGGGAGCGGAAGGGGGGCCCGACTAAACTGCCGAAGTGGTTTCGTCGGGCAACCTTGGGCCTTGCATGCGAGTCTAAACATGGGCATGCCATGACAAGAACTCTCCTCCTTGTTCTCATTCTCATCGCAAACGAAGCCTTGGCGCAACAGGGAACAGGCTACGCGGGGCGATATGCAGCCGACGACACGTTCCTCATTTACGTTGCGGAAAGGGATTCCTCTGTAACACTTCGTCCGGTATTTTGGACCTCTGTCCAGCCGCTTCGATTCGCCGGACCGGATTCATTTGTTATCGATGATCGGCCCGACCGTTCCGTTCGATTCAGGCGCGATGAAGGAGGAAGAATCTCAGGCCTCTTTCTCACGAACATCGGCTCGGGCGGCTTTTATCGGAAATACGCATCCGATGAGGCCCATCCTGCAGAGCTGCTCTTCAACGGGGAGCCGGATGGTGCGATCGGGATGCTCAGGGAGAAAGGGCACAAACTGCCGGAGATAATTGAGCTGGGGAATCAGCTCTTGAGGTTCTCCCCTTCCGAGCCTGGGACAGCGGCTCGCTACTTTAGCATCCTTGCGGATCTCTATCCCGACAACTCTTCCGTTCATTCACGGTTGGGTGCTGCACTTGTTGCCTTTGGTCCGAAAGGGCGACTGCAGGCGCCGACCGAGCTCAGACGGGCGCTTTCCCTTGATCCCTCGAACCGGGAGGCCCGGGCAGCTCTTTTCCGAATAGGGTTGGTCGAAGACACAACGGGATGGAAGCTTCCCTTTCGGCTGAAGGATCTCTTTGCCCCGCCGACCCCCGATGAAATACGCGAGGTGAAGGAAAGCTGGAGAGTGCGGGATCTTTCTCCCAACAACGTGCAGGTCGTTTCGACGGGAAGAATGAATCTCGGGTTCTCGAGCGCGACGGTCAGGATTATTGCCCATACAGTGCACGGGAGCCGTCATTACGGAGCCGTCATTGTGCCGGAGGGAAGAGCATCCGAGAAGAAGGGAATCATTCTTGAGGCCAAAGGAGTTTCATGGGATTACTTTCCGCTTGATATCAACCATGGAGTTCTTTCGCCGCGGATCCTTGGCCCCGACCAGAGCCGCTTCATCTATCTGGTCCCGAGTTTCAGGGGAGAGCGGATGATTGTTGACGGGAGGGAATTCCTCTCAGAGGGCGATCGGACGGACAATTGGGATGGTGCGACCGACGACGCACTGGCGTTTCTCGATGCCGCCCTGACAATTACACCAGAAGCCGATACGTCGCGGATCGCGGTGTTTGGAAAGAGCCGGGGCGGAAGCATTGCTCTCCTTGCCGGAATTCGTCAACCGAGGATAAAGCGGGTTGTCGATTGGGTCGGCCCGATAGACTGGTTTGAAGCAATGGGAACCGAAGGATGGAGTCAGCATGAACTTGTGAAAGACGGCCTCCGACTCCGGTCGCGGCCGGACGGGGTAGCCGGGCAGTTCATCGAACGATTCCTGTTGAAAGGGATTCGTGGAGAGCGCGGGCTGAAGGAGACGCGACTTCATATGATTGCCTCGTCGCCGCTTTATTTCATACGGGATTTGCCGATGACACAGGCACATTATGGAGTAAAGGATGGGATGGTGCCGGTCAGGAATGCAAAGGAATTCCAAAAAGCAATGGGGGCAGCAAGCCGGAAGGACGGGATCTTTCTCTACGAGCAATCGGGCCACGATCTTGACAACGATCTGTCGGTGAAGAGGTCGGCAGAGTTTTTGATGAAAATGATGGAACAAGCAGTGGAGAAGAAGTAATGAACTAGTGTCGATCCGTCCGTTCTTGTTTTTCAACCTCCGATTTCATATCTTTGATAAACGGTTTCCCTGAAAGCCTGTGAGAAACAGGCTTTTTCTATCTCATCGAAGCAGATTCTGCGATTTTCAAATTGTACCACGGTGTCCATAGTTCAGTCGGTTAGAACGCCAGGTTGTGGCCCTGGAGGTCGTGGGTTCGAATCCCACTGGACACCCAAGAGGAATGAAGTAAGGGGGAATTCGGATTGCGGAATCAGATTCATGAGAATTGGGGGGTCAATGAAGGAAGATCTCAAGGAGCGGACAAAGCGATTTGCCCTTGCTGTTATCAAGTTGGTTGATTCACTTCCCAGAACACAAGTAACAATGGTCATCGGAAGGCAGTTGATTAAGGCGAGTTCCTCGGTTGGTGCAAATTACCGGGCCGCCTGTCGAGCAAGGTCTCGGCGCGACTTCATATCTCGAATTTCCATTGTAGAGGAGGAGGCTGACGAGTCGGCGTACTGGTTGGAAATGTTGTTTGCACTCGGGCTTGTTGCAGAAAAGCAATTCCTTCCCGTTTTTCACGAGGCGAATGAACTTACAGCAATTTTTGTGTCATCAGGACGCACTGCAAAATCCAACATCGGCAGCGAGGATTGACTCCTAGATAGTCCCCACTCCTCATTCAACATTCCGCATTGACCCGCCCCCATCGTCTAGAGGCCTAGGACACGAGCTTTTCAAGCTTGGAACACGAGTTCGAATCTCGTTGGGGGCACCATCTTTCTACAATTCATCACCCCCGCTGGTTACTAACATGCTTACCCTTGTCTCGGCTCGGGCTCTGATGTAGCACTTCAGCTTATTTCATCTGTATCATCTTACGTATCAGCACTTTTCCGTTTGCCTCCAGGCGATAGAAATAGGTACCGCTGCTGTAGCGTGAGGCATCAAAAGTCACCTGCTGGAAATATCCCGCTTTTCGTTCTTCATCCAACAGTGTGACTACTTGCCTCCCGGATAGATCGTATATCCTGAGGAGAACGTGACCATCTTCCTGCAAGGTGAACTCAATGGTCGTCGTTGGATTGAACGGATTGGGATAGTTCTGGCTGAGCGTAAACCCTTTCGGTGCCAATCCTACTTCGACTTCCGTTGCATCCGTGTAGACAAAGGAGCCGTTCTTGTCTAATTGCCTGATTCGGTAGGCATAACGCCCCGGAGCAAGTTTTTCATCTGTAAGAGAGTACTCCTTTGGCGAAGTCGTCGTGCCAGCACCCTGGATAAAGGCGATGGTCTTCCACTCTGTTAAAGCTGGGTTCATGGCTTCAGCATGGCGGCGTTCGACATCGAAACCGTAGTTGTTGGTCTCGGACGCAGTCATCCAAGATAACTGAACTTGATGGTCGTGTGTCACAATTGCACTAAACCGAGTCAATTGGACTGGAAGGGCCTCACCGTGTTGGTTTCCGTAGCCAGGGGAGTACGGCTGCAAGCTTATGGTATTGTGCAGCACGATAGAGCCCGTAAAATCGGGCCACCTTGCCCATGACACATCAGATATCGAGGAGGTATAAGCAATAGTATCCATGACAGTTCCGATCACATCTTTCAAATACACTTGCTCGCTCGAGTTATTTAACGATAGGGTCCCGCTGGATGCCGTCTGCAGGAGACCGGGGATCGGGGCCACAATACTCCCCCCGCCAAATACGATTACTGCTGTTTGAGAGCCTAATACAGTTCCAGATGGAAACACATGCCGTACACCAGCCAGATCTGAAATAGTCCAGCTAGAAATGTCCAGACTCCCAGTTGTGGTGTTCACGATTTCAATGAACTCATCCTGTGTTGAATGGGCAAAACCATCCCCGTTGACATCCGAAGCCGGAGCAGCCAACAACTCATTGATGACAACGCTCCCGGCCTGACCAAATGCGCTCTGGCAAAGAAAGAGACCGCTGCCTAGCCCCGCGATGAGAGACACCATTCGAACATCCATGAGAGATTTCATGCTATTTACCCTTTCCTGAGATACTTCCGTCCTGAGGTATTCTTATGAAATCAGACTTTCTCACCCCAAGACTTTTCTTTAGGCCCTGTCTCCCCGGCTTAGGTTATTCACGATGTAACTTCGAAGAGCACCTGCCCGGGTTTTTGCCTCAGCCCTATCTTGGTAGACCCTGACCCGGCCGTAAGCTTTCAGTGCCTGAATCTCTTTGTCAGTGATTCTGTCCTCGCCTCCATATCTCCACTTCAGAACAAAGAAACTTAAGTTATTTCCAAGACCCAATATCCGTTGGCACTTGTCGAGACACCTGCCACGCCTTTGCCACTTCCTGTGCCTAGTGCATAGCCATAGACACCGTAACCAGAGGCTCCCAAGAGACCATAGGCTCCACTCTGTTGCCAGCAGGAGACCCACAACCACCACTGCTCGAATACGCGCTTCCGGCGACACCAACGCCACTGCTTGACTCAGTAGAGCCATCAACTCCGGTGACATCGCCACTTGTAGCGGTAGCTCTACCCCATATCCCACGAACTCCAGTGTTGCTACCTATATTAGTGGCCATGAAGGCAGCACCTGCCGTTGTGTTTGCCGTCCCCGAAAACGGCAGCGATAGACCGCCAGTTTCATCCGTACTCGGTGACCACTGTGTTTCGCTCCGCTTGAGCACTTGTCCGGTCGAAGGAGCACTTGACGAGACAACTCAACCCTGTATTCTTGGTGTATTGAGGCTATGCCGCCGAGGCAAGCTCAACGCGCGGTGAAAACAAAGTGCCTTCAACGGTAATGTCGAGCCAATAGGGGACATCGAAAGCATGCCTCTGGGACGGTGCTGCCGGCGTAGTGACTGCGGAGGAGGGGTGGGTTGGAACGAACGAGAGTGTATCTCAATGCTACTGAGGTTTCGTCCCAAAAACAAACAGAAGGGACTAATAGAAACGCACATGCCGGACTTTCCTCCCGGGTAATACATGAGAGTTTGGCGTTTTGTGGCGTCGAACGGTTGGGAACTACCGACGAATGTGCAACTCAAACCATTCTGCTTGACAGTCCCTCGAATTACCTCTACTATTACTCAATGTTGGTGCCCGTGATTTGGGGATCGCGGGTGTTCAATAAGGAGGCCTCTGAGAGCTCGAGAGAGCTTGAAAGAGGCTTTTGCGTTTTTGGGAGCCCTTGCATGGAATAATGCTCAGACGGGTGCCGAAGTCGTTACGGAGTGCGGAAACACTGTGCAAGGAGTGTCAGAATCCGGTCTCCGTCTGTTTGAACCAGCGTCGACAAAGGAGTAGACTCATGAGAAATCGAACGAACCTTGGAGGTCAGCGGCCCCTTATGGTGTTGCTGGTCCTGGTGTGGACTGTGTCGTTTGCAGCAGGGCAGCCGGACAGGTCGAAGAGCGGCAAGAACACCATTGCCAAAGGCACAACCGGCTTGACGTGGGCCGTGCTGAATATCAACAACCTCTGGACGTGGCATCGTTCGGACGGTGATGGCAACCACTCCCCGTTTGGCAAAGAGGGCTTGGTCTACCCCGCTTTTACGGCTCACGCAGTCTACGAAGATAACATCGTGTTCGGCGGACTAATGTATACAGGCGGTTTCCCCGGCGCCGGTGGGACGCCTGTGGCTAATCAGTTTGTCCGCGTCAACGGCGGAACGTACAACTCCATTCATGGAATGACTCAGGGATGGGTGGAAGGGAATGGGGCTACGGCAGCCTGGACGCAAACCGTGAACGACCCTAGGGCGCGGATCTACCGCATTCGCCGGGACTACACGGAAATGACGAGCGCAGAACTCGTGAGAGATGCCTCTATCGTCAATGAACTGTCATCCGCTGCAGTTGCGACCCAAGCCATGGTGGATGAGATGCTTGCCCGCTATGCGATGGACTGGGCTGAATGGCCCGCCGGCAACTATACGGCGACAACAGGAACGGCGGTCATAAACCTCGGTGCTCCGTACATTGACAGGAACCACAATGGTGTGTACGATCCGCCGCCGGCATTCAGTGCCACATTCACCGTAGACAGTCTCATCGCCGGGAATCATGATGAGCCGGGTGTCGCCGGCAGCAATCCTCACATACCGGCTGATCAGGTCCTTTACACAGTGTACCATGGTCTCGATCGGACCAAGGTTCTCCAATTCGCGGGTTCTGAGCCAATCGGCCTGGAAGTCCAGAAGACCGTCTGGGGTTACGAACGGACGGATGCTCTCGGTAACGTGTATTTTACACGCTATCGTCTGATCAATAAGGGCGGTGTTGAGCTCACACCGGGCGGGGCAAAAGGGACATTCTATCTTGACAGTATGTTTTTCTGCCAGTGGTCGGATATCGATATCGGAAACGCAGGGGACGATCTGATCGGCTGTGATTCGCTCCTGAGTCTGGGGTATTCATATAACGGCAACCTTGCTGATCTGCAGTATGCAAACTACTTTTTGGCACCTCCGTCTGTCGGATACGACTTGCTGGCAGGTCCATCGACGCCCGCACCTGGAGATTCCGGAGTTTTTGACTTGAAGCGCCGATCTGGTATTAAGAATCTCGGCATGTCTTCCTTCGCGTACTTCTCATCAGGAAGTCCATTCTCCGATCCTCCCTTTGGAGAATACGATCGCGGAACAGGCAGATGGTGGGCAATGCTTCGCGGTTATGCACCCGTCGGCAGTCTCCTGGATGTCCCGACTCCATATCCCCATCCGATCGGCGAGCCCGTTACAAAGTATCCTTTCTCCGGTGACCCCGTCGCCGGAACAGGATTTGTTGATGGCATGGGCACAACGTACTCTTATGCGCCGGGCGATCGACGCCAGCTCGTAAATTCCGGTCCATTCCGAATGGCCCCGGGGGACACGCAAGAAGTCTATGTTGCCGTTATCGCGGGCCTCGGTGCCGATCGGCTTTCAAGTGTCGCCCTCATGAAGGTCATTGACAATGGTGTGCAGAGCGAATTCAATTCACTGTTCCTTCAATCGCAGATCGCGCATACCTCCATAGTCAGCTACCCGGATTCGGCAACCACAGAGCTTGCAATTCGGATCACCCCCCCTCAGAATATCACAGTCCAATCGGCGGAATTGTATTTCGAACCTTCCCGGAACACAGAACCTCAGCTGTCATTGACTCTCTATGACGATGGAACCCATCAGGATAGTCTCTCCGGAGACGGAATTTGGGGGAATGCCCTGAACACATCGAACAAGGCGGGTCCCTACAAGGTGAAGCTGGTGCTGCAGACATCGACGGGACCGTTGACCTATGATCCCTATATGAGCAACGTCTCGTTGCGTCCGAGGCCGATTCTGACAAACTGGGAAATCATTTGGGAAGACGGGAAACAGGATTTGATGATAAATCCAAATGAGAATGTGCTTGTACGCTTTGATATCCACAATGCCGACGGGTTGAACTCCATTATCCAACTTAGGGTACGAAGCCTTAGCCCGGTGCAGTATGAATCCGGGCGAATTGTCGACCTCATAGCGGACATGATGCCGGGGACTGAGATCTGGCCCGGCACCACCAGTTCTCAGGATTTCTTCGTGTTGTCATTTCGGAATGAATCCCCCGATGAGACGGCCATGCTCGCGTATTCCGTTTTGTACGACGGGGCTGCGTACGTTTCAAGCGCGGAATTCCCTGTGGCTGCGTGGACGCCCGGGGAGACCTGGAGGGATACGCTGAAGGTGTATCAGGTAGCTGGCCCGTCTGAAAGTGTCGTTCCAATCATTGCGGATCCGGCCCAGCTGACAGGTCACAACTACATTGTTACATTTGACAGCGTTGGAGCCGAATTATGTTGGTCGCTAAAAGACATCACCACGGACAGTCTGCTTCTTACAAACCAGAAAGTGTGGCCGGGAGGTGTGACGTGGTTCCATCCGGTTGTCGATGGAATACAATTCATTGTCCAGGGGATAAGGAAAGACATTGAGGACTTTCGCCACGTCCAGAATCCATCGGGTCCGATCGACCCCCCAACCTATGCCGCCTTCGCGTTCAATTCGAGCGGTTTTCCAACGACGCTTGAAGGGAACCCGGATCGTCCCGCGGCTGATTGGGGCGGCGGCCAATGGGGGATTCATACGAACCCGGATCCCGCAGATATCAGCTACACACGGTTCAGGTCCCGCGTGTTCCGCAATGATAACTTCTCCCGATTTGTTCATTACGACTTCGAGATACGCTTCACCGCGGGTCCTAACAGGGCCTGCCTGTATTATACGAACGACAAATTCGTCAACGTTCCGTTCGAGTTGTGGAACATCGGCATTGGCACGCTCAACGACCCTTCGGATGATTACCGGATGATCCCATGGATTCTTGATGAAGACGGAAACGATGCATTCAATCTGCAGGCAGCGGACCATACCATCTCCGGTGGTGATAATGATGCGTACACGGACTGGATCTATTGGATGGACGCGAATCCGAAGACTCCCGGACAGGCTGCTTACAATGCATTTGCCGCCGATTCCGTGAATTATGCGACAGGATACTACACGGGAACGGGTTCAGAAGTAATGGCCCGCATGGTACTGGTTGCTTACAATTCCGGGAGTGTAACTGATCCGGGTTGGCCGGCGAACGTGATGGGAGGAACAATGCCGGCAACGGGAAACGTCATACGTATTCTCTCAAGCAAGCCGAACTTCCCCGGGGACACGGTCAAGGTGTGGGGAAGTATCTTAGCCGGCATTGAGGACCAGTCAGAGGTTCCTCTTACGTTTGACCTTTCTCAAAATTATCCAAATCCTTTCAATCCAGCGACAGTCATCGGGTATCAGATACCGAAAAAAGGTCGGGTGACAATCGAGATCTTTGACATGTTGGGGAGGAAGATAAAGACGCTGGTCAATCAAGATCTGATCGCCGGGTCGCACAGTGTCGAGTGGGACGGAACAACTTCAGCGGGCCTCGTGGCATCGAGCGGGGTTTACTTCTATCGTTTGACCGCACCCGGCAACGCCACCACGCGAAAAATGTTGCTGCTAAGGTAGCAGGCTTCTTGCCTTCGTTGGAGAGTCAGGGAGACCAATTTGCGTTGGATTGCGCGAAGAAAGAAACTAAAAAGCCGGCTCAGGAATGAGTCGGCTTTTTGCTTTTGGTTGGCATCTGTCGGGATCACTGATGAAAACCTGTCCTGCTGCCATACCTTTTATGCCATTCAGGATCAAGGTACTGCTCGGGATGTTCAAGGAACGCACTCCAGATACCGCAAAGATCCTCGGCCGACTCGACACCGGTCAGGAGCCGGCTGATTCGCCATTGGTTTCCGGATGGGATGGAGAAGGAGATCGAGTAGGAGCCGCCCCAGTTACGAACTTCGAGGCTGATCCGACGATCATTGAATGAGAATTCGATTCGCGTAGAGGACGGGGATATCAACCTCTGAAATTGCTCAACAGTGGGAGGTTTCATGGGATCCCTTTTTAAGATCGGATCCGGGGTGCCCCGGGAGATGGCAGAATACTGCGAATATGGATCTAAAAAGTCAAGTAAATTCGCAAAAATTTGTGATTGAGAGAAATGGCCGAATCAGCGTGTTTTGGGTGTGAAGGCGGGCTTCAAGATGCCAAAGTGTGAAACACCGAGGTGCACACTGTCGTAGTCTGATAGAGTATTGAGAAGGGTTTATGACCTCATCTAATCTGAGACAGATTGTCTTCCTTTCCTTGTGCCTTGGCATTTTCGGTTGCTCTTTCTTCAAGACCAAGTACGAAGAGATCCCCCCCGATCTTTCTCCTGTCACACCGCCTGTTGTGATCTCCGATTCAACCTGGGGATGGAAACTCTATGATATTTACGAAAACCAGTACCTGTTCTCTGAAGCGAAGCACCACACCATTTTCCTGAATATCTGGGCGACCTGGTGTGAGCCCTGTATTGCTGAGATGCCGGGACTGCATCGGATGTACGATTCACTCAAGACTGAGGGGGTCGAATTGTTCTTTGTTACGGAAGAGAGTCCCGACACTGTTGAGCGATTCATGGAGAAGAAGAAGTTTACCCTTCCGATCTTCTTTTCACGCGACGGTATTCCGGCCCAATTGAAAACAGGTCTTTATCCCACTACCTATGTGATCGACTCGAATGGGAGAATCGTGTTTCGTGAGAAGCGATCGGCACAATGGGATCATCCGTCGGCCTTGCAGGCGATCAGGAGAGTGAATAGGGAGAGATGGTACGAGGAGGAGAAGTGAGAAGTCAGAGGTCAGAAGTCAGAGGTCAGAAGTCAGAGGTCAGAAGTCAGAAGTCAGAGGTCAGAAATCAGAAGCTTGCCCGCCGAAGCGTATGCGTAGGCGGGTCAGAAGGTTCCTTCCC
>Ga0209619_10001669_pt1 | contig 16199 bp, 15 predicted proteins | sample Rifsed16ft3_FD_184011 | JGI IMG/M metagenome (GOLD analysis project Ga0209619, IMG submission 184011) | Soil microbial communities from Rifle, Colorado, USA - sediment 16ft 3 (version 2) | ecosystem: Environmental > Terrestrial > Deep subsurface > Rock core/Sediment | place: Rifle, Colorado... | reverse complement strand
AGAAGTTCGAACAGGTCAGCGATAGTGTTGAGGTTAAGCCGAACACTATTTTGAAGTTCGGAACGGGCACTATCGTGAAGCTTGTCAGCGAATGACCGGGCTCTAGAAACGCTAGAGCTCATCGGTAAGGCGAAGGAGAAGATGGGGAGACCGCTCCTCGAGTCCAGGAATGTGGGCCGGGCCGTCTTTGTCGGAGACACGCACACAGCGGTAGATGTGACCCAAACGGTCCTTGACAAGTACTACGAGGATGCGGAACTAGTCGTTTTCCTGGGCGATTATGTAGACAGGGGAAACACGGGCGTAGAGAACCTGGGGCTTGTCGCGTCAATGTTTCTCGAGGACCCTCGTAGGGTCATCATGCTGAGGGGAAACCATGAGAGCCCCTTGACGAACCCCTACTACGGCTTTCTTGACGAGGTTACAGAGAAGTTAGGTGTGGCCAGCTATGGTGGCTTCAAAGAGTTCTTCCAAGCCATGCCATACGCCGTCGTCGTGAACGATTACCTCTGTGTTCACGCTGGAATAGCCGCGAACCTAGATGACGTGTCAGAGATAGCAACACTACCCTCACCGGACCTAAATCCTGACAACCCCGTGGCGTTCCAACTCCTCTGGAACGACCCGAGAGACATGATTGAGGGCTTCGTACCCAGCGTCAGAGGAGAGGGAGCCTTCTACTATGGCAGCGACGTGACCCAGCGATTCTTGCAAGACAATTCTCTGAAGGGAATCATCAGAGGCCACGAAGTGGTTGATGGCTTCCGGGAGGACATGGACGGAAAAGTGATCACTGTATTCTCGAGCCGGTACCACGGAGCATCAGCAGGCATCCTAGTCCTGGACCATGAGAAAATGGAGCAGGTTCGAATATGACAATCTCAGTAAGAACTGAGCTCAGCCACAGCTACTCGTTTGATTCCCGGGTCGACGCGGTCTTCAAGGTTACTCTTGTCGCGGAGAGGAGGAGCGAAGCCAAAGGCTTCCACCATATTCTCCTGATCGATACGAGCAGGTCGATGGCGGGTGAGAAAATCGAACTGGCGAGGAGAGGAGCGCAAGAGTACGCTAACCGCATTCCCCCTGGAAACACGCTGTCAGTCGTCTTATTCTCGAACACAGTCGAAACGTTCCCGCAAGCCAACTTCTCAGACGTCCTCCCCAAGATCAAAGCAACAGGCCTGACCGCTCTATATTCTGCACTTCAATCAGCGTTTGAAATGGCGAAGAAGAGCCAGCGCCCAGGCTGGATCGTCCTCCTTACAGACGGTGAGCCCACAGACGTCACCAACCCCGAACAGTACTCGAAGCTGAAGATGCCAACGGGGTTCCAGATGATAGAGTTCGGAGTAGGCACAGACTACAACCAGTCAATCCTGAAAGCGCTGGCGGACGCGTCAGGTGGAACACTCCACAACATCACTGACGCCCAGAAATTTGAGCTGCCCAGCCTGATGCAGCAGAGCGCAGTAAACGAGGTGGCTGCAAGAAGCATCAACGTGGACTTTGGAACCCCGAACGTCAGAATCCTCAACTACAAGGGTCCACCCGTAACAATCAACGCGGTAGAAACAATAGCCAAAATCTGGGGCCAGGTCCAGGTCCCGGCAGGGTTCAACGGACGCCTCCTCAACATCCAAATCTCCTACGAGGACGCTGTTGACGGCAAGAAGAAAACGGTCAATGCACCTGTCGAGGTCAGAGTGGCGGACAGCGACGAAAGGTTCCAGGAAGGAATCAACAACAACCTAGTCTCAGAATTCCAGTATTACCAGGGGCTGGAAGAGTACTACGGACACCTCGCCCGGGGAGAACTTAAGGAAGCCACCAGAACGATGAACCAGCTTTCCACGAGCGCTGAGCAGACGCGGCGCACGGACCTCATCGAGGCGACCAAGCGATTGTCGGAGAAACAGGAAGAAACCCTCAGGCTAGGCGGAAGCGCTGAGAGCACTAACAAGCTGTTGAAAGAGGTCGCCAGCGAAACAACCAAGAGAACAAGAGGAAAGTGAAGCTGGCATCCTTACACGTCTGCGCACTGAGATGGCGACGGTGAGCCACGTAGCGTCAGAGAACGACCGCTCGGACATAGGACTGTGTCGGGTTGCAGAATACCAAACGTCACGGCCCTCCCGCTAGACGAGATTCCCTCGCAACGCTTCTCCCCGCTCTTCTCTCCGTGCCACTCGCCCTCGTCTTCGCCCTAGGAGTACAGGGAGAGCCTTCAGCCTACATCATAGGAATAGTCAGCCTAGGCCTACTCGCCTCACTAGACCTCCGGCATGGACTCCTGAAACTCGCCCTCGGATTTGTCGTGTCGCTTCTCGCTACCCTCTATGCCATCGAACGCTCATTCATCGGACAAGACCTGTCACCAGCATCCTATGGAAACTGGTCAATGCTTGTCGTCTCGCTTCCAGTATCACTCGGAGTCGTAGTTGCCGGACTCCTCCTTTCCCACACCGGAAAATACAAGGTTATTGTGGCGAACCTCCTAGCATCGACCACACTCGCGATCGGGCTTGGAATAGGGTCCGCAATTAACGCAGGCGTCAGTCCAGCGCCTGGCTCGGTCATGTTCACGTTTGTATATTTCCTAGCATTAGGTTTCGCGGCAAACGCGGTTCAGATGGCTCTCCTGCACTTCCTAGACAAGCTCTGGAAAGCAAAGCGTTTCTCGCTATCCATGATGCCTACGGCATTCTTCGCCTACAATTCACTAGGTTTTCTAGGATACATCGCCTCCCAAAATCTGAGCCAGCTGTACGCCTTCTTCTCATCGCTAGGCTTCTTGCCAGCAATCGCACTGGCAGGAGCTGGTTCCGGCAGACTTGCAAGAAGGCTGACGGGAGTATTGGGCATCACCGGGCCTCGAATCACAGTTACGGGAGACCAAACAGTACGGCAGGGCCAAGACCAAACAATCAAAATCGCCACAGAATCGGGCGGCCAGCCCAAGGACATGGCCGCAATCAAGGCAACAATAACAAAGCCAGGAGGCATCAAAGAGACCCTGAAACTGTCACAGATCTCTGCGGGACTGTACAAGGCCCTCTACCGGCCAGGCGGATCCGGCAACCACAGCGTGCGTGTAACCGCAACTAGCAAGGAACGCTTGTCCGCGGACAAATCCTTCTCGTTCACCGTCCATGCTCCAGCAGCGCCGCACCATCCGCCAAAGGCTCCAACACCTCCCAAACCTGCCCCACAAAGTCGCCCTCCACCGACACACGCTCCACCCCCGCCCCCGCCAATTCGGGCGCCGCAACAACCAGCCCCCTTGCCACCACGACCCTCGATGGTCCCTCCCAGCTCCGGCCTTCACGGGCTTGACAAGTGGGACCCTAGGGTCTGGGTAAACCAGGAAGTTCACGGGTACAGGGTCAGAGAGCACCTGGCAACCGGGCTGACTGGCTATGTGCTACGCGCCAGTTTCGAACATGGTGGGACCGAGATGGCGATAAAAATCCCCATACTCAAGACCGGCGCAGGGACCACTGCCCTCGACGAAACCATGTCGGAGGCATCAAAACTCCTAGAACTATCAGAGCGCTCCAAGTACGTGGTCCAGCTCCGCGGAATACTCGTCGACCGTCTCAACGTACAGGAGATTCTCAAGGGCGACACAACACTCTACCTGAAAAGCCCGCCAGCGATAGTCATGGAGTTCATGAAAGGCGGAGCTGCCAAGAAGCTTCTCGAAGACCCCTCATACGACGCACTGTACTATTCTGAAAAGTGGGGCGTAATCGTCATGCTTGTCGGCCACATGATAGCGACCGCTCTTGAAACGATTCACAAAGACGGCTTCGTCCACCTTGATGTTAAGCCACAGAACATTCTGTTCAACGTCAAACCTCCCGTGACCGGACAGGAGATGATGAGCCAGCTACTGTCGGGGGCGCTTCTGCCAAAGCTGGCTGACCTAGGCTCCGCGGTCAAGACAGGCGGGAAAGTCGGACAATTCACCTCCGAATACGCACCTGCTGAACAAGTACTAGGCATCGGCGCCAGGTCATCGATGGACATCTACGCACTGGGAGCCACAATATACAACATGCTAAGCAAAACACCTGTCAATTCTAGAAAACTCACCGACAGGATGAACGACATGATACGCAGCCCAGGGTCCGGAAAGACAGGAAATGAACTCAGGTCGGCCTGGAACTCATTTACTCCGGACTTTACAAGGATAGACCCCAAGTTTTCATCAATCATTCCCGTTCTGAAGGAGATGCTGGCCAAGGACCCGGAGAACAGGCCGCCCGCGGCTGCAGTGGCTAGTTCCCTTCGAAGCCTGGCGGACAAGCAGGGTTCTAGGAAACAATGATCACTTTCCAACAGGCTGGCCCCATCGAATTCGTGGTTCGCGAAATCGGGTACACCCTCTAAGCGGATGGAGCATGTGGAAATGGTGGACCTGAAAAGGGCCAACCAGGTTAGAGACAGGTACGAGGACAGGCTTAGGAGGCTTCCCGATGTGGTGGGCGTGGGAATAGGCGGCGACCCAGACGATGCGAAGATCATCGTTCTCGTCAAGAAGACGACGCAACAGCTCGTTCGGAGCATACCGAAGAACTTGGACGGGGTGCCAGTGGAGCTAGTTGAGACGGGAGTCATCGAACCAAAATAAGCCGGCTGAAACAAAATTGCTATTGTAAACTCGCGCGGGGACCCTTCTCCGCGCCGTGGAGCCCATTCTAGTCGGGCTTTGCACCTTGAAGCTTCTCTAGAGTCTCCTTTTCTAGTTGTAGGGTCACATGCCCTATCCCGAACGCCTCTCTCAGTCTTCCTGAAACCTCTCCAATAATCCGGGACCCCTCGTCTAGTGTTTCAGGGGTGACAATCATGTGGCCGCTCAGAGCGTACAGTCCGGAGGTTATGGTCCAGATGTGGAGGTCATGAACGCTGACTACTCCTCGGACGCTCTGGATGGTCTCGGCAACTTCCTCGAGTCGTAGATGTCTCGGAGTTGCCTCCATGAGTATGCCCGTGGACTCGCGGACCAGGCTGAAGGCGTTTCGGAGAATCAGAACCCCGATGATGCCCGCTATCAAAGGGTCGACTATTGAGTAACTGGTGAAGGTTACGATTATTCCTCCTATCATGACCCCCACGGAAGACACAGTATCTCCAAGAACGTGCAGGAACGCACCGCGGACGTTGAGGCTTGATTTACGGCTTCCAGCCAGCATTCTTGCCATCGCAAGATTCCCTAACAAGCCAACGAAAGCGATGACCAGGACCAATGGTCCCTGCACCTGGGACGGTTCGAGTACTCGCCGAAAAGCTTGGTAGAAAATCACGAGCGCAATGACAATCAGCGTGGACCCGTTGAGGAACGCTGCAAATATCTCTGCCCGGTGGAAGCCGAAGGTCCATCGGGACGTGTGGGGCTTACGTCCCAACCGTATTGTGAGTATGCTGAGTAGTATGGCGAAGACATCTGTCAGGACGTGGCCTGAATCGCTTACGAGGGCAAGGCTCCGGCTGAACAGTCCGCCGAAGAACTCCAGGGCTGTCAAGGCTGAAGCGATGCTCAGGGCCGCCCAAAGGCGGAGCTCCGTGGCCTTGGAATTTTCGACCGAATTGCTCCCTAGCGTTGAGGATGGGCTCTTGTGCGTTGGCCAGGACCCCTAAGGCTGGGTTCTGGCTGGAAGCGAAAGAACAATTAACGTGATTGTTCCCATACTTGTCGAGCCAATCCTTGCCTGTTCAATCTGCCGTGAAGCTTGTCGACCGATGGATCGACGCCCACAAGAAGGACCTCGTCGACCTAACCTGTCGGCTAGTGAATATTGATACTACTGTTCCGCCGGGACGGAACTATCCGAAGATTTCGCAAGCTATTGCTGCGGAGCTGAAAGACCTCGGCGTTACTCCTTCTGTCAGGTATATTCCGGAGGCTACCATTCGGCGGAAGGTCGATCCGGAGGTGGGTTTGAAGGGTCCTAGGCCGAACACGTATGCTACTCTGAAAGGTGAAGGGCCGGGCCCTAGTATCTTGTTGAATGGACATGTTGATGTTGTTCCGGCCCAGCCGACCGGCTGGTCGCACGACCCGTTCGAACCCGTGATCAAAGGCGGAACGATCTACGGGCGCGGGGCTGCGGACATGAAGGGCTCTGACGCTTGCATGATCTATTCGTTGAAGGCGCTGGTTGAGACCGGGGCCCATTTCGACGGGTCGATCACGTCCACCTTCACGACGGATGAGGAGGTTGGAGGATACACGGGTGTCAACTATCTAATCGACAAAGGAGTCATCACAAAGAAGATGGACTATTGCATATCGACAGACACTGGCATCGAAGCGTTGAACATTGCAAGCCTGGGAGATACGGAGTTTCTCATCACCGTCAAGGGAAAGTCTGCGCACTCAGGACGCGGATGGACCGGCGTGAACGCAATAGAGTACGCGGCAGCACTGGTTGAGAGGTTGAAAGTCCTAGGCCGGGAGATTGGGAAGCGAAGGTCAAAGATTCCCGCGGAACCCATCTATGGGAACAAGTGGATGAGGCCCGGGTTGTATGTTACGATGGTAAAGGGCGGTATCAAGGGAAACATCATCCCCGACAGTTGTGACGTCCTAGTCGACCGGCGGTACATTCCGGAAGAGAAGAGTGTGCAGGTGGAACGAGAGGTTGCACGGGTGGTCCGGGATTTTGCACAGGAAGCGGGTGTAAAGGTTGTGATGAGGCCAGTTCTCGGATACGACCCGATGTATACTCCACCAAACCACCGGCTGGTGCAGGTCGTCAGAAAGCACGCTCGTAAGGTGCTGGGCAGGGATGCCCCGCCGAGGGGAAGCCAAGGGTCCACGGACATGGCAGCTGTCAGCGGACTCGGTGTCCCAGTCGCGGTCATAGGCGCAATGCGCGCTGATAGTAGCATCCACGGAATAGACGAACACGTTAGAATCAACGACCTAGTTAGCGTGACGAAAATCTTGGCACATTCGTACCTCGAACTCTTGCCAGTGCATTCCCATTGAGAATGGCTGAAGCCAACTTCTGAGTTCGGCTCTATGTCGAACTGAGGATAATAGCGGAGCCAGGTTCTATTTCGTGGAGAACTTCATGAAGCAGCCCTCTTTGCTCAGTTGGCCTTGGAAGCCAAGCTCTAGAATGGTCGTTGCTTTCCGGTAGGAGTTCATACAGGCGCCGCAGAAAATGGATCTGGCCCGGGGCGAGGAGAGCCCGTACTCGTCCGAGATATCCACAATCGATTTTATGCATCCGCACTCTCTCAAGGTGACTGTTCTGGAAGAGTCGCTCTCGGTCACGCCATAGTCGCTCTTGAAAGTCTCGCCCATACTCACTTCCAGGTTCCGTGAAATCGCAACCATAGCATCCTCCGGACCCGTGCTTCCTTTCTCTTTGATTTTTCTGACCTTGAGGTCAGCACTCTTCTGTGTGAGAATCTCCATTGCGGGTGCGACCGCTTCCTGTCCCATCCCGTCGATGAAGGTGCCCACCTGAAGGAGAAGGTAATGGGCAAGGCTGCTACGGAGCATCCTGTACCTCTCCTCGGCAGTCACAGATGTATTATCCAGAGTGGTTTCCGGCATGCTTGATCCGAGACACTCTCTCCGTCTACTCTTCTTAAGATGTGGCGGCCAACCTAAGACGGGGTCTTCGGAGACTTTTTTGCCCTCCTCTAGGATGTATCGAAGCCATCCCTGGAAGTCCGTCTGAACTATTCCGCGCTGTTTTGCCCAAGTCCGCTCTCCTACAAACACGTTTTACAGAAAGTACTTCTATCCGTCATAGATACGCGAGAAAGATTCTTGGCAACTCTCACAAGCAGTCAGTCGTCTTCGGACGAGGGCCTTCGGCGTAGAGGCCTACAGCTACTATGGGTGAGTGAACTTTGGAACATTGGAGAAGTGGGTGTGGGTTTATGGTCAGGGTTTCAGGCCGGTAGTGTGGCTCTCATCGCCTTTGGGCTCGACAGCGTTATCGAAGTCTTCGCTGGAGCGGTCGCAATCCGGAGTCTGCGCAGAGAATGGACGGACGGCGAAAAAGCAAAGGCTGCCGAAAAGAGGGAGTTACGACTGCTACGCATGACCTTCTTCCTTCTCTCCGGGTACATTGCCATCCAGACTTTCGTTACCCTCCTTGGCTGGGTGGAGGAGCCTCGCGAGAGCCTGGTCGGTATAGGATTAGTAGTAGCCACCGCAGTTTCGATGACGATACTTTTTCGAGCCAAGTCTACTATTGCCAGGAAGCTGGGTTCGAGTGTTCTGAGGAAAGAAGCAGTCGAGAATCTCGTATGTGACCTTCAAGACCTGACCGTGTTAGCTGGACTCGGCCTAAATCTCCTGTTCGGCTGGTGGTGGGCGGACCCCATTGGTGCTCTATTGCTAATCCCATTCCTGCTAAGGGAGGGATTAGAATCTTAGAACGGTACGCGCTCGCGCAAGCCTTGCACTGTTGTAAGGGTCTTCGTGACTAGGGATGAGACCGTTTGGTCGAGTATCCCGGACTATGGCCAAGCTTTCCAAGCCCTAAAGAGCCACCCCAGAACCGAACACAACGCCAGAGACGGCAAGCCTTGCCCCAACCCGGACGCGGAAAAGACCTCTACGTCAGCAAGATACGAAACGGCACCGTCATAGACCACATCTCAGCCGGCCACGCACTCGACGTGCTGAAAATCCTCGGAATCGACGGCCGCGAAGGCCACGTAGTCAGCGTCGCCATAAACGTCACCTCAAAAACAGCCACGAAGAAAGACATCGTCAAAGTCGAAAACCGCGAACTAGAACAGGACGAGGTCGACAAGATCGCCCTCATCGCACCAGGCGCAACAATCAACATCATACGAGACTATGAAGTAGCGGAGAAGGCCCGTGTCAAACTACCCGAGACCATCAAAGGCATCGTGCGCTGCGCGAACCCGGCCTGCGTCTCAAACGCGGGCGAACCCGTAGTCCCAAGGTTCATGGTCGAAAAGTCAGACCCGTTAAGGCTCCGCTGCTTCTACTGCTCAAGGTTCATGGAGAAACCCGATGTCCTCAAACAGTTCTAACACGTACCAGACAAAGCCCGGTGACGAGCTTCACAAGCTCTACCGGGAAAGACGAGACGCTATACGAGCCCGCCTCAGCGAGTTCAAACAAGTCCTCCAGCGAAGCGAGGAAGACGTCTTCGCCGAACTCTGCTTCTGCCTCCTAACACCACAGTCCTCGGCCAAGACCTGCTGGGACGCGGTCACACGGCTGAGGGAAAGGAGCCTCCTGCTCAAGGGAAGTCAGCAGGATATTGAGCCTGTTCTGAACAGTGTCAGGTTCAAGGACACCAAAGCCAGGTATATCGTCGAAGCCCGGGCCCTGTTTTCAAAGGACGTGGCCCTGCTAATCAAACCCCAGATCACATCATTCTACAATCCGTACGAACTGAGAGAATGGCTCGTAGAAAACGTGAAAGGCCTAGGCTACAAGGAAGCCAGCCATTTCCTACGAAACATAGGCCTAGGGGAAGAGTTCGCCATACTCGACCGGCACATTCTCCGAAACCTCGCACAGCTAAAAGTCATACCAGAGGTCCCGGCCACACTCACCAAGAAACGGTATCTTGAGATAGAGGAAAGGGTCCGACGGTTCTCAAAAGAGATAGGTATACCTATGGCCGACCTAGACCTGTTGCTCTGGTCCAAGGAAACAGGCTGGATTTTCAAGTAAGAAGGTAGAGGACATGGGCAAGATTGGCGTAATGGCCGATAAAGAGACAGCGATTTACTTCCGGCTCGGCGGTGTCAAGAACAGCTGGGTCGTGGATTCAGCAGACCAGGCCGTCAAGACCTACGATGATATCAAGGCCAAACAAGCTGTCTCTCTTGTCATCGTAACTGACACGGTCTTCAACTGGATCAAGGACAGGATAGGACACGGAAAGAAGGAAATCGAACTCCCGCTAGTGGTATCAATTCCGACAAGGAAAGCGGGAGGAAAGCCCCAGGTGGACTTGCTGGCCGACCTCATCAAGCGAACCGTGGGCGTGGAAATACGCGTCAAGTAAACGGCTCAATATTGGTAGTTATTCGTTCAACCCCCTCACGATGGCATCCAGATTCGGCGGGCTCTCAGAGTAGAGCCACGATACTGCACCAAACGCAACTTTCCCCATTTTTTTGCCGGGGTCCTAGGACCGGAGGAGTGCCTAGTGGACACGAGGCGTTCAAATAACCCGTCAGCGTAGATGTGAATCTGGAAGCGGGTAGGGACCGTGCGGAGTATCGTTGTCGAGTGTGTAGTTCCCACTGTTCCGTCTAGAGCGGACGAGGTCACTTCTATGGCTCGCTCTATAGGTTACAAGGTCCTCGAAACCGTCGTACAGCACAGAAAGACCATTCACCACACGTACTGCATTGGGCCCGGAAAACTGGAGGATGTCAAGCTACTCGTCCAGGAGAACGATGTTGAAGCGGTCGTATTCGCCAATCCTCTGCCTGGGTCCCAAGTCTTCAAGATTCAGAAGGTTCTCGGCGGGACCGAGGTCAAGGTCATAGACCGTAACATGCTGATACTGGAAGTGTTCGACCACCGTGCGATGACGAAAGAAGCGAAGCTGCAGATAGAACTGGCGAAGCTACGCTACACGTTCTCTTGGGGTAAGGAGTTCCTGCGGATGAAGGGAATTCTTGGCGAGCAGGTTGGTTGGAGTGGCCCGGGAGATTACCCGTTTCGCGACTACCAGATGGCGGCACGCAAGCAGATATCTCGGATAGAGAGAGAACTGAAGGGTGTCTACGAGAAGAAGAACGTTCTGCGGGCGCGGCGTAGGGAGCTCGGTTTTCCGATTGTGGCCTTAGCGGGTTATACTCAGAGCGGCAAGACCACTTTCTTCAACAGGGTGGCCGGCGAGTCCAAGGACACTGGGCTAGGACCATTTACGACCTTGACAACTTTCGCCAGGAAGGTGGAGTACAACGGCGGCCTCAACTTCATGCTTATCGACTCTATCGGCTTCATCGAGGATATGCACCCGATTATTGTGAAGGCTTTCAACACGACCCTTGGAGAGATTTCCGCCGCGGACCTAATTCTGCTCTTCGTGGATGTGAGCGAGGATGAGGAGAGCATGTTCAGAAAGGTCACAGCTTCAAACTATGTCCTCAAACGTATGGCCCTTAACGTCCCGCTCATCATATGCGTCAACAAGGTAGACCGGTGTTCGGATGACGAGCTCAAGGAGCGGAAGATGCTCATCCAACGGGTGTTCGCAGGTGTTCCGCAGGTAGACCTCAGCGCACTGAAGGGGACCAACGTAGACCGAGTCCTGACGCTGACCCACAAGCAGCTCAACGGCAGCGCCCCCACTGGTGGAGAGCGTGGCTCTCTAGAGTTGCCGGGCTGAACATAGTAGATTCATCAAAATCCTAAAATTCTTTAGTGTAGTATGGTGAGGCAGGGCTGGTCTAAGGTGGAATTAAGAAAACTACAACGGACCCCGGACGGCACCTACCTCGTAACAATCCCCAAGGCGTGGGCTAAACGGTCGGGGCTCGGACCCGGATCTGTCGTCTCTTACGAGGAGAGGCTGGACGGAAGGCTACTCCTCTCACCGAAAATAGGCGAAGAGAGAGCGCCCCAGGAAGTGGTTCTGGACGCGTCCCCGCTCCTCAGACGCGAAATCATAGAACGTTACCTGCTTGGATATGACATTATCAGGGTCCAGGCGAAGGAGTCGATGTCGCCTCAGTTAAGGGATGAGGTACGGCGGGCCACCAAGAGGCTCGTGGGCCTTGAGGTTGTGGACGAGGACTCTCGCAAGATAGTCCTCCAGTGCCTGATCGAGCCCTCGCTGCTCGTCCCGGAGAAGATTCTGAGGAGGCTGGAGATGCTGTCAATGCCGATGCAGCTCGATGCCACCCAAGCCTTCGTCAACTCTAACCTTGAACTAGCAAAGGGGGTCATCGAGCGGGACGAGGAGGTGGACCGGTGGTACTTCCTTCTGGTCCGCCTGGTCAGGGCCGCGATCGCTGATACTTACCTGCTTGAGAAGATCAAAGTGTCGGCCGTGGACTGCTTGGACTTTAGATTGCTCGCCAGTTACATTGAGACTTTTGCGGATTATGCGGTGACGGTGGCGGAGAACACCCAGGACAAGGTCCCGATACCCCGGGAAGAGCAGGGTCTACTGGACAAGATTGGCGCATCGGTTAACTCCATGTACACGGACGCGGTCGGAGCGGTCTTGTCACGGGACATGAAGCTGGTGGCGTCAACGGGCAGGAAGTTTCAGGAATCGAAAAAGCTCTTGTCAGAGGCCGAGATGGAGATCGCGAAACTTCCTAGAGCGCTGGTAAACCATGTGGTGGCCGTTGTGATTGCGTTGAACCGCATGTGTGAGATATCAGGTGACATATCAGACCTCACTCTCACCAAGCTGGAACAGGCCAAAGAATGGAAATCGGGATAACCGCATAAACCGCCCGGGACACGTAGAAGCTTAGCAGCCTGGACTCTATGTCTGAACAGATGCGGAAAGCAGTTGGGCAGATACTGGAGGCTGGGTTTCAGGTGGAGAGCGACGCGTTCAGGGTCCTCGTCGAGAGGGGAAAGGATGACAAGAAGCTCGTTTCTCTGGTCGAAGAGGTTCTTCGACTCGCTGGTGCCACGGACCCCCGGCCTGTTTCGATAAGCAGAGACATTGTTCTGAAGGCCGTGGCTCAACTGGAGACGGCTGAGGAGCCGATTGTCGAGGTGGGGCTTGGAGGGGGCCGGCGTTTCGCGGAGGACGTTGAGGCGCGGCTGGAGATTGTCGCGGACCCTACGGGAAAGCTTGGGACTACGGGCGCATTCGACGATTTTCTCAAGTATTTCCGGAACCGGTTCGAAAAGATGAGCGGGTTCTTCCGGGCTCGGATGGACACGCGGAGCTCTGGGACAGTTGCTGATGGGAAGTCGGGCGGACAGAATGGCCGTGCGCGTTTCATCTGTATGGTTGTTGAGAAACGGGAGAAGCCTGGCAGAATAATCTTGACGGTCGACGATTACGAGGATGAAGCGGTGGTTCTCGTTGGGGACCAGAATCCGACGCTCTTCCAGACTGCCAGGCGTATCGTACGTGACCAAGTAATCTTTCTAGCGACCAGGAAGGGCCCGGGAGAGTTCTTGATTGCCGAGGAGATTGTTATGCCTGAGATTCCGGAACGCAAACCGTCGCGTTCACCGGAGGAAGTCTACGCTGTGCTGATTTCTGACACTCATATCGGCAGCAAGGTCTTCCTAGAAGACGCTTTTCGACGGGTCCTGGGATGGCTGAAGGGGGAAGTCGGAGACCCGAACCAGCGGGAGGTCGCCGACAGGGTCAAGTATGTACTGATCTGCGGGGACCTAGTGGACGGTATCGGAGTCTATCCCCGGCAGGAGAGCGACCTGGCGGTGCAGGACATTTACGAGCAGTACCGTCTCGCTGGAAAGTACGTGGGAGAGATTCCCGACCACATGGAGGTCGTGCTAATACCGGGAAACCATGACGCGGTCCGGCAGGCCCTTCCACAGCCCGCTATCTCGAAGGACTTTGCCGGTCCGGTGTATGATGCACGGCGTATTGTATCTCTTGGGGACCCGGCCGAGGTCAGGCTGCACGGCGTCCACTTTCTACTCTACCACGGGACGAGCCTGATGGACATTGTTAGTTCGGTTCCCGGGCTTGACTACCAGCGTCCGGTCGAGATCATGGAGTGCCAGCTGCGTATGAGGCACCTGGCACCGGAGTATGGGAAGCTCACGCCGATAGGGCCGGAGGCGGAGGACTATCTTGTGGTGGATAGGGTTCCGGACGTTTTCCAGTCAGGGCATATCCATGTGACGGGGTGGGGGGCGTACCGGGGGACGACAATCGTGAACAGTGGCGCCTGGCAGGGCCAGACGGAATACCAGAAACGTATGGGACTGGAGCCTGCGCCCGGGATCTTGCCGGTGGTGAACCTGAAAACTCTGGAGGTGCGACCTTTCAACTTCCTAGCAGGAAATTAGGGCCCGCCCCCTATAATACCACATACTCAGAGAGAGAAACGCCGGGAGAGATTACGAAAGACCAGTTCGAACAGATGATGCGTGACCTACAACAAGCCTCAAGCCAAATAACCCACTAAGGACCCGGTCGCCCTCCGAGTGGGGTCTCGTCGAGCGCCAGAGGGGCCCAAGGATCTACGCTGAATGTATCCCCTCCTTCCCTCACCAGAAACATTTCTAATCCTCCTCCAAAGAGTGTCGCTTCGTCATGTCCCTCAAACCACTTCGAATGAAATACTACGACGACCAGCAAACAGGAAGCCTTCGAAAGGCACTGGAGCAGGAAATACTCGGCTGGCCTGGCGTCGCGGCCAAGCCAATGATGGGCTGTCTCTGTTATTTTCACGGCAGAAAGTTTTTCGCTTTTCTCGTAACAGGAGCGGTAGTGATTACGAAGCTGGCCGAGGAGGACAGGGCGGCACTGTCAAAGAAAACAGGAGGAGTCCCTTTCGAGATGGACGGTAAAACAGTCAAGGCTTGGGTACGCGTCCCCCTTAGAGGCCCAGGAGATGTGAACTCGGTTCTGCCCGTTTGTGAGAAAGAGTTACGACTCAACATAGGGAACAAGTTCAATACTCACGCCGGCAGAAAATGGGACATTATGCCCAAAGAAGCCTCGGCCTACTTCTCTCCAGGGCTCTTCAAATTCCTCACCGAGCTTAAGCGGAACAACAACAGAGAGTGGTTCGCCAGGAACAAGGCGCGATATGAGAAGTTCTACGTAGACGCTAGCGTCAGGTTCATCAAAGACGTTGGAGCCCAGCTGAAGACCATCAGCCCGTACCTCGCCGGGGACCCAAGGCCCTTCGGGGGGTCCCTGTTCCGCATCTACAGAGACATACGCTTCTCCAAGGACAAGAGCCCGTACAAGCCCTGGCTGGCATTGGACTTCTGGCACAAACGCAGCAGGCAGAAGACCCACAGTGTAGGGCTCTACCTGCACATAGGACCCGGAGAAATCTTCGCAGGCGGAGGACTGTGGCATCCTGAGCCGCCTCTGTTGAGCAAGATCCGAAAGCGTATAGTGGCGAACCCCACAGAGTGGAAGAAGGTCATCGATAGCGTTCCAAAGCTTGAGGGTGAGAAGCTGAAACGGCCTCCGGCTGGATTCGACCGGGACCATCCCTTCATCGAGGATTTGAAACGGAAGGATTTCATCGCAGTGAAAGAATTCACGAGGTCACAGGTGGTAAGCCAAGGGTTTGTCGATGACTTTGTTCGAGTGGGCAAGGAGTTGGACCCGCTAAACAGGTTCATCGCGGAAGCAATGGGCCTGCCTTGGTAGCTGGCCTTCCGAAGCACCCACGGTAGGATTACCTCGCGTTGCTTCTTCCCCACTGGTGGAGGTATAGACGCTAGCATTTTTTCAACGATAGAGCCCAGTTAATCTCTGAGCGGGCCGGGATGGAAGAAGGCGACGAAAGGAAGAGGCGAGGCAGAAGTCCTGACCTTGACCGCCTCTGGGACTATGACCATCCGGATGCGTCTGAGAGAAAGTTTCGCGATCTTCTCCCAGCTGCAGTTGACTCAGGCGACCTCTCATACATAGCACAGCTCTTGACACAGATAGCGAGAGCAGAGGGCTTACAACGAAGATTTGAAGACGCGCACAAGACGCTGGACCGCGTCGAGAAGGCCCTGCCTAAGGCCGACGACAAGGCGAAGATCCGGTATCTGCTAGAGCGAGGAAGAGTATTCAATTCATCAGGGAACACCGACGATGCTAGGCCCCTGTTCCTCCAGGCGTACGACCTAGCCCTCAAATCGAAAGAAGACCCCTACGCCGTGGACGCCGCTCACATGATGGCTATTGTCGAGCCAACTGAGAAACAGTTACAGTGGAACCTCAAAGCATTGGCCCTTGCGGAGGACTCTCAAGACGAGAGAGCGAGGAACTGGAAGGGTAGCCTCTACAACAACATCGGCTGGACTTACTTTGACCAGAGACAGTACGAAGACGCGTTGGCCATGTTCGAGAAGGCGCTTGAGTTTCGTGAAGAACAGGGCGACCCTGCCAGCATCAGGATAGCGAAATGGGGTGTTGCCAAGGCTCTCCGAATGATGGACCATACGGAGGAAGCATTAGAAATGCAGGAAGAACTGCTTCAGGAATATGAGGCGGCCGGACAGACGAGCGGCGATGTCTACGAGGAGATTGCCGAGTGCCTGATAG
>Ga0209619_10001667_pt1 | contig 16227 bp, 14 predicted proteins | sample Rifsed16ft3_FD_184011 | JGI IMG/M metagenome (GOLD analysis project Ga0209619, IMG submission 184011) | Soil microbial communities from Rifle, Colorado, USA - sediment 16ft 3 (version 2) | ecosystem: Environmental > Terrestrial > Deep subsurface > Rock core/Sediment | place: Rifle, Colorado... | reverse complement strand
GGCCCAGGGGCCGTGCTCTGCGGCCTGATCCGGCGAATCGCCCCCGGGGTGGCGACCATCGCCCTCGACGGCCCCGAGAGCTTCGCGCAGATTGCCTCCTGACCGGGGAGCAGGCAGGAGAATCCGGCCTCACATGCGCAACCTCTTCCTCGCCCTCCTCTTGCTTCTTGGGGTGTACTTCGTCATCACCCGCTTCACCGAGGCGCAGCAGGTGGCGCTCACGCTCCAGCGCGGCAACTGGCTCTGGCTTGTGGCGGCCGCCTTCGTTCAGCTTGTGTGGCTGCTGAATGTGGCTGCATCCTATAGGGCGATCTACCGCGCGCTGGGGATCGAAGAAAGAATCGAACGACTAATCCCGCTCTGCTCGGCCGCCTTCTTCGTAAACCTGGTGGCGCCGGTGGCCGGGATGAGCGGGCTAGCCATCTTCATCGCCGAAGCCCGCCGGCGCGGACAGCCGGTCGGCCGAGTGTCGACGGCCTCGGCCCTGATGGTGCTCTACGACTACGTTGCGTTTCTCCTTGTGCTCACCATCGGCCTCGTCGTCCTCTTTCAGCGCAATCAGTTGAGCGCGGCCGAGGTCATCGCCAGCCTGATCCTCGTCATCATCGCCGTGGGCCTCGCGTTCTTGCTCTACCTGGGGATGCGGTCGCCCGAGCGGCTCAGCCGGGTGCTGGCTGGGATGGCCTCCCTGGTGAACCGGATCGCCCGGCCGATCATTCAGCATGATTATCTCGACGTCGATCGGGCTCACGCGTTTGCCCACGATGCCGCGGAAGGGCTACACGCGGCGCGCCGGACTCCGGGCAACCTCCTGCTTCCCGCCGCGCTCGCGCTGAGCAGCAAGGCCTTCCTGATCTCGATCCTCTTTTTCGTCTTCCTCGCTTTCCGGCAGCCTTTCTCGGTGAGCACCTTGATCGCCGGCTTCAGCATCGGCTACCTCTTCCTGATCGTCTCGCCCACTCCTTCAGGCATCGGTTTCGTCGAAGGCGCGTTGACGCTTGCCCTGACTTCTCTGCGGGTTCCCCTGGCGCCGGCGGCCCTGATCTCGCTGGCCTACCGCGGGATCACCCTCTGGTTCCCATTCGCCTACGGCGCCATCGCCATCCGTTGGGTGAGCCGCTCCGCTCCGCTCACCCGCGTTCAAGAGCAGTCGGCATCGGCCGGGCCGGCGCGCTCGGGTAACCCCTCACCCGCGCCCACGACCCCGGCCGCCTCCCGCACTCGATCGAATCACTAGCCGCGTCGCAGGCCCGTAGGCGGAGGCGGGAGCCTGCCGCCGAAGCCCCCACTTGACGCGTCTGCGGAACGACGCTAGCATCCCTCCAGGCGGGAGGCGCGGCAGGGGAAGCGGGATCCGGCCCGGAAGGGATGCAGCTGTGCCTTCGGGGCAGATGTCACCACCGGCATGAGCCGCAACCGCTTCGGGCCAAGGACCCCGGTCGCATTGGACCCCTCCTGTTCCCGCTCTCGTTCTTTGTTCATCCCAGGGCTGCGCTCTGCCGACGCCGTGCATGATGAATAACCTTGCCCTGCTCCTCACAACTCCCTCGGGAAACCTCCTCTACCAGCTCACGCTGATCATCGTGCTCGTTGTGATCCTGGCTGTCGCCCAGGTGCACGCCACCCGTGGCGGCTCGACCATCGCCCGTAGGTGGGCCCTCCCGGTGGCGGGCCTCCTCGTCCTGCGGCTGGCGATCCTGTCGGTTTCCGGCCTGGCCCAGACGGGAGTGCAGGGAGCCGAGTCGCTGACGGCGCCTCTGGCCCACCTGGGGAGTTTCGCCGGCGCTCTTCTCATCGGCTGGCTCTTCCTCTTCCCCCGCCCCTCGCGCGGCGCCGACTTCACGGCAGCTCTTCTGCTTGGGATCGCCGTGGTCGCTGATGCGGCCAACGTCTTTGCACCGGCGTTGGCACCGGGGGCCACGGCGGGCTCGCGCGGCTTCGGCGTGGCCTGGAGCAGCGCCGGCCTGGCCGTGTCGCTGGTGGCCATGCTTTCCCTCCCCTTCCTCGCCGGCCCCGAACGAGGCATCGGCATCGGCGCCTGCCTGCTGCTTTCCCTGGGCAACGCTCTCCAGCTCTGGGCGCTCCTTGCCGGCGCCGCGACCGACCCCCTCGCCGGGCTGACGCGTCTGGGTGAGATGGGGGCCTACCCGTTGGTCACGCTCGGGGCGGCGCGGCTCTTCGCGCTCGACCGGCCGGCGGCGCCATCGGCCAAGCCTTCGCCTCCCGGTATCGAGCCCAAGGGTCGTCTGCGCCCAACGGAGATCGTCGAAGACGTGCTCAGCCTGGCCGTGGCGAAAACGAGCCAGGATGTGGCCCGCCAGACGGTGAGGGCGGTGGCCCGGGCCATGCGCGCGGAGTATTGCCTGCTGGTCACCCCGCCCTCCCCGGCCGAGCAGTTCGCAATCGCCACCGGCTACGACCTGATCAGCGAGCAGTATGTCGAGGGCGCGCCCCTCGATGAGATCCGAGCCCCGGCGATTGGCGCTTCGCTCGAGCAGCGGCGCACGCTCGTCATCCCTGCGAAATCCGACATCCCCGACATGCTCACCCTGCAAATGATCCTGAGGTTGGAGGGGCCCGGCCCGGCGGTGATGGCGCCGGTGACCGCGCTCGGGGAGCTCTACGGCGGCCTCCTGGTCCTCTCGCCCTACGCGCGCCAATCGTTTTCCGAGGAAGAGAAGACCTCCCTCGAGGCGATCACCCGGGCGTTCGGGCTGCGCCTACACCAGGTGCATCTGGCCGGGGGAACGGCCTCCGATGCAGAGATCACGGCCCAGGCCCTCACCGAGGCCTACCGCCGGATCGAGTTCTTGATGGAGGAAAACCGGAGACTGACCGAGGGGAAAGGCCCGGCCTCGCCAGAGGCCATCGAACCGCGGGTGAAGGATTTCGAGGCGCTCATCGCGCTCAACGAGGAGGCGCGCGAGACGATTCAGATCCTCGAGGCCGAGATCTCCCGCTTGAAGGCCGCCCAGGTCCGCCCGGCGACCGGCACAGCGGAGGAAGTGGAAAACCTCACCGCCGAGCTTCAATCCTTGTTGGAGGAATTGGCGCGCTCTCGGGCCCGGCTCGCCGCGCTCGAGGCCGGAGGCACCGAGCGGCTCGGCCGCGGCTTTGCCGCGCTCGACCTTGAGGCGGTCACCTCGGTCGCTCAGGATCTCAGCCAGCCCATCGCCGCGATCCGCGACCACGTTGGCCTCCTGCTGGGTGAGACGGTCGGGCGGCTCGAGCCCATGCAGCGGACGCTTCTGACGCGGGTGGGAAGCTCGACGGAGCATCTGACCACCTTGCTGGGCGATCTTCGCCAGCTCACGGAGATCGGCACCGAGTCGCTCTCCCTCGATTTCCGGCCGATCGACCCGGTGGAGTGCCTCGAACAGGCTCTCCTCCAGGTGGGCGATTCGATCCGCGCCCGCAACCTCAAGCTCCAAACCGACCTCCCCCACGATCTGCCTCAGGCCTTGGCTGACAAGGGGGCCTTCACTCGGATCCTCGTCCACCTCCTGCGCAACGCGATTGCCGCCTCGCCCGAGGGCGGGACCATCTACATCTCCGGCCGCCCCCAGGCGGGAGGCCCTTCGGAGAGTGCCGGTTTCCTTACGCTTTCCGTCGCCGACACGGGCCCGGGGATCGCGGGGGAACGCCTGGGCGAGGTCTTCCACCGCCGGGCGCAGGATGAGGCCATACCGGGCGTGGGCGAGACCGGTGTGGGCCTGGCAATTGTGCGCAGGCTTTCCGAATTCCTGGGTGGCCGCGTCTGGGTGGATAGCGAAACCGGCGCCGGCAGCACGTTCACCCTGCTCCTCCCCCTGGCGACCTCTCCCTTGGCCCTGCCTCCCAGGCCATCGCTCCCACCGCGCTGAAGGAAACCTTACGGCTGAGAGGGCGAGGCGAGAACCCCGGTTTCTCTGGTCCTTACAACTCACCCCGGGCGGGCCGCTGAGAGAAACCGCGGTTCTGGGCCGAAGGGGGAACTCTCCATCCCTGTGCGTCGTCTTCGTTATAATGAGCCGGTCGTCGAGGCGCCACATCTGTCCATGCGAAAAACCACCATCCTGACCATCACCGTCGTCCTGGCCGCCGCCGTATCCGGTTGCGGCATAGGGTTCCTGGGCGGCGCCCCCCCGGGCGTGCTCGTGACCCAGAATCCATTGGCGACGATCACGCCAACTCCTTTCCTTCCGCTCCCGCCCACCGAGACGCCGCTTCCCGCGCCTTTGTCGAGCGCCACGCCCACCCCGCTGCCCACCTCGGTGAATCCCTGGGGGGATTTTCCGGGGCCGGCGGAGCCTTCGGCGATAGAGATCCCGCGCCCGGCGCCCGAGATCCCGTTCGGTCCGGACGTCGTCAATATCCTTCTCCTGGGATCCGACCAGCGGCCCTACGAGGGCGGACATCGGACTGACACGATCATCGTTCTCTCCCTCGATCTCGAGGCGCAGACCGTTACGATGCTCTCGATCCCACGCGACCTCTACGTCTACATCCCGGGCTGGCGCATCGATCGGATCAATGTCGCCGACGTCCGCGGCGGCCCGCAGATGATCAAGCAGACGATCCTCTACAACTTCGGGATCCCCATCCACCGTTGGGCCCGCATCAACTTCTACGGCTTCGTGACCGCCGTTGACCTCCTCGGGGGGATCGACGTTCAGGTCACGGGCTATCTCTCCGACAACTGTATGCACACGCCCCTCTACTACACCCCGGGGACGACCCGCCACATGGACGGCACGACCGCCCTCTGCTACGTGCGCCAGCGCGAGACGACGGGGGACCTCGACCGCATGCGCCGGGCACAAGAGCTGATGCGGGCCCTCTTCGATCGCGTCGTAAGCCTCGACGGGCTTTCGAGAGTGCCCGATCTCTACAGCCAGTTCGGAAACCTGGTCGAGACCGATCTCGCCGTTGGCGATATCTTGCCGCTGGTCCCTCTGGCGACGACGGTCTCCGGGGACTCGGCGGCGATCCGCCAGTACGCGATCACGGGTGACATGGTCACCCTCTGGCGCGTGCCCTCCTCCGGCGCCTCCGTCTTGCTGTTCGTCCAAGACGCCGTCCGCGCCCTGCTCGACACGGCGTTTCCATACTAGCGGGATCTGACCGCAGAACCCAGGCTCCGGAGCCTTCGGTCGTGAACGCATGGATGGTTGAGAGCGCACTACGCGGCAAGGGCGAACAGAAACCCGGCTTCTCCCCGAAACCGGGTTTCTTCAAGGCTCCCGGAGCCTGGGAGGCTCCGGGAGCCTATCAGGGCCTCAGCGATTCGCCGAGGGCACGCTGCACGTCCTCGAGGGTCACGACTCGGCCCGTGCCCCCCATGCCCAACGTCGAGAGCCCGCCAACGGCGTTGCCCCAACGCAGGCATTCGTCGAGGGGGCGCCCATCCAGCCAGGCGCGCAGAAAGCCGGCGTTGAAGCAGTCCCCGGCGCCTGTCGTATCGATGGGCTCCAGGGTGAGCGCCGGCGCATGGACGATCGGCCCGCCTCGCTCGCACGCGTAGGCGCCACCGCGGCCGTCCTTGACAACAACCAGCGGGCAAAGGCGTGCCAGGGCGCGGATCGCCGCCTCGAGATCCTCCTCCCCCGTCATCTCGCGCGCCTCGCTCGCGTTCGGCAGGATCACGTCCAGACGCCGGATCACGCTGCGGAGCTTGCGGCTGGTGAGGCGCTCCTCTTCGGAGGTGTTGCCGTCCATCGCCAGCTTCATCCCGCGGGCGCGTGCCAGGCGGGCGCCCAGCCCAAAGAGCCTTCCGGTGTACATGCCCACGACGATCACCAGGCGCGCCATGGAGCTCGCCAGAGCCCGGATGGCGCCGCGCGGAGGGGGCGAAGGGTCGTAGTAGGCGATGAACGCCCGGTCGTGAGGGAAAGAAGCCGCCACGGTCACGTAGCGCAAAGGGCGTTGGTAGTGGGTGAACAGGCTGTCATCGAGGCCTTCCTGGCGGGCCTTCTCCAGGATGAACCGGCTGAAGTCATCCTCGCCGAAGTCGGCCGGCCATCCGACCCGCACGCCCAGGCGGTGCAGCGACGCCACGGTGTTGTAGGCGCCCCCCGGCGTCATCGCAAATCCGCTGGCGACGACCTCCTTCCCCAGCCGGGGCATCTCGCCCAGGCCGGTGAAGATGAGATCGAGGCAGTAGTCACCGAGGACGATGACGTCAAACGGGGGTGTCATCGGCGCCGGTGATGAGGCGCGGAGCGCGCTCGCCTCAGGCCGAGAGGCCGGCCTGAGCGGCCCTCTCGGCATTCGCCCGCTCACGCATTTGCCCGCGCAGCGTGCGGATGTCCTCGGGGACGATCCAGGCTGCCGCTGCCAGAAAGACCGAGCAGACCAGCCAGGTGCTGACACAGATGATCAAGATCGCATTCCCGAGAGACGAGCCGACGGCAATCAAGCCCGCCAGGAGCGGCGCCACGGTCGCCCCAGCCGATTCGATGAAGCTCTCGACCGCCTGAGCCGTACTGCGCACCTCCGGCAGACTGATGTCGTAGATCGTCGAGAGGACATTGGCCGAAGCGAAGGGGATGAAGAGGGCCGTTCCCATCAGAAGCGCCAGGAAGAGCCCGGTATTCTCCACCGGCGTCTTGAGCGTCAGCGTCAACAAGACCGCTCCGAGGAGGACGGCCACCGACGAGACGATCAGTCGCCCGCGCGGCGTGCGCCGGAAGAAGAAATCACCGACCGCCCCGCCCACAAAGTAACCGGCCGCAAGCACGAGAATCGCGGGAGCCATGGTGAAGAGGACGCTGTCGGACGAGTAGCCCCGTTCGGTCTCCAGGTAGCGGAAGAACCAGTAGGTGATCACATTCCAGGGGAACACCCCGAAGAAACCCTGCACGAAGATCAGCAGCAGGCTTCGCTTGCGGAATAACCCTCTGGCGATCTTCCAATCGAACCGATAGACCCCGATGGTTTCCAGGCCGGCCATCTCCGGCTCGCTCTTGCCGCGCGGCGCCTCTCGCACCCCGAGCAGGATCAGGATCGAGATCACGATTCCCAGGGCGCCGGTAACGATGAACACCCCCCGCCAGGATTCGACGACGATCCCCAGCCCGGCGAGAAAGGCCTGGATGCTGTCGCGAAACATCAGGGCCAGGATCATACCCAGCAAATACCCCAAGGGGCCGGTGATTTGCAGAAAGCCGTAGATCTTGCCCCGGACGTTGGGGCCGAAATAGTCGGCGATCAGGCTATAGAGGCCCGGATAGGAGGAATCATCGACGCCTGTCGAGGCGCGCGTCGCCAGAAAGGAGGGATAGGCCGGCGCCACGGCGCTCAGCCAGGTCGTCGAGCCCCAGATGAAGGAGGCCAGAGCCAGGAGCTTGGCGCGAGCATAGCGGTCGTAGAGGTATCCCCAGAGCGGGAAGAGAACTGCCCCGACGATGAGAGCGCCGGTGAAAACCGCCCCCATCTGAGCCTCGTTGATGCCGAAGGTCTCCATGATCGGCGTCGTGAGGGGGCCGATAAGGAGCTTGTCCGCCTGGTGGAGGAGCATAAAGAAGAAGAAGATGACGACGGCATACCAGCGTCTGCTCGAAGTCGATCTCATGTTTCCACCCTCCTTTGGGGGCCGGGTGTCCAGCCTTCCCTGACGAAATCGGACCTAATTCTCCCCCTCCTCCGCTGGAACGCAAGGGGCGCGGCGCAGTCAGCGAGGGGCCGGCCAGGTCCCTCTTGAACGAAGGTGCCCAGCCAGAGGTGAAGGGTGATCGGTGATCGGTTACTCAGTGACAATGCCAAGGCACCATGGCGCTCGGGCACCCGGGTACCAGGGGCCCATGTGCCTGAGCGCCCAGGTGCCTGATGACCGATCACTGATCACCGATCACTATTCACCACCCGCTTTCCTTTCACCTCCCAGCAAGGACTCGACAAGGGGGTGGAACCGTACAAATCGAAACGCCTCACCATAGTTCACACCCGCCCGGGCGCCCACCTCCGCGGCCTCAGCGCGAATCGCCCAGGCGAGCGCGGCCATCGAATCCTGCGCCGCTTCTCCCAGTGTTGTCTGGATATCGATCCCCGCCAGCCGCGCCTGGCGCATTACATCCTCCACCAGGAAGGCGACCTGAGTCCTGTGCTCGCCCATGGCGGCCAATTTGCGTTCCATCGTCTCGGTAATGTCAACGATCTTGTTCACGGCCGAGGGCGCCGGCGCATAGAAGTACTTCTCGACGACCAAGTGCGGCTCGAGGCCCTCCTCCCGGTGCTCGGGGTGCAGGAGGGGCAGCGAGGCAAAGCTCACCGCGTCGGAAGCGGCCAGGGCGACCGCCCGATGGTCGGGGTGGACTTCGCTCAGGGAGAAGGCGTCTTGGGCGATGACGACGCCCGGGCGATGTTGCCGGATGAGGCGGATGAACTGCTCGCGGAGCGTCCCGGGAGTGAGGGTGTCGAGCTCGAGGTCGGGGTACCCGAGCCAGATGGGCCCGCCCGCCCCGAGAGCCGCAGCGCCGCGGGCGGCTTCTTCTCTCCGCACACGAGCCAGCGATTCGCTATCGTGCTCGAAAGATCCTCTCCGGCCGTCGGAGACAACGACGATGATCGCCTCGGCGCCCTCGGCGGTCATCCTGGCGATCGTGCCTCCGGCGAAGAATTCGGCGTCGTCGGGATGCGGGGAGAAGATCAGGATCTTGCCGGGCATCATGCCCTCCAGGCGCGGGCCAGGCGGCCCGGCCCATCATGCCCTGCCGAGGGGGCGCGGCGGCCGATGCCCGGCCTCCCCTTCCGGCCGGCCGGAGAGGAGGGCGATCGCATGCGGGAGCGCGGGTAGGATCACTTCGAGCCCCTCCCGAGCAGCCTTAGGGCTGCCGGCCAGGTTGATGATCAGGGTAGCTCGGCGCGTGCCGGCCACGCCCCGCGAGAGCATAGCATGCGGGGTCTGCTGCAGGCCGGCAGCCCGGATGGCCTCAGCCAGCCCGGGCGCCTCCCGCTCCAGGATCTCGAGGGTGGCCTCCGGCGTGCGATCCCGAGGACCGAGGCCTGTGCCCCCCGTTGTGAGGATCAGGTCCACTTCGCCTGAATCCGCCCACTGAGTTAACGCCTCCCGGATGAGGGCCGGCTCGTCGGGGACGATCGCCACGTGGGGGACAGTCCACCCATGCGCCTCCAGGAGGCCACGCAGGGCGGGCCCGCTCGTGTCATTGCGCTCCCCCCTGGCAGATCGGTCGGAGACCGTGAGCACGGCTGCTCTCACGGCAGTTCCTTCCCCATCAGGTGCAACTCCATCACGTCCCAGCCCAGGTCCTGATAGAACCGGAGCGCATCGGGATTGTCTTTTGTCACCAGGAGGTAGGCCTTCAGGCAGCCCTTCGCCTTCAGCCGGGTTTCGAGCTCGTCCATGAGCCACTTCCCCAGGCCTTTGCGGCGGCGGCCCGGATCGACGGCCAGGTGATAGACGATCGCCCGGCGGCCGTCGAAGCCGCCCATAACGGCGCCGATCAGGGCGCCATCCTCTTCGGCCACCAGGAAGAGATCCGGATCGCGCGCCAGCTTCTTCTGGATTTCAGCCGGCTCGTCGGAACGCCCGAGGTGAACCCCGGACCCCGCTGCCGCCCATAGGGTAAGCACGGCAGGCAAGTCGTCGGGGTAGGAGAAGTCGCGGATCTGCACCGTGGGGCCCGCCGCGTTCAGCGGCCTTCGCGGAGGAGTGAATCCCGTGCGGGGATCAGTCGGCGTCGGCGCCTACCAGGCGCTTCCACGGCCCGTGAATTCCGTCTTCCGTCACGCCGAAGTAGAGGCGGATTCCCTGGGGCGTCTTCTGGGCCAGGTCGAGTCGGTCGCGTTTGGCCAGAGTCCGTCGGCCGAGCACACCCAGTTCGCCCTGCCAGGTGATCGGCGCGCTCTCCAGATCTCCCGGCAGGCGCGCGTATTGGCTGATGGCGTAGTGCCAGAGGCGCCGCGCCGAAGACATCGTGACGTTCTTGACCACGTTTCCGTTTCGCAAGTCGCGCATGGTGTAGTAGCGGACTCCGTCGCGCTCCTCGACGCTCACCACCTCGACGCCCGTCCGCGGCGGCTGCACCTCGGCCGCTTCGATCTCGGTCACCGGCGCGGGGGCAGCTGGGGGCGCAGGTTTCTCCGCCGCCTCCTTCTCCTTGCGGCGTCGGACAACCAACTGCACGATCTCGTCCCGCACGCCCAGCGCCGTCTCCGCTTCCTGGCGGACGTAGATCTTGTTGTCGTCAACCGCGTAAGGCGGATCCTCGCCGCGGGGCACCAACACCCGGATGACCTTCTTCGCCTGCGACTCCTGGATATCCACCTGGCATTCGATCGGGGGGCTGATCTTGGAGCTGATCTCCTTGCGCAGCTGCTTCACCGCCACCTCGGGATTGGGCACTCCGACGGGTGGCTTGGCCGGATCGCTGACCACGCCGATGTAGAGCGTGCCGCCGTTGGTATTGGCCAGGGCACAGATGTCCGAGATCACCGCGTAAAGCCTTCCGCCACGGGCGGTCATGCTCTCGTGGAAATCTTGGATGATCGTGGGCCCCTCTTCCACCGCCTGTCGGATGAAGTCATAGGAGGCGGCGGAAGGCGCTTCCGTGGCTGGCCCGTGGGGACGGGTGCGGGCGAAGTCGTTGCTCAAGAACAGGTCCCTCAGCGCCTCGAAGGTGACCTCCGGCAGAAGCACTTCGGTCGTCCGGTCGCCAACGCCCAGGTTCTTCTTGTTTACCGGGTCGGTGCGGAGCCGATGGGCGTCCGATCCCTGGATGCAGTGCATGCGCCGGGGATACTCCGGCTTGGTCCCGTTGAAGAAGGCTGCGGTGGAGCGGCCGCCGCGCCCATCCAGGTCGGTCACCTCCAGCGCGTGGAGGTTGGGGTCCTGGGTGTAGGCGATCTTGGTCTGCCCGCCGAAGGTAAAACCGCGCATCGCCACGCCGTTGGTGGAATTGGCGTGGGCGGCGATCACCAGACCTCCGGCTTCATTGATCAGCCGGTAGGCGGTGAGCACATCCGTCGTGGCGCCCACGGTTGAGGATCCCAGATCGATCATTTCCGACGGGACGCGTAGGCTGAGGAGCAGATGCTCAATCTCGCGCACCGGTTTTGAGGGAGGGAAGATCCCCAGGATGTGGAAGCCAAAGGTGGCGGTGAACTCGATCCCGGGGAGCACCAGGATCCGGGAGAAGAGCCGGCGATATTCGGCGAGACGGCGCCGCTCATCGTCATTGATCCGTCCCAAACCCTCCAGGAGCTCCAGTTGTTGGATCTCCTCCCTGATCTTGCGGTAGCCGGCCACGGTGTTGTGATCGGTGACGGCCGCGATGTCGAGGCTGCGGGCCTCGCAGCGGTGGAGGAGGTCCAGGAACGAAACATCCGGCTCCTGGAAGTCATTGGAGGCCGGAGTGTGGATGTGAAAATCCATGATGCGCCACTGTCGTGACGCGGGATGTCCTTTTCGTCGTGCCACGTTCAATTTCCCGATTCCTTTGTCCTCGACCCTGGCGGCGCCCCTTGCGCGACCTGGGGAAGGTTGCGGTGCGGGAGATCTCCCATCACCCATCGTCCGGCAGGTTTTGGCGGACGACGCTGATGAGTTGCTCCGGCGTATACGGTTTGAGCAGGAAGGCGTTTGCGCCGGCTGCCAGGCATTGGTCGCCCAGGTCCATCCCCGAGGTCATCACGACGCGGGCCCCGTGGAGATCGGGCGACGCCCGGAGGTCGGAGAGCACCTGCATTCCGTCCGCGCCCGGCAGGAAGACGTCCATCAAGATCACATCCGGGTTCTCCGCCCGGATCCCCTCCAGGATGCGGTCGGAGGCCGGGGTGCCGGCGACGACGAGCCCCTCCATCTCGAAGAGCATCTTCAGGAGCGAGACCATCGTCCGGTCATCGTCGACGATCATTACTTTGGCCATTCAGTTCCTGTCACGCGGCCGGCTTCGGCCGAAGCGAGCGCCGGCCCGCCCGCCGCCGCCCGTCGCTCTGAGAGCTATTCCTTCGCCGACGAGATGTGACCCGCGCCTTTCGCGCCGCAGGCTTAGGCTCAAGAGCCATCCGCAGGATATCGTCGACGGTCTCGACGAAGACAAACTTCATCTGCTGCCGCACTTCCTCCGGCACATCTTCCAGGTCGCGCTCATTGCGCAGGGGGAGGAGGACGCTCTTCAACCCCGCCCGATGGGCGGCGAGCACCTTCTCCTTCAGCCCGCCGATCGGCAGGACTCTGCCGCGCAAGGTGATCTCGCCGGTCATCCCGACGTCGGGGCGGACCGGCCGGCCGGTGACAAGGGAGGCCAAGGCGCAGGCCATCGTCACACCGGCCGAGGGGCCGTCCTTCGGCTGCGCGCCGGCGGGGATATGAAGATGGATGTCATGCTTGGCCCAGAAATCGTCCGTCGCCCCCAGCTCGCTGGTCATCGAGCGCACGAGGGAGAGCGCCGCGCGAGCGGATTCCTGCATCACCTGTCCCAGCGAGCCGGTGAGCTGAAAGTTCTTCCCGCCCGGCATGGCGGTGGCCTCAATGAAGAGCACCTCCCCTCCGGCGGGAGTCCAGGCCAGGCCGGTGGCCACGCCGGGCACGGCGGTTCGCTCCGCCACTTCCTCTGTGCCAAAGAAGCGAGGCTTGCCCAGGAATTGCGAGGCCGTATCCGCCGTCACCACCGCGCGCTCGCTCGTCCCCTCAGCGATCCGAGTGACCACCTTCCGGCAGATCCGGCCAATCTCTCGTTCGAGATTGCGCACGCCGGCCTCGCGGGTGTAGGAGCGGATCACGGCCCGCAGAGCCTCGTCCTCAAAGGTGATCTCCTCCGGCCGCAGGCCGTTTTCGCGGATCTGGCGAGGGATCAAATAGCCTCGGGCGATGGCGATCTTCTCGTTCTCGGTGTACCCCGAAAGCTGGATGACCTCCATCCGGTCAAGCAGTGGGCCGGGGATGGTCTCGAGCCAATTGGCCGTGGTGATGAACATCACCTGGGAGAGATCGTAGCCCACCTCGAGGTAGTGATCGCGGAACTCCCGGTTTTGCTCCGGATCCAACACCTCCAGGAGGGCGGAGGACGGATCGCCTCGGAAATCCTGCCCGAGCTTGTCGACCTCGTCGAGCATGAAGACCGGGTTGCGCGAGTCAACCCGCCGGAGCGCCTGGAGGATCCGCCCTGGCAGGGCGCCAATGTAGGTGCGCCGGTGACCGCGGATCTCGGCCTCATCGTGCACGCCGCCGAGCGAGATCCGGATGAATTCCCTCCCGGTGGCCCGGGCGATCGAGCGACCCAGGGAAGTCTTGCCGACGCCGGGCGGGCCGATGAAACACAGGATCACGCCCTCCCGCTCGCGGCGGATATGGTCGACGGGCGGGGCTTCGGCCTCGTCTTTTCTTTCCAGGCGCAACTTGCGGACGGCCAGATACTCCAGAATCCGCTCTTTGACGTCCCGGAGGGCATAGTGGTCTTCATCCAGCACGGCTCGGGCGTGGGCGATATCCAGATTGTCTTGCGTGACCTTCGACCACGGCAGAGAGACGAGCCAATCGAGGTAGGAGCGAATGACGCCATATTCGGCGGCGGCCGTCGGGAGGCGGGCCAGCCGGTCGAGCTCGCGGCGGGCCTGCTTCTCGGCCTCGTCGGGCATCGCCGCGGCTTCGATCCGCTTGCGGAATTCCTCCACCTCGGCCGCCTGCTCATCGGCCTCACCCAGCTCACGCTGGATCGCCTTCATCTGCTCGCGCAGGAAGTATTCGCGTTGCACTTTCTCGATCTCGGTGCGCGCTTCCTTCTGGATCTGCTGCCCGAGCGAGAGCACCTCCACCTCGCGGCTCAGAAGGGCGTTGATGCGCTTGAGCTTGTTGACGACCGAATCGTCCTCGAGCAGCGCCTGGGCCTCTGCCAGCTCGATCCTCTGGTAGTTGGCGATCGTGTAGGCCACTTGAAGGGGATCTTCCAGCATCAGGACCGCGCTGACGATCTCGCGAGGCAGGGAGGGCGCCAGGTCGGCGATTTGCTGGAACTGGTCCTGCGCCGCCCGGACCTGCGCCTCCACCTCCACCCCTTCCTCCAACGATTCTGGGCGAAGCCGGACGCGGGCGACCAAGTAAGGCTCGAGGCTGGTAATCTCCTCTAGCTCGATTCGCGCCAGCCCATGCACGATCAGGCGGATTGTCCCGTCCGGGGCACGGAAGAGGCGCTGGATCGCGGCCATCGTGCCAATGCGGTAGAGGTCCTCCGGGCCGGGCAGCTCCAACTCCGGATCTCGGGACGTCACCAGGCCGATCAGGCGGCCTGAACCGGCGACGTCATCCACCAACTTGACGGACCGGGGCTGCCCGATCGTCAGCGGCACCGAGGTGTGCGGATACACCACAATCCCGCGCAGGGGAAGGATCGGTAGTCGCTCCGGGGCGCCCGAGGGCTCCTCCCCGGGGAGCAACGGCGCGGCTTCCGGCTCGGCCGGCGACGGTTCCTCACCGGCAAGCCAGTGCGTGCCGCCATATCCAAGCCGCTGGAGGATCACGCCTGAAGCGCGGGCATCGGTGGGTGAATTACGAATGCGGAGCACGTTGAGCAATTGCGTCGTTGTTATTCAGCCGGAGACCGGTACGCGCTTGGGCTTAACCTTAGGAAGGGTCACGGTCAGGAACCCATCCGAGTAGTTTGCCTGCACCCCCGCCGGGTCGACCGCCACCGGAAGTGCCACTTCGGCGACGAAGTCCCCGTGGGCGATCTCCATCTGGTGGTATGCTCGAGGCCCGGCACGGCCGGGCCTCGAGCCGGTGATCGTCAGGGTCTGCCGGCCGATCGTCACGGAAACCTCGGCCTCCTGCATACCGGCCACTTCGACGACGACGACTAGCTCATCGCCGGCTTCATAGATGTCGGTAGGCGGGCGCCAGAGATGAGGGGCGCGGCGCTGGGCCCACGTCGGAACCCGTTCGGCTTCCGCCGTCCACTCGCCTCCCTCGGCCGTGCGCAGAATGACCCGGATATTCGTCGCCGCGATGCGTCCAGGCATCCTCACACGGCCTTTCTCAATCGGTCTGGCATCGTGGCGATTGTACCACAGCCCCCTCCGACCGCCAGGTGCCCCCTCAGGCGCCGGCTCTCTCGCGCCGCAGCGACTGGGGCGCCTCTGCCGACCCAGGAGCCGCCGGGTGAGAAGAGAGCCATCGATCGCACTCTCGGCGGGCTCTGCGTTCCCCGCGGTGTTCCGGCTGCACGCGCGGCCTTGCACCTTGGGGCGGCCACGCCCCAGCTCGACCACCGGCCCGCCATAGCGCCCCGAAACCGCGCTTTCTTCAATTCCAGAGTCACTGTAGAATGATAGTTGTCAGGGAGGCCTTGGCTCGCGGGCCGGGCGGCAGGAGGGAGGATGGATCTGATTCCTATCCTTAGGAGCGTCGAGCTCTTTGACGGCCTCACACCCGAGGAGTTGGGGGCAGTCTCCAGGCTTTGCCAGGAGCGAAGCTTCCGAGCCGGCGAGGTCATCACCGCGCAGGGGGAGCCGGGACAGGAGCTGTTCATCGTCTGCGAGGGCTTCGTCGAGGTCGTGCTCAGCCGGGCCCAAAACGACCCCACCCCGCGGGCGATGGTGAACCTGGGCCGGGGCCAGATCTTCGGCGAGATGGCCCTCGTCGACTACGGGCCCCGCTCAGCCACGGTCCGGGCCGTTACGGACGGCACAGTCGTCCAGGCGCTTCGCCGGCAAGAGTTCAACCGATTGTGTGAGACCAACCACCACCTTGGATTCATCGTGATGCGCAACATGGCCTCGGACCTTTCTTTCAAGGTCCGCCACCATCACTTGGCGGGGCGCTGAGGCGGAGCGATGGCCGAGGTCTACAAGGTCAGCTATGTCGTCCGGGGAGAAGACCACCCCGGGGCGATCGCCAACGTCGAGGCCAGGCCGAACGTTGGGGATCATATCGACCTGGGCGGCCGCGGCTTCACCGTCCTCGAGGTGTTTGAGCTCATCCCCCCTCGTGGCGACTTCCACTTCCTTCACGTCACCCTCCGGCCCGACCTGGAAGCATAGTTCACCGCAGAGAACGTGGAGCACGCGGAGCCTCCCCCGAGGACGGTTCGCGGAGCTTGCCCTCGCCTTCGCACGATATCCCCCGAGGCGCAGATTGTAGGCGCGGCTCGCCGAAGGCGCAGTACCTGCTGTTCTGCGCAGGTGTACCGGGCGGTCTTCCCGGTGTGAGCCGCCTGTGCGGCGGACGCCATGGACCCTGTGGCGCTTAAGCCACGCCGGGAACGATGGCACGCGGTGACCGACCCCCACCCTTCC
>Ga0209619_10001663_pt1 | contig 16246 bp, 9 predicted proteins | sample Rifsed16ft3_FD_184011 | JGI IMG/M metagenome (GOLD analysis project Ga0209619, IMG submission 184011) | Soil microbial communities from Rifle, Colorado, USA - sediment 16ft 3 (version 2) | ecosystem: Environmental > Terrestrial > Deep subsurface > Rock core/Sediment | place: Rifle, Colorado... | reverse complement strand
TACGCGATGAGAGCAAGAAAGAACGCCACCGGCTCCTCGAGCTCCATGGTGAGCTCGGTGGCCGAGTGAATCTTGAGACCGGCCAAGTCCCCTGCGTCACCCGCGAGGACCGCTTGGGCGCCCTTGATCGACGAGTAAAGCCATCGGCTTTCGCTCTCGGACTGGAGAAGGCGTTCGAAGGAATAGCGAACATCGCGCGCGCTGAGCTTCCGCCCGTCGTGGAATCGGACGTCGTCGCGGAGCCGGAAACGGTATTTGAGGCCCGAACTTTCGACGCGGATGTCCGAGGCGAGCCAGGGCACGAAGCGGGCGCCGCCGGCATCCCGCGTCAGCGTCTCGTAGACCGAGGGAACCACTTCGCTCTGCTCCACCGTGTCCGAGAGCGCGGGGTCCATCGACTGGACGACTCCCGCGACCGGGATCTGAAGGACCCCGCCGGCCTCTCTTGGAATCTCGACTCGAGCCTCGTCCGATTCGGCAACGCCGATGTCCGCGTAATTCACGTAGGGCGCCGTGCCTCTCAACTCGAGCCCCCGAACCTTTGGGCCCGCGAGGCGATAGTCGATGTCATGGAAGAGCGGGAGAAGCGCTCCCGATTCCGAGAGAAGGCTCTCGAACTTCCGATAGAGGGTCTCTCGGACGGAAGGACGCCCTTCGGAGCGCGCCTCCTCCAGGATCTCGTCGGATTCGTTCGAGCAGAAGTAGCTGCGCAGTGCTCCCGAGCTCGAGTCGAACAGCGTGAAGGTGAAGTTATCCGGATCGTCATAGTCGGCGTTCCAGCGGCCGATGGTGAGATCGAGGCCTTCGTTGTTCGGCCAGGAGTCGAGGTAGGCGGCCATGTCCGGGGTCGCGATCGATACCTCGACCCCGAGGTCGGCCCAGACGGAAAAGAGCGCGGTGAGAAGGGAGCCATAGCGGTCCCGGAGCAACGGATGAACCGAGGCTTTCAGGCGAATCGGCGGGGCAAAACCGCTCGGGGCCAGGATCTCGATCGCCTCCTCGCGAGTGAGTAGAGGGGTGCGCTTGCCCGGGTCGTGGCCGAGCATCCCCGGCGGAATCCAGCACGAGGCGGGCTGGGCGAACCGACCCAGGGTTCTCCAGACGAGATCGCGGGCCCGCACCACCCCGGAGAGCGCGCGGCGAACGTTCGCGTCCCGAGCCACGGGCCCGGAGCGAGCGTTGAAGAGAACGAAATAGGTGTTCCTCTTCGGGGCCTCGACGATTCCGTGCCGGAAACGAGGATCCCGGAGCGTCTCCTCCAGGTCCTCGAGCAAGAGGTCGCGGGCGAGATCGATCTCGCCCGAGCGGAACTCTTTCGCAATGGTGGCCGCGCTCCCGTAGGTTCGAAACTCGATGCTGTCGAGCTTGGGGACACCCTCTCTCCAATATTCCGGGTTACGCTTCAAGACGACCCGGTCTGGTTCGTGAGAGGCAACGACGAACGGTCCGGTGCCGGCGAGCCCCCCTTCCGTGGCGCGAACGACGCCGCTGCTTCCTTCGCTCAAGAGGGCGGGATAGATGGGTAAGGCGTCCGTGAGTCGCACTTCGAGAATGGAGTCGTCTCGAACCAGAACTCCGGCCACCTCGCTCATCTTGCCTTCGCGGTACGAAAGGGCGCCCTCGATCGCGGCCCAGGCGGAGGGAATCTCGGGCGCCGCGCGCCGGATCGAGGTTTCGATTGCGGCCTTGGCGTTTCGAGCGGTGAGAGGCTCTCCGTCGGAAAAACGAACGCCGCGGCGAATCGTCAGAAGAAACGTCTTGCCTCCCTCCAGGACTTCCCACTTCTCACAGAGCTGGGGAACGAGGTTTCCGCGCGCGTCGGTGGCGATGAGAGTCTCGAAAACGTTGGCGGCGACCTCCGCCTCCTCGTTGGTCTCGATGGTGGCGGGCTCGATGGGCTTGACCGGGTTCGCGAGGGCGACGAGGAGCTTGCCTCCACGCGGAATCTCCCGTTCCTTCTCGGTCTTTTTGGCGGTAGCGCCGAGGCGCGCGGCTTCCTCCAAGAGCTCGTTCGCTTTCTCGTATTCGCTCCTCAGATTCGCGAGGGTCGCCGCGAGCAACAGAAACTGACGCAAGCCATCGGTCTGTTCCGAGCCGCGGGTCGCGCTCAACCCTTTTTCCACCCATCGACCCGCCTCCTCGCTGCGGCGCGCTTGCCACGCGGTATCCGCGGCGAGTGCCAGGGCGGAAATGGCGCGGCCGGAATCCTTCTGCTGCTCGAAAACACGGATGGCGCTCCCGCACTCCTTGAGCGCGCCGTCGATGTCGCCCGACATCCGCTGGGCTTTCGCGAGGAGTATCCGGGCCTCGCCTTCGAGCAGGCGATCGCCTTCCCATTCCTCGTCGAGAAACTCCAGAGCGGTCCTCGCGGAGCGGGCCGCCTCTTCCGCGCTGAAAGCATCGATCGAAGTCTTCGCCAGCCGCAGTCCGTACTCGACGGTCTTCTCGGGGACATCCGCCTGGTAGAAGTGATGAAGGAGCTGGGGCAGCACCCGCTCGATTTTTCCCGAGTGGCGCGATTCGATGAGCTCGGCGCATTTCTGGTGGAGGGAGCGTCGTTTTCTCCGGGAGAGGCCGGCGTAGAGGACGTCGCGAACCACCCCGCTCCCGAAGCTCAGAACGTCGCCCCGAGACTCCCGCTCCTCTTCGAAGTAGCCCTCCTGGACGAGGCGGTCGACGGCATCCTCCACGTCGCTCTTCGCTTCGACCAGCTTCTCCAGGTCCTTGGAGTCGAAGCTCCTTCCGATGACCGCGGCCACCGAGAGGACGTCGCGAAGCTCTTCAGGAAGCCTTCCGATGCGCTCCTCGACCGCCTGCTGGATGGTGGCGGGGAGGGCGTCCGTCGATACACCACCCTCCCCCGAGAGGTTCCAGGCGCCCGTCGGGTCCCGGGCGATCGCTCCCGAATCGAGGAGCGATCGCACGAGCTCCTTGGTGAAGAAGGGATTGCCCTCCGTGCCCTCGAACAAGCGCGTGACCAGGCTCTCCGACAGCTTGGGCCCGCCCACGAGGGTCTCAAGGAAGAGGCGATGCTCCGACGGAGTGAAGGGCGCGAGCGTCATGGGAAGAAACCGCCGATCGCCTCGAAAGCTTTCGAGCATTCGTGTGAGCGGATGCCGGCGGTCTACCTCGGTCGAGCGGTAGGTGCCGATGATGAGCGTCGGCGTCGGGCCCAGCCGTCGGACCACGTACTGGAGCGCCTCGATCGAGACCTCGGCCTCGTGAAGGTTTTCGAGAACGAGGATGAGCGGTCTCGCTCCCGCGATGCGGGTGAGGGTGCGCGCGAGGAGCTCGAAGACCGAAGTTCGATCCTCCGGCCCCGAGGCTCCTCCGGTGCGCGTGAGCTTCGAGTCTCCGGTCGCGGCGGAGCGAATGTCGCTGATTTCGTTGAGCATCGGGAACAGCGACACCAGATCGGAAGCGAGGTCGGAGAGGTCGGGAGGCGGCGAGCTGTCCGTTTCCTTGAAACGAAAGTACTCCTGGATGAGCTCACAGAAGCCCTGATAGGGGAAGGCGCGGTCCTGCTCGACCGATCGCCCGTGGAGGACACGGATCTTGCGGGCCCCGGCGAGAGCCTCGAGCTCGTCGATGAGCCGCGTCTTTCCGATGCCGGGCTCCCCCCCGACGACTACGAGCTGGCATTCGCCGCCGAGTGCCGCGTTCAGACGGTGCTGGAGCTCGGTAAGCTCCTTCGAGCGCCCGACGAAGGGAGAGACCGCCGGTCTCTGCGGCTGGAACGTACGGGTGAGCCCAGCGACGGATCGGCTGCGGTCGCTCTCACGGAGCGTCGCGCGGTACCGTCTCAAGCTCTCGGCAAGCTGACCCGCGGTCTGTGGCCGCTCTTTGGGATCTTTGGCGATGGAAGACAGCACGATGCGCTCGAGCTCCTCGTCGATGGAGGCGCCCAGAGAACGCGGGGACTGGGGGATCTCGTGGACGATGCGATAGAGGATCGACTGCATCTCGCCGGAGAATGGTGGCTCGCCGACGAGGCATTCGTAGAGCACGGTGCCCAGGGAGTAGATGTCGGAGCGTCCATCGGCGTCCTTCGAGGCGACGACCTGCTCGGGGCTCAAGTAGGCGAGAGTCCCGACGAGTGTCCCGCTCTTCGTAAGGCGGCTTTCCGTCGCCGCCCGGGCGAGCCCGAAGTCCATGACCCGGAGCCGAATGGGTCCCCCTTCCTCGCGGAAGACCATGATGTTCTCGGGCTTGATGTCCCGGTGCACGACGCCTCGAGCGTGGCTGTACTCGAGGGCTTCCGCCGTCTGGACGCCGATATCGACGATGTCGCCCAGGGGAAGAGAGCTCTGGCGGAGAAACCCGCGGAGGTTCGTTCCCTGCACCACGGGCATCACGAAGAACAGAGAGCCTTGGTGACGGCCGAAGTCGTAGATGGACACGATCGCGGGATGGTCCATCTGGGCCACGAGCTGGGCCTCGCGCTGGAAGCGTTGCTCGGTATCGGGAGAAAGCTGGCTCGGGGGAATGAGCTTCACCGCGACGTCGCGACTCAGCATCGGGTCGCGGGCGCGATAAACGACCCCCATGCCGCCGCGGCCGAGCTCGGCGACGATCTCGTATCGTTCCGACAGTTTGGTGCCGATCATCTTGGAACCGGAGGGAGACTAAGCGCTACGAAATCGCGTGTCAACCCGTGGTGTTGCCGCGCCTTTTCGCGAACGAGGTCATACTGTCAGGGCATGACGCCCGTCGGGATCACGAGCTGAAGGCACCAGCGGGCGTCGTCCCTCCGATCCAGTCGTATCAGAGAGGCGGGGTGGAACACGGCTACTGGCATGCTCTCGTCCTGGGCGAGGAGCGCCCCCGCGATGCGATTGAGATAGGGCAGGTGCCCCACGACCATGACGTTCTGCTGGAGCCCCGCCGCCTCGCGCCGCAACGGGTTGATGTCGTCGTCGGGACCGAGCCCAGGAAGCTGGCGCCGGGGAGCTCCGAGAGCGCGCTCGAATTCCTGAGCGGTCTGGATCGCGCGAAGCCGGTCCGAGTGCCGGATTTCCGCCACGCGCACGCCGAGCCGCGCGGCGAAGTCCGCGCAGCGCCTCGCCTGGGCGAGGCCGCCTTCGGTCAGAGCCGGTCCCCCGCCGCTGTCGGGAACGTTGGGCTCGGCTTCACCGTGCCGGACGAGGTAGAGCTCCATTACCAAATAGTGTAACGCCCTTCCCACTGCCTTTCCATTCCGCCTACGCCCTTCCGCCTCCGCCCTTTCGGGCTACGGCGGACCCGCCGAAGCACTTCGCGCGAAGGCGGGCGCTTCCGCTCGCAACATCCGCTGATGTCCTGCTTTAGCGCCTTCTTGTGTTACGCTGGGTGGTTTGTGCGGACTCCGGGAAAGGAGAAACGAGGTCTTGCCGGACGTCACGATCGCGTACTTTTCGATGGAAATCGGCCTGACGGAGGAGATGCCCACGTACTCCGGCGGGCTCGGCGTCCTCGCTGGCGACACGCTCCGAGCGGCGGCGGACTGGGGTCTCCCTCTGGCGGCGGTGACGCTTCTGCACCGAAAGGGCTACTTCCGGCAGCGCCTGGATTCGAACGGCCAACAGACGGAGGAGCCGGATGGCTGGAAGGTCGAAGAGCACCTGGAGGAAATGACGACGCGCGTGCAGGTGGAGGTCGAAGGCAAGCCGGTCATCCTGAGGTGCTGGCGCCGGGTGCTCGAGGGCGTCCTCGGAGCCTCGATTCCCGTCTACTTTCTGGACAGCGATCTTCTCGAGAACGGCGAATCGCAACGTCGATTGACGGATCACCTCTACGGCGGAGACAGACGCTATCGCTTGAGCCAGGAGTGTATCCTCGGCGTCGGCGGGCTTCGGATGATGCGAGCCCTCGGCTACGATGGACTCGAGACCTATCATATGAACGAGGGGCATTCGAGCTTCTTGACCCTTGAGCTCATGGGACAGGTCGCCCGGCGCGCGGGCCGGACCGAGCCCTCGACCGACGACGTCGATCGGGTCAAGAACCACTGCGTTTTCACCACGCACACCCCGGTCTCCGCCGGCCACGATCGGTTTCCCAAGGACGCGGTGAAACAGGTGCTCTCCCCCGACCTCTTCCAGATCCTCGACAAGCTCTATCCGGGCGAGGAGATCAACCTGACCGATCTCGCCTTGATGCACAGCCGATTCGTGAACGGGGTCGCGCGCCGGCATGGAGAAGTCACCCGCGGCATGTTCGGGGGGTTCGACGTCAGAGCCATCACCAACGGCATCCATGCCGCGACCTGGGCCGCGGCCTCCTGGCAGAGGCTTTTCGACCGGAACGTGCCCGGCTGGCGGGAGGACAACCAGAGCTTGCGGTACGTGGCCTACGTGCCTCTCGAGGAGATCGAAGAGGCTCATCTCGAGGCGAAGCGCGCGCTCCTGGACCGAGTCCGCGCCGACTCCGGCCGAGAGCTGGACTCCGAGCAGTTCACCATTGGATTCGCGCGGCGCGCGACCGCCTACAAGCGCGCCGGTCTCCTGCTGCGCGACGTGGAACGTTTGAACCGGGTGGCGGAAAGGGAGGGGCCCCTCCAGATCCTCTACGCCGGCAAGGCCCACGCCCACGACGATCGAGGCAAAGAGATCATCCGGGAGATCTTCGCCGCCCGGGAGAAGCTCTCGCCGAAGATCGAGCTCGTCTATCTGGAGGACTACGGTGTTTCTCTGGCAGCGCGTCTCACCTCGGGCGTCGATCTGTGGCTGAATACGCCCGAGGCGCCGCTCGAGGCCTCGGGAACGAGCGGCATGAAGGCCGCGGTGAATGGCGTCCCCAGCTTGAGCATCCTCGACGGCTGGTGGATCGAAGGCCACATCGAGGGGGTCACGGGATGGTCCATCGGCGACCGGCCCGCGCTGCCGTCAGTGCCGGACGGAGAAAAGGACGCCGAAAACCTGTACCGGAAGCTCGAGAGCGTGATCCTGCCGCTCTACTATCGCGACCGCGCCGCCTATCTCGAGGTGATGCGCCACACGGTGGCGCTCAACGGCTCGTTCTTCAACACCGAGCGCATGGTGAGCGAGTACGCCCGCCAGGCGTACCGTCTCGCCGGGGAGCAGTAGCACCGTGGAGAAACTCCTCTCGATCGGAATCAAAATCGCCTCCACCCGGAAGGAGCATGCCCCGGCTCTCGAGGAGCTGCAAATCCTGTGCTTTCCCACGCTCGACGATGACCAGCGGTTCAAGAGAGCCCACTACTGGAAGCACATCGAGCTCTTTCCCGAGGGGCAGTTCGTGGCTCTCGATGGGGAGAAAGTCGTCGGCATGACCAGCACCATCCGCATGCACTTCGACTTCGGGCACGTCGAGCACACCTTCGCCGACGTCATCCAGGGAGGCTGGCTCACCTCGCACGAGCCCGACGGCGACTGGCTCTATGGCGCCGACATCGGCACTCATCCCGCCTATCGGCGGCGCGGCATCGCCCGCGGTCTCTACGCCGCGCGCCACCTCACGGTGCGCGGGCTCGAGCTGAAGGGGCAGCTCACCGTGGGAATGCTTCGCGGTTACGGAGCTCTGAAGAGGGAAATGTCGGCCCAGGACTACTACGATTCTCTCCTCCGCGGAGAGCGGAACGACCCTACCATCTCCGCCCAGATGAGCGTTGGTTTCGAGCCGCAGGGCCTCCTTCCCAACTACCTGAACGACCCTGTTTGCGACAACACCGGCGTCCTCCTGGTGCTCGCCGCCGGGAAGGACGTTCCTTTCGAGTGAGAAAGAAACGACATGGCATACATTCAGATCAAGACGGAGATTCCAGGACCGAAGGCCAAGAGCTGGCTCGAGCGGAGGGCGCGCGCCGTCTCCTCCGGCGTCGGCCGGGCGACGGACGTGGTGGTTGCGCGCGCTTCGGGGGCGCTGGTCGAAGACGTCGATGGGAACACCTTCATCGACTTCGCCGGCGGGATCGGCATGCTCGCCGTCGGCCACTGTCCCGAGAACGTGACCCGGGCGATGAGCGAGCAGGCGTCGAAGCTCATTCATATGTGCGCGCTCGTGGGCACGTACGAGCCCTACGTGCGGCTCGCGGAGCTCCTGAACCTGGTGACGCCGGGCAGCTTTCCGAAGAAGACCGTTCTCGCGAACAGCGGCGCCGAAGCGATCGAGAACGCGGTGAAGCTCTCGCGCGCCTTCACCAAGCGGCAGGCGATCGTGGTGTTCGAAGGCGCCTACCACGGTAGAACGCTCCTCACCCTGAGCCTCACCAGCAAGTACAACCTCTTCAAGAAGGGCTTCGGCCCCTTCGCGCCGGAGATCTACCGGTTCCCGGCGCCGAACCTCTACCGCCGAACCTCGCTCCTGACCGAGGCTCAATACCTCGAGGAGTGTCTGAGACAGCTCGACCACAACTTCGTCGCCCAGGTGGATCCCTCTGCGGTGGCGGCGGTCTTGATCGAGCCGGTGCAGGGGGAGGCGGGATTTCTTCCCGTTCCCGCTCCGTTTCTCGAGCGCTTGCGGGCGCTCTGCGACAAGCACGGGATGCTCCTCATCGCGGACGAGATCCAGTGCGGGATGGGGCGCACGGGAAAGCTCTTCGCCATCGAGCACTACGGGATCGTGCCCGACCTCATCGCTACCGCGAAATCGCTCGGGGCCGGGATGCCCATCAGCGCCGTGACCGGCCGGGCCGACGTGCTGGACTCGGCCCACGTCGGCGGAGTGGGAGGAACGTACGGAGGAAGCCCTCTCGCCTGCGCCGCCGCCATCGAAGCCGTCGAGACCATCCGCAAGCCCGAGTTTCTCGCACGCGCTGTCGAAGTCGGAAATCTTCTCCAGCGGCGGCTCGCGAAGTGGCGCGAGCGGTTCCCCCTCGTGGGCGACATTCGCGGCCTCGGTCCCATGCAGCTCGTCGAGTTCGTGCGCGACCGCAAGACGAAGGAGCCGGCGCCCGAGGAGACCCTTGCCACCATCAAGCGCGCGGCGGCCCGGGGTCTCATCCTCATTCGCGCGGGCCTCTACAGCAACTGCATCCGGCTCATGCCGCCGCTTACGGCCGAAGACGCGCTCTACGAAGAGGGTCTGGATGTGCTCGAGGGGGCCATAGCAACCCAAGAAAGCCTGAGCTCGTGTCCGACTCCATCTTCTATAACGGCACGCTTCTAACCCAGGATCCGGCCCTTCCGCGTGCCGAGGCTCTCGCGGTCAAAGACGGACGCATCGAGGCCGTCGGCGCCCGTCACGACGTCGAAGCCCTCGCGGGCCCGAGTACGCAGCGGATCGATCTCGAGGGGCGGACGCTCGTTCCCGGCTTCAACGACTCCCACGTCCACGTGTGGAAAGTGGGTCAGCTCTTGACCGGCATTCTCGATCTCCGGGCAACGGGAAGCCTCGAGGAGCTGAAGGCGTCCGTCCGGCGCCGCGACCGCGAGCTTCCCGAGGGTGCCTGGCTCCTGGGCCGCGGTTACAACGAGCAGTTCCTCGCCGAAGGGCGCCAGCCGACGAGGTGGGATCTCGACCTCGCGGCGCCCAACCGGCCGGTGGCGCTCACGAGAACCTGCGGCCACATGATCGTCGGAAACAGCCTGGCGCTCGGGCTCGCCGGGGTCGACCGGGAGACGGCCGATCCAGCGGGCGGGGAGGTCGCGCGAGACTCCTCGGGAGAGCCGACCGGTCTGGTGAAAGAGAACGCGATGGGACTCCTGAAGGCCGTCATTCCCGAGCCGACCGTCGAAGGGTACGCGGAGATGGTCCTCGCCGCCGGCAACGCGCAGCTCTCGAAGGGAATCACGAGCGCGAGCGAAGCGGGGGCGACCCCGACACTCCTCGAGGCCTATCGCGCCCTCGACCGCGCCGGGAAGCTTCCCCACCGGTTTCACGTGATGGCGATGCGGCTTTCGGAGGAAAGCGCTCGCCCGCTTCCCCTGCCCGAGAAGCACCTCTCCGATTTCCTGCGGATAGATTCGGTGAAGCTCTTCGCCGACGGAGGGCTTTCGGGCGCGACCGCGGCCCTGAACGGGACCTATCGGCACGAACCGGTGCGGGGTCTCGCCCGCCTCACCGAAGAGGACGTCTTCTCTCTCGGGCTCGAGGCGCAAGAAGCGGGGCTTCGGGTGTGCACCCACGCCATCGGAGACGCCGCGATCGATGCCGTCCTCTCCGCCTACGAGCGGCTTTACGAGAGGGGCGGGCGCGGGCATCGGATCGAGCACTTCGGTCTTCCGGATGGCGCGCAGATCGAACGCGCTCGCCGAATCGGCGCCATGGCCGCGGCGCAGACGGTGTTCCTGCACGCGCTGGGAATGAACTTCCGCCGCTATTTGACGGACGACTACCTGGCGCGCACCTACCCCATCCGATCGATGCTGAGGGGGGGCCTTACCGTCGCTCTCGGGTCGGATGCTCCCGTCGTTCCCGACGACCGACCGCTTTTGGGCATACAGGCGGCGGTGACGCGGAAGGACCGGGAAGGAGTGCGCATCGCGCCGGACGAAGCGATCTCGGTCGAGGACGCTCTCTACGCTTACACCATGGGGGGCGCCATCGCGACCGGCGACGAAGCCAATCGCGGAAGTCTGAGCCCGGGAAAGTGGGCGGACTTCGCGGTCGTCGATCGGAACCCGTGCGAGGTCGAAGCCGAGGAGATCTCGACCGTCGCCGTAGTTCGCACCTTCGTTTCCGGACGCATGGTTTTTGCGGCGTGAGCGTCGCCGAAGAAGCCCGGACGCGCCACGAAAACGTGACCCCCAACCGCGAACCGGACTCCTCCGACGACGGGAACATTGTCTCACAAAGAAGCTGTTAAGCTGGGCTTCATGGAAGCCTCGGCGCACGCCCTTCCGGTCCAGATCGTGATCCGCTCGCCGGAGATCACCCTGAAGGGCCGAAACCAGGGGGAGTTCTGGGTTCGACTCCGCACGAACCTGCGCCGGCAGCTCGACCGGCGGGCCGTCTCGTGGCCGGTGACCAGCGCGCGGGCGAAGCTGTGCGTGGAAGCGGGCGTCGCTCCCGCCGGGGAAGAGCTCGAGCGCGCGCTCGCTGCCGTCTCCGAGGTCGCGGGAGTCGACTCGTTTTGCGTCGCTCGAAGGGCCGATCGAAATGAGGTCTTTCCCGGCGGCGAGCTCGACCGGCGCATGATCGAAGAAGTTCTCGTGGGCATGGCCCGGGAGAGCTACGAGCCCCAGAAGAGCTTCGCCTTGCGGGTCCATCGTGTCGACAAGCGATTTCCGTTGAAGTCGGCGGAGATGGAAACCTGGCTCGGCGACGCGGTCCGCGGGCGCACTTCGTGGTCCCGAGTCGACCTCGACTCACCCGACCGGACGTTCTACCTCGATATCTACGGCGACGCTCTGTTCTTCTACGCCGAGCGGCGCAAGGGTCTCGGCGGCCTGCCAGTGGGCACGAGCGGGCACGTGCTGAGCCTTCTTTCCGGAGGCATCGACTCGCCCGTGGCTTCGTTTCTGCTTGCGAGGCGAGGGGCTTCGGTCGACTGGTTCCACATGAGCGCCACCCACGTGGGCGAGAGGGACTTCGAGACCTCGGTCGTGGGACGGATCGCGCGAAAGCTCAGCCGATACAGCCTTCAATCACGACTCTTCATCGTGCCCTACACCCATTTCGATCTCGCCCTCGCGGGGGCGGAAACAGGCTACGAGCCGGTCCTCTTCCGCCGCTTCCTGTTCCGGGTGGGCGAGGCGCTGGCCCGCCGGATTGAGGCTTCTGCCCTGGTCACCGGGGACAGCCTCGCCCAGGTGGCGTCTCAAACGCTCGACAATCTCGTGACCGCCACCCGGGCGGTCGAGATTCTCGTCCTGCGGCCTCTCATCGGGATGGACAAACAGCAGATCATGGATCTCGCCCGGAGACTCGGCACCTACGACATCTCGATCGAGCCGTACAAGGATTGCTGCGCCCTCTACGCGCGCCGGGTCCGAACCCGCACCCGCGAGGAAGCCCTTTTGCTCCTCGAGAGGAGGCTCTTACCCGACTACTCGGGCATCGTCGACCGCAGCCTCCAGGAGACGCTGTGGGGTCGGTACGAGTGCGGGGAGCTCGTCTCAGTCGGCGAGCGCGTAGATCTCGATCGGCGGGCTTACCTTCCCCATGTTGGCGAGGATGCCGTCGAAGTCGAGAAGCGACCACCAGGGGTTGCCCTCTCGCGGCGCGAGTGAGAATACGAGACCGTAGCGGGTTCGACCCGCGGCGAGACGGGAGAAGAGCTCGTGCTCGCGCGTTCCCGGCTCGAACCGCGACGCGTAGTCGGGATTGACGACGAGGAAATCCGGGCTCTCGCGTTCCAGAACCGTCTCCGTCGGCCGCAGCCTTTTCGAGGGAAACACCTGGAGCCTGGGAAGATAGTACTCCGGGCCCATGTAGCCGACGACCTGGCTCGGGGAAACGTTCTCCCGCAGCCAGCGCTCGGCTTCATAGCGCGTGTCCCGAAGGAGGAGCGCGTCGACCGACAGCGCCCGCCCGAGAGAGTAAAGGAGCGCGATTCCGACCAGCGCCCGGGCCCAGACGCCGCGGCTCCAGAGCCGCGAGCAGGCCAGGCCCGCGAAAAGGGAGAGAAGGGCGGCGAGAGGCAGGGCGTAGCGCAACCACGTGCTGAGTACGGGGACGATGAAGAACAGGTAGTAGGAAGCGCCGAACAGGAGGGTCCAGAGGGTCGAGCGTCGAAATTTGCCCTCGCGTAGCGCCAGGATCATGCCAAGGACGCCCGCCGCCGCGAGCGGCCATCCCAGAGCGAAGCCCAGGTGCCGAAAGGTCTGGCGCAGCATCGCGATTTGATGGGCCAGAGTCGCTTCGAAAAGACTGTAATGTCCGCGAGCCCAGAGAATCTCCTCGAAGTGGTGGAGGAAGCCGCGATAGTTGAAGACCACGTTGTGCAGCGCGAGAAACGACAGGATGCCGGCGAGGAGCGAGAGGAGGATGCGCCGATCGACCAGAACTCGAACGAGGGAGCCTTCGCGGCGCACCCGGAGTAGAGCGAAGGCGGCGAGCGGGAGGACATAGAACGCGAACGCCTGGTCCTTGGTGCCCATGGCGAGGACGGCCGAGAGGGTGAAGCCGAGATAGTCGCGAAGCTCCCCACGTGCGTCGAGCCGCATGAAGAAGAAGTAAGAGAGCAGGAACCAGAAGAGGAGCGGGACTTCGAGGTTCGCGGTTTTCGCGTAGTAGACGAAGGGCGCCGAGAGCGCCGTGGCGAGGGCGGCGAACGTTCCTGAAAGGCCCGAAAGAGGGTCGAAGAGGTCGCGCCCCAGGCGGTAGAGGAGGAGCACGATGCCCATTCCCATCGAGAGAGAGAGAACGCGGCCGAACATGAAGAACCAGGTGTGCCCTTCGACGCTCATCGGATCGACAAGATCCAGAGCGAGGACCGGGAGATAGGTCGCGGCGAGGAGATAGTAGTGCAGCGGCGGGTAAGCGGGCTGGTGCCAGTCGCCGGAGAAGCGCGTCTCGATTCCCGAGAGGATGACCGTTGGATTCAGCTCGTCGACCGCCCAAGCGTAACGAGAGGGGAGGCCCCATCCGATCCCGACGAGGTTCAGCGCCAGGCTAAAGGCGACGATGCCGAACAGCAGCCTTCGGGATGCAGAGCTCGCTGCGGCAGCCACCGGCGGAGTGTAAAGGCGCCGCGTCAAGCGGGCAAGATCGGGTCAGGCGTTCAGATCCCGGAACCGCTGCCCCCGACGGCAATCGGCTTCAGTCGCCGAGCTCCAGCTCGTCGAGCGTCGTGGCCGTGACAACGCGATCGAGAACGCGATCCAGATCCGTTGAGGACATGGCTTCGACTCTCGCCTTCGTCTCGTGGGATAACTCGCCGAACTTCACGGCGAGCTGCCTCCGGAGCGCTTCGCGCTTTCCCTCGAGGACGCCAACCTCCCGACCTTCCTCCCGTCCCTCCTCTCGGCCCTCCTCACGACCTTTCTCGCGGCCTTCTTCCCGGCCTTTCTCCATGAGCCTGTCAGCCCAGGTGAGCTCCACCTCTTGCACGGCTCGATACTCCTTTCCCGAGACGAGGCGCCGATACTCCTCGGCGTCCTCTCCCGAAAGCTCGAAAAACGTCTCGATCACGTTGACCAGAAGATACTTCAGCACCTCGTCCAGCTCGCTTCCCACCACCCGCTCGAGCATCGAAAGCCGGAGACGGGCCCGGTTTCGGCTCGCCGCCATCAAAGCCGCAAGAGCCGCTCCGAGCGGGCTCGTCTCAACATACTCCTCCGCCGGAAGCCGTGCCAGCGCCAGCGTGTGGTAGCGGAAGAGCAGAAGCTCCTGCTCGAAGAGGCTCTCCCGGTACTCGGCGACTCTGGAGCTCGGTCCATGGCGGAGGTAGACGACGACGGGAAAGACGGGAATCCCATAGTGCAGGCGCAGGACGGAGTAGTACTCGAACATCCTGCGGGGGAAGTCGCTCTCGGGCTCCGTCTGGACCTCGATGTGAACGAGGACCAGCTCGGGCTTCCCCTCGCGGGTCTGGAGTTTGGCGATGACGTCGGCCTCGCGCACCGTGCCTTCGGGGACGTTGGCGAAGACTTCCTTGTCGACAAAGCGCAGGGTCTGGAAGTCGAGCCGGGCCGCGGCTTCGGGAAAAAACAGCTCGAGGAAATCCCGGAACAACCCTTCCAGAATCGTTTTGAAGAGCTGGTCGTATCCCATCCGGCGTCCTCCTCGGAAGAGGAAGACGAAATCGGATGGGCAAAACCTCCCGGTGAAGCCCCGAGGGGTTACCGGGCTGCGAAGATTACGAAACGCGAGACGCGGCAGGCCACCCATGTCGCCCCGACGATTCGTCGATCCGAGTACTCGGGTCGTGGAAGACTCCGGTCCGCATTTCAGCCGCTAATGCAGCGTCGGACCCTCTTTCTTTCGGCGCAGCTCCAGGTTCTGGAGCGGCGCGTCGACCGCCCAGTCCCAATCGATGGGCGCATATCCCCACTTCGGCGCTCCCTCCTCACCGGTGATGAAGATTCCATTCTCGGCGTTGCGCGCGCGCAACTCCTCGGTGGGATTCTTCGGCGCCTTCGGTTGAGGCGGAACCGCGGGAATCAACGTTCCATCGGGCCGATAGAACAATGCCCCGCCCTCCGGAAAGAGCTCCACGCGATAGCCGCCGTCATGAACGCAGTGGTGATGGTAGTGGCATAGGTTCAGCAGGTTGGAGAGCTTCGTTTCCCCGCCGTTCGCCCAGTGCTCGACGTGATGGCCCTGGGTGAACCGGACCTTGCACCCCGGGAAGCGGCACGTGGGGTCGCGAGCGTCGAGAGCGCGGCGTATGGCGGGCGGCATCGTGCGTCGCTTCCGACCCACGTCGAGAACGTTTCCGGATTCGTCGTGCTTAATTTCCACGACGCTGGCATCACACGCGATACGCCGAGACGTTTCCGCGGAAACGCTGGCGCCCGGCTCCAGCACCGACTGACCGGGAGCCGCGGGGTCCTGGAGCGCCGACTGGTCGATGTGCACGACGACCTGGTATCGATCGCTGGCCTTCCCCGGGTCCAGACCTCCCGCGAGGGCGCTTTCCGCGACGAGCCGCAGGGCATCCGCCCGCTTCTGTTCATGACTCCTCTCTGACGAGGACGTTTCCGCGGAAACGTCCCGCTCCCGTTCTTCTTTGAAGAGGGCATCCCCCGCCGCCTGGAGCGCCTTCATCAGAACGGCCCCGACCTCGGGTGTCAGGCGCCCCCTCACCACCCACATACCGTCCTCGTCTTGAACCATCGAGAACGAGCGCTCCTGCTGCTGAAACTTGGTGCTCTGCCTCTCCTCTGCGGGGTCCGCCTTCCTCCAGGCACGAACGATCTGCTCGACCTGCGACGCCGTTCCCCCTAGAGCGATGTTGAGAAGGTCCTCTTCATTCTCCGGTGTCGCGATTCGAGTGACCGCCCGAATCTTGGAATACGAGATCTCCGCCCGGCTCGCCGCCTCGCTGAGACGGGGAAGATTCGCGAGGGCCTTCGCCACTCGCACCTTCTCCCGGGCAGCGCCGGTCGAGCCCGATGCGCCAGGAGAGCCAGTGCGCGCAGGAGCGCACTCCCTGGTGGAACCAACCGCCCCCGTCGTCGAACTCGCGAATCAGGCAGAGAAGGCGGTACTCGGCGGCTTGTAGATGGGCCGAAAGCTCGGCGATTTCATCTCCAATCCGTTCCAGTACAAGGGGTTTTGGGTCGGGCTGTGGAGGCAATGACGGTTCAAAACTAGGTGAGAGCATGTCCGAATATTAACAGAATAAAATAATATAACCAAGAGAACCTATCCATAACAAGTGTATTATTTGCAGTAGGTTGAGCCATGTGATTAAGGAAGC
>Ga0209619_10001662_pt1 | contig 16260 bp, 11 predicted proteins | sample Rifsed16ft3_FD_184011 | JGI IMG/M metagenome (GOLD analysis project Ga0209619, IMG submission 184011) | Soil microbial communities from Rifle, Colorado, USA - sediment 16ft 3 (version 2) | ecosystem: Environmental > Terrestrial > Deep subsurface > Rock core/Sediment | place: Rifle, Colorado... | reverse complement strand
CCCGGGGTGGGACGGGCCGTCGTCGTCGCCTCGCCAGGGCCTGTGACTGGCGACTGGCTTGACGATGCGGGTGTCCAGCCCCAGCAGGGCTGTCCGGCAGGCTTCTGCTCGTACGAAAGGCAGGAGTGCTTGAACCTGTGTGGGGCGGGCTGCATTTACAGCTTCTATTGCAAAGCCATCGCCTGCGAATCGAGCTGCGTGTGCAAGACGACGCCGGCCTGCGAGGGGCATTAGCGCTGGGGCTATCCTCTTCGGCGTAACCGCCGTCGCCAAGCCCCGCGTCGAGGACTACCGGTGAGCGGAGAGCCCGCGCCGCACTCGGCCTTGGCGACCGTCCTACCGAGCAGTCTCGCTCACCCAGCCCCGGATCGTGTTCTTGATAGCGGCCCAGGTCCACGACCGGAGCATCGTCGGCATGCGCTCGGAGTCGGCGTCGTCGAAGAAGCTCAGCGCGAAGAACAGGTGTCCGGGGTCGCTCACGCCGTACTTCCTTCGGTAGAGGCGGAGCATCTCCTTCAGCGAGAACACACGGCCGAGCGCGTAGAGGTCCACGAAGTCCTTCTTCGAGCCGCGCTGGGCCACGGCGGCCAGTTTCATGCACGCGATGTCCTCGAGCGAGGCGACGCGGAGGCCGGCGCCCTTATCGAGCAGTGGGCGCAGGAGTCGATAGCGGTACTCGAGGAACGAGACGCGAACCCCGCCGACGGTCCCATGGAGGGTGCCCTTCTCCGTGCGGTCCACGACGAGCTCCACGCCCGCGCTGCCGATCTCGGATGCCAGCCGGAGCGGGTCGGGAATGGGGAGCTGGCGGAACCAGTCGAAATCGACCGAGCGCCGATGTCCGAGCTGGAGGGCCAGCGCCGTCCCGCCGCCGAGGTAGAAGGGGCTCTGCCGCAGAAACGGTCGGAGCCGTCGCAGCACCGAAAGCTGTCGGCGGGTCAGGACCCGCGTGTGAACCTTCAAGCCCGCCGCCGACGCGCCCAGGTGCCGGTTCGTGCCGCGCGCACCCACGCGTCGGTGTGACGGCGCGGGAGCCCAAGGAGCAGCTCCCAGAACCGGATGCGGGCGGCGCTCAAGCCGCGACCCTCGCAGCGCAGGAGGAAGTCGCGGATGGCCGCATCTCCCAGCCGCGATCGGAGGAGCCGGATCTCCCGCCATCCCCCTTCGGCGAGCACCCGGCGGAGGATCAGGTCCCGGTCGCGCCTGAGGTCGAGGCGGCGGCCAGGGTAGTCCCAGAACAGGACCCGAAGCGGTCCGGGCAGTCGCGGGGTCGCTTGCCGTCGGCCCGGGAGGTGGGTCCGACGTGACGATCGAGCCACCGCGATGCCGGCCATCGATGCCATTCTACCGCGTGGTCAGGCAACGCTGCCGTGCAGTGACTCGAGGGCGGCGAGGGCCGCGCCCCGCGCCCCCGCCATGTCGAGATCGGGCACGAGCGCGAAGGTCGCCGACCGCACTTGCTCTTCCTCGAGAGCCGTGTTCTCGCGCACCTTCGCCAGGAACCGGTCCCGGAACTCGGGCGCCGTCTCGACGACGCCCCCGCCCACGAAGTAGGCGTCCGGGTCCGTGAACCTCGACGCGATCGTAAAGAGCCGTCCGATCGCCATCGCCTGCTGCTCGAAGATCCTGAGCGCCAGCGGGTCGCCTTTCTCCCCGTAGGCGCGGACGAGCTTCGCCGCCTTGGCGACGTCGCCGAGCCGACCCAGCTCGTGGCCCTCGAAACGGGAGAGCCAGTAGGGCAGGAGGTTCTTCTCGATCCCCATCAGCGACGCCACGCTCTCGACGTCGCCCGAGAATCCGCAGTTGCAGCTCGGCACCCCCTGCCCCTCGGCAAGGAGCCCCGCCATCGGAATGTGCACGTGGCCGAGCTCGCCCGCGAAGCCGGTGCCTCCCTTGACGATGCGACCGGACTCGATGACGCCGCCCCCGAGGCCGGTGCCGACGATGGCCGAGATCGAGGAGCGGTTCCCCGCCGCGGGCCCGAAGTGGGCGCAGTGGGCGTAGAGCGCGGCGGCGTTGCCGTCGTTGCTGTAGACGACACGCACTCCCAGCCGTGCCTCGAGCGCCCCCCGGAAATCGAAGTTGCGCCAGCTCGGGTGGGCGAAGTTCGTGGAGCCGCGGGAGGAGATGACGCCGTCCGCGCTGGCGGGGCCGGGCGTGTCCAGCCCGACCGCCCGTACCCTCTCCCGCGGGATGCGGGTCCGCTCGAGGATGCCGAAGAAGGCCTGGGCCAGCGCCTCGACCGCGACCTCGGCGCCCTCGAGCACACGGCTGGGCGTCTCGACGAGGGTGTCGACGAGGAAGCGCCCGGACGGATCGACGACCGTCGCGTTGTTCTTGTTGCCGCCGTTGTCGAGACCCACCACGAAGAACGAATCCGGCGTCGGCATTTGATGCTCCTCGACCCCCGATCCCCCTAGTTCAGGCTCAGCAGGTACTCCGAGATGGCCCGAACGTCGCTTTCGGGGAGGCGGGAGATGTTGGCCTGGATGAGGCCCATGCCCCCGCTCGAGAGCTTCTTGTAGCCGTACGTCTCGCCGAACTGGAGCGCCAGGGTCAGGTCGGAGACGTCCTTGTACCGTTTGCGGGGCACGAGACGCCTCAGGCTCGGGACCTTCCCCTCGCCCGCAGGATGCGGTCCCCCGGCCAGGTGCCGGCTCTCGTCACGGATCATGAGGAGGTTGCGCGGGGTATGGCACTCGCCGCAGTGGCCCGGGCCGTTGACCAGGTAAGCCCCTCGGTTCCACGAGGCGCTCCGGGCGGGGTCGGGATGGAACGGCGGGTCCTTGAGGGCGAGCCGCTTCCAGAGCCCGACCGCGCGACGGGCGAGCCAGAGCATGGGCACGCCCGGCTCGCGGCGAGGAGACCTCACCGGGGGAAGGCTCATCAGGTAGCCACGGAGGTCCAATACGTCCTCCGTCCACATGGCGCGGTAGGACACGTAGGGAAAGGCCGGGAAGTAGTGCCCACCTTCCGGTGAGATCCCCCGCATCATGGCATTGACGAAGTCGACCTCGCTCCATCGGCCGATCCCGGTCTCGATGTCCGGAGTCAGGTTCTGCGGGTAGAAGGCCCCGATCGGGGTCGGGAGCGCGGCACCGCCGGACGGCAGGCCCGGGTCGGCGTTCGGCGTGTCTTCGGCGGGCTTGTGGCACGAGAGGCAGCTTCCGGCGTGAAACATCGCCTCGCCGTTGGCCAGGTCCGGCGGATGGGGCGAAACGGCGACGTCGGTGAGGGGCGAAGGCCTCGTCAGGACGAGAAAGGCCGCCGCGCCGAGGGCGACGAGGACGGCGATCGCCGCCGCCACCCGCCGACGCCGCGACATCCGCGTCAATCCTTGGGCCGGCGGTACTTGTCGTGACAGGCCTTGCAGTTGTTGCCCAGCGCGCCGAGCGCGGGACGGAACGCCGCCTCCTCGGTGACCGACTGGAGGGCGACGGCCGAGGCCTGTGCGGCCTGCAGCCTCTTCTCGAAGCCCGCGCGGTCGGCCCAGATCTCGGGCTTGGCCCAGGTCTCGACATTACCCTTGTCGCTGCCTTCCGGGAACAGTGTCGCCGCCATCTTCAGATGGTCGGCGATCGTTTCCGCGTTGTCCTTGATCGCGCCGGCGTCGAACGGGGCCTCGTTCTTCGCGATGGCGGCGAGCGCGTTGATCGCCTCCCCGATCGTCTCCATCACCTCCTGGCGTGCCTTGATCGCGTCCGACCCTTCCGGGCCCGAACGGGCCATCGACACGCCCCCGAGCGCCACCGCGGCGACGAGAACCGAGGCCAAAGCGTGTCTTGTCTTCCTGGTCATTGGTCTCTCCCGTGTGAATACCCGTCTCGCCCGATTCTAGACGAGCTCGCCCGCCTGAGCGCGACCGTGCGCCTCACTCCTGAAGCAGCCGGCCGTAAACCTCGATCCGCCTCTGCTTGACGAGCGCCCGCCGCCAGTCCCCGATCCACGGCCTCCGCACCGGAGACGCGAGGTCGATCGTGTGCGCGGCGGTGCCGTCGCCCTCGTCCTTCCACGTGCGGGCGACCACCTCTCCCGCGGGGTCGATCACCGCGCTGGGGACGTCGTAGCCGCTCGTCACGAGCCAGACGCCGTTGTCCATGGCGCGGGCGCGCAGCTGCGTGAGGTCGCCGCCCCAGGCGGGGACGAAGAGGATCTCGGCGCCCTTCAGGACCTCGATCCGGGCCGGCTCGTCGAAGGCGGCGTCGTGGCAGATCAGGACGCCCACGCGGCCGAAGTCGAGGTCGAACGTATCGAACCCGTCGCCCGGGGAGAGGCCAGCCTCGACCTCGCCCCAGGGGAGCTGGACCTTGCGGTAGCGGCCGACGAGCGAGCCATCGCGGCCCACGATGAACGCCGAGTTGTACACCACACCGTCCGCCCGCTCGTAGGCGCCGTAGATGATGTACGCACGGTGCCGGCGCGCCCGAGCGGCGAGGGCCCGGAATGCCGGCCCCGGCACCTCCTGCGCCGCGACGTGGACCGAGAGGCCGGTGCCGATGAACGTCGTCGCCTCCGAGAGCAGGATCACGTCGGGGCGCGTCGCCGCCGCTCGATCGATGAGGGCGCCGAGGGCGGCGACGTTCTGCTCGGGGGTGTGGCGCCCCTCGGGACGCCAGTAGAGGGTCGCGACGCGAACATCGCGCCGTGCCGGGGGCGCGACCTCGCGGAGCCGCACGCGTCGGAAGGTCACCTGGGCCCCCGGGGCCCACTGGAGCAGGAGCGAGACCTCGGCCCCCGTCGCCCCGCCGGGTGCGGTGAACGTGCCGTCGAGGCCCGAGGTGCCCGTCGCCGCGTACTCCGGTGCGACCTCGGGCCCCGTCCCGGGGCCCGTCCAGCGAATCTGGGCGAGGACGTGCCGGAGGAGGCTCACGACGCCCTGCGCGTTGACGTCCACGGCCAGGCGGTAGGCGCGGCCGGGCTCGAGGCCGCTCACCGAGCGTCTCCATCCCCCGTGGACGAATCGTCGGCCGGCGCCAGCCAGGCGCAGGCCCTCGCCCTTGGCCTCGACGGCGAACGACGGCGCCAGCTCCGGCCGCGGCGACCAGGGCGTCCATCCCCCGTCCGGCCGACCGCCGTCCCACTCCAGGAGGTTGGCGCCGGTCGCCGCCTTCGGCCCGTCGCTCGCGCCCGACGCGAGCCCGGCCAGGAGGAGTCCGGCAATCCCGATGGAGCCCAGCCTCATGGTCGATCCTCCGTCGATGCCGGGTCCCCGGCCGCCGGCCCGCGCCAGACGCCGCCTCCGAACGTGGTGACGTAGATCGTCCCGGGGTCGAAGGGGTCCGGGATCACGCGGTGGCCCCACTTGAAGTTGAAGCCGCGGATGCGCGTCCAGCTCTCGCCGCGATCGAGGGAGCGATAGACGCCGCGGTCGAAGCCGCACGCGTAGAGGACCGAGCGGTCGCGGGAGTCGATGGTCACGTCGTAAACGTGCTGGGCGTGGGAGAGCACGTTCCTCCAGGTCCGACCCGCGTCGGTCGAGAGGAAGATACCCCCGCCCGTGTCTCCGCCCACCCTCAGGACGCCCCAGGCCGCGAGGTAGAGGCGGCGCGGGTCTTCGGGATCGACCGCGAGTCCGTTCGGGCCGTTGGTACCGGGGGGGAGGGGCAGCTTCGTCCAGACCTCGGCGCCGTCCGTCGAGCGGTAGAGGGCGCCGTCTCCGGCGTCCCCGATCCGACCGCCCTCGCTGCGGCGCGCGACGACAAGGTAGAGCGCCCCCTCGCCGTCGCGCGTGATCCGCCACGCGAAGGGCTGCTCCCCCTCGATGCCCTTGTTCTTGAGGCTCCAGGTCCGACCGTCGTCCGTCGACTTGTAGACGCCACGCCCGAAGGCGCAGGCGTAGAGAGTCCGCCGCCCACGGGGGCTCGTTGGGTCGAGGAGCACGTGGGTGACCGCGGACTCGCGCATGCCGGCCGCGGAGGGCGTCCAGCTTCGCCCCCCGTCGGTCGAGACGGCGACGCCGCCGGTGTAGGTCTCGGGGTTGGTCCTCCGCCACATCTTCGGGCGCGGGAGGTCGTGGGCCCCGGCGAAGACCCCCCAGAGGAGGCCCTTCACCTCGGGGTCGAAGGCGATCCAGTAGGTCGTGTTGCGCCAGGGCCCGGGTATGCCGCGCGTGGAGCCGATCCAGCTCTCACCCCCGTCCTCGCTGCGGAAGAGGCCGATGTCGGTGTAGGTGATGAAGACACGCTTCGCCTCGTAGGGATCGAAGTGGATCCCGTAGGCGTTGGTGACGTCCAGACCGCGCGAGGTCCACGCCTCCGCTCCCTTGCGGGCCGAGTTCGTCTGCGCCCAGGAAAGGCCGCCGTCGCGCGTGCGGTAGCTGCGGAAGAGGTCGGTTACGTAGCAGACGTCGGGGTCGGTGGGGGCCACCGCGAGGTCGTAGGGCGCGTCGAGCCAGACCGAGAAGTTGTGGCCCTGCTCGACCGCCCGCTCCTCGATCCAGGAGGTGGCGAACGCCGGCGACGGACGGTCGGAGTCCTGGTGGACCACGGTCCACGACCGTCCGCCGTCGATCGTCTTGGCGATGCCGTTCCACTGCGTCTCGTCCCCGGGCCGGAGCCGCAGGCCGCGAAGGCCCACGTAGGCGACGAGCCCGTGGCGGGCGGAGGCGGCGATCGGTCCCACGCTTGGGCGCGACCCCGCCGCCGGTCCCCACGGCAGATCGCCGCCGCCGCGGATGGCCTCCGCGAGCGCGCCGTTCGCCGACCGCCAGGTGCGGCCGCCGTCGCTCGAGACGTGGATCCCACCCTCCATGCGTCCGTCCTTCCGCGAGACCGGCGTCGTCGCGTAGATGAAAGCGCTCCCGCTCGCGGGGTCGCGGCCGGCGCTTGCCGAAGTGATCCCCTTTGGCGCCCCCTCCCGCGCGTGGGCCTCGCCGCCCGCGATCTCGAACACGCCTGTCTCGCCGATCGCTCCCACGTGCCGAGACGCGCCCCCACCCTCGGTCCACAGCACGTAGACGCGCTCGACGGCGAGGCCGCCGATACGGGTCCACGTCTTCCCCCGGTCGTCGGAGGCCATGATCAGTGTCGGGTCCGTCGGATGGCTGCCCGGCGGCCCGGCGTCGGTCGCGCTCAGGGCGATGGCGAGCCTCCGGCCGTCCTCCGCGTCGACGGCGATCGCGTGGATGATCACGATGCGCCCGCTTCCGGGGTACGAGGGATCGTCGGTGGTGAAGAGGTCCTCCGCGTGGTCGCCCCATCCGTGCTCGACGGTGTTGCGCTCCGGGTCGGGGAAGACCATCGCCCACGTCCGGCCGTCGTCCTCGCTCCGCCAGAGGGCGCCCGTGCCCGCGTAGATCACGCGGGGGTCGGTGGGATCGAAGGCGTAGCTCCCGGCCACGGTGCCGAGGTTGAACATTCGCCACGACTCGCCGCCGTCACGCGTGATGTACGAGCCGGTCATGTCGCAGCCCTCGACGACCACCTTCGGGTCGTGCGGGCTGACGAGGGGACGCCTCGTCGTCCCACCCCCGCCGGGGCCGATGACCCGCCACGCGTCGAGGCGGGGCGCGGGCCCGGGGGTGTCGGGGAGGAGGGTGGTCAGGACGAAGGCGAGGGCGATGCGCTTCATGCTCGATACTCGCTTTCCCGACGGCGGATGTGCTCCGCGACGTCGACGGACTGGCGCGACTCACGCAGCCCGGGCGCGGGCGGACGTCTCTCGGCGAGGGCTCCCAGGAATGCCTCGTACTCGCCGTAGAAGCCGCCCCCCTCGTAGATGGCGGTTCCCCCGAGGGCGTCTCCCGTCACGTCTCCGGCGAGGGTGCCCCGCACGAGGTGCTGCAGACGCCCCGGGGAGTCGAAGGCGCCCCACATGGGGACCTTCAGAAAGAAGCTGTGGTCGTGCGCGTGGACGGTCGCCCTCTCGACCACGACCCCGGCCACCGGGCAGAAGGCGAGGTGGGCGGAGGCCCCCGATGCCATGATGCCGTCCATGAAGATGTTCGCGACGCCGGGGCCGAGGTGAGACATCTCCGCGTAGCGGAAGCGGACGTGGGCGAAATCGCTGCCGGCGAGGAATCGCACGGCGTCGATCCCGTGGATGGCGGTGGCCGAGAAGTCGGGGTCGCGGCGGTCGACCCGCGTCATGTCGTAGTGGACGTGCTGGATGGGCGGGGCGGTCGCGAGCTGCCGGCGCAGCTCCGCCATCAGAGGCACGAAGCGGCGGTTGAAGGCAACCTGATGGGGGACCGCAGGCCGGCGGCTCTCCGCGGCCGCGATCAGGCGATCGACCTCGGCCACGGTGCGTCCGGGCGGCTTCTCGAGGAGCAGCGGCAGGCCGCGCTCGAGGACGCGGCAGCCGAGATCGCAGGTCAGGCCGTCCGGGACGACGAGGACGACGGCGTCGGGCCGCTCGGTCTCGAGCATCGCGAGGGCGTCGGTGTGGTGGCGCGCAAAGCCGAAGTCGCGGGCGTAGCTCGAGGCCCGGCCCAGATCGAGATCGCAGCAGGCGGCGAGCTCGATCCCGGGGTGGGTCGAGGCGTAGCGGGCCTGGGCGGGGCCGTGGGCGACTCGCGCGTGCTCACCGCAGCCGATCTGGCAGAGCCTCATGCGACGCTGACGTCCTCAACCCAATCCCGCTGGCGCTGGTCGGGGTCGGCGTCGCGCACCCCGCGCGCCACTAATCCCCCTCGACCGAGCGTGCCCCGGTGTCCACGACCTCGAAGTCCGAGCCCTTCACGCGGTGCAGGGTCTCCAGCCCCTCGAGCCGGCGGTCGGGGGCGATGGACATCCACCAGTCGCTCCCGTTGTCGGCGACGAACATGCCGTACGTCTTCAGGCCCTTCAGGATCGCCTGGACGTGGGGCGGGAAGCCCGTGACGTCGAAGCCCTTCTTGAGGCGGAAGCGCTCGCCCATCCGCGGATGCGCCGGGTCGCGGCTCTGGCTCGCCCAGTGGGTGGCGGGGAGCACATACGCCCGGCGACTCTTTCTCACCGTGAAGCGCATCGCGTGCTCGACCATGCCCCGCGCGCACTCGTCGTAGCGCACGACGGCGGGAAAGACGGGCAACCCCGCGGCGTCGGCCGAGGTCCAGCGCTCCGGCCGCAGGGCGCCGGTGCGCAAATCCCAGGTCGAGGCTTGCAGGGCCTGCCAGCCGTCGTCGGTCCGCTTCGTCCCGTAGAATTCGTGGAGCTTCCCCTTGACGGGGTCCACCACGAGCACGTGTCGATCCCCCTGGGCCTCGCGCTGGAACTGCTCGAGGGTCTGGCCGGGCCTGGGGAGCGCCTTCAGGTTTTCGTTCCGCATGAGCGGCCAGTTCTCGATGGGGGCGTTGTCCGGGATCGGGAACGGGCCCGGATCGGATTCGTTCGCGTAGTCGAGGAGCTTGACCTCGATCCGCTTCTGGTCGGGGGGCACGATGACGAAGCACATGTCCAGGTTGTACTCGAGGGGCTTGTCGGGGCCGATCGAGGCGATCATCCGGTCGGAGTCCGGGTGGACGGGAAGCCCCGAGATGTCCTGGTTCCAGGGGTTGTCGCGCGGGAAGACCTGGAGCGCGGCGAGGATCGCGTCCGCTTCCGGGGTATCGAACATCGCCGGCTTCGTGATCTCCGGCATCGGTGGCCGCGCCCCGGCCGCCGCCGCGGCCGCGAGCAGGATGGAGGCGCAAAGGGTCTTCTTCATCGGTCGGTCTCCTTTTCCCGATCGAGCCGCCTCACCCGCAGCCGCCCCTCGGGCGGGTGGGTCCAAGACACGTGGAGGAGCCCGGCGTCGCTCGCGCGTCCGACATGACGGAAGGCCGGCACCCCCGGCGCATACCCCGAGGTGAGCTGCAGCTCGTAGTACGAGCCGGGCTCGAGCCCCGCGAGCAGGAGGGCGGTGGACGCGGTTTCCGGCAGCGAGGCCTCGCCCTCGCTCGGGCGCTCCGCGGTCGCGAAGAGGACGGTGGGGCCTCCGCCGACCGCGGCGCCGGCGAGGTGGTGCCCCCTCTCGATGATCTCGATCCGCGCGGGCTCCGCGCCACGGTCACCGATCTCGAGAACGTGGAGAAAGCGGTCTTCGCGGGCGGGGGTGCGCGGAGAAACCTCGATCCGCCAGCTCCCGGGGACGACCGCGCGCCGGTTCGAAGGCGAGAGCTGAGAAAGCCCCTCTCCCCAGAACGTCTTCCACATCCTCCGCAGGTAGGGATCCGTCGGGAGGGGGCCGCCCTCGGGTGGGTCGAGCGGCCAGTTCTGCCCCGAGCCCCAGTCCCCGCCCCGCTCGTCGCCGGGGGTCCAGAACTCGAAGCCGGGCCCGCCGCGCGCGACCACCTCGCGCTCGCGCGGCAGCACCGGATGCACGCGCAGCCGTCCCTGACCGTCCTCGAAGGTGACGAGCGTGGCGTCGACATGGGCCGTCCCGCCGTGGCCGACACCTCTCGGGGGCGTGCCGCCCTCGACGCGGGGCTCGCTGACACCGTGGAGCAGCCAGACCTTCCGGTAGGACTCCTGTGTGCTCCGCACGCGATCATGGACGAAGAGCACGTCCGAGCCCGGGAGGTACACGAGCTCGCGGACGAAGGCCTCGACCTTGGACGGATGGTAGGCCCGCGTCGCGTCGGCGCGGGCGTAGGTGAAGACACCCGGCCGGGTTTCGAAGGCCTCGATCCGCGCCCGGTCCCAGAGGTCACGGGTGCGCTCCCAGTCCTCGAGACTCCGCACCGAATTCCAGAATCGCGAGGAGTCCATCCGCTGTCCGCCGTCGTTGGCCGCCGTCCACCGGTTCTCGCCCCAGAAGAAGGTCTCTCCCTGCTTGTAGACGAGCATCGTGTTGTGGGCCACGGTGCGGCGGTAGTGATTGAGGTAGTGGGGACTCTCGGTGTCGGTGTAGTCCGCCCCCGCGTCGATGGCGAGGTGGCCCTTGCGGTAGATGACGAAATGGCCGGCGTCGAGGTGGTCGTGCTTGGCGAAGTACGGCCCGGCCGCGAGCTCGATCCACGTGTCGCCGGGCCCGAAGCCGCTACGCATCACGAGATGGTCCACGCCGCGGAAGAGCCGGACTCGGGGCAGCTCGGCCTCGGTGGTGGCCTCGGGGTCGCGAGGCTCGACGCCGTCGTCCCGCCAGAGGAACTCCAGCACCGGGATCGCCCACTCCGCGGGGAGCCACTGCCGCTGCTTCAGCAGCCACGCCGCGTAGGGGTCCTTGAAGCGGTGGACGGCGTAGCCGAGGACCACGTTGTCGCGCGAGTCCAGGTGGGGGAACTCGTCGTCGTCATCCCTGGCCTCGGAGCCGTCGGGCAGGACCTTGTAGAGGTACGTCGTCCCCATGTTGCGGAAGACGGACCATCGGTGCGCCGGATCCACGCCTGTCGTCGTCCGTCGCAGCTCCGCCATCATGGCGAGGGGCGCCCAGGTGATCCGCATGTAGTCCGTGGACTCGTGGTAGGCGCCGTCCGGGTTGACGAGATCGGTCGTCTCCAGGATGTTGTCGAGCGCGCGCCGGGCGCGCTCGCGCAGGGGCGCCGCCCGCGTCTCTACGGAGGGGTGGCCCTCCACCCCGGCGAGGGAGAAGGCGGCGAGGGCCAGCTCCCTCACGGTGTGGTTGTGATAGGAGGCTTGCGCGGTGTCCCGCAGCGAGGGCAGGTCGAGCATCCCCTGCGCCCCCTCTACGAGGTCGGCGGCCACCTGGTCCTTGAGAGCGGCGTCGAAGCCGGCGTAGCCGTAGAGCCAGTCGAAGGCGAGGGCGCGCCGGACGTACCGCACGTAGCGGCTCGAGCCCTTGAGCCTGTCGGGCCGGTCGGCGCGGAGCTCCTCGAGGGCGCGACGGGCGTAGGTCTCATCGCCCGTGAGCACATAGGAGAGCGCGAGGCCCGGAAGGTCGTCCGAGGGTCGCGCCCCGGCCGCCCACCTGGCCCGCAGGGAGGCCAGGCCGCAGAAGGGATCGCGCTCGGCGATGAGCAGGCGTGGTCGCGTGACCGAGGTTGACTCGCCGGCGAAAGGCAGCGTGAAAGCGGTGATCAATCCCGCGACGGCCACCCCCGCGGCGCGCACGAGAGCTCTCATGGCCGAGCCGTGGGTCCCTCGCGCGGGCTCGGGATGACCGTGTTGATCTCACGCCAGGTGACCAGGCGGAGGCCCGTATCCCTCAGCAGCCGCCGGAAGCGCTCGCCGGTGAAGAAGTCGAAATCACGCTGACGCCATTCCGCCCCCCAGGTGGGTCGGTCGCGCGTCGCCGCCCTCAGCTCGGCGTCGGCGAGGCCGGGATGCAGGATGATGGCGGTGACGCCGGGTCCGATGCGGCGGATCTCGTCCTCGTACCACTCACCCCACTTCGACGCCGGCACCTCCGGAGGGATGTCGAACGCGCGGTCGATCAGCACCGCCTCCGGGCCCAGCGCGTCGGCCATGAAGGGGTGGGCCTCGACGTGAGTCCGGGCCAGGCCGAGGGGGATGCCGTAGTGCCGGGCGACGCGCACGAGGGCCCGGAAGAGATCCGCCCGTTGATAGAGGACTCCCTGGTGCGAGTCGAGGTGAGTCGGCTTCAGCCCGAAGCCGAGGGCGCGGTCGATCTGGGCCCGGATCTCCCTCTCGGCGTCACCGGCGTCGATCGTGCGGGCGGCCTCGACCTGGATCTTCTTGAAGTAGCCGAGGGGATCCAGGAGGGACGGCACGGGCTCGCGAGTGACCGGCCCCCACCGGTAGTCGGTCCGCTCGCTCGTCACCGTGAGGTGCAGGCCGAGGTCGAAGTCGGGGTGGGCCAACGCCCAGGCCGCGATCTCCGGGAACCACGGGCACGGCACCATCGCGGTGCCGGAGTTGACGAGGCCGGTCCCGAAGGCCTCGATGGCGGCCGCGTTCACGGCGTGCCACTCGCCGAGGTCGTCGGCGTGGACGATCAGGAGCTTCGCGTCCGGCGGGTGGCCGAGTCGCTCCGCCAGTGTCTGGCCGGAGGCGTTCGCCGTGAGGCCGATCGCGAGAGCGAGGGCAGGTGCAGCACGCGTGTTCACGGCCGTCCCCCGGCCAGGGCGCGCGCGAGCTTCAGCCGGGCCGCTTCGTAGGCGTCGCCCGTCTCCGCGAAGCCCACCGTTTCGCCGGCGTCGGAGAAGACGCGCGGCACGACGGACTGTAGCGTCTCCTGGACGATCCCGCCCTTGCCCTTCTCGCGCGCCAGCGTGAGGTAGAGGTGATCCTGGAGGCCGCGGCGGAGGTTGGCGAGCTGGAGCGTCGAGCAGGCGCCGGCGATGCCGCGGTCCTCCTCGCGGTGCAGCTTCTCCTCGCCGGGGTACATGAGAACGCCGTCGCCGTTGATGAAGCCCTGGTCCTCGATCGGCTTTCGGGGCTGCCCCCGGTTGTCGAACGTGATCGGGTTGGCCCAGACGTTCTGGTTCCGCTCCCCCTGTTTCTGGGGGTTGTGCTGCCAGTGGACGCCGTGCCAGTAGAAGTACACATCGACGCCGTGCTTGAAGGCGGCCCAGGCCACGGCCCGTGCGTCGGTGGCCGGCGTGTCGATGACGAGGGTCGGCCCCTGCGGGCGGCCGCCGTTGTAGAACCAGACGCGGCGGCCCTTCCTCCGCTCCGTCTCCGCCTTCGCGATGTCGAAGGCCTGGGGCGGCTCGCACCAGATGTCAATCACCCCGTCCAGCTCGGGCACGATCGTCTTGGTCACGAAGGTCGGCAGCTTGCCGCCCGGTCCCGGGTTCGAGCGCACGTTCTCTGCGATCCGGCGCACCTCCGGGTACTGGTCGGGATAGGGCTCGTCGGGGAGATAGAGGAAGGTGGTGGCAGAGGGCAGCGTCTTCTCGAGGAAGCTCATCCAGGCGTCGGAGGCCTTCCAGGCGCTCTCGCGCTCCCGGTAGGCGCGCCCCGGTCCGTAGAACGTGGCGGGAGCGATCGTGTTGCCGCGCTCCTCCCCGGGGCCCTCGTACCCGCTGGCGCTCACGAAGTCGCGTCCATCGAACCGGCCGAGGTGGGTCCGGACCTCCGCCTCGTCGTAGGCATGGACGAGCTCGATGCGCTGCCGGTGGGCGAAGCGATGGTAGACGGGGTCGAGGTTGCGCCCGTGATAGAGCTCGGGCTGGGAGGGCTCGTAGTAGACCATCGCCTGCAGGCTGTTCGCGTCGGGCAGTGCGAAATCGAGGAGCTCCAGCTCCACCGGCAGCTCGTGCGTCCCGCCGTCGGCGGTCACGGTGAGCGTGCCGCGATAGATCCCCGCCGGCCGGCCCCGTCCCGTGTACACGTCGATCCAGAACGCCTGGTTTCGGGAGGGCTCGACACGCAGGGGGAAGCCTCCCTTGCCCGCCCGGGCGTTCTCCGGCACGAGGACGACGGGCTTCCACCCCGTCGGGTCGCGTGGGGCGGCGGGGCCACCCGGCTCCCAGGCCCAGCTTGCCCGGCTCTCTTGAGTCACGTTCAGGTAGTGGACGGAGAAGAGCTGGATCTCCCGGCCCCGGTAGTCCGACGGGTCCAGCGCCGGCGGGGCGTAGGCGATGCGTGCTTCGCCGTTTCGCAGCTCCGGGAGCCTCGCCGCGAGCGCCTGGATCCCCGCGGAGTCGGCCTCTACGATGATCTGGAACGCGACGACCTCGTTCCGCGCCGCGAAAAGCCGGACGCGGTGGCCGTCCCACACCAAGCTCCCGGACCGTCGGGGATGGGCGAGGTCGTCGCGCTCGACCCTCTCGCCGTCGTCCACGGCCCAGACGGAGCGAACACCCGCCCACGCCGGTGCGCCGAGACAGGTGCCGAGGAGCGCGGCAATGAGCGCCCGGCGCTTGGCGATCCCGCTCACGTGGACCTCCCGAGCGCGGCCCGCCCGCCCGCGCCACGGACGAACCGGAGACCCACGGACAGGCCCAGCGTCACCGCCACGTAGGCGACCACGGTCACCCGGTCCTCGGGTGCGGCGGCGAAGATCAGCGAGAGGCTGAACAGCCCGACCAGGGCCGTGGCACGGCTCAGGAAGCGGAACACCGCCGCGGTGGGGTCAGGGGAATCCGCGAGCTCCGCCCGCACGTCGACCGGGGTGTCGAGGCGGCGGAAGAGCACATCGCGGCGAACGCCCTCGCGACGGTCGAGAATCGCGCTCAGCATGAAGATCGCCGTCGACGTCGGCACGATCACGGCGACGTTGGCCACGAGGCCCCATCCCTCCACGAAGCTGCCCCAGCACCCGATGAGGAGCGCCACCGCGAAGGCAACGAGGCCCGACCACGGCGGCGTTCGTCTCACCACCAGACCGAGGAGCGCCGGCGGGCCGTAGGCGAGCGACATGATCGTGTTGAAGGTCAGCATGACCTGGAAGACGCTCTCGCCCCTCGCGGCCATGGTCATGGCGAGGGCGATCATCACCGCGCCGACACCGAAGGTCGCCGTCCAGCCCACGGTCAGCTTCTCGGCGTCGCCCGCCCGCTTCGGGAAGAGGGTGGGGAAGATGTCGCGGGAGATGATCCCGGAGTGGACGTTCAGCAGACCGGAGACGCTCGACATGGTCGCGCTGAGCATCGCGGCGAGCATGATGCCGATGAGGCCGTTCGGGAGGAGCGTCACCGCCGCCAGCGCGTAGGACGACTCGTGAGGGTTGGAGAGCCCGGGCCACACCGCCGCGAGGTCGGACCGCGCCGCCCGCATGGCGAGCGGCGGGATGAACCAGATGAAGGCACCGAGAAAGAAGAGTGCGAAGCAGAGGAGCGCGGCCCTCCGCGCCGACCGCTCGTCGTCGACGCTGAAGTAGCGCTGGGCCATGGCCGCGGTGTTGTAGCCGAAGCTCACCATCACCGTCCAGCACACGACGTAGGTCCAGCCGAAGTCGGGCGTCAGCCGGAGCGAGGTCATCTCCGGGGGCAGGGCGGAGACGAGCTCCTTAAGGCCTCCCAGACGCCAGAGCGAGAGCGCGGCCATGATCAGCGTGAAGGGCAGGAGGATCGCCGCCTGCAGGAAATCGGTGATGACCACCGCCCAGAGGCCCCCCACGACGCAGTAGGCGAGGATCACCGCACCGCAGCCGAGGATCGTCCAGGAGAGGGGCCAGCCGCAGGCGGGGCCGATGAAGAGCCCCAGGCCGTAGAGCATGCTCGCCCCGATGAAGAGCTGGAAGAGGATGGTGGTCCAGGAGAAGGCCTGGCGCGTCCGCTCGTCGAAGCGCTCCACCAGGTACTCCATCACCGTCGAGATGCGCGCGCGCCGCCAGCGGACGGCGAAGACGAAGTAGCCGAGGAGGAACGTGCAGGCATTGCCCACGTAGAGCAGGATCGCGACCAGACCCTTCTGGTAGGCGAGGCCGGCCGCCCCGGTGAAGGTCCAGGCCGAGAACCCGCTCATGAAAGATGACAGGCCCGCGGCGAGCCAA
>Ga0209619_10001652_pt1 | contig 16323 bp, 17 predicted proteins | sample Rifsed16ft3_FD_184011 | JGI IMG/M metagenome (GOLD analysis project Ga0209619, IMG submission 184011) | Soil microbial communities from Rifle, Colorado, USA - sediment 16ft 3 (version 2) | ecosystem: Environmental > Terrestrial > Deep subsurface > Rock core/Sediment | place: Rifle, Colorado... | reverse complement strand
GGTTCGCCCAGCCGCCCACTCATGCGCTGAAAGCGGCGCCGGGCACCGTCGTCTGGGGCTATTACGACGCTTCGGTTCCTCCCGTCCTCACCGTGGACTCGGGTGACATCGTCGACGTCGAGACGATGTTAACTGGCGCGCGATTGTCTCGAGCGCTAGGGGTCCCCGAGGAGGCTATACGCCCCGACATGATCGTGATGGACGAGAAGGTACGCCAGGAGGGACCGCACCTTCTTGTCGGGCCGATCGCGGTCCGGGGCGCCGAGCCCGGCTGCGTTCTCGAGATCCGGATCCTCGAGATGAGCATGGTCGATCCGTGGGCGGTCAATCTCTTTCGGCCCGGGGCAGGAACGCTGCCCAAGCTCTTCCCTTATCAAGGGACGAGGTTCGTGCGCCTCGATCTCGAGAGAAACGTGGCGCTGTTCGCGCCCGGAATCGAGGTTCCTTTGCGGCCGTTCTTCGGAAGCCTCGGCGTCGCGCCGCCTCCCGTCGCGGGGAGGATCGGAAGCGGTCCTCCCGGTTACCACACGGGGAACCTCGACAACAAAGAGCTCACCGCCGGGGCCACGCTCTACGTTCCCGTGCACGTCAAGGACGCGCTTCTGTTCATCGGCGATGGACACGCCGCTCAGGGCGATGGAGAGGTCGACGGCACGGCGCTCGAAGCCTCCCTCCGAGGGAAGCTCCAGCTCGTGGTGAGGAAGGATATGAAGCTCCACTGGCCGCGCGCCGAAACCGAGGAGCACTACATGACGATGGGTCTCGATCCCGACCTCGACCTGGCTGCAGAAATGGCGGTGGCGGAGATGGTGGACTACCTGGTGCGCGAGCGCGGGCTCAGCCGAGACGACGCCTACGTTCTCTGCAGCTCCGCCGTGGACCTGAGGGTCACCCAGGTGGTGGACGGCACCAAAGGCATCCACGCCCTGTTGCCGAAGAGGATCTTCGTAGGAGGAAATCGATGATCGCTCTCTGGTTGCTGCTCTCGACGCAGGTTTCCCTCGCCGAGCACATAGAGCGCCGGGAGCGCTTGATGCACGCGTTCCCGGACGGAATCGTCCTGCTCCATGCTCGTTCGACTCCCTCTTCTCTCGGTGAGCCCTCGTTCAAGCAGGACGCAAACTTTCTCTACTTCACGGGGCTTCCAAGCCAGCCGGCGGCGATCCTCGCTCTCGATGGCCTTAGAAAGGAGTCGCTCCTCTTCGTCCCCCAGGCCCCGGTCCTGTTCGGAGCCAGGGTCGAGGGCGTAAGCCTCACGCCGGGCCAGGAATCGGCCCGCGCTCACGGCCTCTCCCGCGTCGAGCCCTGGGAGGGTTTCTTACCTTATATAAGGAAGCGGCTCACCGAGGGCGTCGGGAAGCTCTATCTGGACGAGGCAAGGAGCGCGGAGTTTCCGGGCAACCCGGAGTCGATGTTGCCGGTCTCGGGCGACAAGCTCCTCTGGCGTCGGTCGGTGGAAGCGGCGTTTCCCGGAGTTGAGATCGCTTCCGCGGAAGCGGAGATCCGGGCGATGCGCTGGGCGAAGTCTCCGGCGGAAGTGGAAGTTCTCCGGGAAGTGGCGAGAACGTCCGCCGCGGCACTCCTCGCGGGAATCCGCGCCGTGGGTGGCGGCAAGACCCAGCGGCAATCGGAGGCAGCGGTAGTGAGCGCCTGCTTCGAGGCAGACGCGGTCGCGCCGTCCTTCTGGCCGTGGACGATGTCGGGTCCGAACGCTCATCTCGGAAACGTGGTCCGGTCGTTTTTCGACTACGAGCACCTGGACCGCGTGATGAAGGACGGGGAACTCGTGAGGATGGACGTGGGGTGCGCCCTATCACACTACGAAGGCGACGTTGGCCGCACCGTTCCCGTCTCCGGCACTTTCAACGCGGATCAACGGGAAGCGGTGGACCTCCTGGTTCGCGCCTATCGTGCAGGGCTCGGAGCGATGAAGGGGGGGGTAACTCTCGAGACGGTCATGGAGAGCGCCCGCTCCGAGGTCGAGCATGCACAGGGCACGCTTCAGACCGAGTACGCTCGGCGCGCGGCCGCGCATCTTATCCGGGCGCCGCTCCGCGAGACCTGGCACGTTCACGGCGTCGGGCTCGATGGAGGGGAGACGGGGACCGACACCCTGGAAGTCAGCTCGATCGTCGCGTTCGAGCCGATGTTCTCGGTCGACGAGGACGCCTATTACATGGAGGACATGATCCTCGTGACCGAGACCGGCCACGAGATCCTGACGAAGGGCTTGCCCTACACCGCAGTGGAGATCGAGGCGGTGATGCAGGCTTCCCGGGGCGTCAAGAAGGGTCGAGCCGATCCAGATTGAGTCGCTTCCGCATCGCGCGCACTGCTCCTTCCGGATCCTGGCCAGCTTGGGCTTCGACCGCGCTTGGTTTCTGGGCGCATCCTGCCTATCCTTCGATAGCGGGGACTGAACGCGGCTCCTGTCGCCGTGAGGGAGCCTCTGGCCCGAGGGGTGACCGGAGATGAATGGCGCGAAAGCCTTCAGAGACCACTACACGACTCTCGGTGTCCCTCCGAACGCCTCGCGCAAGCAAATCCGGAGCGCCCGCAACCGTTTGTTGAGGCAGCATCACCCGGATTTCAATCCCGAGTCCGAGACGCGGTCGAAAGAAAAGACCGTCGCCCTTCTGCTCGCCGCGAAAGTGTTGCTCGACGACGACGCCCGTCGCGAGTACGACAGAACCTACCGTTACGTTCATGGAAGCACGACATCCGCGACGGCGTCGACGCAAGCTGCGGCGGGCGCGCCGTCCCAGGGCGTCTCATGCGAAAGCTGCGGTCGACATAACGGTTGGGGGCGGACGTACTGCCTATATTGCGGTGCGGGTATCGGGGACGCATCCCCCGGGGTCCGTCTCGATGACGTTCTCTTGGAGGACCTCCAGCGGGAAGACGCGACCGGTGCCTTTCTTCACTTCGGTTGCGGAGCTCTCCTGGTACTCCCCGTCTTCGCCCTCTATGGACTTCGGCTGTTGGCCATCTCTGGTCTCGACGATGCACGGCCACTAGTGGCCTGGATGGGGTTGGGCGTCCTCGCGTTCGGCTTTGCCGCTGTCAGGCTGCGAGACAGGTTCTGGAGGAACCTGCATTTCGTTGTTTTTCTGGTTCTCCCGCTGACTCCCTTGGTTGTTCTCCCTTTCGTGCTTGCTCACGAGACGTGGACCTGGCGACCGCGTGACATTCTTGGCGTGGCGTTCGCCATCGTACTCCTCGGGGTGGCATTGTTCCTGTTGAGAGGTCTGTTGGGCGACGTCGTATCCAAGCTCCTCCGAAGGCGTGGGATGTAGCGTTGCGACGTGTAGGGGCTAGTGGGATCAAGAACGATCCCGCCGATCCCGCCGATCCAGATTGAGTCGTTTCCGCATCGCGCGCACCGTTCCTCCCGGGTCCGAAGAACGGCCTCGCCCGACTTCTCCCAGCAGGTGCGCCGCTCCGGTGGGACTTCCTCCCGCTCGCGCGAGCGCCTCCTCGAGTGCCGCTCGCTCGACTTCGTCGAGAACCTGCCTGAGGTTCATGGTGCCGGCGTCGATGCGCCGGGCGATGGCGGCGCGATCGACGAGGCCGGACTCCGTGAGCCCGGAGGACCCTTGCGACTCGAGGACCCGTTTCGGGAGGTCGGAGAGGAGAAGCTCTTCGCCCGAGCGTTTGTAAACCAGAGCCTCGTAAAGCACGTTCCGGAGCTCGCGTACGTTCCCCGGCCAGGAGTAGGAAGAGAGCGCCAACATGCAAGGGGACGTGGTGCGCAGCGAACAGATGGTGCGGATTTCCGAGAAGAACGCTCTCGCCCGCGCCGAGGTCGGTAAGGGCGAAGCGGCTTTCGTTCGAGCTCAGGCCGAAGCCTATCGCCTCGGACGCGAATCGCTGGGAGAGGCGGGCTACGTCGCCACCCAGATGGCCTCGATTCTCGGCGAGAACCGGGTCAAGCTCGTGCCGGACATCGCTGTGAGCGGAGAGGGAACGACCCGCCTCGCGGACGTTCTCATCGGAAGGATGCTCGCGGGGAGCCTCCCGGACGCCGCCGCGCCCGCCGCGAAGTAGCGGGCCGAGGGCCGGCCTTCGACTGAGGAGGCCGGCCCTCACGTTTCGGGGTGGGCCCGCATTCGCTACAATCCCTCCGTGACCGTAGTCGAAACGGAACGATTGACCCTCCGCCGGCTCGAGCTCGGCGACGCGGAGTTCATTCTCGGACTCTTGAACGATCCCTCGTTCCTTCGCTTCATCGGAGACAAAGGCGTCAGGACCCTCGACGACGCCCGGGAGTACATCTCGAACGGGCCGGTCGCGAGCTACGAAAGATTCGGGTTCGGATTGTATTTGACCGAGCGCAAGGAGGATCGCGTCCCCATCGGGATCTGTGGGCTCTTGAAACGAGAATCCTTGAAGGACGTCGACGTGGGGTTCGCCTTCCTTCCCCAGTTCTGGTCGAAGGGCTACGCGTTCGAGTCCGCCTCCGCGGTGATGGCCTATGGAAGAAACGTCCTCGGGCTCACGCGCATCGTGGCGGTGACGTCGCCGGACAACGGCGCCTCGATCCGGCTGCTGGAGAAGCTGGGCCTGAAGTTCGAATCCATGGCTCGACTGTCCGAGGATAGCCCCGAGATCCGGTTGTTCGCGTCCGAGGTCCTATGAGGGGAGGCGTCCGGGCGGTCCTTCGGGGCGGGCTCCTCGCCGGGGTCCTGGACATCGTGGCCGCATTCGTCGTTTACGGTTTCCGCGGTGCTGTGCCCATCCGGATACTCCAGTCCATCGCGAGCGGACTCCTGGGGGCGGAGGCTTTCGAGGGCGGCCTCGCGACCGCGGCCCTCGGCGGGCTGCTGCAATTCGTCATTGCCTGCGGCTGGGCCGTCGTGTACTACGTCGCGAGTCGGAAGCTCGTGGTTCTCTCGCATCGACCGGTCCTCTCGGGAATGGCGTACGGAGCGGCGGTGTACCTCATGATGAACCTCGTGGTCCTGCCCCTCTCCGCGTTTCCGAAACGCCCGTTCGCCTTCGACGTCGTCATCCTGATCGTCCACATGTTCTGTGTCGGGCTTCCCATCGCGCTTTCGGTGAGCCGTTCGGCGCCGAAGGTCTAGCGGAAACTCGGTGCGCCGCCTCGCTCCCGTTCTCAGGCCCGGTTCCGGGAGAACGCTTCCGCCGGATTTGCGAGCCGGGAACGTCGGGCGCCTGGCGGCGAGCTTGCCCCGGGGCGTCCGGGACCCGGCGTTCGAGCCGCTTCTCCGGCGGATCGATCAGGCGCCGTTTCACGGCGGGAACCAGGTCACGGTCTTCCACCGCGGTCAAGAAGCCTTTCAGCTCATGCGGCGCGCGATCGAGGGCGCGGCCGAGGAGATTCTCCTCGAGTCCTACATAATCAAGGACGACGCGACCGGCTGGGAGATGCTTTCGCTCCTCGGCCAGGCTTCTTCGCGCGGTGTTGCGGTTCGGGTCCTGGCGGATGCTTTCGGATCGCTATGGACCCGGTCGGGCTTCTGGCGGGAAATGCGCTCGCGCGGCTGCGAGGTGCGGCTGTTTCATCCTGTCCTTCCGTACTTCTGGCGCCAGTTCTTCCGGGACCACAGGAAGATCCTGGTCGTCGATCGAAGCATAGGGTTTACCGGAGGAATGAACATCGCCGAGGAGTACGGCTCGCCGCGCGCGCGTGGGCGCGTTCGCGCGTGGAGGGACACTCACGCGCGGGTCGAGGGGCCGGCGGCGTGGGAGCTCGCCCTCGTATTCTCGGAAGCCTGGCATCGGGCGGGTGGCACGCCGCTCGCGATCCCGTCTCTCGTCGTGGACGACGCCGAGCCGCCTGCGGGAGCGCGCGTCCTGGTCCTGGACTCGCGCCCGCTCCGCGGGCATCAAGAGTCAGCCGCGGTGCTTTCGGCGATCGTCGGCGCCGCGCGCCGGGCGGTGCTCATCACCAACGCCTACTTCGCGCCGCGCTCGGTGGCGATCGAGGCTCTCGGCGCCGCCGCCCGCCGCGGAGTCGACGTCCGGCTGCTGCTTCCCGGCGCGAGCGACGTGCCGCTCATCCGCCACGCGGGGCACGGCTACTTCGACGCTCTGCTCGAGAGGGGGGTGCGGATCTTCGAGTACGGCGCCGCCGTGCTTCACGGGAAGACCATGGTCGCCGACGGATTCGTCAGCGTCGTGGGCTCGACCAATCTGGACTTTCGCTCCTTCCGTTTCAACGCCGAGTGCAATCTCGTCGTCCTCGACGAAGAAACGGGCGCGAGCATGGCGGCGGCGTTCGAGGAAGATCTGACTCGTTCCGAGGAGATTCGACCGGAACTCTGGCGCCGGCGCGGACTCGGGCATCGATGGGGCGACGCGCTCGCCCGGCGCCTGAGCCCGCTCCTGTGAGTTGAAAGGGAAGCGCTCACGCTCTGAGCGCGGTCAGCCGGGGGCCTCGACTCCGAGCCAACTCCCCACCGCGTAGGTCACGGCGGCGGCGGCGCAACCGATGAGGAGCATGCGCGCTCCGCTCGCGAGGGCGCCTCGCGAGGTGAAGACCGAGAGCACCGCTCCGACGAGGAACAGGGCGAGGGCGCTCGCAAGGGCGCTCGCGGCGATCACGTTCCCGAATACCCCGGTGAGGACGAACGGCGCGAGCGGTACGAGAGCGCCCACGGAGAAGGCCGCGAACGAGCTCAAGGCCGCTCCCCAGGGAGAGCCGAGCTCCTCCGGGTCGAGACCGAGCTCCTCGCGCGCGAGGGTGTCGAGCGCCGTCTTCGGATCGCTCAGGAGCCGCGCCGCGAGCGCCGTCGCTTCTTCCTCCGGGATGCCCTTGGCCTGGTAGATCAGCGAAAGCTCTTCCCGCTCTTCTTCGGGGCTCATCTCGAGCTCCTCTTTCTCGAGCTCGAGCTGCTTTTCGAGCATCTCCTTCTGCGCCTTCATCGAGATCCATTCGCCCGCCGCCATCGAGAACGCTCCCGCGAGAAGGCCGGCGGTGCCGCTCACCAGGACGAAACCGGGCGCGACCGAAGCCCCGGCGACGCCCATGACCAGGCTGAAGTTCGAGACCAAACCGTCGCTCACGCCGAAGACCGCGGCGCGGAGGGTTCCGCCTCCCCCCCTCCGGTGCCAGCGCTCCCGCTCCAGAATGCTGTCGACGGAGACGGGGGACGATTCGAGGGCGCCGAGCGCGCGCCGGTGGCCCCGCTCCTCGGCGGAGAGGCCGCGGGCTTCCGGCTGCGTCCGGTAGTGCTCCTCGTCTTTCGCCTCGAGCCCGATGACTACCGGAAGAACGCGGCGAGGACCAAAGGCGCGAGCGAGAAAGGCGAGGATTCGCGTGCGGCCAGAAGCGCGATGCGCCGGGAGCGGGGCCCCGGAAGAGCGAAGCAGTTCGGCCCACCTCCCCGCGTGACGCTCTTCCGCTTCGGCGAGCCGCTCGAGGACGCGGCGGCGCTTCTCGTTCTCTTCCCGCCTCGCGAGCGCGCGGTACAGGGAGGCGCCGTCCATCTCGCTGAGATAGTTGTTCCGGTAGCGCTCCAGATCGGCGTTCGTCGGCTGAGGAGGCAACTCCGCCATGCCGTGGGATTCTATCCGAGATGCCATTCTCATTAGCGGCCGCCGTGGAGCACGGCGATTCCGTCGGGGGCTATGACGGCGAACAGGAGCGCCCCGAAAAACAGGATCGAGAACGCGACGGAGATTCCCACCACGAGCTTCTCGTGCTTCAGGTCCATGAACTGCGACGAGATGAAGAACGCCTTGGTGAGCATCGCCGCGATCAAGATGACGAGAAGCAGAACGCGCGGGAGGCCCATGGCGTCGACGAAGACCATGATGGCGGTAAGGACGAGGAGCAAGCCCCAGATCTTCCACAGGGCCCCGTACGATTGAGACTCGTGACTCTCCATAGCGACCTCAGACCAAGTAGAACAACGTAAAAACGAAGACCCAGACCAGATCGACGAAGTGCCAGTAGAGCCCCGCGAGCTCTACTCCGGCGGCGGTGGTTTTTCGCGCGCGCACCCGGAGGGCCAGAGTCGCGAGCACTATGGTCCCGATGAGCACGTGAGTCCCGTGAAAACCGGTGATGAGGAAGAAGTAGTTGCCGAAAGCGGGCACGTTCCAGGGGTTCGTTCCGAGGGTAACGCCATCGCGAATGAGGCTGCCCCATTCGTACGCCTGCATCGCGAGGAACGACACACCGCCTCCGGCCGTCGCCAGAACCATGTTCGCGACTTTCTTCCAGTCGGCGACCCTGGCCGCGGCGACGCCCGTGGCCATGGTGGCGCTCGAGGAGATCAGCACGAACGTCATCAGCGAGATGAACCACAGATGGAACACCTCCTGCTGGTCCGGCCAGCTCCGAGCCCCGGTCCGCGCGAACCCGTAGCCCGCGAGAAAGCCGGCGAACAGAAGCCCGTCGGTGACGATGAAAATCCACATCATCAACTTCTGCCAGCTCATTCCCAGGGGGGCGACTCCCCCCGACCAGTTCATCGGTGCTTCACGGGCCCCTCTGGCGGACGACACGATGGACGCTCCTTTGGCTCAGCTGTGAGCGGGGACCTTCAGCGCGGGCACGGTTTGGGGCACGAAGTCCTCCTTCGCGTCCGGGTTTCCGTACTCGTAGGCCCCGCGATGAACGACTGGTTCGTTCTCTCCCCAGTTCCCGTGAGGAGGCGGTGAAGGCGCGCTCCACTCGAGCGTGGTGGCTTCCCACGGGTTCGCCTCCGCTTTCTCGCCGGCCCAGAGGCTCCGAACGAGGTTCACGAGAAACAGGAGCTGGCCCGCTAGAAGCGTGAAGGCGAAGACGGTAATGACGATGGGCATCCACCGGACCCCTTCGAGAAACGCGTACTGGCTCAGGTTGTAGTAGCGCCTCGGTGCTCCTGCGAGACCGTAGAAGTGCATGGTCGCGAAGATTCCGTAGAACGGGACGATCGTCATCCAGAAATGGAGCTTTCCGAGAAGCTCGGAGAGCTTCCGTCCGAACATCTTCGGGAACCAGTAGTAGGAGCCGGAGAAGATCGCGAGCATCGTAACTCCTCCGATCATGAAGTGGAAGTGGCCCACCACGAACGCGGTGTCGTGGAGCTGAATGTCCGCGGCGGCGTTACCGAGGAACAAGCCGCCCATGCCTCCTACGCCGAAGAAGCTGATGGTCCCGATAGCGAAGAGAGCGGCGGAAGTGAGACGAAGCTTCCCGCCCCAGAGGCTCGCGATCATGTTCACGCCGATGATGGTCGAGGGGATGGTGATGAGGAGAGTGCCGATGGAGAAGAACTCGCCCACCAGGGGATTCATCCCGCTCACGAACATGTGATGGCCCCAGACCACCATGCTGAGGAAGGCGATTGCCACGAGGCAGTAGACCGTGACCCGATAGCCGAATGCCGGCCGCCGGGCGAAGGGGACGAGCACGTCGAAGGTGATGCCGAGCGCGGGGAGGATCAGCACGTAGACCTCGGGGTGCCCGAGGAACCAGAACAGATGCTGCCAGAGAAGGGGACTGCCGCCCGTGTTGGGAAGGACCTTGCCCGCGATGAAGAGCCCCGCGGGAAGATAGAAGCTCGTGCCCAGGTGCCGGTCGAAGAGCAGCATGATCGCGGCGGCGGTGAGCGCTGGAAATGCGAGAAGCGCGATGATCGAGGCGATGAGGAGGCTCCATACCGTCAGGGGCAGGCGCATCATCGACATCCCCTTCGCCCGCAGGTTGACGACCGTGGTCACGTAGTTGAGGCTGCCCATGGTGAACGACACGATGAAGAGGGCGACCGCGAGGAGCCAGAGCGTCTGTCCGAGGCCCGAGCCCGGCGCCGCCGAGGGCACGGCCGAGAGTGGTGGGTAGGCCGTCCAGCCCGAGCCGGCGGCCCCGCCCTCGACGAAGAACGACGCGGCGGCGATGAGGATCGCGGGCACGATCGTCCAGTACGAGAGCATGTTGAGAAACGGAAACGCCATGTCGCGGGCGCCGACCTGGAGGGGGATGAGGTAGTTTCCGAACCCGCTCACCAGCGCAAGCGACACGAAGAAGAAGATCATGATGGTCCCGTGCATGGTGACCAGGGCGAGGTAGAACTCCGGCTTCATGAACCCCCCCTCCATTCCCGTGGGGAAGATCTTGGCGAGGAGGTTCCACTGCGTCGTCGGCCAGGTGAGCTGAAGACGGATGAGGCCCGCGAGAAGAGCGCCCAGGACTCCCATGAGCCCGCCCGTCAGGTAGTACTGGATTCCGATGACCTTGTGATCGGTGCTGAAGACGTAGCGGCTGAGGAAGCTCTGCTTTTCGTGTACCGGGGTCTCCGCGGTGGCCACTTGCGTCATCTCCGCCCTGCCTCTCGCTTTTCCCCGAGCCAGCGCTCGAACTCCTCGTCGGAGACGACGCGCAGGAAACCTCGCATCTGATAATGGCCGAAGCCGCAAAGCTCGGTGCATGCGATCTCGAACTCTCCCTCGCGGGTCGGGACGAACCACAACTCGATGGTCATTCCGGGAACCGCGTCCTGCTTGATGCGGTGATGGGGGAGGTAGAAGCTGTGGAGCACGTCTTTCGACCGAAGCCGCACCTTCACCGGCCGGTTCACCGGGACGTAGATGAGCGCGAGCTCGTGGATATCGTCGGCGGCGGCGGGATCGGACTCATCGACCCCAAGCGCGTTGGTGTCGGTGATGAGAGCGGGGTCGGTCCTTCCGAACTCGCCGTCCGCGCCGGGGTACCGCACGTTCCAGGTGAACTGTTCTCCGGTCACTTCCACCACCACCGCGTCCGCCGGCGGATCCTCGGTATAGAGCTGACCAAATACGGGAATCCCGAGGACGAGCACCCCACCCTCGGCCAACACCGTCATCAGGATCGCCGGGGCGATCGACCAGAACCTCTGCGCCGTGGCGCCGGGGAGAGTCGGGCTCACCCGGGCGGCCCGGCTGAACCGGAAGACGAAGTACCCGAGGACGAGGTGTCCGATCACGATGAGAGTACCGGTGGTGACGAGAAGGTAGAAGAGCATCACGTCGATGCCTTTTCCATGCTCGGACGCCACTGGGGGAAGGTATCGACGCGCGCCCAAAACGAACACGCCGATCCCGATGAACCACACCATAACTGCGAGCGCGACACCGAGAGTCGATTTTGTGTCCTTCATCGGGGGGAGCCTATCGCAAACCCGATGCCGACGCGACGTCCGATTGCGGCCGTGGCCTAAGGACAGAAATTACAAAGGCTTGTGGCGACAGGCCTTCAGCGTTCCTGCCCGCCGAATGCTCGCAAATGAGAGATTTCCCCCAATGAGGCGGGAAATGTCGCTATCAGGGAGAAAGGCCGGCCCGTGCCGTTCCGCGCAGGAACTGGTGGCACCGAACGCACTGAAGGGTCATGTCCACGTAGCCGAGGGCGGCGCGATCCAGGTTCTTTTCCTTCGCCGACTGCTCGATCTCGATGACCGCCCTGCGGAACGAGCTGCTTCTTTCCGCATACTCCGGGGTCATGTTCACGAACCAGCCCGCCTCCTCGCTCAACTTCCTGAGGACGCCGGCGCTGTCCTCGAGGGTCTCGAAGTCCTCCGTGATCAGCGCTTCGAGGATCGAATGAGATTGATCGAGCTTACGCTGCATGATGAAGCGGAGGGTCAGCTCCTGCTCCTCGAGGGAGAGGACGCTTCCGACCAGAACCAGAACCAAACCGAGCCCCGCGAGGGGCAACGCCAACTTCCTCACACGCACCTCCTTCAACCCGCGATGACACGCAGGAGGTCGGTTTCGGTAACCAGGCCGACGAGCTTGCCGTTCTCGACGACGGGAAGGCAGCCGATCTTGTGCTCGATCAGAAGGCGGGCAGCCTCCTTGACGTCGGCGCCCGGATCGATCGTCAGCACCTCCTCGGTCATGACTTCCTTGACCACCACCGTCTTCAGGAACTCCTTCTGCGCTTTCTCTCCAAAATTCAAAGCGGTCGAGAGGGCCGCGTGGAACAGGTCCCTCTGGGTCAACATTCCGACGAGACGGCCCTCCTCGAGAACCGGAAGATGGCGAAGCCGTTTCATCGTCATGATGTCGCCCGCAATCGTGAGCTCGTCGTTGCGGCCTATGGTCGCGACATCCGTGGTCATAAGCTCGCGAACCTTCATGGTGTACGCTGGCATAAGCTACTATCGCATGCAAAGCCTATGCCGCGCAGAGCAAGTTTGACCACGGCCTTACTTCGCATTGCTTGGGCGCTGGGTTCGGTGTTCGTCGTCGAGAGCCTCGTCTTCGGGCTCGCCGTGCTGCCCGCGGTCCTGTTCTGGGAGTGGCACTTTCGATGGGAGCTGGACTCGGCTCCGCTCCGGGTGGTTTTCCTGAGCATGGCATTCATTCCCGCCTACCTGCTGTTCACCTTGGCGCTCATCCTGCTCTCCGGCGTCGCCACGCGCATCACCGGGTGGCGCACGCCGTCGAACGCCGAGCTCGACATCTCCGAGTTCTCCTGGCCCCTGTTAGACTGGGCCCGCTACGTGATCTCGATCCAGCTCGTCCGCATCTTCGCGGGCTCTCTCTTCCGCGCGACGCCGATCTGGACGTTCTACATGCGTCTCAACGGCGCGCGGATGGGAAGACGGGTGTTCGTAAACAGCCTCGAGGTGACCGACCACAACCTCCTCGACTTCGGTGACGACGTGGTAGTGGGCGGCGACGCCCACCTCTCCGGACATACCGTGGAGGGCGGTGTCTTGAAGACGGCGCCCGTCCGGCTGGGTCGCGGAGTCACCGTGGGTGTCGGGAGCGTCGTCGGTATCGGGGTCGTTGCCGGGGATCGATGCCAGATCGGCGCCTTGAGCCTCGTTCCCAAGTTCGCGGAGCTCGAGGAAGGAGCGGTATACGTGGGCATTCCCGTTAAGAAAACGGAGCCGAGATGAGCTCGGGCGCGCTCGTTCTCGTCCCCGGCCTCGACGGCACGGCGCTTCTTTTCTATCGCCAGGCGCCGATTCTCGCTCGCCGGTTCCACGTGGAGACGTTCCCGCTTCCCGACGATGAATCGTGCACGATGGAGAGCCTGGTGGCGGAGCTGAAAGAAACCGTGGACCGGATTGCCCGCGAACGGGACGAGGAGAGGGTCTATCTCTGTGGCGAGTCGTTCGGAGGGGCCTTGAGCCTCAGCTTCGCTCTCCGCCATCCCCAGAGGCTCGCCGGTCTCGTCATCTTGAACTCCTTCCCGTATATAAGGCAGCGCGTGCGAATCCGGCTCGGTCCGGCGCTTCTCAAGATCATGCCCTGGGGAGCGATGCCTCTGGTCCGCCGGTTCACCGAATCGCGGCTCCACAGTTCCCACACCCGTCCCGAAGACCTCGAGGAGTTCCACCGGCGTACCCGGGCCATCGGCCGGCTGGGCTACATCCGAAGACTCGAGTTACTCCGCGAATTCGATATCCGGGACGAGCTCCACCGGATCGAAGTCCCCACGCTCCTTCTCGCCGCCGACGAAGATCATCTGGTCCCCTCGGTCGCCGAGGCGCGCTTCATGGCGGCGCGAATGCCCAGCTCCACGGTGCGGGTCCTCGAAGGCTACGGGCACGTGTGCATGATCCATCACGACTTCGACCTGCTCGAGCATATGGAGCCCTGGCTTGGCACGAATGGCGTGCGGCCGTAGTATGGTGATGGAGAAATTGAGTTGAAGACCGAGTTCTTCGATCTGTGTTCCGAGATGCTCTGTATCGTCGGATCCGACGGGCGGTTACTCGCCGCGAACCCGGCGTTTCGCAGGGCGTTCGGCGGCGAAGCCAGCGAGCTTCAATCGCGAACGTTCCAGGATCTCGTTCACGTCGACGATCGGGTCGCCGTGGACGAAGCCTTCGCGGCAGCGTCTTCTAGCGGACGTGACATCGAGGTCGTGAGCCGCCATCGCTCTCGGGACGACGTCTATCTTCCCGTCGAGTGGCGGGGCCGAGTCGGCCCGGAATCCGGAATCCTCTATCTCGTGGGAGCCGACGTCACCGAGCGCCGGATGGCGGAGCACGCGCGCCACGAGCTCACGTCCCGATACGAGGCGCTCTTCGAAAACGCAGCGCAGGGGATCCTGTGGATTGACGTCGCGGGACGAATCCTCTCGTTCAACGCGATGGCGGAGAGAATTTTCGGATATCGGCGAGAGGAGATGGTGGGGAAGAAGCTCGAAGTCCTGATGCCGGAGAAGCTCGCGGAAACTCACGAGCGGCATCGCCGTCAGTACTTCGAGGATCCGCACAGCCGCCCGATGGGCCTGGAGATGGAGCTCGTCGCGAGGAGAAAGGATGGCAGCGAGTTCCCCGTCGAGATCGGTCTCAGCCACATCGCCACCGCGGGCGGAACCGTCGCCGTCGCCTTCGTGAACGATGTCAGCGAGCGGCGTCGCTCGGAGAACGAGAGGCAGAAGCTCGAGCGCTCCCTGGAGCACGCCACCAAGATGGAGGCGGTGGGACGTCTCGCCGGCGGAATCGCGCACGACTTCAACAATCTCCTCACGGCGCTCTCCGGCTTCGCGGAGGTCGTGCTCGACGAGCTTCCGGAGGACCACCCGCTCTACCAAGGAGCCAAGGAGACCCTCAAGACCTGTCAGAGGTCGGCTTCGCTCGTTCGCCGGCTCCTCGCAGTGAGCCGCCGCCAGATGCTCCAGCCCGAGGTGGTCGATCTCAACCCCAAGATCGCCGAGATCGAGAAGATGCTCAGGAGCGTCCTGGGAGAGGACGTCGATCTTCTGGTGAAGCTCAAGCCGGGGCTCGGCTTCGTTCGCACGGATCAGAGCCAGATCGAACAGGTCATTCTCAATCTCGTGGTCAACGCGCGGGACGCCATGCCTACTGGCGGGCGCCTTGTCATCGAGACTGCGAGCATGGACGTCGACCCGGGGTTCGTGGACCAGCACCTGGGCCTGAAGCCCGGGCCCTACGTTCTCATCTCGATCTCGGACACGGGTTCGGGCATGGACCGGGAGACCCTGAAGCACATTTTCGAGCCGTTCTTTACCACCAAGGAGAGGGGCAAGGGCACGGGGCTCGGCCTCGCGACCGTCTACGGGATCGTCACCCAGAGCGAAGGAAAAATCCGGGTCTATAGCGAGCCCGGAAAGGGAACGACGTTCCGCATCTATTTGCCGCGGATCACTCGCAGCGGGGAGCCGGAGACCACGACGGCCCCGTCAGAGTCTTCCAACCGCGGCTCGGAGACGGTGCTCGTGGTGGAGGACGAGAACACCGTGCGGTTGGTGGCGGTGGGAAGCTTGAGGAAAGCGGGCTACGACGTCCTGGAAGCGAGCGACGGGGAGGAAGCTATGAGGGTGGCCTCGGCCCACGAGGGACCGATCCACCTCGTCCTCACCGACGTGCTCATGCCCGGAATCCACGGCCCAGCGCTCGTGAAGCGTCTCGAGGAACGCCGGCCCGCGCTCCGGGCGCTCTACATGTCGGGCCACGCCGACGACGCCCTTTTCCACCACGGAATCCTCGAGGGAGGACTGTCGTTTCTCGAAAAGCCCTTCACCCGAAACGAGCTCACGAAAAAGGTGCGGCAAGTCCTCGACGGAGCGTGAGCGTCCATTCTAGACAAACTAGTTGCCGACCGAGCTGATCGCGCCGAGGGTCGCCCCGACTTCGGACGGCTCCACCGGTTTCTTCTGAGCCCTGCCGCGTTTCGGCTCCATCGACGCGCGAGCCAGATCGCTCAGCGATAGAATTCCGAGAAGCTTTCCTTCGGGGTCGACGACGGGGAGCCGCCTCACCTTCCGCGCCCGCATCACCGCTTCCGCCTGGGAAAGGTCATCGTCGGGGCGGCAGGACCAGAGGTTCCTGCTCATCGCGCTCGAGACCCGTATTTCGGAGAGCGCTTTTCCCTGGGTCATGGCGGCCATGCACAGGTCGCGGTCGGTCAGCATGGCGACCACGCTCCCCTCCTGATCCAGAACGGGAACGGCGCCGCAATCCCGTTCCCACATGATTTGCGCGCCCCGATCCGCGCCGTCGAACGCGCGACAGGCGCCCACTTCCGTCGTCATCAGGTCCTGAACTTTCATGAGTTTCGCCTCCAATGCGCGCGGGCGAAGTGCTCCTCCCGCATGAAGGAGAGTTATATCCTTGCGAAATACCTCTCTGACTGGTTTCTCTTTCACCGGTTGCCTCCCGGTCGACTCGAGAGTGCAACCTCCGTACCAGGCCGCGCCGAGCGAAGAGCGAGGCGACCCCGACCCCTCTACAAAGAGTCGGAACATTCCTTGCATAGGCACCGCGCAGCGGGAACGGACGCGGCCGATCCAGAGCGATCGGGTGCCGAATACGAACCATGTGTGAGGCAAAAGACGCAAATCGCAAAAAGCGGCGATGCCCTGCGTGCAACGAGAGCGAGCTCGTTCCCATACTCTACGGCCCGCTTCCC
>Ga0209619_10001650_pt1 | contig 16345 bp, 17 predicted proteins | sample Rifsed16ft3_FD_184011 | JGI IMG/M metagenome (GOLD analysis project Ga0209619, IMG submission 184011) | Soil microbial communities from Rifle, Colorado, USA - sediment 16ft 3 (version 2) | ecosystem: Environmental > Terrestrial > Deep subsurface > Rock core/Sediment | place: Rifle, Colorado... | reverse complement strand
CCCGCGCGACCTGCTGGCCGAGCTCGCGGGCGACTTCAAGGAGCTCGACCGCCTCGGGCTCGTGCTCGACAGCGACCCGCGGAAGATGACGCAGGCGGGGCAGATGCAATCCGCGCCCGCTGTCCCCGGTCTCGGTGCCCCGGGCGGCGGCAACGGATCCATCTCGGCGGCCGATGTCGCTCGGTTGCTCATCGAGTGGGCGGCGGGAGCAGGAAGAGGAGGACGAGTTGATCCAACCCAGAGAGCTTGAGCGGCCGGAGGACGAGCTGGAACTCCAGAACCGAGAGGGCGAAGACCGGCCGGCACGCCGGCGCTCGGAGGGTGCCGAGGTCCGCACGCTCCGTGAGCGGCTCGACAAGATCGAGCAGGCGATCGCCCGGGCGAAGAAGCTCCCGCTCCCGATCGGCGGCCACTGCCGGGACTGCTGGGACCGAGGTCGGCGGGCTGTGCTGGAGACGATAGAGCGCGAATGAGCCTGCTCCCGCCCCGCGGGCACGCGACGCTACCGCTCACGGCCCGGCAGAGGGCGATCCTCGACTACATCGCGGCCGTGCAGCAGGTGCAGGGACGTCCACCGAGCGCCCGTGTCGTCGCTTGGCGGTTTGGTCTCACGCTCAGCACGGTGCAGCAGTACCTCCTCGCCGCCTACCGGCGGGGCTGGCTCAAAACGCCGACGACCGATGGCCTCTACTGCCTCCACGGTACCGGTGACCCCCACGTCGGGGGCCTCTAACTCTAGACCACACAATCCGAAGGGTACCGGTCAATTTGACCGGTAGCGCGCACCTTCTGCGCGGGGCGACACTATTCCCCATGAGGATGGAACAGTAGGTGCTCGAACCACATGCCGTTCCCGAACGAGCACGCCGCGCGCCTCAAGGACCCGAGCCAGTACGTCCGCTTCCGGCGCGAGAACGACAAGTTCGGCACCGGCATCCACGCGGTCTGGGGCATCAAGCGCGACCAGACGACCGAGCTCCAAGCCATCCGCTTCGACGCGAAGAAGTTCACCGCCGAGGAAGCGAAGAAGTGGCTCAAGGACCACGATCAGAAGGCCATCCTCTTCGAGAAAGCCACCGGCGATGACAACAAGAAGGGCGATGAGGGCGAGATGAGTACGCGCGTCGTCCGCATGCCGCCGCTGTCCCTGCGCGCGGACCTCGCCCCCAGGACCATCAACGAGGAGGACCGTAGCGTCGAGCTCATCTTCACGACGGGCGCGGCGGTAAAGCGACGGGATTGGTGGACGGGCAAAGAATACGTCGAGGTCCTGTCGCTCGACCCGGCGCACGTCCGGCTCGAGCGCCTCAACAACGGCGCGCCTCTGCTGGATTCGCATCGCCCCTATTCCGTCGCGGACCAGCTCGGGGCCGTGATACCGGGCAGCGTCGAGCTGATGAAGAAGGCGGCCGTCGGCCGCGTCCGATTCAGCCGTCGGCAGGAAGTCGAGGCCGTCTGGCAGGACGTGAAAGACGGTCTCGTGCGCAACGTCAGCATCGGCTACCGGATTCACAAGTTCGAGGAGAAGCCCGGAAAGGGCGAGGACACGCCGCCGATCCGCACGGCCGTCGACTGGGAGCCCTTCGAGGTGTCGATGGTACCCATCCCGGCCGACGCCGGTGCCAAGGTCCGCGCGGGCGAGGTGGACGACGCGAACGAGTGCGAGATCGTGGCGACCGCGGAGGCCGCCGGAGCGACACAGCTGTCGGAACGAACCCGGGTCGCGGGCGACGCGACCATCCAGGAGGATGTCATGGCCGAAGAGACGCGCTCGGAGGAGTTCCGGGCCGACATGAGTTTGACCCCGCCGCCCCCGCCGAAACCGGCACCGGAGCCCACGGACCAGCAGAGGGGCGCCGAGGCCGAGCGGAAGCGCGTCGCCGGCATCCGCAAGGCCTGCCTCAACGCGGGGTGCTCGCGCGCCCTCGAGAGCGAGCTCATCGAGAAGGGCACCTCGCTCGAGGAGGCCCAGACACGGGTGCTCGAGTGGGTCGGAGCCCAGAACCACAACGACGTCCCCCGCCAGGTGTCCAGACCGTCGGGCCACGATGTCACCGTCGGCGAGGACCCGTTCATCCACACCCGCGAAGGGATCGAGAACGCGCTGCTCCACAAGGCCCATCCCTGGACGAAGGACGCGAACGGCAGGGAGGTCGGCTTCAAGCTCAGCGACAAGGGTCGCGAGTATCGAGGTCTGAACCTGATCCGGTTGGCCGAGCGCTACCTGATCAAGCAAGGCATCCGCACCGAGGGTCTCTCGCCGATGGAAGTCGCGGGGATCGCCCTCGGTCTGACGAGCCGCTCCGGGATGCACACCACCTCGGACTTCTCGCTCCTCCTGGCCGACGTGGCCGGGAAGACGCTGCGGGCGGCCTACAACGAGGCCCCGCAGACCTTCGGACCCATCACCCGCGCGGCAACGGCCCGGGACTTCAAGCCCATGAAGCGCAACCAGCTCGGCGAAGCCCCGCAGCTCCAGCTCGTCCTCGAGCACGGCGAGATCCCGGCCGGGACGATCGGCGAGGCCAAGGAGCAGTATAGCCTTGCCACCTACGCGGTCCGGTTCGCGATCACCCGGCAGGCCCTCATCAACGACGACCTGGACGCCTTCTCGCGCCTGCCGCTGATGTTCGGGCGGCAGGCCCGAAACAAGGAGAGCGACCTCGTCTGGGCCCAGATCACGGACAACCCCAACATGGGCGACGGTGTGGCCCTCTTCCACGCGAACCACGGCAACCTCGCCGGCAGCGGCGGGGCCATCGACGTCACCACGATCAGCGCCGGCCGCTCCGCGATGCGCGTCCAGGAGGGCGTCGACGGCGCGACGAAGCTGAACATCATCCCGCGCTACCTGATCGTCCCCGCCGCCAAGGAGACGGTCGCCGACCAGTTCGTCAGCGTGAACCTCCTGGCGTCTCAGGCATCGAACGTGAACCCCTTCGCAGGCCGACTCACGGTCATCGCGGAGCCGCGACTCGACGCGGTCAGCACGAGCGCCTGGTATCTCTCGGCCGCCATCGCGGACGGACAGGACGTCCTCGAACTCGCGATGCTCGAGGGCCAGGATGGCCCGCTCGTCGAGCAGGAGGTGGGCTTCATCGTGGACGGGATCCAGATGAAGGTCCGCCACGACGTCGGGGCGAAGGTGATCGACTGGCGCGGCCTGTACAAGAACGCCGGAGCGTAAGGAGGGAGGCGCCTCGTGAAGACGGCCATCGCCCCCGGAGACGTCATCACCCTGGCGGCGCCCACCGGGGGCGTCGTCAGCGGCACGCCGTACATCATCGGGAGCCTCTTCGTGGTCGCCCTCGAGACGGTCGCGCAGACGCTCCCCTTCGACGCCCTCGTCTCCGGCGTCTGCGATCTGCCGAAGGTCGCAGAGGAAGCCTGGACCGAGAACGAGAAGCTCTACTGGGACACGTCACCGGCGGGCCTGACGACGGTCTCGGCCGGGAACACGCTCGTCGGGGTGGCCGTCAGGCCAGTGGCGGCCGTCGTCGCGCTCGCGACCGACGCGCTGCCGGCCGATCTCCTCATCTCGGGCCTGACGCTCCAGGTCCTTGACTTCGCGCAGCTCGGCAGCGATGACGCCGTCGTGACCGTGACAATCAACGGCATCGCCTATCCGCTCGTCGAGGGGACGGACTGGACTGCGGCCACGTCGGATGATGCGACGGCCACGAGTCTCGCGAGTGCGATTGACGCGCTCACCGGAGTCAAGGCTGCTGCGGTCACCGATACGGTCACGGTCGTCCCGGCCACCGGAAGCACGGCGACGAGTCTCGCCACCGGCCGCGTCCGTCTGGACGGCGCGGTCAGATAGCTCTGAGAGGGAAAGATGGAGAACTACGTCGCTCCGGGTGAAGTGGTCGAGCTCACGGCGCCGACGGGCGGGGTCGTCAGCGGCACGGCGTATCTGATCGGCGGTCTCGTCATCGTGGCCCTCGTGACGGCCGCAGAGGCGGCGAAGTTCAACGCCCTCGTGACGGGCGTCGTCGAGCACGCCAAGGTGAGCGCCCAGGCCTGGACGGAGGGTGCCAAGCTCTACTGGGACGACACGGCCAAGAACTTCACGACCACCGCAAGCGGCAACACGCTGGTCGGCGTGGCCGCCGCCGCCGCGGCGAACCCCTCCGCCACCGGCAAGATCCGCCTCGACGGAGTCACACGGTAAGGGCGGAGCACCGTGGACCTCGCTCTGCTGAAGGCTCAGATACGCGAGGTCAACTTCACGCTCCACGGCACTCCGGCTACGGTCACCGTGCCCGAAGGCACCCCCGTCTCAACTCGCGTCATATGGCTGACTCCGGAGACGATGGAAGTGCCGGCCGGAGGCTACCAGCGCAGCGAGGCCAAAGTGATCGTCGCCGTGCCGCGCGACGACGTGCCCGCCATCCCGCGCGGAACGCTCATCGCCTCGGCACCTCCGCTGCTTTCGGCACCGGCACTCTGGCAGGTCGACGGCATGGAGACCATTCGCCCCGATCATCACCGTGTCGTCGTGGTGCCGGCATGAGGCGTGATGACGCAGAAGAGCAAGCGGCAGTTGGCGCTGACGGATCTCGTGAACCGCCTGAGCTTCATTCAGGTCGCCAAGGGATACAACACGGATGCCGGTCTTCACATCTTCCTCGGCGAGGTCCCGAGGTTCGGGCCGAACGATCCACCGGCCGCGCTCGCAGTCGTCGTCGGGGACGACTCGCCCGAGACGACCGGCGGCACGACGAGGACGCGCGTGCCGTTCGAAGTCCAGGCGATCGTGCCCGCGGACATGACGGCGCCGACGCTCGCGATCGAGGAGATCGTCGCCGACATCAAGGAGGCCGTCGAGATCGAGGCGGACGGCTCGGTGGACCGTTACCTCGGTGTTATGAACGGCAAGCCGGCGACACTGTCGAAGGGCCTGCAGCGCGGCAGCACCCGCGCGATCCGGCGGGAGCCCGGAAGTGAGTACGTGGGCGCGTCCGTCGAGTATCTCGCGACTTTCGAGGAGAAGTGGGGCAGCCAGTGAGCATTGAGCGCTTCACCTTCGATCTCGGGACACTCAAGAGGGATCTCGAGACGCTGGGTGCCCAGGCCCCGCTCGTGATGGCGCGTGCCCTCAACCGCGCCATTCTCAGCGGCCAGACGGCCATGGTCAAGACGATCGGAGCCGACACGGGGATCGCCGCGAAGAACATCAAGCGGGAAATCCGAATCGACAAGGCGCAGCGGACGAGACCGGTGGCCGCGATCGAGATCGTCGGCCGACGCATCCCGCTCATCGCTTTCAGCGCGAGAGGGCCAGAGCCCTCGCGGGGGCGGGGGCGGGGTGTGTCCTATCGACTCCTCGGTGGGCGTGGCCGGATCTCGAATGCCTTCATCGCGACGATGCCCTCGGGGCATCGCGGTGTCTTCAGGCGCAAGACGAAGAGGCGGTTGGCGATTTTTGAACTGCATGGCCCGTCGATTCCCCATGTCTTCGAGAAGCACTTCCCAGTCTTTCGCGCGGCAGCCGAGGAATCGCTGCTCAAGAACTTGGCGAGCGAGATCAGTTTCGCCCGAGGGCCGCAAGTAGTCGAGTGAAGGAGAGATGAGCATGAAGAAGCGAATCTTGGCGACGGTCGGTGTTCTGGCTGCCCTCATCCTCGCGCTTGCCATGCAGGGAGACGCGGCCACGACTCTCGCCGCGACCGTCCGCCTCCAGGTGACGGGCGGGTTCGACAACGCGCTCGATCTCACGAATGTCCAGGCCCCGCTCTCGTTCACTAATGCCCTCGCCATCACCAACGGAACTGGAGCCGGACAGGCTGATGTGCTCTTCACCGATACGAGATCCGTCGCTGCGGCTGAAGACCTCGATGTTTCGGGAGGGACGCTGACGACGGCCTTCGGTGCCACGTTCACGATCGCCGAGCTCAAGGGCCTGATCGTCTGCGCGGATGCGGCCAACACCGGCAACGTGATTCTTGGTGGCGATGCGGCCTCTGTGCTCTTCTTGAGCGTTGCGACGACCACGGTAACGCTGAAGCCGAGCGCTTGCTTTGTCTACACAGACCCGAGCGCCGGTGGGACCGTGGTCACGGCTACGACCGCCGACATCATCCAGGTCGCACCATCGGCCGGCACCCAGACCTACTCGATCATCGTCATGGGATCTTCGAGTTAGAGCCCGAGCAGATCCTCACTCGTTGAGGAAGGAGAAAAGCACATGGCGGAACACGCGACCCAGGCGGTCATCGGTCACGGGACGCAGTTCCAGCGCGGCGGGCTGCTCGTTGGAGATCCCTTTTCGAACATCATGGAGGTCATCTCATTCGACTCGCCAGATGAGCAGGGTGACGACATCGAGGTGAGCCATTTCGAGAGCCCGGACAAGATCAAGGAGTACATCCGCGGCATGATCGAGGCCGGCGAGGCCTCCATCAGCGTCAACTGGAACCCGACCGTCTACGCCTCCCATTCTTCTCTGCGCTCGGACAAGGAGGACGGTCTCTTGCGCTACTATCGCTTCATCCTTCCGGGAGCTATGGAGACGATCACCTTCCGGGCCTACGTCAAGGGCCTCAAGCGCAACGCTGACCCGAACGGTGCCGTGACGGCCGATGTGACCTTCAAGGTCTCCACGATCACCGCCGTATAAGATACAGATGGCGAACAGGCTCAAGGGCGAGGTCGCGGTCGACCTCGGCGAAGGTGACAGCAAGCGAACGGTGATCTTCCGGCTCGGCATCAACGAACTGATCGCGCTGCAGAAAGATTACGGACTCGAGACCGATGACGAGGGTTTCCTCGTAGCGCTGGACAACAAGAAAAGCCTCAAGCGACGGCGCGCCCTCATCCGCGCCGCGATGCTCTATGCGCAACCGCAGACGACCGAGGAAGAAGCAGGCGAGATCATCACGGAGTTGGGGATCAAGCGCATGGACGAAGTGATCGAGGAGACGCTTCGCTGGGCTTTGCCTGACAAGTCTCAGGCATCGCAAGGTGCCCCAAAAAAAGACATCGTCGCTTCTCCTGGGACACTGCCCTCCTAGACGCTGCCCGCGCCGGGATCTCGCCGGACAACTTTCACCGTTCGACACTGCGGGAAGTCTCGATACAGATCCGCGGTGCTCAATGGCAACAGGAACAGCGAGCGCGCGTCATGATCATGGGAGCCTCGCTCACCGCGAAGCTCTCTAGGCTGCCCGCCCGCCAGTTCCGAACCGCGATTCGGTCCATTCAACAGAGCCTCAAGAAAGAGCAGAGTGCTGGCGCTGGCGAGCGCCAGACGCCGGAACAGCAGCGCGTGCTCCTGCTCGATTGGGCCGCTCAGCTCGGCCTGAAGGTCGAACGCCATGAGCGGCCGGTGATCTAGCATGGCTGACACGCTTCGGCGCTTCCGTGTCGAATTAGAGGCCGGCTCGACCTCCTTCACGAAGGGCTTCAAGGATGCGGCTGCCTCGGCTGACCGTCTCGGAAAGAGTCTCGGTCCCGTCGATCGTGGAATGAGGACGTTCGGCGCCGCCTCGGATTCCACCAGCCAGCGTGCAGGAAGGCTCGCTGATACCGTCGGCCGCGTTTCAACGACCCTCGCCAGGTCGGCTGACTCGTTCGGACTGCCGATCGGCCCTCTCCGTGCGCTCGACGACGTGGCGGATGTCGCGGAGATCGGATTCAAGAATCTCTCGACCTCGATGGCCGGGTTCAATGCGGCCTCGATCGGCGTCGCCGGTGCTGGTCTGGCGATCGGGGCGGCCATCGGGACGATGCTCAACAAGCTCCAGTCCGTTCGGCAAGTCGCCGACGATGCGACCCGTGGACTGTACGACTTTCTGGCGGCCCGCGGACTCTTCGAGTCCACTCGTGATGAGGGTGCGGGTGCCGAAGCTGGGCTCGCGCAGTTCCGGCTTGCGATCGGCGCGAAGAACGAGGAGGCCATCAGGAGGCAGGTCGAGGCGCTCAAGGCCCAAGGCAAGAGCGTCGCGGAGATCGCCGACTTCTACAAGGGGCGACTCAGCCCGGCCCTCGCTGAAAGCCTGGGCCTCACCGACAAGCAGGTCAAGGCGCACAAGCAGGCCGCAGACGAAGCGAAGCGCGCCGCGGAGGCCTTCAAGGGTCTCGTCGACCAGCTCTCCGGCGCGGAGGCGCAGAAGAAGGCCGACGACCTCGCGCGCGCCTTCCATGTCCTCGGCGTGGAGGGCGTCGCCGACATCGAGGGCCTGCGGAAGCAGCTCGAGGCGCTGCAGGAGCAGGGGGCCAAGATCAGCGACGAGGGCCTCCTTGGAATCCTGCGGGGCGGCAAGATCGAGATCCCCATCCTCGACGTTTCGGGCCTCGATCTTGGACCAGTGGCCGAGCAGGTCAACGTCCTCGCTCAGGACGCGAAGCACGCGCAGCAGGACTTCGACAAGCTCGCGGTCTCAGGCGCGCAGGCGGGACTCTCCGCCGAGGACATCGCCGCCGCTCTCGAGACGGCCGGGGCCTCCGCGACGGAGGTAACGGTCGCGCTCAGCAAGATCCCCGCCCTCGGGCTCGGCGAGTCCTTGAAGAAGGGCTTGAGCGAGGGCCTCAAGGGGCTACCCCAGGTCATCCTCGGAGCGATCCAGGGTGGGGGCGACATCGGGAAGTCGATCGGTGCGCACCTCGGTGGCTCGATCGGGGAGAGCATCGCGAAGCCCCTGACGGAGAAGCTGAGTGCGGCTCTCGGCGAGAGCCTCGGCGGGGCGCTCGGCTCGATCATTCCAGGCCTCGGCTCGCTTCTCGGCTCCGGCCTGGGCTCACTGATCAGCAAGGGCCTCAGCGGGCTTGGCCGGGCTCTCGGCATCGGCGGTGATCCGGTCATCATGAAGGTCAACGATCTGCGCGACGCCTTCTTCGAGGCGCAGGGCGGTTTCGTCGAGCTGCAAAAGAAGCTCGCCGGCCTCACAAGCCAGGACCTCGTCAAGAAGATCTTCGACGCCAAGACGGTCGAGCAGTTCAATGCGGCCGTGGCCGAGGTGAACGGGCTGCTCGGGAACCAGGAGACCGCGCAGCAGGCGCTCAAGGAGGCGACGGACCGCTACGGGTTCAGCATCGAGGAACTGGGCCCGGCCATGCAGCGGCAGGAGCTTGATCAGCAGGCGGGCCAGCTCCTTCAGGACTTCAAGCTGCTCACCGCCTCCGGCATCGACGTCGGGACCGTCATCTCGAAGATGGGGCCGAACCTCCTCGAGTTCGTGAATACGTCGAAGGCGGCGGGCCAGGCGATCCCCGAGGCCATGCGGCCGATGATCGATCAGCTCATCACCTCGGGCCAGCTCGTCGATGAGAATGGGCAGGCGTTCGGTTCGGCCGAGGAAGCTGGGATCACCTTCGCGCAGACGATGACGGAGCAGTTCGCCACGCTCATCGAGAAGATCGACGCCTTCGTGTCGGCGCTGACCGGGATCAAGCCTCCGGCCATCGACATCCCGATCACCTACAGCGGAGGCCAACCCCCGGGCATTCCCAGCGGACCGCCAGATTCTGTCGCGGACATCCTGAGGATCCCGGGGTTCCAGAGCGGCGGGATCGGCGACTTCGGCTCCGGCCAACTCGCGATGCTCCATGGATTGGAAGCGATCGTCCCCTTGCCGCGGAGCGGAGGCAAGCTTGGAAACAGGGTGCAAGCGAACGTCTCCATCAACATCGACGAGAACCCGTTCCAGACAGCGCAGAACAGAGAACGCATGCGCTCCTTCACCCTCGACGCTGTCGACCGCCGCTTGCAGCGAAACCTCGCCGAGCTCGTCTCGCTCGGGAAGGCGTAGCACGTGCGCTCGGCCGCCCTGCTCGAGGCCCGCCGGCGAGGCGCACAGCCGTTCCCAGTGCTGACGGTCGATTGGCAGACACGGGCTCTCTCACTCGGTCGAGATGTCATCGCCCCGACTGGTCGGCTCACGGCCGCGGGCCAGGTGACCCGGACGAGCCAGCCGGGGTCCTGGGCACCGATACAGTACGGCCCGGAGGGCCCGGGCATCGAGGACAATGTCCTCGAGGCGGTGAAGGCATCCGTCGGCATCGTCGATCCGCGCCGTGAACTGATCGACATGCTCGAGACCTACGATCCCCGGGGCAGCGTCGCCGCCATAGACGTCGCGGCTCCCGATCTCGTGGTCGCGGACTGGGAACCGCAATTTCGCGGTGTCGTCGAGGACTGGACGCGCGAGGGTCTCGTGACGAAGGTCCTGCTCAAGACGGACGACACGGTGCTCCGGACGCCCGTCCCGCCGGGAGTCTTCCGGCGCATAGAGTGGAGCGCGGCCTCTGATGGATCGATCTTCGGAACCCAGCTCCCTCTGCTGAGCGGCATCCACGATGGGGCCGACATCACCGCGCGGGGGATGGTGCCGGCCGTCAATCTCCGGTATGACAAGACGCTCGGCTATTGGTGGCTCGCGAGCGCTAACCTCCTTGTCGACGTGACGCGAATCTACTACGACGGGATACCGCAATCATCCCAGGGATGGTCAACATTGCGCGGCGTCTTCGGCGGGAATCAAATGACCATCATCGTGATCGGGGAGGGATCCCAGCCCGTCGAGGAGGCGATCGTCTCGTTCGACTGCAAGGGGCCGGACGCCACCGGGTTCCATGCCGGGCTGCCGGTCACGGGTCCCATCGAACAGCTTCGGATGGTCCTCGAGGAGTACGTCTACAGGCCCGCACCCCTGGCGCTGTGGCGGGGCCCGCACCCGATCATCGACGCGACCTCGTGGGACTATGCCGAGGCCTGGTTCGCCGCCCGGGGCTACGAGTGCGCCCGCCGCTTCGGCGGAGACCAGAACGCGGAGTCAGCCGCCGAGGTGATCCAATCGTTCCTCGACGCCCACTCCTGGGCGCGCATCTTCTGGACACCTCTCGGAACGCTCGGTTTCGCCATCATCGACCCAGATGACGTTGACCCCGATCCAGACGCAGTGCTCGACCTCGAGAAGTACCACGCCCAAGCCGGAGAACTCCTCTATGAGCCAGGCGACCGGCGCGAGGTCTATACGCAGGTCAAGATGCCGTACATGTGGTCGAGCGCTGAGCAAAAGTTCCTCACGGCTTACGAGGCCCACGACGTCGCCGCGCTGCCTGAGAAAGTCGTGCTCCAAGTCGAGAACGTCTGGACCCAGGGACGTTATCTGGCCGGGCAGTCGGCCTCCTTGGGGGGCCGCGCAGGAGCGGTTGCCGCAGTGAGAGCGCCGACGTGGGATCCGCTCGCCATCTTGGCGGGCCGGACCGCAGCGGCCGCAGCAGCAAGAGCAGCGACGGCCTCGATCACCTGAGCAGAAACGGATGCTGCGAACGATCTACCTCTTGCCGACATCGGATGCCTACAACGCCGGCACGCGCTACAGCGGCACCGGCTCGTCCCATTTCGACCGCTGGCCGAACAGCTCGCCCTATGGCGGGAGCCCGCTGAAGACGCTCTGGGAGGTGTGGCGGGATGCGACGTACGACGACCTTCACGAGACGGTCGCGCCCTATTGCTCGGAGGCGACACAGGGCGTTTGCAGCTATAGCAAACTCGCACTTGCTCGGCAATTCGGTGCCAAGACGACGGGCCTTGTGACCGTCGAACCGCCACCGACGTTGAGCCTCTTCCGGCGCGTCAAGCTCCACTGCTGGATGGACTACTTCGGGCACGGCGGCAACAGTTGGTTTTTCCCGGGCTTCCCGCCAGGTCATCCCCATGGGCCGCGCGCCAAGTTCGCCATGCGCGCGCGCGACAGCAGCGCAATCCTCCAACTCGGCAGCTTCTTCGAAGTCGGCTACAGCGGCTCGACGGGCACGCCCGTTGGTGACCGGTACTGCAACGGCAATCAACCCTCGTGCGGGACGGGATATGACGGGCCAATCCACATGGAGCACGAGATGCTCAGCCACCCAGAGGGCGGCGTCTTCTCATTGGAGGACATGCTCTCGCTGCAGGTGGGCATCTACGCGGAGATCGCGGCCCCGGGCTGGGACAACTCGATGTCGTTCGCCCGCTTTCGGCATTTCCACTTCTACGTCGAGGTTGATGTTGAAGACCTCGGCGGCTATGTGGTGAACGTGAGGAACGCGAGCTCGCTCGAGTTGCGTCTCAAGCGCCGCGCCCGCAACCGAGTGACGGGGCGCGTGCCCATGGATCGGGCGGTCGGTGATGTCGGGTCGCGCGCCTACCTCATCCATGCCAAGGGTCCCTCAGTCCTCCCTGGGGGCTGGGGCCGACGACGCCTCGAGCGTCGCGCCGGCCTCGTCCTCAAGCGCAGGAGGTATCCCGAGACCTTCGAGGTAGAGGACGAGTTCTTCGATCTCCTGCCCTACGCCTGCCTCGCGTGGGCCGCATACAGGATCGACGGGCCGTGGTCGCCGGAGCTGCAGGGGCTCGCTCTCGTCGACAAGGGGGCCGGCTACACGCACACCCGAGATCAAGACGCCTGGTCCCCGCGACCGGGGGACGGGGCGCTCATGCGGCTCCTCGAGGACAGCCCGAATGTCTCGTTCCATGGGCTCGCCGCACAGGGCGGCGGCGACGTGGAACTCGTCCTCCGTAACTACGACATGACGCTCGCTGGTTGGTCCACCGTGGGCAGCTCTGGGGACTTCAGCGTTATCCAGGATATGGCCGTTGCCCTGGTCGAGGAGCAGGGCTATAGGTCCTCGGCGAAACTCAGCTACGGTGCCGGAGGGGGGATGGGCGGGCGTTCGCGGTCCCTGGGCACGCTGCCCCGGGCCTCCGGTGAAATCGTCCACCTTCGCGCCGTCGTCAAGAACAGCATCATCCAGGATCCGGTGACGCAGAAGGCCGAGGTCTATCTCTCTCGCTCTGGGGGCGGACTCCCCTCCACCGAGTATTGGGACGACACGGCGCGCCAGTGGACGACAACGCCGACCTACGCCGCCATCCCGTCCTCGGAGCCCTTCGGCGAGGTCGTCATGGACGCGATCCCCGTCGATGCTGCGGGGGCGACATCGGATCCGACCTACACGATTGCCATCGGCCGCTTCTCGTCGAACCTGTTGAACGTCGTGGTTCACGCCGGGATCCTCAACGTGCAGCGTGGCGGCGCGGCGTTCGGCAAGAGCTACGGCGCACGATCACCCCTCGTCACGCTGGATGCTCAACTCGTCCGGGCAGCCGACACGCACCGCATGGCGAACAGCGCGACGCCATCCGCAGAGATCTGGAGCTACACGCGGGGCGTCGCTATGGTGGAAGTCCGACCATACTGGCGAGCGGCCGCGATCCCGCAGAACGACGTCCTTCCGCTCCTGCACGCCCGGCACGGGGCGGGGAGCTACGACGCGCTCCAATTCATCGCCAAGGATTCCCCGACGAACGATGTCGTCCGGTTCGAACGGGCAGTCTCGGGACAACCAACCTTTCAACTAGATTGCGCCATCACTGGCGTCGAGCTGACGCGGGCCCACATCCTGCGAGCGTGGGGGCGGTGGCTCGGATCGGAGGGCTGGAAGGAGTTCGGGCCGTTCTCGGTCGAGGTGGGTTACGCGGTCTTCCTCGAGGCGACGGGCGCGCTCCTCGCCCAGGCCTCGACCATCGGTCGCCTCACCTACGAGGGCGACGTCGCCACACGGGACTGGGTCGCCATCGGGAGCGACGAGAGCTCGCGCTACGCGGATGCCTCCATCCGCACCTGGGAGACGCGCCGCAACCCAATCTCGGGATTGGAGGCCACCTGGCGCCTATGAAGCGACGCGGCTCGACCCCTGGAGACATCGACTCGATTGTCGATGCGGCGCGGCCGCGGATCATCAGCGGTCTTCAGGTGACCGGCGTCCAGGGACCGCCGGGCCCGAAGCCGAACGTCTGGCGGGGCCAGTGGGCCGTCGATACCTCATACGATGTTGGGGACATCGTCTATCTCGCCACCTCGCCGGCGCCGCCTCTGGGCACGGGTGGCGCGATCCTGACCTACCTCTGCCTCGAGGACCACACGTCCAGCGTCGGCACGAAGCCGGTGCCGGATGGGGTCGCGAACATCTGGCACGAGATCAGCCCGGGCTATCTCATCATCGATGGCGTCCGTGCCATGACCGGCAATCTCAACATGAACACGCACGAGGTCGACAACGTCGTCGCTGTCGACTTCGTCGTGAGCCCGACGCACGCGCATGCCGAGGGCGGCCTCCACTGGGATGGCACAAACGGGAGAGAGGCCCCGGTCGCGGACGTGCTCGGCGGTCTGCAGCTTCTCTTTGGCAGCGTCTACTATCGAGTCAAGAACGTCAGCGGATCGACCATCCCAGCATTCCGCAACGTCAGGGTCTTCAGCGCCGATGGGGCTGGCAACATCTTGACCGTCAAGCCGCTTGAGTGGAGCACTGTCCCAGCGAGCATCGACGGCCTGGGCGTCACGATGCAGAGCATCGCCAACAACGCCGAGGGCTGGGTCTGCGGCAAGGGCCACATGGAGGGAGTCGATCTCTCCGCTTTCACGGATGGACAGAAGTTCTTCCTCGGTGACGACTCCGGGGGGATGGCGAGCTCGGCTCCGCTCAAGGGTTGTGCCGTCAAGGTGCAGATCGGCTACGTGGTGAAGGCAGCGAACCCCGGGACGTTCAAGGTCGAGATGGTCCGCTGGCCCGTTCTAGGAGAGCTCTCGGATGTCGAGACAGGCGACGCGCTCTCTGGAGAGACCGGCTTCCACGGCGGGCCCGCCGACTTCGATGTTCCGATGTGGATGAGCCCGGGCGAGAGCGGTTGCTACTCATGGAAGGACTACCCGGCGTCGATGTTTCCCGTCGCCGAGGAGAGCGGCGACGTCACGATCACGGGCAACGATAAGTATGTGTTCATCTTCGTCGATGCCTCGGGTGCCGAGCGGACGGTCAATCTGCCAAACCTCGGAGATACGGCGGCTGGACTCCGGCTCGCGAAACGAATGCTCGTCATCAAGAAGATCGACGACAGCGACAACCTCGTCGTCGTCAAGGCTGACACGACGAGTCCGGCCGACACGATCGAAGGTGAGGCAGAGTATTATCTCGGCATTCCCGGTGAGGCCGTCTATCTCATTTCGCCACCCTCTGGAAACTCCGACTGGAAGGTGATCGCGACGAACGCGCCGAACTTCGATGAGGTGATGATGGTGGCGCAGGTGTACGGCATATGATCCTCGATAGCACGACCAAGGTTGTCCGCGCCGTCCTAGCTGCGGGACCCACGAATCAGCCGGAATGGAACGTCGTGTGGGCAGATCACAAGCCCAAACTCCGGGCCTTGCGACTCGGCCATAACTTCGGCGTCCTCAACGGGACGACCGTCGCGACCATTGTAGCGGCCCCCGCCACGGTCGACATCCAGCGGCACGTCCGGGGCATCTGGATCTACAACGCGGACACCGCGAGCGTCACCATCACCGTGGACGTCTACGACGGAACGAACGCAAGGATCTGGGTGCAGTTCGTCGTGGCGACGCTCAAGACGCTGTCCTGGGAACCCGGCAAGGGCTGGTCGGTCACGACATAGAGAGGTGAGCCTGTGGCAGTCTGGCGATACGTGATCGGGAACTTGGCGCGGCGGGCCCCGACGGCGCCGGTCGCGGTGAGCCCGGCGCTTGAGGATACGGAGCTGCCGCTCGCGAACCTCGCCGACGACTACCCGGACACGCTCGGCGGCCTGCAGTGGCGCAGCGACGGCGCGTATGATATCGACTTCGACCTCAATCTCCTGGCCGGCAGCTCGCAGCGGGCCGATGCGCCGACGGGCTGGGCGGACTTGCTGAACTATCTGGCGGGTACGCTGGGTCTGCCGGCGAACCCCCCGGATTGGGGCTCCTATGGCGGGCGGAACCCTGCCCTCCGCTTCTTCCGGCCGAGCTACCAGGACATCGCGGTCATGCCGGGCGAGAAACTGCAGCTCAACGTCGGACTTTATCGGCCCACCGGGGCCAGCGGCTCCACCGGGACGCGCGTCACGGTGACGGATCTTGAGTCCGGCAAGAGCTGGGACGGCGCGGCGTGGACCACGGGCGGGGTGGTGGCGACCCAAGCGACCGTCGACACGTGGCTCGACGTGCAAGAGGAGATCCTGCCCGACGCCTCGAGAACGGAACGGACGCTCTACCGTGTCGTTCTCGCGCCACTCGCGGCGAGCTACGGCCCGACGACCTACGGTTATGCCTCACTCTACCTCGGCGCCGGACAACCCGCGCTTGTGGCCGATGCGGACACTGCAGCCATCGTGCAGCACAACATTCCCGACGGCGCGACGGTCGTGCTCGGGGCGATCGCGATGACGCCCACGCAACCCTCCTTCTTCACGGTCGGAACTTCTGTTTACACGCGCGTGTGGCGCCTCTCCGTCGACATGCCGGCCGGGAACAACGTGCGACCGATCCTCGGCGAAGTCTGGGTCGGGAAGATGAGG
>Ga0209619_10001649_pt1 | contig 16348 bp, 13 predicted proteins | sample Rifsed16ft3_FD_184011 | JGI IMG/M metagenome (GOLD analysis project Ga0209619, IMG submission 184011) | Soil microbial communities from Rifle, Colorado, USA - sediment 16ft 3 (version 2) | ecosystem: Environmental > Terrestrial > Deep subsurface > Rock core/Sediment | place: Rifle, Colorado... | reverse complement strand
TTCTCAGCTGGTTGCGCAGAAGACGAACGGTTTCCTGGTCCAGATCCAGATCCTCGGTAGTTTGGGTGACGAAGCTCGCCACCAGGACACGGTTGAAATCAGAAACGTCGAGTTTGGCAGATATGGGAACCTCGATGGGAACCTCGTAATAGCTCGTGCAGGAAACGACTGTGGCGGACAAGGCCCCGGTCCCCAGCGCCAGGGCCCCGGACTTCATTCTGACAGCAATCGTGGAGATGATGCTAAGGCGTGCTGTCCCCGTCCTTCCTCTTCCTCTTTTCATAGGCTTCCCTGAAAAGCTCGTAGTTCTGGCGGATGTACACGTTGTTCGTATCCAGCTCCAGAGCCCGCTGGTACTGCTCCTCGGCGAGATCGAACTGACCCGCTTGCTCGTAGGCTACTCCGAGATTGTTGCGGGCGCTAGCGTTCGATGGGTCGAGCTCCACCGCCCTCTGCCATCGGTAGACCGCCTCCCGCCACAGGCCAATGCGGGCGACGTCGATTCCAAACTCGACTTGCTTCTTGGATAGGTCTTCGGGCTTGGTGTCGGCAGACAGCGACCAGGCAGAAGATGCGAGGGAGAGTGCCAAGATGAACAGAAGTGTCTTCGATCGCAACCGCTGCAGCTGCATAGGCGTTCCTTGCTCGGGCGGTCCAACGTACAAGAGTGCCAGAGTTCACGGGGGCAGGCCGGCCCATGTATGTTATCTCAGCCCCTTGACCCCACGCAAGCACGGGATGGATTCCGAGGCGGCTACCCCACTCTTTTTCCGTCTCTTCTCAGTAGGGCCGTGGCTCGCCAGCCCACCAGGGGGGTGCGCCTCGGCGACGACTGGTTCACCACGGGAAAACGCCAAACGATGGGCCTTCCATGACACGCTCCATGTCCCCACCGGTCAACGAGTCTCTCGTCTTCGCTCTAGCCCTAGCCCAGGCCGACGGGGTCCTGCTCCGAGACAAGGTGGAGCTCGTGCGCCGGTATGGCACTTACCAGAGGGCCCTCCCCCATCTGGCGTCGCCGGTCCCGCCGCAGGTGATCAGGCAAGCGGAGAGCGAGTATCGAAACGCGACGCGCCAAGGGTTCTCGCTCCTCGGCCTCCTCTCACCGGACTACCCGAAACTCCTCAGCACCATGGAGGACCCGCCACTGGTGCTCTACGTTTGGGGTCGGCTGGCCGATGCCGACGAGTGCGCCATGGCGGTCGTCGGTTCGCGGCGAGCCAGCGCCTACGGGGTCGCGGCATGTCACCGATTGGCGGGGGCGCTGGCGCAACGCGGCGCCACGGTCGTGAGCGGATTGGCGCGCGGCATCGACGGGGTAGCGCACCGAGCCGCCCTCGAGGCCGGCGGGCGGACGATTGCGGTACTGGGCTCCGGTCTCAACCGCATCTATCCTCCCGAGCACCGGCGACTGGCGGAGACTATCTCGAAGAATGGGGCGGTGGTGTCCGAGCTCCCGCTCGACAGTCCCCCTCTTCCCGGTCACTTTCCCATGCGCAACCGCATCATCGCCGGGTTGACCTTGGGGACGATCGTGATCGAGGCGGCGGCGCGCAGCGGCTCGCTGGGCACCGCAAAACATGCGCTGGAGCAAAACCGCGAAGTGTTCGCGGTCCCCGGCTCCATCGACTCTCCCACCACGCAAGGCGTTCACCGGCTCATCCAGGAAGGTGCCAAGCTCGTCACTTGCGTCGAGGACGTCATCGAGGAGCTCAGGCCCGAGGTCCGGGATCGACTATCGGCCAAGCCGCTCGGCGAGGACCCGGAGGGAGTTGCCCCGATACAACTTGTAGAAGACGAGCAAATCGTGTTCAATAGTCTACGTAAAATCGGCACAGCAGATAGTGACCAGTTGGTCGAACTCGCCGGGATTCCCCCGTCGAGAGTCAAGGCGGCCCTGGCGGGACTGCGCATGAAGAACGTGGTTGGCTCATTGCCCGGGGGTTTCTACTGGGCCAAAGATGGTGGGAGCAAACAAAGGCCTGAATAGCTTGTATAGGCTCCCAACGGACCTCCCTCGGGATAAGACTTGCACGGGGCGCTAGACTAGGATTATGGCGAAATCGCTGGTTATCGTTGAGTCGCCTGCCAAGGCGAAGACCATCAACAAATTTCTAGGTCGAGACTATCTCGTCAAAGCCTCCATGGGGCACGTCCGGGATCTACCGAAGAGCAAGCTGGGCGTCGACGTCGAAAAGGGTTTCAACCCGATGTACGTCGTCATTCCACAGCGCAAGAAGGTACTCACCGAGCTCAAACAGGCGGCGAAAAAAGTCAAGGACATCTATCTCGCGCCCGACCCGGATCGCGAAGGCGAGGCAATCTGCTTCCATCTGGCGGAAGAACTGAAAACATCGAAGAACAAGATCCACCGCGTGATGTTCAACGAAATTACCAAGAAGGCGATTCAGGACGCCTTCAAGAATCCGGGCATCATCGACCAGAAGAAAGTAGACGCCCAGCAAGCCCGCAGAGTGTTGGACCGCTTGGTTGGGTATCAGCTCTCCCCTTTGCTGTGGGAGAAGGTGCGCCGAGGGCTTTCCGCCGGACGCGTGCAGTCGGTTGCGCTCCGATTGATATGCGATCGCGAGCGGGAGGTTCGCGCTTTCCAGTCGGAAGAGTACTGGTCGGTTCACGCCGAGCTCCTCGGCCAACAGCCACCTTCCTTCACCGCCAAGTTGGCCAAGATCGACGGCAAGGCCGTCGATCTCAAGAACGAAGAATCGGCACGAGCCGTCACTACCGAGCTAGAGAAGCTCGAGTTCACGGTCGCCGAGATCACCGCCAAGGAGCGGAAGCGCCACCCGGTGCCCCCGTTCATCACCGCCAAGCTCCAGCAAGAAGCGGCACGGAAGCTCGGCTTCACCGCCAAACGGACGATGATGGTCGCCCAGAGACTCTACGAGGGCATCGAGCTCGGCGAGGAAGGGCCCATCGGTCTTATTACCTACATGAGGACGGACTCCACTCGGGTGGCCAATGAGGCGCTGGACGAGGTGCGGCAGTACCTTGGCGAACGCTTCGGCCAGGAGATGGTCCCCGCCAAACCCAACATCTACCGGAGTAAGAAGGGTGCCCAAGACGCGCACGAAGCCATCCGCCCGACATCCTCGATGCGCGATCCCGACGCGATCTCCAACCACCTGGATAAGGACGAATACAAGCTTTACAAGTTGATTTGGACTCGATTCGTGGCCTCCCAGATGCCCCCCGCCGTCTTCGACGAGACGGTGGTCGATATCAAGGCGGGACGCTACGACCTGCGGGCGCGCGGCTCGGTTCTCAAGTTCCCGGGTTTCCTCAGCCTCTACGAAGAAGGCAAGGACGAAGAGTCGGCCAAGAAAGACCCTGACGCGGATGACGCTACACCGAGCGAGACGACGGGTAAGCTTCCCCAACTCGAGGATGGGGAACGGCTGAGCCTCCAATCGGTGAAGCCCGAGCAGCACTTTACGCAGCCCCCGCCTCGTTTCACCGAGGCCTCGCTGGTCAAAGAGCTGGAGGAAAAAGGTATTGGCCGGCCGAGCACCTACGCCCAAATCCTCTCGGTGCTCCAGTCTCGAGATTACGTTCAGAAACAGGAACGCAAGTTCGTTCCCACCGAGCTCGGTCTTCTGGTGACCGACCTGCTCACCGAGAATTTCGCCGACATCATGGAGGTGGAGTACACGGCGCGCATGGAAGAGCTTCTCGACGAGATCGAGGAGGGCCGCGCCAACTACATGACGACGATCGATGACTTCTACAAGAAGTTTCGCAAGGACCTCGACCAGGCCCAGGCCAACATGACCAACGTGAAGGCCCAGGAGATCCCCACCGAGGAAGTATGCGACAAGTGCGGCTCCAAGATGGTCATCAAGTGGGGTCGTTTCGGACACTTCCTGGCGTGCTCCGCCTATCCGGAGTGCCGGAACACGCGAGAGGTTCAGAACTACAGCGTCGATGGCTCCGCCGATCCCGACTCCTTCGAAGGAGAGACCTGCGAGAAATGCGGCAAGGCCATGGTGCTAAAGAAGGGCCGTTACGGGCAGTTCCTGGCGTGCTCCGCCTATCCCGATTGCCGAAATACCAGGCGCATTCTTCGCGGCAAGGATGGAAGCGTGGCGACCAAGCCGGACGTACCGCTCGAGGAGAAGTGTCCTCGTTGTGAGAACCATCTGGTCATCAAACACGGCCGTTTCGGCGAGTTCACCGCCTGCAGCAACTACCCCAACTGCAAATATATCAAGCAGAAGGAAGTCGGCGTCGGTTGCCCGCGGGAAGGCTGTGGGGGGCAAATCGTCGAGCGACGCTCGCGACGCGGGAAGCTCTTCTATGGTTGCGGCAACTATCCCGACTGCGACTTCACCTTGTGGTACAAACCGGTGCCCGAGCCCTGTCCGGAATGTGGCACCCCTCTGCTCATCGAGAAAACCTCGAAGCGGGACGGGCCCTATCTCGCTTGCTACAAGGAAGACTGCAAGTTCAAACGCACCACCGCCGAGGCGAGCGCCACCTAGACGGTTCCTTTTTGGGGTCTGAATGCAGCACGTCACCGTGATCGGGGGCGGGCTGGCAGGAGTGGAGGCAGCCTGGCAAGTTGCCAGGTGGGGCGTTCCCGTTCAGCTCTTCGAGATGAGACCCCGCCGTCAAACCCCGGTTCACCGCACCCACCAACTCGCCGAGCTGGTTTGCAGCAACTCTCTCCGTTCGGATCGCCTGGAGACTGCCCACGGCCTTCTCAAAGAAGAGATGAGGCGGCTCGGCTCGCTCATCATGGAAGCGGCGGCGGAGGCCAGGGTCCCGGCTGGCTCGGCGCTGGCGGTCGATCGTGAGAGCTTCGCCGCCTGGTTGACGGATGCCGTCGAGCACTCCCCCCGCATCACCCTGACGCGTGAGGAGGTTCCCTCCATCCCGGAAGAGGGCGTGGTGGTGGTGGCCAGCGGACCTCTGACGTCGGCAGCCCTTACCCAATCGATCCATCGCTTCACCGGTACGGACAGTCTCTACTTCTACGACGCGGTGAGCCCGGTTGTGGAAGCGGACAGGATCGATATGTCCAAGGCCTTTCGGGCATCCCGTTACGGCAAGGGCGGCGAGGACTACATCAATTGCCCGATGAACGAGGAGGAGTATCGCCGTTTCTATGAGGCGCTCACCTCCGCTGACCCCATGGAACTGCACGACATCGACCGTGCCTGCTTCTTCGAAGGTTGCCTACCCATCGAGGTGATGGCGCGACGTGGATACGACACCCTGCGCTTCGGACCGATGAAACCGGTGGGACTGGTGGATCCTCGAACCGGAAAGCGCCCCTTTGCGGTGGTACAGCTTCGTCAGGACGACCTGGCGGCAAGCCTTTACAACATCGTGGGCTTCCAGAACCAGCTGAAGTGGGGAGAGCAGCGAAGAATACTGCAGTTGATTCCCGGTCTGGAAGGGGCAGAGTTCTCTCGATTCGGGATGATCCACCGCAATACCTATATCAACGCGCCGGCGGTGCTGAAACCCACCTTCCAAACCCGTCGCCGACCCGATCTCTTCTTTGCCGGCCAAATCTCCGGAGTGGAAGGCTACACGGAATCGGCCGCCTCCGGGCTTCTGGCAGGAATCAACGCGGCGCGATGCGCGCGGAATCTTTCGCCGCTGGTGCCGCCCCACACCACCGCACTGGGTGCGCTGGCCTCTTACATCTCGCATTCCAACCCGAACAACTACCAACCTACCAACATCGCCTTCGGACTCCTGCCTCCGCTCGAGACCGAGATGAGGAACAAGCGCGACCGCAAGCAGTCGATTATCCGCCGGGCGCTCGCCGACCTGGATGGCTTCATCGCCCGAGCTACTGAAGACATGAGACCGCTCGCGGCTTCCCTCCCGGCGGGGCGTGCCACCGGCTCCGTACATGCTTGAAACCCAGCAGGCCTTTCTCGACGATCTCCATCACCGCCGCGGCGCTTCTCCTCACACCGTGAAGGGCTACCGCAGCGACCTCGACGAGTTCCGTCGTTTTCTAGTCGACGAATGGGGAATGGAACCCGGGAAGACGTCGCTTCAGGACGTCGACGTGCTGACCCTGCGCGGGTTCCTCGCCCATCTGCACGGCAAGGGCACCGCCCGATCTTCCATCGCCCGCAAGCTCGCGGCGTTGCGCACATTCTTTCGTTTTCTCACCCGGGAAGGAATTCTCCAAAAGAACCCGGCCCGCTTGATCTCGACTCCCCGGCAGGAGAAGAAGATTCCGGGCCGCCTGGAAGAAGAGGAAGTGGCCAGGCTTCTCGACTGTCCGGATAACGCCACTCCCCTCGGCCGACGGGATCGGGCGATCCTGGAGCTCATCTACGCGACCGGCCTGCGAGTCAGCGAGCTGGTGGGCCTGGACGGTAGCTCGCTCGAGCTCGATGCCCGGCTGGTGCGTGCCAGAGGAAAAGGGCGAAAAGAGAGACTCGTGCCGTATGGCGAGCCGGCGGCGGACGCGGTCGATGACTACCTCCGGGATCGCGGGGAGCTGGCGCGACGCGGACCGGGAACCGATGCGCTGTTCTTGAACGCGCGGGGCGGTAGACTCACTGTTCGGAGCGTCCACCGGCTGGTACGAAAGTACTTGAATCAGGCGGCGCTACGTTCCGGTCTCTCCCCCCACAGCCTGCGGCACGCGTTTGCGACGCATTTGCTGGAACGAGGAGCCGATCTCCGGTCGATCCAGGAGCTTCTCGGGCACGCCAGCCTCTCCACCACCCAGAAGTACACCCATCTCACCACCGCCAAGCTTCTGGAGGTTTACCAAAAAGCGCACCCCAAAGCATGAGCCCGCCGGGACCGACAGGGACGTCAGAGCAACTTCCCGGCCGAGGCGAAGGCAAGGATCTCACCGGCAGACTGGAAGCGCTCACCGGGGTTCTTGGCAAGGCAGAGAAGCACCAACTCCTCCAAAGGCACGGGAATCTCTGGTCTTTCTTTTCGCAGCGGAGGAACCGGCGAGTAAAGATGCTGCATGACGAGGTTCCCTCCGGTGAAGGGGGCATGGCCCACCAGAAGCTCGTAGAGGGAAGCTCCCAGGGAGTAAATATCGGATCGAGGATCGGTTTCTAGCGCGCGCGCTTGCTCCGGTGACACGTACTTCGGTGTGCCGGACATCGAGGCGTTTGCCTCCAGCTTGTCATCACCCGTGGCAAACTGAGCGAGACCGAAATCGACGATCTTGACCCGATTCTCAGTGGTGAGCAGCATGTTGGACGGTTTGAGGTCCCGATGCACGATGCCCTTGCGGTGCGCGTGCTCGAGAGCCTGGCAAGCCGAGACCAGCAGATGCATCGCCTCCGAGATCTCGAGCCGCTTCTTCCTGCGCAGAAGGCTGGCGTAGTTCTCGCCCTCGACGAGCTCCATACAGATGAAAGGCTGATCGCCCTTGAAGCCGATGTCGAAGACGGTGATGATGTTGGGATGGTTCAGCGCCGCCGCGGCTCGTGCCTCTCCCAAGAGCTGCTCGCGGGCCTCGGGGCTTCGAGCCAGCTCACTGGAGAGGACCTTATAGGCGACTTGCCGCTTCAGCAGATGGTCGTAAGCCACGTAGACCGAGCCCATACCTCCCCGGCCCAGCATTTTCTGCAATTCGTAGCGGTGTCCGTTGGCGGCAGGGTCGCCGCCCGGCGCGGATGCGATCTGGCCAGTGCTACGGATGGCGTCCTCTCGACGCTCTTCTTCGCCGATCCGCTGCAACGCCGCGGCTCGGCGTTTATCGGCATCGTGGAAATCGTATTGAACCGCCATGATTCTGTGAAGGAGGTCGGCGGTCTTCTGGAGCTCCCCTAATGCTTCATAGGCTTCAGCCAGCACATCCCAGAGTCCCAGATTGTCGGCCTGCACGTCCTCCTGCCCGAGCACCATCTTGAGCTTCTCGATCGCCAGCGAGCTCCAGCCCCGACGGACGAATAGCCGCGCCAGTTGAACCACCGCCTCTTGATAGTTGAGGTCGTCGGCAGTTACCTGTTGTAGATAGTTCACCATCTCCTGCTCGGAGTTCATCTTCGCCGCCGCCTGGGCTGCCTCGAAGTAGCGGCCGGACTGGGCAAAAAATTTCGCCGCCAGATCGAAATGGCCGAGCTCTGCCCGGATTTCCGCCGCCCGATCGAACTGCTTGGCGTTCTCGAAGAACGCGGCGGCACGCGCTTTGTCGCCGGCTCGCACCGCGGCGTCGGCTGCATTGGCAAAGGCACCGACACCCTGATAGCACTCCGCCGCCCGCGCGAACTCCCCGGCATTCTCGAATAGCTCTGCCGCCCGCACCGGATCTCCTGCCTTCAGAAAGCATTCGGCAGCGACCAGCCCGTTGCCCAGGGAAAGCTGGTGCTCGCCCTCGAGCTCGGAGGCGGCTCGCTGATCTCCTACCTGAGCGTACATCTCGGCGGCTTTGTGCATTTGACCCGTCTTGCGGTAGAGCTCTGCGGCCCTTCGGTGCTCTCCCAGTTTCTCCCACACCGAAGCGGCGAGGCCATGCTGGCCGCCCTGCTCCAAAATGGCGGCGGCTCGCTTGCCCTCACCCACTTTCTCGAAACCGCGAGCCGCCCGGGCCGAGAGACGGGCCAGCTCGGCCCGCTGCTTTTCCGAGAGGTAGCCTTGCGTACCCGCTGCCGCCTCGCCGAGCTGGCGCTCGAAGAGCTCGGCGGCTCGCCCGAAATCGCCCGCACTCTCGAAGGCCACGCCCGCCTTCAGGTAGTAGCCGCCTTTCGCGTAGAGCTCGCCGGCCCGTTCGAAGTTCCCGGCCTTTCCAAACATGGCGGCAGCCTCCAGCACCGAGCCGGCCTCGAGATAGATCTCGGCGGCGCGGTCTGGTTTGCCCGACTCTTGGTACAGGCGGGCGGCACGCGTCTTTTGACCTCCGAGTAAGAACCACTCCGCCGCGTAGTCCTTGCGGCCCATGCGCACACAGAGCTCCCCGCACATGTGGTACTCCTCGGCCCGCTCGAAGCAATCGATGGCTCGATTCAGATCACCGAGCTCTTCATAGAGGTGGCCGGCAGACGACCAATCTCTGGAACGTTCCGCCCTTCGTGCTTCGCGTCGTAATTGAGACTTGTGGAACCCTGCTCCGAAAAGCCTGCCTCCTAGATTCGAGAACAGGCCGTCTCTCTGCAAGAGTCGGCTGAGGACCCAATAGAGCACCAGGAGGACCAGGACGTTCTGGCCGAACTTCCAGTTGAAGTAAGGCTGGACTGCCTGGAACAAGTCTTCAAGGGGACCGGAGGCGGAAAAGGCATACAGTTCCACATTGCCCTGGGAATACAGAATCCGTGCCAGAGGGCGCTTCCCCTAAAATGCTGACGGGATTTTACTTGAGGGCAGAAGCGAGCATAGGGTGAGGGTAAAGCCACCCACGCTAACCGCGGGAGTGACTTTTTCCGGTTAGCCCGCGGATTGGAGCTCCCTGACCCTGGGATTAGTCGAGCCGGAGTCCCTGCAAATAGGCGCGGAAGGCTTCGCCCAAATCCGGACGCTTCAATGCGTACTCGACGCTGGCCTTGAGAAACCCGAGCTTGTTTCCGCAGTCGTGACGACGTCCCTCGAACTCGTATCCGTAGACCGGCCTCTGGGAAGCCAGAGAACGCAAGCCGTTCGTCAACTGGATCTCGCCTCGCTCGTCCTTGGCGGTGCTCGCCAGATGCGGGAATATGTCCGGCGTCAGAATGTAGCGGCCGATGATCGCCAGGTCGGAGGGTGCTTCCTGGGCAGGAGGCTTCTCCACCATGTCCCGAATGCGATAGAGCCGTTCTCCGATCCGTTCGCCGGCAATCACGCCGTAGCTCGAGATCTCGTCGCCCGGCACGCGCATCACCGCCAGGACCGGCCCCTGTTCTTTTTCGAAGACGTTCAGCATTTGTTTGATGCAAGGTACGTCACTGTCGATGAGATCGTCTCCCAGCATCACCGCGAATGGCTCGTCTCCAACCAGGTGTTCGGAAACGCCCACCGCATGCCCAAGCCCGAGAGCCTCTTTCTGCCTGACATACGCAACTTGAATGAGGTCGGAGATCGCCCTCACCCTTGCCAATTCCTCTTTCTGGCCCCGGTCCTCGAGAAAGCGTTCGAGCTCGAAGGAAACATCGAAATGATCCTCGATGGCCGACTTACCGCGGCCGGTCACGATGATGATGTCCTCGATCCCGGCGGCCACCGCCTCCTCCACCACGTACTGGATGAGAGGCTTGTCAACCAGGGGAAGCATCTCCTTCGGTTGCGCTTTGGTAGCGGGAAGAAATCGAGTGCCGAGTCCCGCGGCAGGAAGCACAGCCTTTCGGAGTCTCATGGGCGCGTCATCTCCTCGTGACGAAAGGGAGCAATGCATCTTAACCTCTTGGTGCCGGAACGAGCAAGACTTTGAAATCGGCGATGAGACGGGGCTAACATGGGCGCGATGCTGGATCTCAACTTCCTCGCCGACAACCTGGAGCTCGTTTCTTCACGCCTCCGAGACCGCGGTCTCTCGGTCGACCTATCGGAAGTCGCGACACGGAACGCCGAGAGAAAGCGTCTGCAGACCGAGATCAGTCAGATGCGCCACAACCACCAGAACGAGTCCCAAAAGATCGGGCCACTCATGAAGGAGAAAAAGCAGGAAGAGGTAGACAGCCTGCGCGGGCGCTTGCGAGAAGCTTCCGATGCCATCAAGGAGAAGGAGAAGCGGCAAGCCGAGGTGGAGGAGCTTCTCCGTCAAATCGCTCTCACTCTTCCCAATCTCCCCGATGAGAGTGTCCCGGTGGGGCGTAACAGCTCGGATAACGTCGAAGTCCGCCGTCACGGGGAGCCCCCGAGCTTCGATTTCCCGCCCCGCCCGCACTGGGAGATCGGAACCGAGCTGGGCATCCTCGATTTCGACCGGGCCGCCAAGCTATCCGGCGCACGCTTCGTCGTCTATCTGGACCTGGGAGCAAGACTCGAGCGCGCCCTCATCAATTTCATGCTCGATCTGCAAACCGCAAAAGGCTATCGAGAGGTGCTTCCGCCCCTCCTGGTCAACGCCGCCACGCTGGAGGGAACCGGCCAGCTACCCAAGTTCGAGGAAGATCTCTTCAAGCTCAGAGAGCGCGACCTCTACCTCATCCCCACCGCGGAGGTGCCGCTCACCAACCTGCACCGCGACGAGATTCTGGATGGCGATCGGCTTCCCATCTACTACACCGCCTACACCCCCTGCTTCCGCAGCGAGGCAGGCTCCTACGGCAAGGACGTGCGGGGGCTCATCCGCCAGCACCAATTCAACAAAGTGGAGCTAGTGAAATTCACCACGCCCGAAACCTCCTACCAGGAGCTCGAGAAGATGACCGCGGACGCGGAAGATGTGCTGAAACGGCTGGGGCTTCCCTATCGGGTGGTCACCCTTTCCACCGGAGACATGGGATTTGCCGCCGCGAAGACCTACGACGTCGAGGTCTGGCTAGCCGGTGAGAACGGTTTCCGCGAGATCAGCTCGTGCAGCAACTGCACCGACTTCCAGGCAAGGCGGGCCAAGATTCGCTATCGACCGGACGCCAAGTCCAAGGTCCGATTCGTCCACACTCTGAACGGTTCGGGCCTGGCGGTGGGAAGAACGCTGGTGGCGATTCTGGAAAACTTCCAAAACCGGGACGGCTCGGTGAGCATTCCGGCGGCACTTCGACCTTACCTCGGCGGCATCGATCGGATCGACGCCGGTCTCAGGCTCAAGAGCTAGCCGCTCGGTCGGTCACCGGCTTGGTGGCGACTTTTCGGAGCTTGGGTTTGTCCGCCAGCTGGAGCTCCAGAGGGTCTTCCTGCGTGCGGAAACCCCTCTCCGGACGGCCAAGCAGAAAGCCTTGGCCGTGATCCACTCCCAGCTGCAACAAGGTATCCAGCTCTTCCTGCCGCTCTATTCCTTCTGCGATGATGGTGGAGCCCATCTTGTCGGCAAAGCTCTTGAGCGCCTTCACCATCTCCTGACGCACATAGCTGGCATCGATATCTCGCACCAGCTCCATATCGAACTTCAGGAACTTGGGGTTCAAGTTGGCGATCTTTTCGAGTCCCGAGTGTCCGGCCCCTATGTCGTCCACCGCGATGGAGATGCCCATCTCGGTAAAGCTACGAGCCGCTTCTCCGAAGAGAGAGTAGTTCTCGATGGCGTATTTCTCCGTTATCTCCAGAACGAGCTGCCGCGGAGAGAGCGCCAGCCTTTCCAGTATGTCGAGCAGACCGGGTCCGGCGAAATCGGGATCGTACATGGAAGACGGCAGTATATTGACGAAGAGCATCGTTCCCGCCGGGAAACCTTTTGCGCTTCGGAGAGCCCGCAGGCGACAAGCTCGATCGAGCTCGAAGACCAGATCGGCCTCCGCCGCGGTGTCGAAGAGATGAAGCGGACTATGAAAAACCGTTCCCTCCGGACCCCGCGAGAGGGCTTCATAACCCATCACCTCTCGACTATCTATCCGGTAGATAGGCTGAAAGAGCGTCCTTAACTCGTCGTTGAGAATGATCTCGAGAAGCTGGGACCGGCTCTTGAAGGCCCGCTGCAGCTGCTGGTAGCGGACGCACTCCCAGGCCTCGTTCACCAGGCGGGCGACCAGCCTTTCCGGCATCACCAGCGGGTTGTGCAGCACCAGTCCGTAACCTACCGGCACCTTGAGAGTCCCTCGCAGATACGGTGATGCCAGCTTGGCCAAGCGCTGGTTGAAGTAGTTCTCGATGCGGGCCGCGGCCGCCTCGAGCTCCGAGACGTGCGCCGGCCCACCCTTTCGCGGCGGCGAGAGAAAGACCAGAAAAGCGTCCCCCGCCTTATCGCTGGTGGACAGCAAGTCGCTGGCGCGGACCTCGCATCCTCGAAGATCTAGGAAAAGCTGACCGGCGGTGCCCAGGACGTTCTCGTAGGCCCGGGATCCATAGTCATGCTCAACCTGGCTGAGCTGAGAAATGTCGATGAGAAGCACCGCCATGCTCCCATGGCGGGCCAAGAGAAGAAGTATCTCGTCGAGTCGATCCCGGTACGGAAGGCCGTCGGTATCCATAATCTTTACGTACCCGCGCTAACCGAGAAGCATGCTCTCCCGGCGGACCCGTCCTGCCGGGGACACGCTTCGCGACTGCCCTGCGGGCCGGTTTCTGCAAGAAACGTGCTCATTGTGCCGGGCCAGCCCTCCCGCCGCCGGGTCGCAAGACGGTAACGCATTCCCTACAAAACCCTATGGAATGAACGACCTGCTGCGGGAACCGAGCGCCGCCTTTCCAAGCCGAGAGGGGGCATTCACCCCCACCACCCCCCACCCCACCGGGGGAGAAAATCCTCACTGGCTTCTTTATCTTCACAAGAATGCGCCGAGAGCCTGAACCGGCGGCGGGTAATGTACAATGGCCCAGGAGGGATGGCCGAGCGGTTTAAGGCGGCGGTCTTGAAAACCGCAGACCGAGAGGTCCGGGGGTTCGAATCCCTCTCCCTCCGCCAACTTTTCCATGGTCAAGCCCGCTCGAAGAACTCGAGCGCGGCGAAACTGACCACCGACGCGGGATCGATATTCCATTGCTGGTACTTGAGCACCCTCCCCCTTATCTCGGTCAGCGGGCTCAGGGAGGCCAAGAACGTATAGAGCGGGGAGAAGCCGCACCACTTAAGCTCATCGCCGCCCGGTCGCACCAGATCGAATAACCGACCCCGGTCTCCCGCACAGAGCGTCTCCAGACGCTCGGCATCCCTCACCGTGATCTCAGACATCGGCCCCTGGCCGGCCTGGACGCCGATGCGATCGCCATAACGAGTCCCGATGTGCGAGAGATCGACACCCAGCAACCAAAACAGTCGTTCGCCATGACGGTCGGCAAGCTCGGTCAGCGCCTCAAAAAACTCGCCAACCCCCGGGTGCGACTCCGGTGGATTGCCGCTCTCCAGGCTGTCCGCGAAAGGACCGCACAGGATGGGCAGAATACGGACCGGGGCCGCCACGCGATGCTGCAAGAAAACAACCTGGAACTCGATCGAGTGCTCTACCGCGTGACAGTAATCCTCGACCACCACCGAGCGGGGCGCGGCGCGAGCCAAAGCACCCACCATCTCTTGGTCGGTCTCCGCCGTGCCCAAAGGCGTCGAGAAAGCCTTCCTGGTCAGTCCGAACTTCTCCGGCTCCCCGTAGTGTGACGTGCCCAGTATCACGAAGGTTCGATCGGCCAGGGAAGGATCGATCCGCCGAAAGGCGGCAGTGTAAGAGTCCCAGCCTCCCTCTGGACTGACGTGCGGGGCGGCCAATGCCAGGAGCGATCGGTCGTCTGGGATCTCGCCCTGCTCGCCAGGCCCGGAGGCCTCGGCTTCACGGAACCGTGCATCGAGCCGGTCGCGGAGCTCTTGGGAGCTTTCGGGATACGCACTACCGGCATGCGCCGCTCCCCGCACCGACGCCATTCCGAACTCGGCGTGCCTCCGGTCGCGGAGCTCGAAAAACACATCCGTTTCCAGAAACCCCTTGGCGTCGAGAAGAGACACGAAACGCCGAATGTCATCACCAAAAACCAGCTCGCCTCCGCCTTGCCGGGTGAGGAGAACCTGTGCGTCCAGCTCGGTGTGTTGGCCATCCAGACAGGCCAGAGTGAGCAGCAACGGTTGCGGTATGAGCAGAATGTCCTGGCTGTAGCCAAAGGGGTCGCGCAACACAACCCCGGGTTGTTCGGGGAAGGGAGAGGGCACCACGTCCAGAGTCGAACGAAGTCGAGGAAGATGCTCACCCATTGGAAGCCTGTGCGTCACGAAGAGTGTAGCACCGTTGACTCTTCAGGGCACGTTATGGTTATCTGGACGTCATGTGGATCCCGGCCGTCGAGCTCGTTCTGGCGGCGCTCGTGGCGAGCAGCGCACCCGATCTGGAACCAGGGCGGAAGCTTCGGCAAGAGGGAAAGATCCAAGAGGCGATCCTTTTTTTCCAGGAGGTGCTCGCTAGCCAGCCCGACCCGCTCGATGCCGAGAGGGAGCTAGGGCATTGTCTGGTCCTCGCCGGTCGTTACGCCGAAGCCGTCGCGGCTTATGCGAAACTGGCGGCGTCGGACGACCCACGCCGGCAGCTGGAGGCGGCCAAATGGACCGGACTCGCACATCTGTACCTCGGGAACATCGAGACCGCTCTAGAGCAGAACCGCCGAGAGAGGCACCTTGCAGAGCAACTCGGGGAACGCTCGGCCCAGGTGCGCGCCACCTGGTACGCGGGCCAGGTGCACACGGAGCTCGGTCAGTTCGGCGCGGCCAACACGGCGTTCCTGGCCGCCCTCGATCTGAGCCCCGATGACCTCGATGCGCTTCACCTGGTGGGAGTGCTGACCGCCCGACAGGGTGATTGGGGCAGCCTGCGTCATCAGGTGCAGGATCTGGAGCTGACGGTGGCCCGCTCCGGCGACCCGGACCAAACCGGGCGGGTATACCATCTGAAGGCCGAACTGGCTCTCGGTCAGGGCAAACCGCAAGAGGCTCAGGAGCTGCTGGAGAAGACTTCGATCACGAATCCCCTCTACCAAGAGACCATGGCCCGCGCTTACCGCGCTCAAGGGGACCTCCCACGGGCCGAAGCCACCTATGGAACCATCCTGCATTTCACCGACCATCGGCTCGATGCACCGCTCTATTACATGAAGGCCTTGCTCGGCATGGCCGAGGTGCTGGATTCACAGGAGCGGGGAGAAGAAGCCGCCTCGCTCTACCGCCGATTCCTCGAGCATTGGGGAAATGCCGCCGGCCCGCTACCCGGTGTGGCGGCGGCCCGGAAGCGACTGGAACAGCTCGAAGGGCCGCCCTGAGAGAACCCTTGCCGCGCATCGAAGGCGAAAACGTCGTGCTGCGCGAGTTTCGCCGCGAGGATGTCCCGGTGATCCATGCCTGGGTGAACGACCCGCAGATCGTCCGCTTCCTCTCTTGGGCGGTCTTTCCACAGACCTTGCGCGAGACGGAGCGGTTCGTGGAAACCCAGTTGAGCGGCGAAGACCCGATGAGCCGGGCGTTCGTGATCGCGCTTCGCGACGCCGATCAATGTATCGGAACCACCGGCCTCATCCCTATCGATTGGCGCAATCGTTGCGGGGAGCTGGGGATCGTCATCGGTAACCGTGACTATCTGGGAAGAGGCTATGGCGGAGAATCGGTCGATCTGCTGTTGGGCTTCGCCTTCAACGAGCTCAACCTGCACCGGATAGGACTTCAGGTCTTCGCTTTCAACGAGCGCGCCATACGTTCCTATCGGAAGTCGGGCCTGGTCGAGGAAGGGAGGCTGCGAGAGGCGTTCTACCGCGAAGGAAACTACCACGACATCGTTCTCATGGGGATCACCGAAGAGGAGTTCCGCCTTCGTTCCACCGAGCGACAAACCTAGCTCGAGCTTCGGCGGACCGGTCG